>Ga0209515_10002045_pt1 | contig 31912 bp, 31 predicted proteins | sample Subgroupgradi54m_FD_187454 | JGI IMG/M metagenome (GOLD analysis project Ga0209515, IMG submission 187454) | Subsurface groundwater microbial communities from S. Glens Falls, New York, USA - GMW60B uncontaminated upgradient, 5.4 m (SPAdes)... ... | reverse complement strand
CGCCCCGGTCGCCCGCACCGCCTCGGCCACCGTGTTGAAGACCGGCACGCCATCCCACTGCGTGCCCCCCTTCCCCGGGGTGACGCCGCCGACGAGTTGGGTGCCGTACTCTTTCATCTGGGCCGCGTGGAAAGCGCCGGCCTTCCCCGTGATCCCCTGCACGATGACGCGCGTGGAGCGATCGACGAGAATGCTCATGCGGCCCCTCGCGCGGCGGCCCGGACCGCCTTCTCCGCGGCATCCTCCATCGTGGTCGCCGAGGTGATCGCGAGCTTCGAGGCGGCCAGCAATGCGCGCCCCTCCTGCACGCGGGTCCCCTCTAATCGCACGACGAGCGGCACCTTGGGCTTCACCACTTTGGCGGCGTCCAAGATCCCTTGGGCGATCACATCGCACTGCATGATCCCGCCGAAAATATTAATGAGCACGGCGCGCACCTTCGTATCCCCGAGGATCAGCGTGAAGGCCTCGCGGACCTGCTCCACGTTCGCCCCGCCGCCGACGTCGAGGAAATTGGCCGGCTCACCGCCATGCAGCTTGATAATGTCCATCGTCGCCATCGCCAGCCCGGCGCCGTTGACCATGCAACCGATCGTGCCGTCGAGCCCGACATAGTTGATCCCTAGCTCCCGGGCGCGCGCCTCCAGCGGATGCTGATCACGCGGGTCGTACCACTTCGCCACCTCCGGGTGCCGCGGGAGGGCGCTATCGTCGAGCGTGAGTTTCGCATCCACCGCGAGCAGGCCGCGCTCCTTCGTCAGGGCCAGCGGATTAATCTCCACCAACGAGGCCCCCAGCGCGAGGAACGCGCGCGAGAGGTTCAGCAAGAGGGCGACGCCCTGCTCGACAAGCTTCGGGTCGGTCAGCCCCAGCGCGTAGATCACCTTGCGCGCCTGGAACGGCTGCAACCCGATCGTCGGATCAATCGGTTCTTTGAGGATTTTGTCGGGGGCGCGGGCCGCCAGCTCCTCGATCTCCATGCCCCCCTCGCGCGAGGCGAGCAGCACCGGGCACTCACGGCTGCGATCAATGACGATGCTGACGTAATATTCATGCTGGAGGGTGGAGGCGGGCTCGACGAGGAGACGGCGGATCAGCTCCCCCTGGGCCCCGGTCTGTTTGGTGACGAGGCGGGTGCCGAGCAGTGCCTGGATCGCGGCGCGGGCTTCCTTCGCAGTCTTCGTCAGGCGCACGCCGCCGGCCTTCCCGCGGCCGCCCGCGAGCACTTGGGCCTTCACCACGCAGGGGCGGCCCTTGAATTTCGCGAGGGCCTTCGTGATGGTGCGGGGGGAATCCACGACGACGCCGGGGGAGACAGGAATGCCATATTGCGCGAGCAGGGCTTTCGCTTGAAATTCGTGGAGGCGCATGCGGCGGGGCCTAGCGGGCGACGGCGGTCAGGGCGTCAACATCTTTGCGCACGTCCTGGGCGGAGCGCTGCAGGGCCGCGCGCTCCTCATCGGCCAGCGTGAGCTCGACGACCTCTTCCACGCCGCGGGTTCCGAGCTTCACCGGGACGCCGCAGAAGATCTCCTTCAACCCGTACTGCCCGGTCAGATAGGCGCAGCAGGGCAGCAGCCGATGCTCATCGCGCAGGATCGCCTGCACCATGTCGGCGACGGAGCTGGCGGGCGCGTAGAAGGCGCTGCCGGCCTTGAGCAGCTTCACCACCTCGGCCCCGCCGTCGCGCGTCCGCTGAATGAGCCGCTGCACCTCCTCGGCCGGCAAGAGCTGGGCGAGCGGCACGCCCGCCACCGTCGTGTAGCGCGGCAGCGGCACCATGCTGTCGCCGTGGCCGCCGAGCACGATCGCGGAGACCTCCTTCACCGAAACGTGCAGCCGCTGGGCGATAAAGTAGCGGAACCGCGCGCTGTCGAGCACGCCCGCCATCCCGACGACGCGCTGCGGCGGGAAGCCGGAGAGCTTCCAGGTCAGGTGGGTCATGATATCAAGGGGATTGGTGACGGTGATGAGGATCGCGTCGGGGGCGTGCGTGACGACCTGCGGAACGATGCTGCCGACGATCTTCGCGTTGGCGTCGAGGAGATCGCTGCGGGACATGCCGGGCTTCCGCGCCAGGCCTGCGGTGATGACGACGACCTGCGCGCCGGCGAGGAGATCGTACGTGGTGCCGCCAACAATCTGCCGGTCATGGCCTTCAACCGGCGCGGCCTCGGCGAGATCGAGCGCCTTCCCCGCGGCCAATCCGTCCACCAGATCCACGAGCGCCACGTCCGCCAGGTCCCGTTCGAGGATCCGCTGGGCGCAGGTGCCGCCGACGTTGCCGGCTCCAACAATCCCGACCTTCGCGCGCGTGGCGGCCATCCTAGCCACGTTGAGAGAGTGGCACGTACGGCCGCTCGGTCGGGCCGACGTAGATCTGCCGCGGCCGGCCGATCCGCATGCCAGGGGACTCCAGCATCTCTTTCCAGTGGGCGAGCCAGCCGGGCAGCCGCCCGAGGACGAACGTCACCGTGAAGCCGTTCGTCGGGATCCCGATCGCCCGGAGGATGATCCCGCTGTAGAAGTCCACGTTCGGGTAGAGCTTGCGGGCCACGAAGTAGTCGTCCTTGAGCGCCGCCTCCTCGAGCCGCTTGGCGATCTCGAGCAAGGGATCCTGCACGCCCATCTTGGCCAACACCTGATCGCAGGCCCGCTTGATGATCCGCGACCGCGGATCGAAGTTCTTGTAGACGCGATGGCCGAACCCCATCAGCCGGAACGAGGAGGTCTTGTCCTTCGCTAGCGCGATGAACTTCTTGTAATCCCCGCCGTCGCGCTGGACCGATTCGAGCATCTCGATCACCGCCTGATTGGCGCCCCCGTGCAGCGGGCCCCAGAGCGCAGCGATCCCCGACGAGACCGAGACGAAAGCGTTCGCGCGCGAACTGCCGACGAGCCGCACCGTCGAAGTACTGCAGTTCTGCTCGTGGTCGGCGTGGAGGATCAGGATCTGCCGCATCGCCTGGACGATCGTCGGATCCGGCGATTTATCCGCCCCGGGCGAGCCGAAAATCATGTGGAGGTAGTTCGCCGTGTAGGAGAGGTCACGCCGCGGCGGCACGACCGGCAACCCCTGCGAGCGCCGATAGCCGTAGGCCGCCAGCGTCGGCACCTTCGCAAAAATTGTCAGGATCGCTTCGTCAATTTCCTCGCGGGTCGGATAGGGATTCAGGAGCGTCGGGTAGTAGGTCGAGAGGATCGTCAGCATCCCGGAGAGCACCGCCATCGGGTGCGCGGTCTTGGGAAAGAGATCGAAGTAGCGCTCCATCCCCTCCGGGAGCGCCGCCCGCTCCGTCAGGCGCGTGGAGAATTGTTCCAGCTCCCGTCGGCTTGGCAGATTCCCGTAGATGAGGAGGTAGGCGGTCTCGGTGAAGGTGGCGGCCTCGGCCAGCTGCTCGATCGGAATGCCGCGGTAGCGGAGGATCCCCCGCTCGCCGTCGAGGAAGGTGATGCCGCTGGTGCAGGCGCCGGTGTTGCCGAAGCCGGGGTCGAGCGTGACGTAGCCGGTGGCATCCCGGAGCTTCGTGATGTCGATGGCTTTTTCACGCTCGGCGCCGGTGATGACCGGGAGCTCGAGCGTCTTGCCGTTAACGGAAAGCGAGGCCGCTTCCGTGGTGGTCGCTGTCATGGGTCCGATCTCCTGACTGCAGGTGAGCCCAGCGGTTCAGACACGAAGAAGGGTATGGTAGCACACCCCGGCGGGAAAATCGAGGGGAAAGCGGTCGGGCTAGGGCGTGATCGCCAAATAATCTACCGTCTCGTTGGCCGCGCTCCCAATCCCGCCGAGGTTTTTGAAGGTTAGCTGCAGCGTTCCCGCGGAGGGCACCTGGGCCATCAGCAATATGTAATTCACATCGCCCCCCTCGATCGTCGCGAAGACGCGCGAGCCGGCCGGCAGGCTAGACACTGCGACATTCCTCACGGCGGTACCGCCCGCCGCCGGGATACTGAGGCCGGCAACAACTGTTTGCCCGTGCATCAGCTTCGAGAAGGCGGTCCCCCCATTCCCGATTTGGACCTTCCCGGAATCCACGTAGAGGGCGGTCGTGTTGGGAGCCGTCACGTAGATTCCATAGGCGTTTGACCCGCTCCCAGTCGCTTGGGCGTAGATGGCTCGCCCCGTGGTCGATGCGGCATTGATCCCGATGCCCGCGCTCACCTGGGCCGAGACGGCGACGTTGGACGCTGCATCCGGTGTCGGCGTCTGAACGCCTAACCGTGTTCCGGACGCGGGCGCGGTGCCGATGCCGACGGTCCCGGCACTGAAATCGCCATAGATGAGCGGGACGCCCGATCCATTCGCAATATAGAGTTTATTACTCCCCGTCTCATTGTACCCCGCTTGGTAGCCGAGGAAGACGTTGCCGGTGCCCGTGACATTGCCGTATCCCGCGGTGAGACCCAGGGCGGTGTTGCTGGACCCGGTGGTATTGCTGTACAAGGCATTCACGCCCATCGCCGTGTTGGTTTGGCCGGTGGTGGTCGAGTTGAGCGCGTTCAGGCCAATGGCCGTGTTGTTGGACGCGGTGGTGCTCTGGCTCAGAGCATTCACGCCCACCGCGGTGTTGCCGATGGAGGCGTTATTGGTGTACAGAGCATTCAGGCCCACCGCGGTATTCTGTTGGCCGGTGGTGTTGGAGAGGAGCGCGTTCATCCCGAGGGCCGTGTTGCCAGTTCCCCGACTATTGTTGGTGAGGGCGTTTATACCGACCGCCGTGTTGTTTTGGCCGTCCGTGTCGTTGGTGAGGGCGTGGAAGCCCAGGGCGGTATTGTTGACCCCGGTCATCGCCAGATTCCCCGCACTGTCGCCCAGGAAAGTGTTCGACGTCCCGAACGCGTGGAGGAAGGTGTGGCCGCCGAGCTTGATAATCCCCGCGGTGGCTGACGTGGCGGGCAATCGCAGATTGCCCGTGAGCTCCAGCTGATCGGCCGGGGTCGTCGTCCCGATCCCCACGGGGCCTTGGATCAGGAGCGTGCCGTTGGCCGCGGTGTCGAGCGCCGTCCCGTACGCCGGATCGCCGGCGACCGAGGCCTTCTGCAGCTTGTTCACTCCCCCGCTGCTTGCGGATGGCGCCGGGTAGTAGGTGGTGAAGGTGAGGTCCTCGGCCCAGGCCGAGGACACCGCAAGTGCCCCAGCCATCACAAGACTGGCGATCCTGAATCGTGTCATCGGGTTATTGTCCTTGTACGAGATCCGGTTTTTCGACCAAAATGGGCTCGATATCGGCCCGAACAGCTTTGACCTCCCACGAAAACTCTCCGTCCGGCTTCGTCCCGTAGACGTGAAACATCCCGTCGGCAATATCGGTATAACTGAGCCCGTACGGCTCTCGGCCCTTGGCCGTCAACTGCACGGTGCGATGCTCCTTGCGGGTCAACGCTTCAAAATACTCCGGGAGCGTGATCTGCGCTTCGCCCTGATGCAGCCGCCCCTGGCCCCCGGTAGAACACTGCCGCCTCCGGACCTTCCACACTGGAGTGCACAAGTGTATATCCTGGTTTCGTCGGATGGTTGATCTCAAAATTTTTGGCACCCGTGGCGGTGAAGGTACCGACCACATGCAGTTTGCTGGTAGGATTCGCGATCCCGATGCCGACGTTGCCGGTGGCCCCGCTGATAAAGAACGGTGGGGGAGACACCAACGCTGCAGTGCGTATGGCCAGCCCTCCGGTCCACCCCGATCCACTTCCCATTGAGTCGAATCGCCACTCCTGGCCTCCGGGGCTGGAATTGGTGAGGAGGATTGAGCTCTGGCCAGTCGCATTGCCCTCGACCTTGAGGACGCCGGCGCCATTACCAGGATTATTTTGGAACACATGGAGTGGATACGCAGGCGCTGTCGTCCCGATCCCGACGTTGCCGGCACTGGTGATCCGAAACCGTTCGGTCACGCCGCCCGACCCTCCGGTCGCGATTGAGAACGCGGTGGTCCCGCCCGCGTTCGTGGCCTGGGTGGTCAGGCGCAAGCCTCCCGAACCCGAGGCGCCGGGGTACGTGTGGGCCAGCGTCAGCCAGCCGGCATTGCCCGCATCACTGTACACGTCCAACCCATTCCCGCCCATCAGCCGGATCGCCGGGGCCTGGGCCGTCCACCCGTGGTTGGCCGTCGGCTCCAGGAGGAGCCCGCTGGTCTGATCGGCCCCCCCAATGGTATTCCGCCCGCCGACGATACGGACGTTCCAGCCGGTGGCGTCACCGACAAACCCGTTGCTCGGGTTCACGTCGAGCCGGGCCGTGGGCGTCGTGAGTCCGATGCCGACGTTGCCGCCGAAGTAATTTTGGCCGCCCTCGCTGTAGAGGGCGTAGTTGTTCGTGGCACCCAGTTGATTCTCAATATAGAGGCCGTAATTATTCGTGGCGGTGCCCTGCTGACTACCAATTTGTATCCCATACGTGTTGGTGGCGGGCCCACTACCGCCTCGGCCGACCCTAAGACCTCGTTCCGTGGTCACAAGGCCTGGGCCTCCCCGGTACACGTTCGCTAGGACTCCCATCATATCTGGCAGTGGCCGAGCATTAATATGCTGGGCCTGGAATGATCCGCCGAGAATCGAACTCACGTTTTGGGTCGCTGAGCTATCGCCCGCGGAGGAAAACACACCGGTGGCGGGCTGGTTAGCCCCTTCGGCAACCGCGATGAATTGTCCACCCATATTCTGCTGAGAATTCGCCCCCTGCGCGAGACCGGTGATCGCGATGTTGCCCTGGTTACTCCCAGCCCCGCTCGCGATGGCGTAGACGCCGTAACTACCCTGGCCGGCCGGGACGTTGGCGATGACTTCCAGCTTTCCGGGCGTCGTTGAGCTGTTGGCCCCGATGATCGCCTTACCTTGCACCAGCATCCCGTTGGTGGGCGGGGTGCTGGCCTGATAGGTCGCATCGCCGACAACCGCATCGGGCCCCCGGACACCGCCGCCTCCCCCCGAGGACGGCGCCGGGTAGTAGGTGGTGAAGGTGAGGTCCTCGGCGAGGGCGGGAGAAGCGCACAGGAGTCCGACGAGCACCGCCATCACACCAGCACGTTGGTTCACCATGATGGACCTCTCATTTTACGACGAGCGCCCGCGCGGGACGACCGACGTATTCAACTGGGCAACCCGGCTGCCCTGGGTCGCCTGGATCGTGACCGGCACCGTATCCCCTAAACTGAGATCCAGGTTCAAGCTCGTGATATTCGTCGCCAGATCCTGCCGATCGGCGAGGTTGGTGATGTTCGGATACCAGGTCAGCGTCGTGCCCACACGCTGGTACCGCATCGTGAAGGTCGCGCCCCCCGCGGCCTGCTGGTAATCGAGGTCCCAGGAGTTGCTCACCCCGGTGGTGGCTCGGACCGCCGTCGCCTGACGGAGATTCCGGCTCAGATGCTGGAGGGCGAAGGACACGCTCCCCTGGGCCTCGCTCGAATTGACGACATCGGTCAGGTAGGACTGGGCGGTCCCGTAGAGGGCGGCGAACCCGATTGAGACAAAGGCCGCCAGACTCACCGCAATCAGCAGCTCGGTGAGGGTGATTCCCGCCGACCTACTGCGCGGCGGGCGGATCCCAGTGGACCGTGACGGTGACTTCTTTGATGTCATAGTGGCCGTTGGTGTCATTGATCGGATTCCCCAACTCATCATTCCCCGGGCCCCACATGATGGCCCCGGTCGTGCCATTGAATTTCCCGGTCCGCACGGTGTACCGTCGGGTGGCACCCGCCGGCAATCCGCTGGTGGCGGGGAGCGCGTGGCTTTGGTTCGTGGTGCCCATGGCGAGGGTCAATTGATTGTTATGAGGGTTGACGAGGGACTGATTGATGGCGAGCCGCAAATCCTCGGCCGTCTCCTGCGCGTACCGGGTGGCCACCGCGCGGAAATCCGTGGCTCGCGTCACGCGGCGGCTGAAAACGAAGGCGGTCATGATCCCCGCCGCCACCATCCCGAGAATCGTCATCGAAACGATAATTTCCAGCAGGGTCACCCCGCGTACCGCTCGACGCCTCGTCGACATGCTGTCGCCCTTTCTCATCGGGTCAGAATTGTGAGGTGACTCGGATGCTGTACTGCGGATTGGGTCGACCAGGCACCGTATTGTCGGCCACACGGGTCACGCTGATCGTGACTGATCGGCCGCCAATGATAAGGGGCTGGGGCTCGGTCCGCACGGCATTGACGGCCCAGGGGGTGTTAAACGGCGGCAGGTTCTTCCCGATCTTAATGAACACCCATTGCATCGCGGCCTCGTCCGCGTAGTAGGTGGTGTCGTGCTGCTGCAACATCTGGGCGCGGTGCAAACGATGGCCGCTGACGTTGAGCGCGATTGCCGCCGTAATGGAGACGAGAACCGCCGCCACCAGCACCATGGCCAGCGCCACCCCACGCTCACCGGACCGTCGAACTCTTGGTGTCATCGTAGACTGGTCTCCCTAAGGTTAAGCTTACCTAACCCCGTCGGAAAAGACAAGCATCCTACAGGTCGGTTAAGGAGTGCTCCTGCAGGAGTCGCAGGAGTTCCGCCACCGACCAGGCGTGGGCCATCGCTCCGGCCCGCGGGTGCGGCGGCGCGCCATCGAACCACTCCGGGACGGTGCCCCAGGCGCCGTCGCTGAGGCGCTGGCCGAACGCCCCGAGCGTCTGCCGTAGTGCCCCGACGGTCGTCGCTGTGGTTCCGTAGGTCGCCACGTAGCCGCTCCAGTAGGCCCCGAGCAGCCAGGGCCAAGCACCCCCCTGGTAGGCGGCCACGTCACGGGGCGCCGGGGCGCCAGCCCCCTGCCCCCGGTAGGCCGGGTCCGACGGCGAGAGGGTGCGCACGCCCACCGGGGTGAGCAGCTCGCGCCCAACGAGCTCGAGCACCGCCCGCGCCGGCGCGCGCGGCAGGAGCGGGTACGGCAGCCCGACGGCGAACAGCTGATTCGGCCGGAGGGTCTGATCCGGCTGGCGCCCCACAACATCGTAGCAACTCCGGTGGTCGGCGTTCCAGAAGAGCTGCACGCAGTTGGCCCGGACGAGGCGCGCCAGCCGCGCGTACTGCCGCCGCAGGCGCAGGTGGAATCGGTCGCCCAGGTCGGCCATCGTCATGAGCGCGTTATACCAGAGAGCATTCACCTCGATCGCCTTCCCCGCCCGCCGCGTCACGGGGTGACCGTCCACCTGGGCATCCATCCAGGTCAGGGGCAGCTCCTCTCCCTCGGTCGTGATGAGGCCATCTTGGTCCATGATGATGTGGAATTGCGTCCCCTGCACGTAGTAGTCCACGATGTCCATGAGCACATCCAGTAGCCGCCGCCCGACGAAGCGGGCATCGCCGGTCGCCCGGAGATACCGATCCACCGCCCAGAAGAGCCACAGGGAGGTGTCCACCGAGTCATACTCCGGGGCCCCATCGGTCTCCGCGAAACGCACAGGGAGCAGGCCATCGCGGCAGTGGCTGGCCAGCGTCTGGAACAGATCGCGAGCCACCTCCGGCTGCCCCGTCGCCAGCGTCAGCCCCGGCAGGGCCACGAGCGCCACCCGCCCGGCCGCGGTTCCCCACGGGTAGCTGGCCATCACCTGGCGTGAGCCGTCCGGCTCGCGGACGAGGAACTGCTCGGCCGCGGCGATCAGCCGCGACGTCAGCGGCCCCGCCCGACGGGCGCGGGCGCGGCGGAGCACCGTCAACCGGGCCTCGGTGACGCGGGCCTCCCGCTGGACCCAGTGAGAGGGCGGCGTCCGGCTGGTGGAGGCCACCAGCTCCGCCGTCTCCCCAGGCCGCAGGAGGTAGACGAGCTGGCCGGGGCTGTAGAGATCTTCCTGGTGGACCGTCTCGGTGGCCGCCTCCTCGAGATAGGCGAAATGTTTGTACCAGTAGGCGGAGGGCTCGAACAACTCCGCGCCGTGATGGAACGCCAGCGGCGGGAGACTTTCGTATGGATGGAGGATCACGGTGCCCGGCCCTTGCTCGACGCGCGTGCGGAAGGTGGGATTCTCCTGCGACACCCAGCGGAAATCCCGGCAGGCCACGAGCGGCCGCAGGATCAGCTCGACGGCCCCCGGCCCCTCCCGCAGCCAGTAGCGGATCGCGACCGTGTGCTCCCCCGGGAGGAGGCAGATGGTTTTCTCGAGGAGGAAGCCCCCGACGCGATAGATAAAGGTCGGCCACGGATCGAGCCGGAATCCCTCCTGATACCGATAGCCCTCCGGGTGCATCACTCCGGCGTACTGATTGGTCGAGAGATCGTACCGTGTGCCGGGCGCGACGAGGGTCTCCTCCACCTTGGCGAGCAGCACGGCGCGGGCGCCGGGGGGGCGGGTTGCGGCGACGAGGAGTCCGTGATGGCGGCGCGTGTTGACGCCGAGGATGGTCGAGGCCGCGTAGTCGCCGATCCCGTTCGTCACCACCCACTCCTGCTGGAGCGCCCAGGGAAGATCGCGGCAGGCGTCGGCGTCTGCGACGAGCGGTGCGAGTTCCACGGTGTCGGCGGTCGCGGTCGGGCTGGGGTCGGGCGAGCCGGGCGCGGCGGCGGGCCGCGCGAGCGGGAGGCGCAACGGGCGGCGCGGGGTCACCATTGACCGGCGGCGCCCCCACGCGTACAATGGGCCCGATGCGACACTCGTGGCAGCGAGCCCTGATGGGACTGGTCGGCCTGGCGGCGATGCTCGGCGTGGCCGGCTGCCCGGTCGTCCTGGTCGGCGCCGGGGCCGTCGGCGGCTACGCGGTCAGCCGCGATCGTGTGGATCTGACCCTCGAGCGGCCGTACGATCAGGTCTGGTCGGCCTGCCTGGAAGAAACCAAGCGGATGGGGCTCCTGCGCAACGTGGACGAAAAGGTGGGGCGCATCGAAGCGGTGAATCAGGGCGCGCATCTGGTGGTCACCCTCCAGCGGTTGACGGAAACCACCGTCAAGGTGACGGTCCGGGCCCGCAAAGCCCTCCTGCCGAAAGTCGAGTTGGCGCAGCAACTGGCCGCCCGCATCGCCAAGCGGGTCGGCTAGCATCACTCTTCCGGCTTCTCCGGCTTCTCGCCGGCCGCGCCCCCCTCCGCCTCCAGCCCTTTAAAAAAATCCTCCGGCTTCAGGGTCTGGATATCCTGTTTGAATTTTTCGACTTCGCCCTCGGTGATCGGCTTCATAATCACAGGGCATTTCTTCCAGACTTTGTCGTCCACAAAGATCGGGGCATTCACCCGCACCGCCAGGGCCATCGCGTCCGACGGGCGGGAGTCCACGCTCAGCGACTTGCCGCCAGCCGTCAGCTCGATCACCGCGTAGTAGGTCCCTTCCTTCAGGTCGGCGACGACCACGCGGTCAATCTTCGCCCCCGACTCCCCCAGCAGGGTGGCCATCAGGTCGTGCGTCATCGGCCGCGGCAGGGCCTCCCCCTGGAGCTTCAGGCCGATGGCGTTCCCCTCGCTGACCCCGATCCAGATCGGAATCAGACGCTGGCCCCCCACCTCCTCGAGTGTCACCACGTACTGCCCGAGCAGCGGGATCAACACCAGGGAAAAGATGCGGGCTTCCTTCACCGAGGAGAGTCTCCGGGGTTTCATGCCACTGCAATTGTACCCGCTGGCGTGCCGCGCGTCAAATCAGGTGGCTCCGTGGGCGTGGAATTTAGACGAACGCTATCTTTGTTATACCCCTTGACACTGGCCGGAGCATCAGGTACACTTGCCCCATCACCCGATGAGACCAATCGCCCGACCCACAAGGATGGCCCCGATGCGATCGCTCGTGACGCTTCCCGTGCGCCTCTCTGCTGTTCTGCTCACACTAGCCCTGACGCTTCCTCCTCCTGTCTTTGCTCTCCGCGCCGGGCTGGAAGGCACGACTGAGCGCAAGGTGGAAGCCGCCCTCACCACCCCCTGCGACCCAACGCCCCGTCGGGCTGGAGGAGGGGATCCAGACGCTCGTGATCGCGTATCCTCAACCAGGTAACGTGAGGTTCATGACGGATCTGGCAAAAGAGACGTTGCCGGGAGTGAACGTTATCCCGGCCACGACGCTGGCGGAATTTGAGGCGGCGGTCACTGGACAGCATCCGGACGCTATCGCACTTGCGCTAGAGCTCGATGGCCTTGAGGTACTTGAGCGGGTGGATTCAAAGGTTCCAGTCTTATTGCTTGGTTGGGAGGCGGGTACGGTTGCTCTGCGCGTGGACCAGTTGCGCCGCAGCGTACGGGAGGAAACGATCGCGGATCCAGTTTCGTCCCTTGCGATCGCCAAGAAATTGGCGCCGTCGAACCGAGTGGTTTTTGGCGCCACGCATCATTCGCCACAAACGTTCCCCCAATCGCTTCGTCAGCTTGATGACGTCGTCCGTCGGTCTCCCGGCAGCCCTGAACACACCAACCCCATGGTCCGTCCCGTGACGATCGCCGAGGAGCAAAAAGATGATGCTCGTCGAGCCATCCTGGCGCGGCAACAGTCGCGCGGTGCGGGGCTGGAGGAGGGGGTCACGGACTACGACGAATTAAATGATTCGGTGGTCGCGAAGGAACCTGCACTCCAAGAGCTTCGAGCAGCCGGGCAGATTCCTGAGGGGGCCAAAGGTCGACCGGTCACCGTGATACGCGGTCTGGCCATCTACGAGGGGATTAGCACCGAGGCCGGACGGGCCACGGCCGATGCGATCATGACGGAGGCCGGCGCCCAAGGGGCGATAGGGCTCGTGCGTGGGACCATCGGTAACCTGTTAGAGATAAAGAATCTCTCGCTGGCCGGGATCAGCCCCATGATGTTCTTCGTCGACACGGATGAGGCCAGGAACGAGGTGCAGCGACGATGGTCGCGTCCTCATATTGCGGTGATTGACCTCAGGGAAACAACGACCTGGATCGCCGCCATCTACACATTATTGCGTGGGGAATACAGGCGCTTCTCTACCGAAGACCGGTTGGAACTCCGGGTCGCCCCCAAGAGCAAGGCCATCTGCGCCTTCGCGTAACCAACCTATCGCAAAACCAGTACCACGCCCACGGGTCATTCGGCCTGCGGGCGTGGTGTTTTCTAGGGCGGGTTATGCCGCGTGGGATAATCCTTTGGCGATGTATTGCTTGATCAGGGCCTGGTACGGCACGTGCAGCTCGTGGGCCTGCTCTTTCAAACGCATCAACATCGCCTCGGGCAACCGGATTGCGATCGCCCGAGAGGAGGGTTTGAGATTCGGAAACGCGACGGGATGGGCATCGCGGAGCGTGAAGTAGTCCGCCAGATCCACGGTCGCCCAAAACGCCCGTTCCGCCTCTTCGCTCTTGAACGTTGGCACAACCAGTTTCTTCATGGCAACAATCCTCGCTCTGTTTGGTTCAAGTCCCGCGCCGAGATGACCCGAACACACTTTTATAATACACCCCGCTGTCAAGTCCGTGGGACTAGCGACTGGGGCGCTCGAGGGTGGCCAGCACTTCCATGTGGGCGGTGTGCGGGAAGAAATCGAAGAGCGAGAGGCGGGTGAGCCGATAGCGCGGCTCGCGGGTCAAGATCAGCTTCAGATCGCGGGCGAGACTCGAGGGATTGCAGGAGACGTAGAAAAGCCGCGGCGCCTGGGCGTGCAGGAGCGGGCCGATCGCATCCGGGTGCAGCCCCACGCGCGGCGGATCGAGCACGAGCAGGTCCGGGGCCGGTCCCATCCGAAAGAGGCCGCGGCGCACGAGCAGATCCTCCACCTTGCCGCAGAGGAATGTGGCGTTCGTGATCCCGTTGCGCGCCGCGTTCGCCGTGGCAAGCGCGACGTTCTCCGGGTCCCCCTCGATCCCGTAGACCGCGCGGGCAGTCGGCGCCAAGAGCAGTGCGATCACCCCCAGCCCGCAGTAGAGGTCGTACACCACCTCGGTGCCTCGCAGGGCGGCCGCCTCCAATAATTCCGTGTAGAGCGCCTCGGCCTGCGTGAGATTCGGCTGGACGAAGTTCATCGGCCGCACCTGGAGGGTGAGCGACCCAATTTGATCCTCCAGCACGTCGGGCCCGACGAGCGATTCCATCCGCTCCGGCTGGGCGACATCCGAGAGCCGCGTGGAGACGCCCCAGAGGATACTGGTCACCAATGGGTGCGCGCGGGTGATCGCCTCGGCCACGCGCTGGACGGCCTCGCGCGGGCCGTCGTGCGTCACCAGCATCACGAGCGCCTGCCCGGTCGAACGGGCCACGCGGATCACCATGTACCGCCAGAATCCCTCATGCCGCCGCTGATGGTAGGCGGGGAGCCCCGAGGCATTGGCCGCCGCCTCCACCGTCTGCAGGACATCACTGGCCAGCGGCGGGGCGATCCAACAGTGCATGAGCTTGACGATGTGCTGGAAGGAACCGCGCTGGTGGAGCCCCATCACGATCCGGCCCTCCTGCTCACCGAAGGTGAACTCCATCTTGTTGCGGTAGTGCCAGGGGTCGGCCATCGGGACGACGCGCACCGGCGGGAGGGATTTCAGCCCCCCGAGGTGCTGGAGGGTCTCGACGAGGAGAGTCTGTTTCCAACTGACCTGCGTGGGATAGGCGAGATGCTGCAGCTCACAGCCGCCGCACGGGCCGAAGTGGGGGCACTGCGGAGTGATCCGCTGTGGCGAGGGGCGCTCGAGCCGCACGAGCTTCCCCTCGGCGTAATTCGGCTTGACCTTCGTGATGCGGACGTGCGCCAGGTCGCCGGGCACCGTCTGGGGGACGAAGATGGCCATCCCCTGGTGGTGGGCGAGCCCGCGCCCGAGCAGGGCGAGCTTTTCAATCTCGAGGGTGAGCACCTCCCCCGCCCGACAGGGGCGAGGGAGGGTCTGAGTCGAGGACCGAGGGAGGATTACTGGGCCTTGGTCGCCGGAGCGGCCGCGGAGGGGCTGGCAGCGACGGCCTGGGCCTCAGCGATGGTCACGGCCTGAACGTGCCGCTTCCCGGTGGCCACGTCGTAGGTGTAATCCACCGAGACCTGGTCGCCCTGCTTGAGATCATCAATCGTCGCGGCGGCCGTGCCACGGCTCACTTTGATCGAGCCGGCTTCCGCTGACATCTCCTTCGTCACGCCATACCGATCGCGCACCGTCAGCATCGGCTGAGCGGCATTCTGCTTGTTGATCTGCACCACTTCACCCGAGAACTTGATCATGATCGGGCGCAGGGTGGGAGCGGCTGGGACCGCGGCCACTGGAGCGGCGGCAGCTGGGGCCGGAGCGGCTGGAGCTGGAGTAGCGGCGGCTGGTGCTGGGACGGCCGGAACCGCGGCGCTCGCGCTGCTGGTCTCTTTGCTGGCCGGGGCCGGCGCGCTCGTTGACTCCTCTGCGAGGGCCATGCCGGTAACTCCCACGAGTCCCATTCCGATCATTCCTGTGATCATCCATGGCTTCCACGTTGGCATTGCGAGTACCTCCCTTTGATCTTCTACGGGTTCACGTGTGGCGGACGACTGCTGGACGATCTGGCGGCCCACCAACGGCCCACACCAACCGTCGCGAAGACGGTGGCACTCCCGAGGAGCGCGCCACCCACGCTGTCACTCGGGTAATGCACACCTAAGACGACTCTGGACCAGGCCACGCCGAGGGCCACGGTCCACCAGAGGAGACGGCCTCTGGGCCATAAGACGCTCACGAGGGCGGCCACCGCGCACGCCCCCGTCGCATGGCCCGACGGGAAAGCGGGGCCTTGCGCACCGGCTGCCACGAAGAGTCCTGAGATCGCTTCCGCCGGCCGCGGCCGCTGGATGATCTCTTTGAGCCACCAGGCCAGCGCGAGGGCGAGTATCACGCCCAAGCCGCCAGCCACGGCATCCCGCCGCTGCCGGCGCCAAACCATCACCACGCTCAGGGCGGTGAGGGCCAGCACCGTGGAGAGTGCTCCCACTCGTGTGAGCAGGGCCATCCCGTAGACGACCTCCGGATGGTGGAAGCGCACATTGATGGTGATCAGCCACCACCGGTCCCACGCGCTCAGGAGACTCACAGTAACCTCTTAGTATAGCGGACGCCGCCGACGGGGTCAAGTCTTGGCCAGAGGGCCGCGGTGGGGCCCCCGTGGTATAATGACCCGTCATGCTTGCCGCAACACCGGTTCGCGAGTTCCTAACCGGGCTGGTCAGCCTGGTCTACCCCCCGCACTGCCTACTCTGCCAGGCGCCCCTGGCGAGCGAGGTCGCCGATCTCCTCTGTCTGCCCTGCGAGGCGTCGCTGCCGGCCAATCCCCCGCCCTGGTGCCAGGGTTGCGGGCAATCGTTGGCGGGGCTCGGAATGGACGTGACGCGCTGCGCGGCCTGCCGCGCGGAGCCGTCGGGTGTCGAGGAGGCCCGCGCCGCCTGCCGCTACGAGGGGGCCGGCAAGGCCTGCGTCGTCCAACTGAAGTACCAGCGGCAGCTGGGCCTGGCCGCCCCGATGGCTCGACGGATGGTGGCCGCGGCCGTCACCCCGCCGGCGATGGCGGCGGACGCCATCGTCCCGGTGCCATTGCATCCCGTCCGCCGGCGCGAGCGAGAGTTCAATCAATCCACTCTGTTGGCGGACCTCCTCGGCGAGTCGCTCGGCCTCCCGATCCTGGAGGAAGCGCTCCTCCGTCACCGGCCGACCGCCCTCCAAGCCCAGCTCGACGCCCAGGCCCGACGGCGCAACGTCGCCGACGCCTTCATGGTCCCCGACTCCGTGCTCGTCCGCGGCCGGGCGATCCTCCTCGTGGACGACGTCCTGACGACCGGCGCCACGGCGCGGGCCTGTGCCGCGGCGCTGCGCAAGGCGGGCGCCGCTCGGGTCAGCGTTCTCACCTTCGCCCATGGATAATCGGCGCTGCGCCTAACCCATGTTCCTCCTCCGCCGCTACGTCCTCAAGGAGTTGTTCGGGCCATGCCTGATGGCCTTTGTGATCTTCACCTTCGTGCTGGTCGTCGGGAATCTGGTGAAGCTGGCCGACCTGCTCGTCAATAAGGGCGTGCCGTTGACCGACGTGGCCCGGCTCTTCTTCCTGCTGATCCCGACGCTGCTCTCGCACACGGTCCCGATGGCGCTTCTGACCGGGACCTTGCTGACCTTCGGCCGGCTCTCGAGCGATCACGAGATCACCGCGATGCAGGCCTGTGGGGTGAACCTCTGGTCGCTCGCGGTCCCGGTGGCCGCGGTCGGCCTCGCGGTCAGCGCGCTTCTCATGGTGATCAATGATCGGATGGTCCCCTCCAGCCACTTCGCCACGCGAAAAGTCCTCGAGGAGATTGGGATCCGGAATCCCGCGGCCTACATCGAGCCGGGCACCTTCATCAAAGAGTTCAAGCCGTACATCTTGTTCACCTATGGGATGGAGGGGAACCACCTCCGCAAGGTGCGCGTGTACGAGCCGATGCCGGGGCGCCCGACGCGGACCATCCTAGCGGAGCGGGCGGAGTTCGTCCCACTGCCAGCCACACGTCAGGTGCAATTCAAGCTGTTCCAGGGAACTACGGACGAGCCGGATCCGCAGAACCCGGTGAAATTGTACAAGCTGGAGTTTGCCAGCTACGCGATGACGCTGACGCTAGCGCAAGGGCGCGACCCCAACACGCTCGGCAAGAAACCCAAAGACATGACCTTTGCCGAGCTGCGGCACGAAATCGATGAGCTGGCCGCGCAAGGGATCGATCCGTCGCCGCTCGAGGCGGAGCGGCACCGCCGGCTCGCCACGTCGGCCTCGGTGTTCGCCTTCGTCCTTGTCGGCATGCCGCTGGCCATTCGCACGCGCCGCGCGGAGCGGTCGATCGGCTTCGCGCTGAGCTTGGGCCTGATCCTCCTCTACTATCTCCTGCTCCTCGGGGGCCAGAGTTTAGCCATCGAGGGGACCGTGCCGGCGATTCCGGCGCTCTGGCTCCCCAACGCGCTGATGGTGCTCGTGGGGCTGGGCCTGCTGCGGCGGGTGGCCTACCGCTGACATGCGGATCCTCGAGCGATACACCCTCCGACAGTTGGCGGGCCCTTTGGCCTGGTGCCTCGGCATGTTCCTCGTCCTCTATCTCGTCATTGATTGTTTTGGGCATCTCGACGAGATCCTGCGGTACCACGTGCCGCTGCATATCCTTATCCAGTACTACGGGGCGATGCTGCCGATGATCCTCGTCCAGGTGGCGCCGTTCGCCTGCTTGATGGCAGTCCTCTATACCGTCGGCAACCTGAATAAGCATCAGGAGCTCATCGCGATGCGCGCCTCCGGCGTGGGGCCCTGGCATATTGTCCGGCCGCTCGTGGCCGTCGGGCTCCTCCTGAGCAGCCTCGTGCTGGTGATCAACGAGCGGGTAGGGCCGCGAGCCATCGTGACCGTCCAAACGCTGCGGGATGACTATTTTGAGCACGCACCGGACCCGGGGCGGCTGCCGCGGGCGCAGCGGCCGATCGAGTCACTCACCGTCTATGGCGCCGGCCACACCCTGCTCTATGCCAAGGCGTTCGATCCGAAAACGAAGATCCTGCAGGATGTCGTGATCCTCGAGCACGGGCCGGATTTGAGGCTCCGGCGCAAGATCACCGCGCAGCAGGCGGAGTGGACCGACCACGGGTGGCGCCTCCTGCACTGCACGGCGCTGCGCTTCGGCCCCGACGGCCATCTCCTGAGCCACACCGCTACGTTTGACCAGAAAATCATCCCCGGACTGGAACCACCCGAAGCCTTGATGAAAGCGGAGCGGCAGGCGCAGGCGATGTCGTACAAGGAATTGCAGGGGTACATCACGCGGCTCGGGACAAGCAGTCAGGAGGCGACGCAGAAACTCCGAGTGGACTTGCATGCGAAGCTCGCCTTCCCGTTCGCCAGTGTCGTTGTTGTCTTGCTCGCGGCCCCGCTGGCCGTCCGCTCCTCGCGCGGCGGTACCCTGCTCGGAATGGGAACGGCGATTGCTGCTTCGCTGGCCTTTTACGGCGCACAAGCGGTGTTCGTGGCGATGGGGAAAGGCGGGGCGCTGCCACCGGTGTTAGCGGCCTGGGGGGCCAATCTGACGTTCGGGGCGGTCGGCGTCTGGCTGCTCCGCCGACGCCTGGCCTAGGTGCCGGCTTCCCAGCTGGCGAGGTAGTGTGACTGCTCGGGGGTGAGGTGGTCGATCGCGACCCCGAGCGACTTCAACTTCAAGCGGGCGATCTGAGTGTCAAGCGCTTCGGGCAATTGATACACCTTCCGATCGAGCGTGCCGCGCCGCGCCCACAACCACTCGGCAGCCAGCGCCTGATTGGCGAAGCTCATGTCCATCACGGCGGCCGGGTGCCCTTCAGCGCAACTCAAGTTCACGAGGCGGCCCTGCGCCAGCACGATGATCCGTCGGCCGCTCTTCAACTGATACTCCTCGACGTTGGGCCGGAGCGGCCGCACCCGCTTCGACATTTTCCGTAGTCCCTCAAGATCAAGCTCCACGTTGAAGTGACCGCTGTTGGCGACGATCGCTCCATCCTTCATCCGGCCGAACGCGGCGCGGCCGATCACGTGTAGATCGCCGGTCACGGTCACGAAGATGTCGCCGAGCCGGGCGGCCTGCGCGAGCGGCATGACGCGGAACCCGTCCATGACCGCCTCCAACGCCCGCACGGTGTTCACTTCACACACGATGACGTTCGCCCCGGCCCCTCGCGCCCGCGTGGCCACGCCGCGGCCGCACCAGCCGTAGCCGCAGACGACCACCGTGGAGCCAGCCACGAGGAGATTCGTCGCGCGCAGGATTCCATCCCACGTGGACTGCCCGGTGCCGTAGCGATTATCAAAGAGGTATTTGGTCTGGGAGTCGTTGACCGCGAGCACCGGGAAGAGCAGTTTGTGCTGGTTCTCGAGCGATCGCAGGCGGATGACGCCGGTCGTGGTCTCCTCCGTCGAGCCGATCACCTCACGGGCCTGGGATTTGCGGGCGCTGTGGAGGAGGGAGACCAGGTCGGCCCCGTCATCCATTGTGATCTGCGGCCGCTGGTCGAGCACGGATTCGAGATGGCGATAGTAGGTCCGGCGATTCTCGCCGCGGCGAGCGAACACCTTGAACCGGTACTTGACCGCGAGCGCCGCGGCCACGTCATCCTGCGTCGAGAGCGGGTTCGAGGCGCAGATCGAGACATCCGCGCCGCCGGCCCGCAGTGTCAGGGCCAGCTGCGCCGTCTCGGTCGTGACGTGGAGGCAGGCGCCGAGGCGCACGCCGGCGAGCGGGCGCTCCTTGGCGAATCGCTGGCGGATCAGGGCCAGCACCGGCATGAAGCGGCCGGCCCACTCCACGCGGGTGACGCCTGCGGTAGCGAGTTTTGAGTTGGTAATGTCGGCGCGCATGGGAGAGCCGGGGTTATCGGGCGCGGGCCGCGGGGCGGGCGGGCGTGACCGGACGCGACCCGTTGCCGCTACGCAAATCAGCGGAGGGATCCGCCATGGCGTGCAGGCGCCTCCAACCGACGGCCCGGCGCACCGCATCCACGCGGTCGAGCTCCTCCCAGGTGAATCCCTGTTCGTTACGACCGAAGTGGCCGTAGGCCGCCGTCTTCTTGTAGATGGGCCGACGGAGCTTGAGATCCCGGATGATGCCCGCGGGCGTCAGATCGAACACGGCCCGGATCGCTTTCACAATCTGTTCGTCGGACACCTTGCCCGTGCCGAAGGTCGTGGCCATGATGGAGACGGGGTCCTTGATGCCGATGCAATAGGCCAACTGCACCTCGCAACGATCAGCGAGCCCGGCGGCGACCACGGTCTTTGCCACCCAGCGGGCGGCGTAGCTGGCCGAACGGTCTACCTTAGAGGGGTCCTTGCCGGAGAAGGCGCCGCCGCCGTGCCGACCCATGCCGCCGTAGGTATCGACGATGATCTTGCGCCCGGTCACGCCGGTGTCGGCCATCGGCCCGCCCACCTCGAACCGCCCGGTGGCGTTGATGAACACTTTGGTCCGTTTGTCGACGAGGCCCTTCGGGATCACTGGATCAATGACGAGGGCTTTCAGGTCGGCGCGCAGCCGCGGCGTCGTCACCTTCGGGCTGTGATGGGCTCCGAGCACGATTGCCTCGACCCGCACTGGTTTGCCGTCGTTGTACTCGATGGTCACCTGGGATTTCCCATCGGGGCGCAGATAGTTGACCAACCGCTGCTTCCGCACCTCGGCCAGCCGGCGGGAGAGTTTGTGCGCCAGGAGCACCGGGGTTGGCATGAATTCGGCCGTCTCGTGGGTCGCATAGCCGAACATCATCCCTTGATCCCCCGCCCCGCCGGTGTCCACACCGAGCGCGATATCGGGCGACTGCTCCTGCACCGCGGTCATCACGCCGGAGTTTTCCCAGTGGTAGCCGAAATCCGGATCGTCGTACCCGATCCCCTTAATCGTCTCCCGGACAATCTTCGGGATCTCGACGTAGCAGGTGGTGGTGATCTCGCCGGCGACGACGGTCAGCCCGGTGGTGACGAGCGTTTCGCAGGCGACGCGGCCCTGGGGATCCTCTTCGAGGATGGCATCCAGGATGGCATCGGAGATTTGGTCCGCGACCTTATCCGGGTGGCCCTCGGTGACGGACTCCGACGTAAAGAGATGATGTGTCTTCGCTGTCATGGATATGCCAAGCTCCTATTATGCGTGTGTCCGCTGCAAGTGGCGCTTCAGGTATGTGACGCGCGCGACGGGAGTGGGATCCACCCGATGCAGTAGCGCTAAGTATACACTAAGGTAGTCCCCCAGCGCAATCATGCTGAGGAGGCGGCTCACCGGCGTGGGGCCCGGCACGGCCACCGGCAGGACCAGGGCGCCGCTGGTCCGGATGATCTGGGTGGTGATCGTCATCCGCTGCTGCACGCGCGGGTGGAGATCCCAATCCGTCAAGAGGAGGACGGCGCACTGCCGGAGCAGCCGGGGGGGAAATTCCCATCCGTTGACCTCATTGTGGTTCATCTCCGGAAACAAATGGCTGGAGGCCAACGTCTTCGCGTTCTCCGCGAGCTGCCCACGCCAACGGGCCACGACCGCCTCCCACCCGCCGTCTGCCCCATACAGGACGACGAGCCGGCCGAGGAGGCGGTTTGCCAGCTGTTTCGCGAGATTCCGGCGGGCCGGGACCTCCGGCGCCCAGGCCCGCATCGTCCGCGCCATCGCGGCGGTTGCGGCCTGTAGGTGCGCGGCGGTCAGCGGCGAGACCCCGGCACGTCCCAGGAACCCGAGCGGGGTGCCGGCGAGATAGCCGAGTGCCGCGCGCGGGGGCAATCCCGGCGGCACCACGCCCCACGGCACGCCATCGCGCCGCGCCAACCGGGCCAACTGCCCGCCCGAGGTCACGGCCACGAGCCGCGCGCCGCGCCGTCGGGCTTGGCCGTAGGCCGAGAGGGTTTCTTCAGTATCTCCTGAATAGCTCGAGGCGATCACGAGCGTCTGCGGCCCCACCCAGGCCGGCAGGTCATACGTTCGCTGGACGCTGATCGGTACGCGGGCGCGCGCCGTCAGCAAGGATTTGACGAGATCCCCGCTGATCGCCGACCCGCCCATCCCGATGAAGAGCACCTGTGCCGGCCGGGCCCCTGGCACTCGCAGCCGCTGCCCGGTCGCGTAGCCCTCGTCAAAGTGGCTCGGCAACTCAGCAATCAGATCGAGCATGTCGGACCGGTCCAGGCGCCGGATCGCCGGCATCGAATCGAGCGGGGTCATCCGGCCAGCTCCCCGGCGAGCTCATGGAGACGGGCCGTGGCAAACTCTTCGACTTCTTTTGAGGTGGTCAGCGTCAGGGCCTTCGCGGCCGCTTCTTGCGCCTGCGCGACGGTCACGGCACGCACCACTTGTTTGATTTTCGGGACGTTCACCGGGCTCGTCGAAAATTCATCCAACCCCATCCCCAGCAACAGGAGCCCCAGCGCCGGCTCGCCCGCCATCTCTCCGCACATGCCGACCCAGCGGTGGGCCGCGTGGCCGGCTTCAATAATCGTCTTGATCAGGCGCAGCACCGCCGGGTGGGCCGGCTCATAGAGATAGGCGATCTTCTCATTCACGCGGTCGACCGCCAGGGCATATTGAATGAGGTCATTCGTGCCGATCGAGAAGAAGCTCACCTCGCGGGCGATGATGTCGGCGGTCATCGCGGCCGACGGCACCTCGATCATCGCCCCGACCTCCATGTCCGGATTGTAGGCGATCCCGTGGGTCCGCAGCTCCTCCTTCGCCTCTTCCAAGAGTTGGTTCGCCTGCCGGACCTCCTCCACCCCCGAGATCAGCGGGTACATCATCTTCACATGGCCGAAGATTGAGGCCCGCAGGATCGCGCGCAACTGCACCTTGAAGATGTCCGGCCGCGCCAGACAGAAGCGGATCGCGCGCCACCCCAGGAAGGGATTCATCTCATGGGGGGTTTTGAGCAGCGAGGTGAACTTATCCCCGCCGAGGTCGAGCGTGCGGATGACCACGGGGTGGGGAGCCACCTCCTGCGCCACCCGGCGGTAGGCCTCAAACTGTTCGTCCTCGTTGGGCAAATCCGTGCGGCTCAGGTAAAAGAACTCCGTGCGGTACAACCCGACCCCCTCGGCGCCATGCGCGAGGATCGAGGGGACCTCCTCGGGGAGCTCGATGTTCGCCGCCAGCTGGACCCGCCGACCATCCTTGGTCTGCGCGGGGAGATCCTTCAGCTGCAGGAGGGCTTGCCCCACCACCTCCAGTTTGGCCCGCAGGGCCTCGTAAGAGGCGCGCGTCGCCTCATCCGGATTGACAATGACAACGCCGGTCGTCCCATCGATGATGAGGAAGTCGTCCGGCTTGACCCGCTGGGTGACATCCTCGAGCCCGACGACCGCCGGGATCTCGAGGGATTTCGCCATGATCGCCGTGTGGGAGGTCCGGCCACCGATGTCCGTGACAAACCCGATGACGTGCTGGCGATGCATGGTCGCGGTGTCGGAGGGGGACAGGTCGTACGCGACGACGATCACCGGCTCGGTCAACTCCGCCAGCGAGCGGCGCCGCTGGCCCAGGAGGTGGCGCAGGACTCGCTTGCCGACATCCTCGATGTCGCTGGTGCGGTCGCGGAGGTACTCGTCCTCCACGCGGGAGAAAGCCCGCACGTAGCGCTTCAGCACGTCGAAGAAGACGCTCTCGACGGCGAGCTGGTCGGCTTTCAGGCGGGTGATCACCTCGTTCAGGAGGGCGCGGTCCTCGAGGACGAGGAGGTGCGCATTGAAAATTTCCGCATGCTCCCCGCCGAGCTCCCGTTCGATCCGATGCTGGATCTCGACGATTTCCTGGCGCGTCTTGACGAGCGCCTCCTCAAACCGCGCAATCTCCTGCGGCACCTGCTCGGGGGTGATGTGCCGGCGGGTGATCGTGATCTCCTCGCTGTCAAGGAGAAACACCTTCCCCATGCAGATGCCCGGGGAGGCGGGGACTCCGCGCAGGAACTCCGTGCGTGTCGGGCTAGCCACGGCGGGTCCCAAGAGCCATTGGGCCCTGGGGCTCCTCGTCGGTCGTCAGGAACTGCACGAGCGCCTCCACCGCCTCCTTCGCATCCGGGCCATCGGCGGACAGTTCGATCGTACTTCCCCGCTCCAGCGCCAGCATCAGCAAGCCCATGATGGATTTCCCATCCACCTCTTCGCGCCCCTTGCGGACCGTGATCGTCGAGCGGAATCGATTCGCCAGCTGGACGAAGAGCGAGGCCGGGCGGGCGTGGAGCCCCTGGCGGTTGGTGATCTGGACTCTCTGTTTAGCCCGCGGCACGGGACTCCTCGGACAACACGGTGGACGTCAGGGTCACCCGCCATGGTCGGCGAGGAACCAGCTCGATATCCCACCACAAGGTAATGTTCATCTGTTGATAGGTCCGCTCCAATCCGCTCTCCGAGTCCGACACCGTCTCCACGGGGAAATACCATCCCCCGGCCTCGACGGAGGTCGCCAGCTCGACGGCCACCGCCTGGTGACGATCCGTCACCACGAGCCGTCGAATCCCCGCCAACGCGCCGACCCGATTAAAGTGGGGATCTTTCAACGCCAGATTCCATTCACTGCCGATCCGCGCCGTCACCGGCGCCGGTCCCAGATTCGTCACGACGTAGTCCACGCGGAGGCGCCGCGCCCGGCGCGCCAGCGTAATGGTCTTCGTCAGCCGGACCGGGACGTCCCCAATGCACCCGTCGCGCTGCAAGACGGCGCCGACTCCGTCAGCCCGCCGCACGAGCCGCCACCGGTAGGCCTGCTCGGCGGGGTTGTCCGCCTCTGCTACCTGCCCCCGGGCAAAGGCGGCGGCCTCGCCGGGTACAGTCCAGAGATGATCGATCGCCGCCACCCGACGATAAGCATCAAACACCAGATGGTCCTGCAAGCCGGGTTCTTTGACGCGCAACCCGGCGTGAATCGTCTCGGGGGCGCCCGACACGGCCGCCCCGACGGCCTGCGGGGCCGCGGCCAGGAGCTTCTCGTGATAGGCCTCGCGCCGCCGCGTCACGGTGTTCACAAGATTCAGGGCCTGGCCTTTGTCATCCCATTCGACGATCGCGCCCCCTCGCGCGGGATCGATCGTCACATCCATGAGCGCCGAGCGCAGCAGGAGCTCCGGCTGGCCGTCGCCATCCAGGTCCAACGCCTCGGCCGATGCCCAGGGCCGCGTGCGGTGGGCGGCCTGATCCAGGAGGCGCTCGGCCGTCAGCAACTCCCGGTAGACGGCGCTGCGCAAATGGTTCAAGTAGATCCCGCCGAACACGCCGTGCCAGTAGGCATCATTGCCTTGGCCCCGGTAGAGATGCGTCTCGGCGCGCCGCACCGCGGCGCTCGGCCGGCGCTGGCGCGCGGCGGCCACGCGGTCGCTCACCCAGAGCATTTTCTTGTGCATCCTGTTCGCTTCCGGATACTTCACCAGGAAATTCCTGACGTGGCCGCCCGACCACTCCATCATCTCCGGATAGCTGGCGCAGGGCACATAGACCCGCCCCTGGGGCGGCTGCGTGTCGAGCACCTGGCTGAAGGTGGCGGTCGTCAACCAATCCCGTTCCGCCTCCAGCGCCCGGCAGAACCGCTCGAACCATCCTTCTTCGTACACCCACCGATGCGTCCCCGGCCAGAAGCCGAACTTCTCCAGATCATCGGCGAGGATCACGGCGCGTGGCGTCTCGCTCCGCTGCGTCCGCAGGTGGTCGATCACCTCCTCCACCGGCTTGAAGGGGACCAGGTACCGGAGCGCCTTCGACGACGGAAACAGCGCCACCGTCGCCCCCGCATCCTCCGTCACCCAGTAGCCGACGGCCGCACGCTCGCGCACCCCCGCGAGGGTCAAGTGGTGATCGTCCACCACGGTGTACTCGAGGCCGGCGGCCCGGAATAGCCGCGGAAGCGACGGCTCCCACACCCGCTCCGTCAACCAAGCCCCGCGGCAGGGGCCTAACCGCAGCCGCGTCAACTGCCGCGTGAACCGCGTCAACTGCCCGAGCGCGTCCCGCTCCGGCAGCCAGCAGAGGATCGGCTCCGCATACCCGCCGCCGAGCACCTCCACCTGCCCCCGCCGGACGAGGCCTGCCAGCCGCTCAAGTGTCTCCAGGCGCTCCTCGACGAGCCATTCCACCAGCGGACCCGAGAGGTGGACGCTCCAGCGAATCGTCGGGTGGCGCTCGATGACGTCCAGGAACGGCCGATAGGCCTTCGCGTGCGCCTCCCCGAACACCCAGCCAAAGTTACCAACCGGCTGGTGGCCGTGGACTCCAAGAACGAGGGTAGTGGTGGCGATCATGCCTGCCTGATCCCGGCGCGGGGTGCGGCGCCTTAGGCGTGCTTCTGATCTTCCTGCTGGATGATCCGCAGGACGGTCCGGTCGTCCTTGGCCTCCCGCAACCCATCACGGAAGAACTTGTCTTTCAGCAGGCGCGAAATGCGCGCGAGGGCCTTGAGGTGCGGCCCGGCCGAGTCCTCAGGAGCGACGAGGAGGAAGAAGATATAGACGGGATCACCGTCGAGGGAGTCGAAGTTGACGCCCTTCTGCGAAATGCCGAACGCCCCGACGAGTTCCTTGACGCAGTTGGACTTGCCGTGGGGGATACCGACCCCTTGGCCGATGCCGGTGGAGCCCAGCGCCTCGCGGGCGAGCAACACCTCGACGAATCGGTCGGTATCCTCTGGCTTGACTTCCCCGGCCCGGACCAGCAACTGCACCAGCTCTCGAATCACGCCGGGCTTGTCGGTCGCCTTGAGCGACACCGTGACCGCCTTTTCCCGCAGGAATTCACTGATCTTCATTCGCCGATGGCTCCTTTTGACACCGTCTCTTTTCCTCGAAGGCGGGAGGAATCCTAAGGAGGGAACCCTCGGTTCTCTCCTTAGACACAAGCTGGACATCCCAGCTTGCTGCCCTCGTCATTGTGTGGCCAGTTGGCACACGATTCCCCTCAGCCTACACGTGGTAAGCTGTCCAGCTTGTATGGAGCGGGTGATGGGATTTGAACCCACGACATCCACGTTGGCAACGTGGAGCTCTACCGCTGAGCTACACCCGCAACGAGTTCCAACCACGGACCTACGATGATCATCACTTCTCAGTTGCGACACAAGCACACATCGCACCTATCAATGGTTTACCTGTTGGAACTCGTTATCAGGGGGAACCAGGGGGCTTCCCCCTGATGGTCCCCCTCCAACGAAAACATCTTCTTGATCGTGGGCACGGAGGGATTTGAACCCCCACCCCTTGCGGGACGGGCTCCTAAGGCCCGCGCGTCTTCCAGTTCCGCCACATGCCCTCAATGGCCCCAGCCCGGTCGAATACTTGAGGGGCTCTGTTCAAATGGTGCGCCGTGCAGGGATCGAACCTGCGACCTTGGGATTAAGAGTCCCCTGCTCTACCAGCTGAGCTAACGGCGCCCGACTGACAGAAGGTATGAATTATAGCATGCGCCCGCCGAGACTTGAACTCGGAACCTCCAGGTTCGAAGCCTGGCACTCTATCCAGTTGAGCTACGGGCGCAAATGAATCCGACACACGGCCGGGAGTGGCCCGACCCTGTTGAAACACGAGCAAGGGCGTTCCGGTTTTATCTTGAGAGTCGGATTCATTTATCGGGAGGAACCCCCTGGTTCCTCCCGATAATTCCTCCTCCGCTGAAAAGATCCTCTGAACCCGTGGCTTCCCCCTGATACTCCCCCTCCGATGAACAGATCCTCTTAATATTCTCCCCTCCAGAGTAACAAAAATCCTTCACACCCCGGAGCTTCCCTGATCAACTCCTTCCGAGAAGAGCCGCTCTATATCATACCATTCCCAAAACTGGCTTGCTTACGGATAGAGAAGGGTGCGGGTCCAGCGGGGGCCGCGGCGGGTGTAGCAGAGGCGGTCGTGGAGGCGGCTCGGGCGGGCGGTCCAGAATTCGAGGCGGTCAGGGAGGAGGCGCAGGCCCGACCAGTGCGGGGGGCGCGGGACGGGGCGGCCGGCGAACTGCCGTCGAGCGGCCGCCAGGCGCGCCAGCAGCGTCGCGCGGCGATCCAGCGGCTGCGACTGCTGGGAGGCCCAGGCGGCCAGTTGGCTGGCGCGCGGGCGCGTAGCCCAGTAGGCATTGGCCTCACGCTCGCTCACGCGCTCGACGCGCCCCTCAACGAGGATCTGCCGACGGAGGGGATCCCAGTAGAGACAGAGTGCGGCGTGCGGATTGACGGCGAGGGCGCGACCCTTGCGGCTGCGCAGATTCGTGTAGAAGACCAGGCCGCGGGTGTCGAGTCCCTTGAGCAGGACGGTCCGGACCGACGGACGGGCGCGGCCATCCGCCGTGGCTAGGGCCATCGCGGTCGGCTCGCGTAACCCCGCCCGACGGGCCCGCGTGAGCCACTGCTGCAGGCGACGACGGAGCTCGGGAGGGAGCGTCATGCCGCGCCGGACGCTAGGCCGCGGGAGACTCAATGACGTGCCAGTTCGCGATCAGGCCGTCGCGCGCCCAGGCGGCACACCAGTCGGCGACAGGGACCGGGGCTTCCCCCGCCGCCTCAGCCAGCTGTTGACAGGCCGCGCCGAGGGACTGTCCGGCCAGGAGGAACGTCAGGAATTGGGCCTGCCACGGCGTCAGGGGTGCGCAGACGACCTGCATCCCCCGCCGCGCGACGAGCACCTGCTGCGGACGATCCACGAGCGCGATGCGCACGGTGTCGACGGGACGCGTCCGCGCCTCCCAGATGTCGAGGATCGGCCAGACGGAGGTGACGCAGCGCACGGACGGTTGGAACCCCAGGCGCAGCTGGTCCCAGGCCTCCACCGGATGGTCCGCGAGGGTCTCGAGGGCCAGTGGCGGGACCTCGAACGCATGAAACGCCTCCGAGACCGCCCATTCGAGCCGCGCCAGATCCGGGAGAAAGGGCAGCTCGCGCGTCCGGGGCCAGGCGCTGAGAAATTCCGCGAGATGGCGGCCGGCGAAACTGAGGTTGTAGTCATGCGAGGGGACCTGAGCCGCGTAGGCCTGCGCGAGCTCGGTGAAGACGCCGTGGCCCAGCACCTGGCGCACGGCGGGGTAGACTTCGGCCAGCGCCTCTTCGACGCGGGCCAGGTAGCCGCCGGCATAGACCGCCAATCGCTCCACGCCCGGCGCCCCGCCCTGCGGGCATAACGCCACGGACGCCTCGGACGCCGTGGCCCCGCCACCCGGCAGGATGCGGGCCTGCATCCATCGTTGGACGTCGCGCAACGACGGGGAGGTCATGCCCCCACCGTCGCCGGCACCGTGGCGGGCCGTGCACACACCTCGGCCATGATCGCGCGGGCCTGTGCCGCCTCCGCCGCCAGATACTCAAACGGGGGAATATCCGCGTCCCATTCGATCAGGGTCGTTACCGGACCCCAGCGGCCGAGCGCCTCGCGGTAGAGAGCCCAGACCTCATCAATGATCGGACGGCTGTGCGTGTCGAAGAGGAAGGCCCCTTCATTCGTGTGACCGGCCAAATGAAATTGTCCGACGAGCTCGCCGGGGATGTGGGTCAGATACTCGCGCGGATCAAACCGGTGATTGACGGCGTTGACGTAGAGGTTGTTCAGGTCCAAGAGGATCCCGCAGCCGGACTGCCGCGCCACCGCCGCGAGAAATTCCCACTCCGGCATCGTCGAGTGCCGATAGGTGACGTAGGTCGAGACATTCTCAAGCAGGATCGGGCGGCCCAGCACCGCTTGCACGCGCTGCACGCGCGCCACGATATGCCGCAGCGCCTCCTCGGTGAAGGGGAGCGGCAGGAGATCGTGCAGATTCTGGCCCGCCACGCCGGTCCAACAGAGGTGGTCGGAGACGATGGCCGGGTTGACCCGATCCACCAACGTCTTCAGCCGAGCGAGGTAGTCCTCGTCCAACGGATCAGTGGAGCCGATCGAGAGCGAGACGCCGTGGAGCGCCACAGGGGCGCGGCGACGGACCGCCTCGAGGATTTGGCGCGGGCGGCCCCCGGAATCCATAAAGTTCTCCGAGATCGCCTCAAACCACTCCATCGGGGGCTCATCGCGCGTGATGACCTCGTAGTGCTCGGTGCGCAAGCCCACGCCGCACCCGAGTCGAGGCCACCGGCCCTGTGGCGCCTCCACGGCTATGATCTCTCGTGCTTACTCGCCGACCGGCGTGAGACTCCCGCCCTGGATCTTCAGGCAGGTCTCCTTGCTATCGACCCCCACAAAACCGGCCCCTTTGCAGGCATTCTTGCCCGCGCAGGCATGCCCCTTGCCGCCGCAGTCACCGGCGCCCTTGCACTTGTTGATGCCGTAGCAAGGGACCTTGTCTCCGGCGGCCTGCGCCGTCGAGACTCCGACCGCGCTGGCGGCCGCCAGCAACCCGGCGACTGATGCAAATACGAGTGCCTGTTTCTTCGCGTTCATCCGTTCCTCCTTGGATTCGGTTAGGCCTTCAACAACCCTTCCACCTCGATCGTGATTGCCACCTCGTCTCCGACCAACAGCTGACCTGTCTCCAACGCTTTATTCCAGGTCAGGCCGAAGTCCTTCCGATTGATCTTCGTCGTAGCGGTGAATGCCGCGCGGGTGTTCCCCCAGGGGTCCTTCCCCACGCCGTGGATCGTCAGATCCAACACCACCGGCTTCTCGACGCCATGGATCGTCAGGGTGCCCTGGAGCTTAGCCCCGGTTGCCGTGACGTCGGTGACCTTCGTGCTCTGAAAAGTGAGGGTCGGGTACTTTTCCACCTCGAAGAAGTCGTTCGAGCGCAGGTGCTTGTCCCGCTCCTTGACGCGCGTGTTGATGCTGGCGGCTTGGATGACGGCGTTGGCCTTCCAGGTCGCCGGCTGGCCGGGCTCGTAGTTGAACGTCCCCTCGAACTGATCGAAGGTGCCCATCACGTGCGAGAAGAGGTGGCGGATTTTGAACGAGACGGACGTGTGATCCGGATCGAGCGCGTAGGTCGCTGCCCAGACGGGCTGGCCAGCGGTGAGGAAGAGCGCGAGACTGCACAGACCGACGATCAGACGACGAGCCATGAGGGAACCTCCGTGTTGTGATGAGGGGGCCACGACCGTGGCTGATTGGTACCGTCTATTGTCCCCTAGGCGCCTGATTTTTTCAAGGGACGCCTGGGCCGCTCTTCGCGGCGCAGCCACTCGATCAAGGCGTCGTACTGGGCCGGCGTGATCGCCCCGCGGATCGGGATCCCGTTCACAAACGTGGTGGGGGTCGCGATCACCCCGAGCCGCGCCCCCTCGGCGACATCGCGGGCGACGGCGGCGGCCCCGCGGCCGCTCGCCAGGCAGGCGCGGAAGGCCGCCACGTCCAAGCCCGCATGGGCGGCGGTCGCCTCCAAGTCGGCGGGGAGGAGGGCCGGCCCTCGACGGAACAGGCGGTCGTGAAACACCCAGAATTCCCCCTGGGCCTGCGCACACGCCGCAGCCGCGGCCAGCTCACAGGCCCCCGGATGCACCGTGCGATCCAGGCCAGGGTTGCAGGCGCGATCGAGGGGGAACTGCTTGACGACGAGCGACACCTCGCCCCGGTGCGCGGCCAGGACGATCGCGGTAAACTGCGTGGCCTCCCGACAGAGCGGACAGTCGTAGTCGGTGAAGGTGACAATCTCGACCGGCGCGGCGGCGGAGCCGAGGCGCGGGCTGCCGC
>Ga0209515_10002044_pt1 | contig 31914 bp, 33 predicted proteins | sample Subgroupgradi54m_FD_187454 | JGI IMG/M metagenome (GOLD analysis project Ga0209515, IMG submission 187454) | Subsurface groundwater microbial communities from S. Glens Falls, New York, USA - GMW60B uncontaminated upgradient, 5.4 m (SPAdes)... ... | reverse complement strand
AGAAGGTGGCGGCGGGGCGACTTGTATGGGGGCGGCATGTTCGGAAAAAGGTACTACTTGTCTGCCAATTACCACCGATGGTGAAAAAATAAAAAACAATACTCCAAATTGTGAAAAAGCGCAGTTGGTGGTGCATTACACTATCGATCCGAGTGTAACAATAGCCGAATTTTTTAAACCTGCTAGTGTTGCTGTTGTTGAGGGGGGAGATTGGATGAGTACAGATTATAGTAATCCTTTCTGGGCAGTGTGTGAAACCGCAGTTTCTAAAAAGCTTTACATTGGAGACAAATATGAGCAATGGGATGTTGCGGACGGTCGTAAAACTATCGAAGTTCCAGGCTCACCTTATAATGAATATTATTTATTTATAAATAATTTGAGTCCATATATTTCTGGTTTAACTTTTCCAGAAGATCATTGGAGCTGTTATTTTAAAGGAGACAGGGTGGTTGGTTTTGTTTTTAAATCGGAATTGGGTGTAAAATGGGAGGCAGTAGATATTAATTACTATGTTTCACCAAAGCCTTATATTGGCGCCTGGAAATCTATTTCTGAAAATGGATATATAACTTTCAAACAATTAGAAAATGGCATTTTGATCAATGCAAATCTGGATTCTTCCAATATATCCCAATTATATGGCAAGAATAGTTTGTTTTGGGAGCCGGGTTGGTTAACAGAGCCAGCTAAACTTTATTGGGATGGTAATTCCAAAAATGGTGAGCTTGATCCTTCCAAAACACCAAGTAGAATGATAGATGGTAAATATGAAAAAGCTATGCCTTAATTTTTTTGCTGTATTCAAATTATTATGCTCGAAAAACTAAAAATCCGTGGCGCTCGTGTCCACAATCTGAAAAATGTCAGCCTAGAAATTCCCAAAAATAAATTGGTAGTTATCACTGGTTTGTCTGGATCAGGAAAATCTTCTTTGGCCTTTGATACTATTTATGCTGAAGGGCAACGACGCTATGCAGAATCGCTGTCGGCTTATGCTCGTCAATTTATGGATGTGCAGGACAAACCAGATGTGGATGCGATCGAAGGGTTGTCGCCGACTATCGCGATTGATCAAAAAATTTCTACCCAAAATCCGCGCTCGACAGTTGGTACCGTCACAGAAATTTATGATTATCTGCGCCTGCTTTTTGCACGCGTTGGTACGCAATATTGTCCGGAATGTCATGTGCCGGCGTTTTCTAGTTCGTCTGGAGAAATTATTGAACAAGTTCGTAAGATGGCGCGAAAAAGTACTCCGGTTTTGATTTTGTCTCCTTTGATTCACCAAAATATTATCAATCTAAAAGACATTTTGGAAGTTATCGAACGTAGTGGTTATGATACAGTGCGACTCGATGGTAAAACCATGAAAATTCACGACCTAGTGAAATGCCATTTTGAACCGGAAGAAAAACATGATCTGGAAATTTTGATTGGAAAAATAAACGATATTAAAAAAGATGATCCATTTAAGGCGGTCAATGTCGCTTTGGATCTAAGCAATGGCGCTTGTGTTTTAGCCTCTGCAACCGAGGATGTTTATTTGACTACTTTTTCTTATTGTAAAAAATGTGGTCGCAAAATGCCGGAACTTGATGTGCGTAGTTTTAGTTTTAATAGTCCGTTTGGTGCCTGTCCACGTTGTACCGGTCTGGGAGTGACGATGGAGGTAGATGCCGATCTAGTGATGCCAAATACTCGTCTTTCGCTATCGGAAGGGGCGATTCAACCTTGGATGCGTATCACCGGCAATCAAGTCTGGTATCAAAAATTATTACAGTCCGTAGCCGAGCGTAATAATTTTTCACTGGAAATTCCGGTGGCGGATTTGCCATCGCGAGTTTTGGATTTGGTGCTATATGGTACTGGCAGTGATGTCTATGAAGTGGAAAATAAAAAAGTAACTTTTAGCGGGGTAGTGTCTGATCTGCTCAAACGCCACCTGGAAACCAATTCGGAATATGTGCGTAAGGAAATCGAACAATATATGCGTGAAAAAACTTGTCCGGTTTGTAATGGCAAGCGTTTGCGTCAAGAATCTCTGTGGGTCAAACTCAACGATCAAAATGTGGCGGAAATTGCCGGTATGAGTGTGGCGGAAAATTTGGAGTTTTTTAATAAATTTGATACGGCGGTGGAAAAAAATTCTAAAGATGTTAAGGCTAGGGTGGCTGATACCATCTTGAAAGAACTCAAACCTCGTTTACAAAATTTATCTCAAGTTGGTCTAGATTATTTGAGTTTGGATAGATCGATGAATACCTTATCTGGTGGTGAAGTGACCAGGGTGCGTTTGGCCACTCAATTGTCTTCCGGTTTGACTGGCGTGGTATATATATTGGATGAGCCGTCGGTTGGTTTGCACGCTCGTGACAACGATCGTCTGATTGCGACTTTGAAATATTTGCGTGATTTGGGCAATAGTGTTTTGGTAGTGGAGCATGATGCGGCGATGATGGCGGCAGCGGATTATCTGATTGATGTTGGCCCTGGAGCAGGAATTTATGGTGGCAAAATTGTAGCGGCTGGTACTTATAATGAAATCAAAAAAAATAAAGATTCTATTACGGGGGCATATTTGAGTGGGCGAGAAAGTATTTACGAAAAATCAAAAAAGGAAATTAAAAAAGAAAAAAAGGCTGGAAAAGTTTTGTCGTTGCTGGGAGCGAGCGCTTTTAATCTGAAAAATGTTTCAGTAGATATTCCATTGCATAAAATGGTTTGTGTCACTGGTGTTTCCGGTTCCGGTAAATCTACTTTGATTATCAATATTTTGGCGGCGGCCTTGAGTAAACATTTTTTCCGTTCCAAAGAAGAGCCGGGGGCATATAAAGAAATAAAAGGTTTGGAAAATATTGATAAAGTTATTTCTATTGATCAAGTCGCGATTGGGCGCACACCGCGTAGTAATCCGGCGACTTATACTGGTATTTTTACTTTGATTCGTGATCTTTTTTCTGGTTTGCCAGAGGCCAGAATGCGTGGTTATGATGCCGGTAAATTTAGTTTTAATGTCAAAGGTGGCGGACGTTGTGAAGCTTGTGCCGGCGAAGGATATGTCCGGATCCCGATGCAATTTTTGGCGGATGTGTTTGTCACTTGTAATGAATGTAATGGCACAAGATACAATCAAGAAGTGATGGAAGTGCATTATTTGGATAAAAATATTGCCGAGGTTTTGAATATGACTGTCGAAGAGGCCTACAAATTTTTCAGTAATGTGCCTACTTTGTCGGACAAACTAAATATTTTGCGTAATGTCGGTTTGGGTTATCTCACTTTGGGGCAACCGGCGACTACATTGTCTGGTGGTGAGGCACAACGTATAAAACTTGCAACTGAACTCGCACGCGTCTCGACTGGTAATACCTTATATATTTTGGATGAACCGACTACTGGTCTGCATTTTGAGGATATCAAAAGATTGTTGGGAGTATTGAAACAGTTGGTAGAAAAAGGTAATACAGTTATTGTAATTGAACATAATCTGGATGTCATCCGATCGTGTGATTGGGTGCTCGAGCTTGGGCCTGAAGGCGGTAAAGGCGGAGGTGAATTAGTTTTTGCCGGGTTACCAGAAGATTTGGCAAAAAATAAAGAAAGTTGGACGGGAAAATACATGTAAAAAATTATCATACAAAAAAGACTCTCCAGTGAGAGTCTTTTAAGTTTATTTTGCTTTTTTTACTTCTTTTTTGACATCCTTCATCTTGCGTTTGAATTCTTTGTTACGTAAGAAACCAAGTTTGGCACGACGCACTACCAATTGTCTAACAATTTCAATTTTGTCTACAACTGGGGAATAAATTGGGTAAATTTTTTCCACTCCTACACCTTCAGACATTTTACGTACCGTGATAGTGGCCCCAGCCTCTTTGCCGTGTTTGGCGGCAATAATAGTGCCTTCAAAGATCTGGATACGCTCTTTTTCTTCGCCTTTGGTATTCGTTTCTTTGATCTTTTGGTGCACTTTTACCACCATACCTGGTTTGTAAAGAAGTTTTTCTTTGTTATCCTCAGTCATAAAATTTAATTATCTTTTAAACAATGGGCTTATTTTAGCCGATTTCATCAGTTTTGTCAATATCCGCATCTTTGGATTTAAATGGATAAGTATTTGTCGATGATTTTGGCTACGTTGTCAATAGTTTCTGTCAATTTCCCGTTTTTATTTGTAACTTGAAAATCGTACTCATTGGCACAAGTAATTTCTTGTTGAGCGGTTTGTAAACGTTGAATTATTTCTTGGTTGTTCAATCCACCACGCGCGCTAATGCGAGATTGTAAATCCTCGAGATTTTCTGGTATTAAAAAAATAGATAAATTTTTTATACCAGTAGCAGCTAGGTTGCGGCGTCCGTGGACATCGATATTAGTAAAAACAAGATCAAAATTATTTAGTTTGTTGTTCAGTTCAGTTTTGGTAATTCCGTAATAATTGCCAGCGTAAAAATTGTGTTCAACAGTGTCTTGATTTTTTATTTTTTCTTCAAAATTTTCTTTATTAACAAAATAATAACTAACCCCTTCTTTGTCATCCGGTCGGGGAGTACGAGTAGTCGTAGTAATTAATTTTGCACTTTTGTTAAATTTCTTTAACAAGGCAGAGATTATTACGTCTTTGCCACCACCGGAAGGAGAAGAAATAATTATTAAAATACCGGTTGGAGACATATTATTTTAATAACGGTAAGAAATTTGTTAATTCTGCCGGAAGTTCAGATTTAAATTCTTGACGCTCATTATTTAAATCCAGAAATGCCAAATGGATACAATGCAAAAACAATCGGCCGCAAACTTTATCCCATTTATCTTTTTGTTTTTTTTGAAAATACAATGGATCGCCAACTACCGGATGATCATAGGCCAATAGATGAACACGGATTTGATGCATACGGCCGGTATGAATTTTGACACGCAAAAGAGAAAAATTTACAAAGCGTTGTTCTACCCAAAATTCAGTCAAAGATTCTTTGCCGGATAAATTGGCTTCACCGCGTAAAGTGGTAGGTAGTGCCGCCATGCGGTCGTTGTTGCGTGAGCGTTCGATAGGGAATTTGATTTCAGCCCAATCTTTGGCCACTTTGCCATGTACCAACACTATATATTCTTTTTCAACAGTGCGATTTTTGAACTGATTTTTGAGATGATCAAACATTTTTTGAGTGCGCGCCACTACCAGTATACCAGACGCTTCTTTGTCCAAGCGATGCACAATACCGGGGCGTTTGGGGTCGTCACCAACTTTTTTTAGTTCTGGATATTTTTTTGCTAATATTTCGGCCAAAGAATCGGGCTCATTTTTGTTGGTGGAATGGGTCAGTAGACCTTTTGGTTTTTCTACCACAATATAATCTTTGGTGGTGGCAATAATTTTTATTTTTAGTTTGGCTTTTGTTTTTTTGTCTTCTTTTTCAGTTTCTACTTTGGTTGGTTTGATAATTGGTTTTGTTTCAACTGTGATTTGATCACCAGTTTTTAGGGGATGGCCGGTCTTGGTGGAAATTTTTCCGTTGATCAAAATGTTATTTTCCTCAATCATTTTTTGAGCATACGATCTAGAAATTTTATATTTTTCAGTAAAAAAAATATCCAAACGTTTGGTAACCGGTTCAGTAAAATTAATTTTTTTTGATAATTTAGTCATGTTAGACCGATAATTTTATATTAAGTGGAGCGTTTGGTTTTGTGTGTGGCAAATTACTATTGAGTGGATTACTTTTTTGTCTGATTGAATTGGCAATACCGCCAGAAGCGTGGGTTGTATTTCCAGATGAAGTAATTTTTGTTTGATCGCCAATTCGACTCGCAGAAGCTGTATGTTGGGAACTTTGGAGAGAAGTAATACCGTGATGCGCTTGCTCATTTGGAGTCGGATTGCGTCTAATTATTTGTTTGGTGAGGTGACGTCCCAATTTGTGCAGAGCTTCTTTTTCTATTGCCCCCAGGTGTTCACCTTTCATGGCGGCTTCATGGTGAACTTTAGCAATCATTTTTTCTACTTGAAATTTATTGAGTCCACCAGTGCGAATCAGGTGTTGTTTTTTTAAAACTTGAGCATTTAATGATTCAACTACAGCAGTGTTATTTTTTAACACTCCCATCCCATGAAAATTTTGTTGGATAGCAGTGTGCAGTTTGCCAGCAAAACCGTAATGATTTTTGGCCGAAAAAGAAATACCTGGTTTGGCGTGAACTGAATCAAAGTGAGTAAGTATAGACATATATTATGAATTAAAATATGTGCGCCCAGATGGACTTGAACCATCGACCCCGGCCTTATAAGGGCCGTGCTCTAACCACTGAGCTATGGGCGCGCGTAGTTAAGTTATTAACATTTCTAGTGATATGGCCATTATACCTATGTTTATTGAAAATTTCAAGGGTCGACATGTTGACAAAAACGATTGAAAGTAGTATGTTTATTTATTCTATAAGAATAGATTTTTCTTACCAAATCGGTAATAAAAACTTCTTCTTATGGTTTGTCTGCCTGTCGGCTGGCTAAGAAGAGGCGCCTGTTAGTAGCGGGTGTAGGTTTTCGCAAAAGGAAGGTATGTCATGAGTAGTGGCGACAATGTGTTTGAGCGCCTGTTCAAATTGTGGGCGTCGATTTCCAAGATGGTCTTGGACGGCACTCGCAAGGCTTCTGAGGTTGCCAAGTACCTCACGAGGATCGTGGACGAGCCCAACTTCGTCGCGATTCTCGATCGTCCACTGTCGGCTTCGGTCGATACGACTTCAGCCGATTGGCGGCAGGAGTGGGAGCGGTTCTACTATGAGGTCTTTGGCCTCAAGGTGGATCTGTCCCAAGTGGAGATCAAGGACGATCCTGGCGGTTTGGGCTGGGTGGTGATGATGGCGCAAGGCCTCACGCTCAATCAGGCCTACGCCAAGTGTCGGGATCGCTTCCCGTGCAGTTCGGTGTACGGCGACGATCTGGACAAGGCAGTGCCGAAGAATGAGCGTACCGCCGAAACGGCCTACAGCAAGCGTCTCCGCAATCGCGTGGAAGCCGACGAGGAAAACAAGAATCTCTCGGCCAACACGCTCTCCAAGCAGAATATGGAGGGAAACACTCTGCTCGAGCGCCTTTTGCTCGAGCTGTGGTACCACTGGCGGACGGGTGGCGGTCATCTGGACTTGCTGAATTGGACGCTTTGTAGCGGGTCGCGTAATCGCGATGGCAGCGTTCCGTACGTCGGCTGGTGCGAGTGCCGGTTTCAGGTCCGCGGCTGCCATCCCGGCTATGCCTTCGGCTCTATTCGCACTCGCTCCGCAGTTTAGCCCTTGGCACTTCGCTCTTGTCCCCTTCGTTCTTTCACAGTGTGAGCGTACAGATTTTCGTACGCTCCTACCGCCATGCCGTCGGTTCACACGGCTTCCCAATTTAACTCTAATTTATTTAGGTTTAGATCCGGTTAAAAATCTTTCCAAGTAGGAAGGATTTTTTATTTTTATATTTTAGTGTATAATAATCGTGGTTGTAAAATCGGTCCAATTTGGAATAGCGATTTACCACAATTTGAAACTGCTTAATCAATTTTAAACAGTGCCGGTAATTCTCCCCCGGAGTAACACAGATGGCTTTGTAAAAGGTCGTTGGTGAAGTAGATGAATTTGATTAATAGCGGGTCGCGTAATCACGATGGCAACGTTCCGTACGTCAGCTGGAACGAGAACCAGTTTCAGGTCAACAACTGTAATCCCGGCAATGCCAACGACAACATTCGCGTTCGCTCCGAATTTTCAGAAAAGGAGCCTTTCTAGGTTCCTTTTTGTTGTAAATATTTTATCCAACCGCTAGTCATTTTGGAAATTTCTTGCAGATTTTCTTGCCATAAAATATATACGTTGTCGTTTATTATATCCAGTTCGTCTTCCAGTCTTATTAATTGTTTTAGCATTTCAATTTCTATTTTTAATTTCTCGGCAATTAATAATTTTTGGCCGGCAGAAAGAAGGGCGGCGGTTACGGCAATTTGGAAACTTTGATACTAGTGTTAAATAATTTTTTGATAGAACGACTGAAACTCGTTTTGCATCCCAATAAGATTGAGATTAGGAATTTGTCTCAGGGAATAGATTTTTTGGGTTATGTGACTTTGCCTTATCATTTAGTGTTGAGAACAAAAACTAAAAGACGTATTTTAAAAAGATTAAATAAAAATAATTATGAATCATATTTTGGTCTTTTGAAACATTGTAATGGACACAAAATAAAACAACAATTAAAGACAGAAAAACTACTTTTTTCAAGGGTTGCCAATCATCTCTAAAGTTGATAGAATTAGGGCACTATGAATTTGAATCACAAGCTATTTTTAAGGATAAATTCCAAAGTTGGCCAAAATCGTTGGTTGGATGCTTTTGGGCGAGCGGGAGCGGAATTAGTTATATTTGGTATGGGAGGTTGGTATGTGACGATTAGTCTTATTTTAAATTTTGGTAATAAATTTGCGATGTTTTTGCCAATATTAACATTGTTAATTGGCGTTGGAGTTGGATTGGTAGTAAGTAATATAGTGGGATTTTTTGTTCAGGAAGTGCGTCCACGTTTACGTTTCCCTGAGATTAAAATTTTATTTTGGCCACTATCTAGTTGGAAATCTTTCCCATCTGATCATGCCTTCGCCGCTTTTTTAATATTTTTTTTAGCCTTGATTTTTAATTTCCCCACTGTTTGGGGGTTGCTACCATTGGCGATTTGGGTGGGTTGGGCGAGAATTTATGCTGGAATGCATTTTCCACTTGATATTGTTGGTGGTGTTATTTTGGCAGCCATGATATCTATTGGTAGTTATTTGGTTTTACATTTTTTTCATTTGATATAATTTATATGAAAGCAATAATTTTGGCTGGGGGGTTAGGTACTAGATTGCGTCCGCTAACTGATACAACTCCAAAACCACTGTTGCCAATTAGTGGTAAACCGATCATTGAGCATGCCATTTTGAATTTTAAAAAGCACGGTATCGTGGATATTATTTTGTCTATTGGTTACCGAGCGGAATTGATTAGAGATTATTTTGCTGATGGGAGTAAATTTGGTGTTAATATTGAATATTGTATTGAAGATTCACCGCTAGGTACTGGAGGAGCATTAAAAAAGGCTGCTAAAAATATAGAGGGAACATTTTTAGCAATTAATGGGGATAATTTGGCGGATTTTGATTGGAGTGAAGCTATCAAAACTCATCAGTCAGCTGGCGCAAAAATAACCTTGCAGTTATTTCCGGTAGAAGATGTAACCAAATTTGGTATCGCGCGTTTGGACAACGGCAAGATTGTAGAATTTATTGAAAAACCAACTGTCGAACAAGCTCCATCAAATCTCAACAATGCCGGTGGATATATTTTAGAACCAGAAGTTTTACAAATGTTGCCGGAAGGTTTTTGTATGATTGAAAAAGATTGTTTTGAAAAATTGGCTGCTCAAGGAGTGGTATTTGCACATCATCACGGTGGTCAATGGTATCCTACCGACACTATTGAAAAGTATACTCATGCTGACGAAAATTTTGTTCCATTATCATGAAATATAAAATATTTTTTTTATTTATTTTTTCAGTATTAATAATAGCGTTAGTTGCTAGTTTTTTGTATCGTAATTTCAATCGTCCAAAACGCGTTCCAGTTCCACCGCGCACGGAGATGAATATTACTATTATTCCCGGTTGGAATTTGCGGCAGATTGCGGCGGATTGGGTGGATAAAAAAATAATTAAATCCCCTGAAGATTTTTATAATTTGGTTGGAAAGCCAGCGTTTAATTATAAGGCACAGGGTGAATTGGCTCCGAAATTATTTTTTATTTCAACTTCTTCTTGGAATTATTTTTTTAAAGATAAATCAAATTATTTGTCTTATGAAGGTTATTTTTTGCCAGACACTTATCGCGTATATGCCGATGCTAAACCGGAAGATATAATTAAAAAAGTTTTTGTTAATTTGGATGAAAAAATAACCCAGGAAATGCGCTCGGAAATTGTTAAACAAAATAAAAGTTTTGCTGAGATTTTGGTGATGGCTTCGGTGGTAGAAAAAGAAGCACCGACATCGGATAGTATGGGAATGGTAGCGGATATTTTTTGGCGACGTCTGGCAAAAAATTGGGCGCTGCAATCTTGCGCGACTGTGAACTATATTACCGGCAAAAATGATCCGGGTGTGACTGACAAAGATCGTGCGATTGATTCGTTGTTTAATACTTATAAATTTCCCGGTTTGCCACTTGGTCCAATTAGCAATCCTAGTTTGACGGCGATTAAGGCGGTGATTTATCCGATTAAAAATGATTACTGGTATTTTATGAGTGGAACTGATGGGGTGATACATTATGCCAAAACGTTGGATGAGCACAATCGGAATGTATACAAATTTTTACGTTAATTATTTTATGAAAACATCAGACTTTGATTATGAATTGCCTGAGGATTTGATTGCGCAAACTCCACTGGAGCCGCGTGATTCTTCTTATTTGATGGTGGTGGACAAAAATCACAAGACTTTTCAACACGAACATTTTTATGATGTTATAGATTTTTTGCAGGCGGGAGATGTGTTGGTTTGGAATAATTCCAAAGTTTTTAAAGCTAGACTTCGCGGAAAAGTGATGTTGGATGAAAAAACTTCCGGGGTGGAGTTGTCAATAAAATCTACTGATAAAATTTTGAATGTTTCACCGATAGAAATATTTTTAGTGCGTCCAATGGAAAATTTTGGAGTGTGGAAAGCGTTGGCTAAACCTGGTAAAAAATTACGTTTAGGAATGAAAGTTATTTTTGCAGATGATTTTTCTGCTGAGGTTATTACCAAGGAAGCAGACGGCACCGTTTTGATGCAGTTCAATGAAAATGATGTCGAGGTGCGTACCAAAGCAAATAAATATGGTGAAGTGCCAATTCCACCATATATTAAAAGTGGTAAATTTGTTGGGCTAGCAGAACGTTATCAGACTGTTTATGCCAAAACCGAGGGTTCAGTGGCGGCACCAACCGCTGGTTTTCATTTTACACCAGCGTTGATTGAAAAATTAAAAAATAAAGGGGTGGAGTTTGCGGAAATTACTTTGCATGTTGGTTTGGGGACTTTTTTACCGATAAAAGTCGATAAACTCGAAGATCATAAAATGCATAGCGAATGGGTAGAGTTGTCGGATAAAAACGCCCATATTATAAATAATGCCAAGGCGGAAGGACGACGAGTGGTAGCAGTGGGTACGACGACGGTGCGTACTCTCGAAGGTATTTCTCAGGGATTGGAAGGCAATGTTGTTGGTCCGTGGCAAGGGGATATTAATATTTTTATTAGTCCAGGTTATAAATTTAAAATTATTGATGCGTTGATTACCAATTTTCATTTGCCAAAATCCACTTTGTTAATGTTGGTTAGTGCGTTTATTGGTAGCCGCGAATTTACTTTGCAGTGTTATCAAGAAGCTGTAAAAGAAAATTATCGTTTTTTTAGTTTTGGCGATGCAATGTTGATTAAATAATTATTATTTAAAAAAAGAGTCATGACTAAATCGTGACTCTTTTTTAATAAATTTTTTTGTTTAATTATCCTTCGATAGTTACTCCCATTTGTTTGGCTGTACCTTCTACCAACCGCATCGCTGCTTCTAGACTATTGGCGTTCAAGTCAGGCATCTTTTTCTCGGCGATAGATTTTACTTGTGCCTTACTCAGTTTGCCAACTTTTTCTTGTAGTGGTTTAGCTGAGCCTTTGGCAATCTTGGCTTCTTTTTTGATTAACTCCGACATTGGAGCAATCTTCATGATGAAACTAAAACTGCGATCAGCGTAGACAGTGATAATCACCGGTACGACTTCGCCTTTTCTATCTTGAGTTTTGTCGTTGAACTCTTTACAGAAACCTTGGATATTAACACCGTGTTGACCAAGTGCTGGACCAACTGGAGGCGCAGGGTTGGCGGCTCCACCCATGATCTGCAATTTGATTTGGGTTAGAATTTTTTTAGCCATATAAAAATTATTAAATTATTTTTAATCGGTGAGAAGCGTTCACAGTGAACCACCGTTTAAATTTTATTATATTTTCTTAACTTGTAAAGCATCTAGCTCAACCGGTGTCTCACGTCCAAACATGGTAACCATTACTTTTATCTTGCCACGTTCAGAATCTACATGAGAAACTTTACCTTCAAAGTTTTTGAAAGGACCGTCATTGATACGTACTACATCATTTACTTCCACGTCGATCTTGTGTTGAGAAGCAACCGCCGAGGTGCGTTTCAAAAGCTGTTCTACTTCTTTTTGATCGATTGGGGTTGGTGTAGTACCTGAACCGATAAAACCAGTCACGTTTGGAGTGTTGCGTACCACATACCAACTGTCATCAGTTACAACCATTTCTACCAAAACATATCCAGGGAAGATTTTTTCTTCTAGAGTTGTGCGTTTACCATTTTTTATTTTTATTTTTTGTTCTTTTGGAACTAAAACATTAAAAATTTTGTCTCCCATCATGAAAGACTCGACGCGTTGTTCCAAATTGCGTTTGACGTTTTCTTCATAGCCACTGTAAGTATGTAATACATACCAGCGGCGACCTAGATTAAGGGTTTGTTTTGCCATATGTTCCTCCTAAAATTAACGAGTAATAATTTGTTCAATACCAAAATTAAAAATGTAGTCTAATATACTAAAAAAGACCGCTACTCCGACACTCAATCCTACTACCAACAAACTATAGTTGATGGTTTGTTGTTTGGTTGGCCAAGTGACCTTTTTCATTTCGGCATAAGAGCCGATGAAATAATTTTTTACAGATTCTACAATTTGCATATATTTGCCTAATATTAGCCAAAATGAATAATTTTGGTTTAAAGCCCATCGGGCATGTTATCTGCGCTTACTCGGAAAGACAACTATGTTGTCCTTCTCTCGTTTCGCTTGATAATAAAACAGCCTCGTGGCTGCTTGATAGAGATAATATATCAGCTGTATAGCTAGAAGTCAATAGCTATATCCACAGCGGTTTTTTGGTTACAGGGGTTGACTTTTTAATAAAAAGGTATAGTCTATATTGGCTTTAACGGTCAAAAAAGATCGCCGAATGACGGCGAGTTATATGACCCAAGCAGTGGAGGATGTATGTCTTGTTCGGATGTCGCTCCGAGGCAAAAAAGCGCCTCCGTTGCGAGGACTTTTCTGGAGATGTGTTGTGGCGTGGCTAATTGGCTCAATGAGCACTTTTGGGTTGGATCCCAGTGCGAGTTGGCCGAGAAGGAACGCTACGATGTGATCCAAGAGAAAGACAAGCAGATAGCTGCACTTCGCGAACTGTTGGCAAAAGAACAGCGGTTGACGGCTGAATTGTCCGAGGAGATCTTGTCCTTGGATAACAAGCTGGTTGCAGCTGAACTGCAATTGTCCGACAACGAAATCGTGATCGATGGCCTGCGTGGCGATCTGTCCACGTTGGCGGCTCAGCGAAATTCGATGTTGGGTGGCCGCCGACGTAAATGTCGGTAGCCATCAGAGGTTTTGGGACTTTTGCCTGCGTTTTTACGCATAGCACTAGTCGACAGTCGAGCTTGTTTTTGAAGCTCCTGTCGACGGCTAAAAAAGTCCGTCCCCTTAAGTTTCTATTTGGTTTTTGGATGGAGATTTGAGAAGATGTAAAGTGTTTTAGTTAAGTGGATATATTGATAAGTGTAAAGACCTCATTTTTTTGGAGGTTTTTTTGTATTTTCTCGCTGTGTTTAGCTGAAAATTCCCGTGAGCCTATTGACAAAAACATGAATTCGTGCTACAATGATCAGTTGTTAAGATAAACAACCTAAATTGGCTAATCGTGCTTATCCTTGGTTTGAGAGAGACTAAGGGCAAAAGCGAGCTAATTGTAGCGTAATTATGATATATTCTCTCTCAATATGTGGAGAGTTTTTTTATACTGTTCTTTACAAAATAAGACATTGGGTCGATATGAGGCAAAGAAATAATCTTTGATTGATATCGGCTCGGTGTCAAAAGACCAACGCCGGGGCCACAGTCCGTGGCAATCAACGTCGCAACACGCGACAGGTTTCGACCCCACCTTAGTGGGTCATGCGAGGTCACAATGTTTTCCAAGCTTTTCGGATTCTGCAACCAGTACACCGGCAAGAGTTGGTGGTTCGCGGTGGAAATCGGCGGGTTTCTGCTGATGGTTCTGGCGCTCGTCATCGCCGCTCCCTGCCTCGACATGTGCTGGGACACGCGTCACAGCTTCGGTGCTGGTGCGATCATTGGTGACGTCTTCAACCCGCAGAACCCGTTGCGGGTGGTCATCTACGGCCGTTGGGTCGTCAGTGACCAAAACTCGCACTGGGTTTTGATCGTCGCGATGTTCGCCTTGACCTTTGGTGGTCGCATCGGCGAGCTGATGATCATGATGGGGGACCACTACCGGCGCGGCTTCGTGTATCAAGAGTTGCCACGACGCCACTGGCTCCTCCGCTTCGGAGCGTGGGTCAAGGCCAATTAAGGTTAAGGACTTTTCCTTCTCGATTTAATCGAGAACAGATTGTCAAAGGTTGAGCTAGATTTTATAGCTCCCTGAGACATCTGAAAAAGTCTACTCCCAAAAAAGGGGAGGGATTATCGCAAGATCGTCCCTACTCGTTTTCATCATAATTCATTTGTGATAAAAACGAGGACGATCTTGAAAAAAATTAAAACACATCAACTTAATTGTTGATGTGTTTTTTTGTTTATATTATATTTTAAATATCCAAATTCTTTACATATTTCGCCTGTGTCTGAATAAACTTCTTACGTGGCTCGACTTCGTCACCCATGAGGATTTCAAAAATTTCATTGGCCAATTCAGCGTCTTCAACATTGACAATTTTCATAATACGATTGGTTGGATCCATAGTGGTAGTCCAAAGTTGTTCTGGATTCATTTCACCCAAACCTTTGTAACGTTGGACATTTATTTTTACTCCACCAACAGTAAAAGTTTCTACTTCGCTTTCACCTTCAGATCCTTCGCCACCACCCTCAGCTTCAACTGGGGTTTCTTCTTTTTTCTTTTTACCTTTAGCTTCGGCTTTGTCAGCTTTTTGATTGGTCACTTCAGTGATAATTTTGTCTCTTTCTTCTTCATCAAAAGCGTAACGAATTTCTTTGCCAACTTTTACACCATATAGTGGAGGTTGAGCGATGTAGATATGGCCACCGGCGATAAGTTGAGGGAAGTGGCGGTAAAAAAAAGTCAAAAGCAAAGTACGAATATGAGCTCCATCCACGTCGGCATCGGTCATGATGATGATACGGTGATAACGTAGTTTGGTAATATCAAATTGTTCTCCAATATTACAACCAATGGCGATAATCAAAGATTTTAATTCGTTGTTGCCCAAAATTTTATCAATACGGGCACGTTCTACATTTAATACTTTTCCGCGTAAAGGGAGAATAGCCTGGAATTCACGGTCACGGCCTTGTTTGGCCGACCCACCAGCGGAATCTCCCTCTACAATATACAATTCAGATTGAGTTGCATCACGCGAAGAACAATCAGCGAGTTTACCTGGTAATGTAAAGCCTTCTAGCGCACCTTTGCGGAGTATGGCATCACGAGCAATCTTGGCGGCGTTGCGAGCTCGGGAGGATAATAAACATTTGTTGATAATTGCTTCAGCATCTTTTGGATTTTCTTCCAAAAATATCGTGAGCTGTTCACCCATAACAGTTTCCACCGCGGTCTTGGCTTCGGTGTTGCCGAGTTTGGATTTGGTCTGACCTTCAAATTGTGGTTCGCGAAGTTTTATGGAGATTACTGCATTGAGACCCTCGCGTACATCTTCACCCGTAAGGTTTGGATCTTTTTCTTTGAGAAAACTTTTGTTGCGGGCATAAGTATTGAGACAGCGAGTGAGGGCGGTGCGGAAACCTTGTACATGAGTACCACCATCGGGATTGTGAATATTATTAGTAAAAGCAAAAAGTGATTCAGAGTAATCTTCGCTGTACTGTAAAGCTAATTCTACCCGAACATCTTCTGTTTCTTTTTCTACATAAAAAATATTTTCATTTCTGATTTCTTTATGTTGGTTCAAATAGCGAACAAAGGAGGCAATACCACCTTCAAAGAAAAATTGGTAAGTTGGATCTGGAAATGGAATGGCATTTTTATCTTTTTCTTTTTCTTCTGCACTGCGGCGATCTTTTAAAATTAATTTTACACCTTTGGATAAATAAGCATATTGGCGCAAATGATCGACGATAATTTTCCAATCAAAATCTAGAGTTTCAAAAATACTATCATCCGGACGGAAGGTGATAGTGGTACCGGTGTCTTTACATTTACCAATAGCTTTTACTTTGCCTTGGGGTTTGCCGATTTTGTATTCTTGAATCCAAATTTGACCTTCACGATGTACCTCAGCGCGAGTGTCGACAGAGAGAGCGTTGACTACAGAGGCACCCACACCATGTAAACCACCGGAAATTTTATAACCACCATCGCCAAATTTGCCACCGGCATGTAGTATGGTCATAACAATTTCCAAAGCGGAAATTTTTTGCGTTGGATGTATGTCTACTGGAATACCACGACCATTATCTTTTACTTGCACTTGATGGTCTGGCAAAAGAGTGATATGGATTTCATTACAATAACCAGCCATGGCTTCGTCGATAGCATTGTCGACAACTTCCCAGATCAAATGATGTAAGCCGGTTGGGCCAGTACTGCCGATATACATACCAGGACGACGACGCACGGCCTCGAGACCTTCAAGGACGGTAATGTTTTTGGCGCTATAAGTGCCGTCGTTTTTTGAGGTGTCTACTTTTTTTTCTGGTTTTGTTAGTTTGGGTTTTTCTTCTTCTACTCTCCCGTGTTGTGTACTTTTTGGCATAAATTATTCAAGTATCTTTAACTAATTTTACATATAATATTTTACCATATATAGACATTTTCGACAAGGTTTGAAAAAAGGCAAAAAATGCGGTATAATATTACTTAGATTCCTGTTTATATAGAAACGATAAGTTTTTATGCTCAATATTTATAACCAAAAAAATAATAACAATAATAGCAATTTAACTCCAGCAGTTGCACCGGTCAAAAATGCCAAAGGAAACGCCAATCGTTTTGAAGATGTAACTGGCGAATTTTCTACCTCTCAATTTAAACGCAGTTTTTGGTTTATCACCCACAAAGTTTTGTTATATAAAATCACAGTCGGAATACTGGTTTTTCTTTCTATTATATTCTGGGTGTTTAGTCTATGGTTGTGGGGTGGTTATATTGTCTATGGAATTCAGTCGGATATTACTCTCCACAATAGTCTGTCTATTTTTCCAGATTATACCGCTTTCAAAGAACATTATGCGCCGATACCATTTCAAATTGCTGGAGTAAATATTTATGCTGGCGGTTCCAAAACCTATGATTTGGTAGCGGAAGTTAACAATCCCAATAAAAATTTTATTATTCATTTTGATTATTATTTTTCTATTGATAATAATAAAACTCCTATTCAAAAAGGATTTTTGTTGGCCAATGAAAGTCGCCCTATGGTGTATTTTGGTTATAAAGAAGGTTATCCTAATGGGGTAAATTTGATTATAGAAAATGTAGAGTGGAAACGGGTTTCTGCCCATACCGTGCCCAATCCAATGAATTGGCAAAATGATCGTCTGAATTTTAGTGTCCAAGATTTTTCTTTTTCAGCTTCAGCTCCAAAGGCCACTGATGGTGTTGCGGCAAATGTTGTTGAATTCAAAATTACCAATAACTCGGCATTTGGTTATCGTGATGGATTGTTTGTGGTCGGTTTAGTTCAGGACGGTGCTGTAGTTGGAGCGATGCCTTTGGTGTTAAAGGATTTTAAATCGCTAGAAACCCGTTCGGTTGATTTGAGAAATTTTTCTGAAAATTTATTGATCTCGGATATACAGCTATTTCCGTTGATTGACATTTATAAAAAGGACGTGTATCTTGCCCCGGAACGATAAATATGATTAGTTTAGCCAAATTTTCTCCGCGCAATTTTGATTGGTTGTTGTTTTTTTCAGCTTTGCTTTTGTGTGCCTTGGGATTGGCGGCTATTTATAGTGTGGAGTTATCACGTGGTTTGGAAGTTGGTTATGTGCGAAAACAGTTGATTGCTTTGGGGATTGGATTGTTCGGATTATTTTTTGCTAGTTTGATGCAAGCTAGTTTTTTTCGTACTTTGTCCAAGCCGTTGTATTTGTTTTCTTTAATTTTGTTGTTGTTGGTTTTGGTTTTAGGTTCAACTATTCGTGGTACACGTGGATGGTTTGTGCTTGGTGGCTTTTCTTTCCAGCCGGTAGAGTTGGCCAAAGCCGCTTTGATTTTTATTTTAGCTTATTCTATTTCAAATTTTGGTCGACGGTTTGAACGACCGTTGTATTTTTTTGGTACGTTAATGATAACCTTGATAGCGATAGGCTTAACTATGGCGCAACCGGATTTGGGTTCGGCGGTTTTACTTGGTTTAATTTGGTTTGCTTTAATGTTATTTACTGGAGCGCGTCGGCTGTTGGTAGTATCTTTTGTCAGTATTATGGTGGCATTTTCAGTGTTTGCTTGGTTTTTTTTGTTACATGATTATCAAAAAGAACGTGTATTGACGTTTGTGAATCCTGCTCGTGATCCTTTGGGCACTGGTTATAACACCACCCAAGCAATTATTGCAGTTGGTTCTGGACAATTATTTGGAAAAGGTTTGGGTTTTGGATCGCAGAGTCAATTGCGTTTTTTACCTGAGGCTCAGACTGATTTTATTTTTTCGGTGATTGGCGAAGAACTTGGTTTTGCTGGTGTGTTGGTAATGTTGGCCTTATTTAGTGTATTGATGTGGCGGTTGATAGTGTTGGCTGGGAATAGTGATGATGATTTTTCTTCGGTGGTAGTTAGTGGTATTGCAGTCTTGATTGCGAGCCAGTTATTTATTAATGTTGGAGCTAATCTTGGGTTGTTGCCAGTGACTGGGGTGACGTTGCCGTTTGTTAGTTATGGCGGATCGTCGTTGATCATTAATTTAGTTTTAGTTGGCGTAGCGGAAAGCATGGTGATGAGAAGATATTAGAAAAAATTATGTCAAAATTTAAAATAAAATCTAAAATGAGACCGGCTGGTGATCAACCAAAGGCAATCAGGCAGTTGGTAGTTGGTATCAATAAAGGATTGGCCAAACAAACTCTGCTTGGTGTTACTGGTTCGGGCAAAACTTTTACGGTGGCTAATGTGATCGAGCAGACTCAGAAACCAACTTTGGTTATTGCTCACAATAAAACTTTAGCGGCGCAGCTCTGTAATGAATTTCGTGAATTATTTCCAGATAGTGCGGTGGAATATTTTGTTTCTTTTTATGATTATTATCAGCCGGAGGCGTATATGCCACATACTGATACTTATATTGAAAAAGAGGCGATGATTAATGAGGAAATTGATCGTTTGCGACATGCTTGTACACAAGCTTTGCTCACGCGTAAAGACGTGATTATTGTAGCATCGGTGTCGGCGATTTATAATCTTGGTTCGCCCAAAGAATATGAGCAGACTGTTTTACATTTGCGGGCTGGTGAAAATCTGGACAGACGTGGTATGATGGAAAAATTGATTGAGATGCAATTTGAGCGCACCAATAGTGATTTGCAACGCGGACATTTTCGCATGACCGGGCCAGTGTTTGAAATTATTCCGGTGAATGAAGAAAAAATTTATCGGTTTGAAATTACTGATAAAATAGAAAAAATTGAACAGTTGGATCCGGTGACACGCAAAGTGGAAAGAGAACAGGAAGATATTTGGTTGTTTCCGGCCAAACATTATGTGGCTAGTCCGGCAGTGAAGACGAGAGCGTTTGAGGCGATTCGCACTGAATTGGAAGCGCGTTTAAAAGAATTTGAGTCACAGGGAAAATTGTTGGAGGCGGAACGATTGAAACGTCGCGTGAATTATGATTTGGAATTGATACAAAATTTGGGATATTGTGGTGGTATTGAAAATTATTCTCGTCATTTTGATGGACGTTTGCCCGGCCAGCCGGCATTTACATTACTGGATTATTTTTTACATTGTGATGAAAATTTTTTGACTGTGGTGGATGAGTCGCATGTGACTATTCCCCAAATTCGGGGGATGTATTTTGGTGATAAGGCGCGCAAAGATGTGTTGATTGAACATGGTTTTCGTTTGCCAAGTGCTAGTGATAATCGTCCTCTCAAATATGAGGAGTTTGAAGAACGCACTAAACAGATGATTTATGTTTCGGCGACGCCGACTGATTATGAAATTCAAAATAGTCAGCAAGTGGTGGAGCAGGTAGTGCGTCCGACCGGTCTTATTGATCCGGAGATTATCGTTTGTCCGGTGACTGGTAAAGGCAAAGTTTTATCACAAATTGAAGATCTAATTATTCGTATTGATCAACGAATTAAAGTTAATGAAAGAATTTTAGTAACAACTTTGACCAAAAAAATGGCCGAGGATTTGAGTGAATATTTGGAAAAGAAAAAAATTAAAGTAAAATATTTGCACAGCGACATCGACACTTTGGAACGCATTGAGATAATTACTTCTTTGCGTCGTGGAGAAATCGATGTAATTGTTGGGGTAAATCTTTTGCGTGAAGGTTTGGACATGCCAGAAGTTTCGCTCGTGGCAATTCTTGATGCCGATAAGGAAGGTTTTTTGAGAAGTGAAGTTAGTTTAATTCAGACTATTGGTCGTGCGGCTCGTAATGTGAATGGCCAAGTGATTTTATACGCGGATAATATTACCGGTTCGATGAAAAAGGCAATGTCCGAAACAGAACGTCGTCGCAAAATTCAGTTGGCCTACAATAAAGAACATAGGATCACGCCAAAAACAATTGAAAAAACCATTCGCAATATTTTAGAAGAATTTGGAATCACCAGAGATCCGAACAAAAAAACAAAGAAAAAAGGCAGAGATAGACTATCTGAAATCACCAAGCTGGACACACTGGGAGACGCGCGTCCGCTCGATGTAATAATAAAAGAAAAAGAAAAACAGATGCGTGAAGCGGCTAAAGGACTTGAATTCGAGTTGGCGGCGATTTTGCGTGATGAGATTCATGAATTGGTTTTGAGGAAAAAAGTGGAGGAGAAAAAATTGACAAACTCATACAAAATCGATAATATGTCACTATAAATTAATTATACCCCCTAGGAACGTAGTTCCGAGGGCTTTTGTGTTTTATGCAAGATAAAATTACTATTAAAGGTGCACGTGAACACAATCTGAAGAATATTTCTTTGGAATTGCCACGCAACAAAATGATTGTGTTTACCGGTTTGTCTGGGTCGGGCAAGTCTTCTTTGGCGTTTGATACTATCTTTGCCGAAGGTCAACGTCGCTATATCGAATCACTGTCGGCTTATGCACGACAATTTTTGGGTGGGATGCAGAAACCGGATGTCGATGAGATCGAAGGTCTGTCGCCAGCGATCTCTATCGATCAAAAAGCGCATAGTGCTAACCCGCGCTCGACGGTTGCAACTATTACAGAGATTTACGACTATCTTCGTGTTCTTTTTGCACGCGTCGGGCATCCTCATTGTCCGGAGTGTGGCACCAAAATTGAAAAGATGACCGTGGATGAAATGAAAGATCAGATTTTAAAAAAAATAAAATTGGATAAAATCAAAAAAGGTGATATGTCACTTTTGTCTCCGGTTGTACGTGGACGCAAAGGCGAATATTATCAGATGCTATACGATACTTATAATTCTGGATTTTTGGAAGTGCGCGTAGATGGAAAAAACTATAGTTTAAAAGAAAGAATTATTTTATCCAAAAATAATAAACATACTATCGAGGTGGTGGTGGATAAAATTCCTTTGGAAACTTTGGAAGATCAGCGTTTGAGTGAAGCGATCGCGAAAGCTGTAGATTTGAGCAATGGCCTATGCACGGTAATTTTTGCCGACAATCACGAACAGATTTTTTCGACAGAATATTCTTGTCCCAAAGATGGTTTTAGTTTTCCTGAAATTGAACCGCGCCTTTTTAGTTTTAATAGTCCATATGGTTATTGTGAAGTGTGCACTGGACTAGGAACCAAAGAAGTTTTTAGCGAAGAAATTTGTCCGAAATGTCAGGGTAAAAGATTAAATGATACCGCGCTGAGTGTCAAAGTAAATGATAAAAATATTTGGGAAATAGTGCAGATGAATATCCGCGATGCGCGTGAATGGTTTGCGGAACTCGATATGAATTTGGCGGAAAAAGAAAGAGAGATTGCGGGGATGGTAAGTAGAGAAATAAACAATCGTCTGCAGTTTATGTTTGATGTTGGTTTGCATTATTTGACGATGAATCGCACAGCTGGAACATTATCCGGTGGTGAAGCCCAGCGTATTCGTTTGGCGTCGCAAGTTGGTACACGTTTAGTTGGCGCTCTTTATGTGCTCGATGAACCAACTATTGGTTTGCATCAGCGTGATAATGATCAGCTTGTAAAAACTCTACGCAGTTTGTGTGAAGCTGGTAATACTATTATTACTGTCGAACATGATGAAGATACAATTTTGGAAAGTGATTGGATTGTGGATATTGGACCAGCAGCTGGCAAGCATGGTGGGGAAGTGGTGTTTTCTGGTCCTACCAAAGTATTGCTCGGAAAAGAAAAAAATGATAAAGAATTTTTTCACTGTAAAGTAATAGGTGATCCGGTAAAATCTCTGACTGGTAAATATTTACGCGGGGAAATAAAAATAAAAGGTCCAGAAGATAGACGAGCGGTTGGAAACGACACGCCAAAAATAAAAATTAAAGGCGCCTATGAACACAATTTAAAAAATTTGGATGTGGGAATTCCGTTGCGTCGGTTTGTTTGTCTGACTGGTGTATCCGGTTCTGGTAAATCTACTTTAATGCATCGGGTGTTACGTCAGGCGATAGTAAATAAAATGTTTCGTCTAGATAAACCAGTGAGTTGTAAAAGTATTACCGGTACGGAATATTTGGATAATTTGATTACGATTGACCAGGGATCGATTGGCCGGACGTCACGTAGTAATCCGGCGACTTATACCAAAGCCTTTGATCATATCCGTGATTTATTTGCGGCTACTCCTGAGGCGCGTATTCGTGGTTTCAAATTAGGACGTTTTAGTTTTAATGTGCCGGGTGGGCGTTGTGAAAATTGTGAAGGTAAAGGAATGCTCGAAATTGAAATGCACTTTTTGCCAAGTGTTCAAGTAATTTGCGAAGTCTGTAAGGGCAAAAGATTTAACCATGAAACTCTGCAGGTATATTTTAAAGAAAAAAATATCGCCGATGTACTGGCGATGACTGTAGAGGACGCAGAAATATTTTTCAAAGATATTCCGATGATTTATGATAAATTGAAAATGCTCAATGAGGTTGGTTTGGATTATCTCACATTGGGGCAAAGTGCTACCACTCTGTCTGGCGGTGAAGCACAACGTATAAAATTATCTCGTGAATTATCTAAACACGGTACCACAAAAACTCTATATTTACTCGACGAACCAACTACCGGTTTACATTATGATGATGTACGAAAATTGGTTGGTGTCTTACAAAAATTAGTAAATCAAGGAAATACCGTACTGGTAATTGAACACAATTTAGATGTGATAAAATGCGCTGATTGGATCATTGATCTAGGCCCTGAAGGCGGGGATAAAGGTGGTGAATTGGTGGCCGATGGTACGCCCGAAGAAGTGGCTCGTAAAGGTGGAAGTTTTACTGGACAGTATTTGAAGAGGGTTTTAAAATAAAAGGTTTGGTATTTAACTTATTTGTCCTTTTATATTTTGCCACTCGATCAAATCAGAAGGGTTAATATTTTTATACATTTTTTTTCCTCTTGTCAAAAAGACCAGAAATTGGTTTTAGGCTGCCGTCGTCTTCGAGAGTGCTAAATCTATTCATTTTTTATTGTAAAAGGATCAAAATCTTGTTTTAATAAATTTTGGATCGGAATGAAAAGAGGCTGGGGGAGATTTTTCCACTCAAACCATTTCCACTGTTCACATTTTTCTAGTTCCATAACTTTGACATCGCCCCTTCGCCGTGAGCATTTTTTCTTTTACCCAATAATACTTTTTCATCTTTGATCACGATCACTCCGACTCCGACTTTTGGTTTGTTATCCATATATTAGTTGCAAGAAATTCTACTACCTTCTAAATCATAATTCATTTTCAAGAAACTAAAGTTCAGATCGTTTGCTTTTTTACAAAACTTTTTGACATTCAACTTATACTCTACTCCCAAAACAGCCTTTTTTTGTTTGGTAAAAGGTAATAATAAGTTACATTCATTATAAGTAAAACATTCTTCATTCACAGCAAAATCAAAATCATTGACCAAATCTTTGATCTGATCCAAATCATTTTTTAAACCAATGGCCAGATTTCTTTTGTGAGCTTCGGTTGATAACCATTTGTTATATTCAAGTTGATGTTTGTAAGTAAGATTAAAACCATTTTTATTTTGGTATCCATCCACGTTGTCCGGATCAACCCCGTCGCATTTTTTTTGCACTGCTAGATCGAGACGTTTTTTCATAATGTCGGCAAACTTCTCATATTTAGCAATATTTAACCATTTTTCATCAGGCCAACCGGCTAATTTTTTACCAATAACGTCTTTTGGAAAATCTTTGGCATCATCTCTAAATTTTTCCCAGCTGCCAGCCGAAAAATAACAAATTACTTTTTTCCCTTTGCTTTGTAAATCATCTATCACATTCTGAGGGGTTTCAATTAAATCTACATCATACAAATTTACATCATATTTTGTATTAATCTCACCAGTTAGTTGTAACTGCCAGGAGGTGCCAATTTTTGGTTGGTACCATGTATTTTGATTAAAATTGTCATTTTGAGCAGCATTACTAGTTTGAATTGACAAAAATAAAGCGCCTAGAATTACAAAAATTATTTTTTTCATATATTTAAGTTATTTCTAAAAAAATGATTGAGCTTATTCCGAGTATTATACCAATAATTTGAAACGGTGTTAATGTCTCTTTAAAATAAAACCAGCTTACAATTGTTAATGTAATTACATTGAAGATAACAAAAATGGTAGAAGCGACGGCGATATTTTTGTATTTGAAACTATAAGCTAGAAAAATTAAACCGATTAAGTATATTATTAAACCAATGATAAATAAAAATACGTTATTATTTACAATCCATTTTTTCATCACAATATCGCCAATGGTCAATACCGATCCGCCAATAAATAATAATATAAATGGTATATAGGGTGTCATATTTTTTTTCTTTTGTTATACCAGTAACTAAAAAATAATATGGTATAACCGTATTGAATAATAAATTGAATCCACTCTGGCTTTGAATACCACCCCAATGCAATGTATAGTGGTAGTCCAACAGCACCTTCTTTGTGATAAAAAACAGTTTTAGACAGATCAAATGCTTTTATAAATAGATGGCTATTTTGATTTATCACATTCAAACTATTTAAGGCTGACAGTCCTTCATGGATGCTGTTACCTAACAAAAATCCCGCTTGTAGTATCAGATAGATAAGAGTGACGAAGAAGATTGTTTTTAGTTTAATATTTACAATAGAATGATGTATTAATACCACAATTCCTACGGCGAGAGCTATTCCGATAGTAATTGGAATTATTGAATATTTTCCAGCAAAGGCAAAAATGGCAATTTCCGCCCCTTCTCTGGCTACCATAAACATCGCCAGAAGAAAAACTCCTTTTTTTGACAGATTTAGAATTGCTTTATTTTCAATATGTTTTTTAATTTCACCGCTGTGTTTTATCATCCATATAATGAACGTGGTAATTAAAATTACAGCGATAAAACTTGCAATACTTTCCCATAGTTTGGATACGGTGTCTATTTCGTCAATAAAAGAAGAGATTTTCATCAACACCATCCCAAAAAGTAATGAAGTAAAAATTCCGGCGAGCGTTCCATTCCAGATGTGTTTTTTTAAAATTTTGTTATTGGTTTTATCGAGAAATTTTAGCATGACTCCTATCATCAAAAATGCTTCTAATCCTTCTCTAAATGATATAATTAATGCTTGAATAGTTGTTTCCATAATTTTTAAAAATTGTAGTTTTTTATTATTTAATAGCAGTAATTGCTTCTTTCCCATAACCTTTCCCGTGAGCTGTTTTTTTATCCAGACCCCCATTTCTGGAGTTTTGCCATCGACATGATGCAATCCAGTGTCTGATGTGAAAAATTACTCGTTCTTTAAAAGTACTTCGAGTTTATCAAACATTCCATTCCATCCTTTTGTCATACTTTCTAGCATAGAATCATCGTGAGGATTTTCACCGACCATCTTCATGGTAGTAATACTATTCTCTACTGTTAAGCTAAATTCTACCAATGATTCAACTATTTCTTCACCAGGCATTCCATAGTGTGAAGATGGAACGGGATTTCCTTTTGAATCGGTGAATGTATCTAGCCAGGATAGAAAATTGGGATGCTCAATTGTTTGATAAACTCCTCGGCCCCAAAACTCTTGACCTTCTGAATTTTTAAAACAATATCCAAATATTCCGCCCTTTTTAAAATCAACAGAAATATCTGATGCTTCAAAACCAGCTGGACACCACCAATTTTTCAGTTTATCTGCGTTAGTTAATGCTTCCCAAACCTTTTCTATTTGGGCCGAGAATGAACGTTCTAAAGTTAATTTCTTCATATTACCTTGGTTAAGTATTAATATTTTTTTATTTCAGACAATGTTCACGAGTATACGATTGTGCGTAGCATATCGCATACTCGTTGTTATGAGATGTCGAAAAATTACACGGCCTGCTATACTTGACGTTTTTTCAGTGTATCAAACCTTACGATAGCTGATAGAACTGACAAGAGAATAAAAACTTCTGCTGCCATACCTGCATAGGATTCCACAATAAAGTTATAGATAAACCAGAGCGGTCTTGGAACAAGCATAATGTATCTAATAGCTCGTGAGCTGGTTTGCCAGACTGCGATCGTTCCAAAAGTTTGAGCGATAATCGGGAGTGCATCTACTGGGCTATTTGAGGTAAAGTACCCCGCGACTACATATGATCTTGGATAACTGCTTGTTGATTATTAGTACATCCAGCACCCAACAGAATTAGGACAATGAGTAGAGGTAAAATTTTTTCATAGTTATAAAAATTAAAAATCATCTAGTTCTGTCAAAAATTATTGTGATACATTTCGTTGTCTAGCTCTATTTTTAAGATACCGCCCAACAGCCTCTTTTGTAGTTAGCCAATCACGGCCCTCCTTGTGAGCTTCTAATTTCCCTTGTCTAGCAAGTAAGTTTAGGTATTTTGCAGAAAAGGGAATTGTTTTAGATATTTCTGTCAATGATACAAATTTTTCTTGCTTCGTGTTTGCTGGAGTTAATGTTTTCAAATAAATATCAAGTGTACGCTCTACAGATTGAGCGACAAATTTAATCAGCGGTTCGTATTTGCCACTATCCGCTTTATCCAGCACATCATAATATTTTTTTCGGTCAGTTTTCATTATTACCACGAGCGGGTACCCTGCTTGCATCAGAAATAAGTTCATTGTCAAGCGCGCCGTTCGACCGTTGCCGTCAAAAAAAGGATGAATATGCACCAGCCTGTGATGTAATAGTGCAGTCAGTTCAATAACATTAAGCTTGTTTTTTTGTGTAGCAAGCCATGTAATTAAATCTCGCATTTTTTGTGGTACTTGTAGGGCGTCTGGTGGTGTATGGTTGGATCCGCCAATAATCACATTGGCATTTCGGTAGCGTCCGGCCCATTCTTTGTCAGTTTCTTGCACAATAATTTGATGCAAATTTTTTATAAGCATTTCAGAAACAGTGTGCTTTTTATCTTTATCAATCAGGTCATACAAATACTCTAGGGCGGCATGGTGGTCTTTGGCCTCCAGGTGGTCTTTTAAAGGCTTTCCTTTTACGGTTATACCTTCATTAATGACCAAAAAAGTCTCTTTTAAGGTTAAAGAGTTACCTTCAATCGCATTCGAATTGTAGGTCATTTCAATTTGGAATTTTTCCCGAAGTTTTTGTACCGCTGATTTTGGTAGGGGACGGAGCTTGTTGAGTTTAGTGAGTTTTTCTTCCAAACGAGCTTTTATGATGGGTGATAGGTAGGACATAGGTAAAATGCTTAATATGGTTTAGGTGAATATTTACACTATACCATATTAAGGAATTATGGTCAAGTTTAGAAGTTTATTCGTTTTTTGACCGTTTCGCAACGGACAAAAACACATTATTTCCCTTTAAAAATGTTAAAAACAAATTTATTCACCTTACAAAAAGCCTATCAAAATTCTTTATATAAAAGAAAAATATTTTTTGAATTGCGTACAATGGGTCGCGGTTATGCGAAGTGGCTGGTGCCACGCGTAGCGGGGTGACAGGCATTTCGTATAACCGCAGTTCGGCGATGTCGTGAGCGCTTCAATAGCGCGAGCGGCAGCGCTGGACTGCGGGCACCGCGACCCATTCGGTAAAATTGCGAGCATAGCGAGCGATTTTGCCGAACGTTCATCCGTGATCCGACGTTAGTATGAGCGTAGCGAATACTAATGTTGGATACGGGTTGTTAGATGATGTACGAGTTTTTCTTTCATTCGCGTCAGCGAATGGCTCTTACAATGGATCCAATTTTGTTTTTTCGTTTTGGTTGAAGGGCAGAGGGGTTAGGGGTGAATGCCCTTCAACCAAAACACCTTTTTTCAAAAAGTAAAAGTTTACGGAATCCGTATTTTTATTTTCTGAGAATCCATTCTTTCCATAAATTTTGCACCACCTGGCGTTTCCATCACTTTACGTTGCAATTTTTCATAATTATCCTCCGTAATAGGAACTTGTGGGTGACGACTATCGTATAAATCTAAAACAACATCAAACCCTGCACCAAAATTTTCTTTCACCCACTTTTGCAAGTATCGGTAATCCTCTTGGACACCATTTATTCGTACTTCATCAATAAGTTCCGCAAAACTTTCTTCTGACACAATCAACGTGCCATGCTCATTCATAAAGAGTTGCCTGAGTTCGGTTGGATCAACAATAGCTTTCTCAAGTGCTCCATATACCATGTGTCGAAATTGCGGAAGAGTTTCTGAAACAAACGGATCCGGAACTAATGTTGCTTTATCAGGGTTAATATTTTCAAAATCCTTCTTAAATGAAGCCCCTGTTCTATCTGACTCTCGTAAAGCTGTTACTACCTTGAGATTTTGACGCATTCCTAATACTTTTTGTCCCCGTTGAGCCGCATGTTTTTCAAGATCTCCTCCAAATTGAGGATCTTCTCCCATATTTGTATCAATGAGACCACCAATAACAGCTGACTCATAACTTCGACTCAACATATGAGCACCTGAAAAACTTTCTGTTTGCAGAGTAATATGTTCGTGAGGATCTCGTAAAAACTGTACCAAGCTTTCCCAATCATGCTGCAAATCCATCAATCTTACTTTTCTTCGTAAATCTTCAATTTCATCAGGATCCTCTGTATCAGGACTAAATTCAAATATTATGCCACCAGCAATACCAATAATGTCTGGATCATCTTGTGTCAGCTTATAAAGATTTGCCAAATAATGTGGATCTTCAATATATGTGTCTGCATCAGTTTGAAGTAAAATACCATTCTTTCTATTCTGATGAAATCTATATGAGGCTTCAGCAACACCACGATTTCTTGCTCTTCCAACATTACAACCAGCGATTTCATTTCCTGCAGAGCTTTTATCAATCACAAAAACATTGAGGTCAGTAATCCCTCGTATCGTTTCCATCACTTTTCTATTTGCCTCCAAAACTTTTTCTGATTTTGGTGATCCATCATCTATATCATTATTTACGACGTAAATAATTTCCACCAGTGATAAATCTATACCTTGCTGTGCTCTCAATGATTCAAGCTGCTTCAAAATACTTTCAGGTTTCTCTCTATACACAGGGACAACAATAGCAATCTCGCATTGAGGATTTTGAGGAGTGTCAATAAGATGTTCTCCTGATAAGCGGGATTCCCAATATTTTTGAGCGCGTTCTTGTTCTGTGAGACCTTCGCTTTTTTGTTCATTTTCTTCACGTAATTCTGCACCTACCATTTCATCGTTATCGCCCATGTACGTGCGATACGCATCTGTACCCTCTCTTCGTAAGCGCCAATCCATTCCTTTCGTCCGTCCTCCTAATCCTTTCCCTCCAGGTTCTAATGACTCGACGTCTACTAACTCAGCAGGATCAACTCCAGCCTTATGTAAATCCTCTAATGCGTTGCGTAAAGAATGTTCGCTATGTTCCATAAGCAAATGTTATGTCAAAATTTTTATTTATTCGTAATCACCACCTGATTGAATAGTGAGGTCAGCCTCAGTTGCTCCTCGAGTTACTTTCCATTCACCAACACCATCACTCATTTTACCACTAACGGTATCACCAGGATTTTTTAGCGATGCCAAAGAATCCTCAATGCTACTAAAACCTGCTGGTAGATTTGCACTACCTTCTGATAACTCGGCTACTACTTTTTTTCGTGCTCCTTCTACAGTATTGAGTTCTTGTGATTCCATATTTTTGATTATTAAAAATAATTTAATTTTACTTTACCTAAATTTGAAACAAAATGCAATAAATCGTTTTTGTAGCGTAGCGGAGAAAACACCATATTCCCCTCAATAAAAATCAAAAAAACAAAATTGGATTCATTGTAAGAGCTGGGGCGTCAGCCCCAAAAGAAAAACTCGTATGTCATCTAACGTCCGCGCATATCTGATGTTTGCCAGCGGTATAATATGCCCGCAGGGCGACCGCTGGCAAATATGGGTGAGGCCCGCAGCCGAACCAGATATGCGCTGTTAAGTGATGTATGACGCAGGGCACTTTTCCGTCTATATCTTTAGCTTATGGACAAAAAATCCTGATACAAGAATAAATGCACCACCGACCATTTGGATTGGGGTCATTGATTCTCCCAAAATTAAGTAGGCAAAAATCGCCGTAATGACCGGAACAGACATACTCATCATTTGCATATAAGATGCAGATCCATATTCAAGAGCTTTGTTCATTGAGTATATTCCTGCTGCTACCACCAATCCGACAATTGCTATCCAGTACCAATTGAAATCAAGACTAACTTTGTTGATTAAAAGCAGGAATATTAGTAACGAAATTCCACCAAACAAGGCCCTGTACATCGAAAAAGTAAGTGTAGGTACTTTCTTTAAGGCGATTTTTGTTAGGATGACACTCGAAGAAATTGCAGCTGCCCCTAATAAAATGTATATGTCTATAATTTCTGGGAGAACCAATTTTCCATTTGTGGAAAGGAGGTATGCACCAAGTAATAACGCAAAAATCAACGCAGTTTTATGTGGTTTAAGATGTTCTTTTAGAAAGAAAAACCCTAAAATAGGTGTGAAGAAAACTGTTGTTTGAGTTAAAAACACGTAATTTATTGCTGTTGATTTTTGCAGACCGAGGAACCCCAATCCGTATGCAATTGCCCCTCCGGTTATTCCGCTAAATACAATTATCAATAGGGATTTTTTGTCCATATTTACTAATGCTTTTGGTTCTTTTAGCAAAACATAGGCAAAGAGATAAATGACAGACGCGAGCAGGATTTGATAAGAAAAATTGAGCGGTTCCATTCCAAGCTCAAAGACATATTTTGTGAGCAAAATTAATCCTGCCGTGAGAACAACTTGGATTATTACCCAAATGAGAGCGAGATTTTTCTTTTCCATAATTATTTAGTTGGCAATTGAATTATATAAAGTTTCGAGCGTATGTCAGGAAAAAGTGCCTGAGTAATATGTCACTTAATGGGTCGCGGTTATGCGAAGTGGCTGGTGCCACGCGTAGCGGGGTGACAGGCATTTCGTATAA
>Ga0209515_10002040_pt1 | contig 31968 bp, 32 predicted proteins | sample Subgroupgradi54m_FD_187454 | JGI IMG/M metagenome (GOLD analysis project Ga0209515, IMG submission 187454) | Subsurface groundwater microbial communities from S. Glens Falls, New York, USA - GMW60B uncontaminated upgradient, 5.4 m (SPAdes)... ... | reverse complement strand
CCCGGCGCACGCCGGGATCCACTCTGTGCAGACGCGCCAGTGGATCCCGGCGTGCGCCGGGATGACGATTGAATGAGCCCTTCGAACGAATGAACCGGGTTCGAAGCTGGCAGCTGTTTGCCATCTGCGTGCTGACCTGGGGCACGACCTGGCACGCCATCACCTACCAGATCGGCCACACCTCGCCCGAGGTCGGCGTCGCGTTGCGCTTCGCCCTGGCCGGCGTGACGATCGTGCTGATCTGCCTGCTGCGCCGGGCACCGCTGCGCTGTTCGTGGCGCGACCACGCGCTGCTGGCACTGCAGGGCGTGTTCATGTACGGCGTGTCGTATGTCTGCGTTTACCACGCCGAGCGGCACCTGCCGTCGGGGCTGGTGGCGGTCGGTTATTCGGCCTCGCCGCTGATCACCGGGCTCGGCGCGCAGGCGCTGTTCGGCATCGCGGTGTCGCGCCGCTTCGTCGCCGGCGGATCGCTCGGCCTGCTCGGCGTGGCGCTGATGTTCTGGCCCCAGTTCGGCAAGGCCGCCGGCGGCGCGTCGACCGCGCTCGGCGCCGTGCTGACCGTGGCTTCGGTGCTGCTGTCCGGGGTCGGCAGCCTGGCGGCCAGCCGCAACAGCCCGCGCGGCCTGCCGTTCTGGCCGGCACTCGGCTTCGGCATGCTGTACGGCGCAGCGGCGGCCGCCGCCATCGCGCTGCTGCAAGGCCACAGCTTCGCGCCGCCGGCGGCGCTGTCGTGGTGGCTCTCGCTGCTCTACCTGGCGCTCGCCGGTTCGGTGCTCACCTTCGCCTGCTACCTGACGCTGCAGGACCGCATCGGCCCCGGCCCGTCGGGCGCGATCGGCGTGATGACGCCGCTGCTCGCGCTGGTCGTCTCGATGGCGTTCGAAGGCTTTGCGCCCGACCTGCTGACCGGCCTCGGCGCGGCGCTCGCGGTGGCGGGCAATGCCCTGATGTTGAAGCGCTCGTAAAATCGCCGGTTCGGTGGCATCCGGCCACTGCCTGAAAGACCCTCCCCCATGAGCCTGAAATGCGGCATCGTGGGCTTGCCCAATGTCGGCAAGTCCACCCTCTTCAACGCGCTGACGAAAGCCGGCATCGCGGCCGAGAACTACCCCTTTTGCACCATCGAGCCCAACGTCGGCATCGTCGAGCTGCCCGACCCGCGCCTTGCGGCGCTGGCGGCCATCGTCAAGCCCGAGCGGGTGGTGCCGGCGATCGTCGAGTTCGTCGACATCGCGGGGCTGGTGGCCGGTGCGTCGAAGGGCGAAGGCCTGGGAAACCAGTTCCTCGCCCACATCCGCGAGACCGATGCGATCGTCAACGTGGTGCGCTGCTTCGACGACGAAAACGTCGTCCACGTGGCCGGCAAGGTCGACCCGATTGCCGACATCGAGGTGATCCAGACCGAGCTGTGCCTGGCCGACCTGACCACCGTCGAAAAAAGCCTGCAGCGCTACACCAAGGTCGCCAAGGCCGGCAACGACAAGGAGGCGCAGCGCCTGGTCGACGTGTTGATCAAGTGCCAGGCCGCGCTCGACCAGGCGAAACCGGTGCGCGGCATCGCCTTCAGCAAGGAAGAGCTCGTTGTGCTCAAACCGCTGTGCCTCATCACCGCCAAGCCGGCGATGTTCGTCGGCAACGTCGACGAACACGGCTTCGAGAACAACCCCTACCTCGACAAGCTGCGTGCCTTTGCCGAGCTCCAGAAGGCGCCGGTGGTGGCGATCTGCGCCAAGACCGAGGCTGAGCTCGCTGACATGGCCGAAGAGGACAAGCTGATGTTCCTCGAAGAAATGGGCCAGACCGAGCCGGGCCTGAACCGGCTGATCCGCGCCGCCTTCAAGCTGCTCGGGCTGCAGACCTACTTCACCGCCGGCGTCAAGGAAGTGCGGGCCTGGACCATCCATGTCGGCGACACCGGCCCGCAAGCTGCGGGCGTGATCCACACCGACTTCGAGCGCGGCTTCATCCGCGCCCAGACCATCGCCTACGCCGACTTCATCGGCTTCAAGGGCGAACAGGGCGCGAAAGACGCCGGCAAGATGCGCTCCGAGGGCAAGGAGTACGTTGTCAAGGACGGCGACGTGATGAACTTCCTGTTCAACGTCTAAAACCGTCATACCGGCGCGGGCGCAGCCCGCGCCTGTCCTGAGCATGTCGAAGGGCCGGGATCCACTGTCGGGAGGCCGCGGCGTTCACCAAGCCAGCGAATCCTGAACCAGTGGATACCGGCGTTCGCCGGTATGACACGTGTGTTGGCAACCCGCCGCCTTGCGCGCGCAGGCGCCAAGCGAGATGGTAGGCTCACGCTCACTTCGGCCTGGAGTTCACGCCGGTTCGTTCACCCCCACCGAACCCCCGATCCCACTTGAACGCACGACCCGACACGCGGCGCTTCCTGCACGGCCTGCTCGTCTTGGTGGGCGTTGCGCTCGCGTACGCCCTGCTGGGCTGGGCTGCGCTGCGGCTGGCGATCCCGTCGGGCTATGCCTCGCCGCTGTTCCCGAGCGCGGGCGTCGGGCTGGTCGCGGTGCTGCTCTACGGCCGGCGCGCCGCGGCGACGGTGCTGCTGGCGTCGTTCGGCATCAACGTCTGGTCGGCCGAGCCCGGCGCCACGGCGCTGATCCACTACGCAGTGCCGGCCGCGCTGGGTGCCGGCGCGGCCTTGCAGGCGCTGGCCGGCGCCGCGCTGGTGCGCCGCTTCGTGCGCCGGCCGCTGACCCTGACCGAGCCGCGCGACATCGGCGCGTTCTTCGGCTTCGGCGCGTTCGCGGCCTGCCTGGTCAGCGCGTCGGTGGGCACCGTCACGCTCGGCCTGGCCGGCGTGCTGACCCCCGACCAGCTGCTGTTCAACTGGCTCACCTGGTGGGTCGGCGATTCGCTGGGCACGCTGATCGCGGCGCCGATCATGCTCACCCTCGTCGGCCGGCCGCGCGACGAATGGGCGCCGCGCCGCCTGAGCGTCGGCCTGGCGCTGTGCCTGGCCACCGTGCTGACCGCCGCGATGTTCCTGCTGGTATCGCGCTGGGACGACGAGCGGCTGCGCAGCAACTTCCAGCGCGAGGCGGTGGGCGCGGCATCGACGCTGTCGTTTCGCCTGCTCGAACCGCTGCATGCGCTCGAAGCGCTGCGCGGCGTGCACATCGCGTCCGACGACATCAACCGCGACGAGATGCGGCGCGCGGCGAAGTCCTGGCTCGAGGGCACCGGCCAGCTGCAGGCGCTCGGCGTGCTCGAGCGTGTGCCACGCGCGGGCATCGCGGCCTTCGAGGCGCGCCAGCGCGATGCCGGCTTCGCCGACTACCGCGTGTACGACCGCAGCGACGCGAACCACGCCGGCGTCGACCCGAATGCCGACGTGCTGGCGCTCAAGTACATCGAGCCGATCGCCGGCAATTCAACGGCGCTGGGCGTCAACGTGCTGTCGATTCCGGCCGCGCGCAGTGCACTCGAAGCGGCCATCCGCACCGACAAGCCGGCCGCAACGGCGGGGTTCCGGCTGACCCAGTCCGTCGACGGGCCACCCCGAGACGGACAACGCCCGTCGGGGGCAGGGGCGCAGCGACCGGGGGGCAACAATCCGCCCAAAGGTGCGCCGCTGACCGGCGTCGTCATCTACCACGCGATCTACACCGGCACGCCGGCCACGGCGCAGGAACGATTGCAGGCATTGCGCGGCGCGGTGTTCGTGACGCTGCGCATGGAAGACACGCTGCGCGCGGTGCGCGACGAGCTGCCGCACTACCTGAAGGTCTGCGTCGTCGACACCGACGCGCTGGCCGAGCAGCGCCGCCTGTTCGGCCCGCCCGGCTGCGAGGCCGAGCCGGCCGGGCTGTTGCTGGTGCGCCCCATGCCCTTCGCCGGCCGCCAATGGGACTTGCGGGTCTACGCCAACCTGGCCGACCTGCCCGGCGCACGCGACAGCAATGCCTGGCTGTTCTCGGTGGTCGGCATGCTGTCGGCCGCGGTACTGGGCGCGCTGCTGCTCACCGTGACCGGCCGCACCAGCCGCATCGAAGCCGCGGTGCGCGAACGCACCGCCGCGCTCGAGCAGCAGGTGCGCGAGCGCGAGCAGGCCGAGGCGGCGATGCGCGACAGCGAACAGCGCTTTCGCAACATCTTCAACAACGTGCCGATCGGCGTCTGCTACACCGACCTGCGCGGCAACGTCAAACAGACCAACCCGCGCTTTTGCGAGCTGGTGGGCTACAGCGCCGACGAGCTGCTGACGATGAAGGCGGCCGAGTTCACCCACCCCGACGACTTCGACCAGGACATCGAGCTCACGCGCCAGCTGCTGCGCGGCGACTTCCCGCTGTACCGCAGGCACAAGCGCTACATCGACAAGTCGGGCCGGGTCTTTCCGGTCCAGACCACCGTCACGCTGCTGCGCGACGAAGACGGCAACCCGCGCCGCATCGTCGGCGCAGTCGAAGACATCACCGAGCATTTGCAGCTCGCCGAGGCCGAGCGCGCGCGCGAGGCGGCCGAAGCGTCGAACCGCGCCAAGAGCGACTTCCTGTCGCGCATGAGCCATGAGCTGCGCACGCCGCTGAACGCGATGCTGGGCTTCGCCCAGTTGCTCGAGCTCGACCAGCGCCATCCGCTCGCGACCAGCCAGCGGCCCTGGGTGTCGCAGATCCAGGGCGCCGGCTGGCACTTGCTGGAGATGATCAACGACGTGCTCGACCTGTCGCGCATCGAGTCGGGCAACCTGCGGCTCAACCCCGAGACTCTGGAGCTACCGGCGCTGCTGGCGAGCACGCTGACGATGATCGAAGGCGAAGCGCGCAAGCGCGAGATCACGATCGGCCAGCAGCTCGCAGCCGACGCCTTGCGCGTGAGGGGCGACGCCCCGCGCGTCAAGCAGATCCTGACCAACCTGCTGAGCAACGCGGTCAAGTACAACATCGACCAGGGCCGCATCCAGGTCCAGAGCCGGCGCGATACCGAGGGGGTCGAGATCACCGTCAGCGACACCGGCCTGGGGATGACGCCGGACCAGATGGGCGAGCTGTTCCAGCCCTTCAACCGGCTCGGGCGCGAACGTTCGCAACAGGAAGGCACCGGCATCGGCCTGGTCGTCAGCCAGCGCCTGGCCGAACTGATGGGCGGCACCTTGCGGGCCCGCAGCGAGCCCGGCACGGGCTCGTCGTTCATTCTGACCTTGCCGGCGGTCGTCGACGCCGACGCGCCGGCGTCGCTGCACGACGACCCGATCACCGCCAGCAGCCGCTACCACCGGCGCGTCGTGCACTACGTCGAAGACAACGAGACCAACGTCGAGGTGATGCGCGGCGTGCTGGCGCAGCGCCCGCAGGTGCGGATGGACGTTTCGATCACCGGGCTCGACGGGCTGGCCGCGATCCGCGCCAGGCGGCCGGACCTGATCCTGCTCGACATGCACCTGCCCGACATCAGCGGCATGGACCTGCTGCACCACCTGAAGCAGGACCCCGCGACTGCCGACATTCCGGTCGTGATCGTGTCGGCCGATGCGCTGGTCGACCAGATCGACGCCGCGCTCGATGCCGGCGCGCACCGCTACCTGACCAAGCCGGTCAGCGTGTCGCAGCTGCTCGCGGTGCTGGACGAAGTGCTCGACGAGGCCGAGACACGTTTCGGCTGAACGCGGCCGTTAGTTATGGAGATCAATCATTCGAACTGAAATAGCGGGTTAACCCTGTTCACTAGCCCGCCGAATTAGTTAAATATGTGAACGGTTTTCGCTGCCTGGACGTACCGATGAAGACTGCAGCTTCCGGCGCCACCGCGCTTCTGAATGTCGACATCGCCGACGCGGTGGCGCACCTGCGCCTGAACCGGCCGGCCAAGCGCAACGCGCTGAACGACGCGCTGATCGCCGAGTTGCACCGCACATTCGTCGCGCTTCCCGAGGCGGTGCGGGCCGTCGTGCTGAGCGGTGAAGGCGAACACTTCAGCGCCGGGCTCGACCTGTCCGAGCTGGCGGAGCGCAGTGTGGCCGAGGGCGTGATGCATTCGCGGGCCTGGCACGCGGCCTTCGAGCAGATCCAGTTCGGCCGCGTTCCGGTCATCGCGGTGCTGCATGGCGCAGTGGTCGGCGGCGGCCTCGAGCTCGCGAGCGCGGCACACATCCGGGTCGCAGAGCGCAGCGCCTTCTATGCCTTGCCCGAGGGCCAGCGCGGCCTGTTCGTCGGCGGCAGCGGCTCGGCGCGCATCCCGCGCCTGATCAGCGCTGCGCGCATGACCGACATGATGCTCACCGGCCGCGTCTACGACGCCGAGCAGGGCCAGCAGATCGGCCTGTCGCAATACCTCGTCGACACCGGCAAGGGGCTGGAAACGGCGCTGGCGCTGGCGGCCAAGGTGGCGGCCAACGCGCCACTGTCGAACTTCGCGGTCATGCACGCACTGCCGCGCATCGCCGACATGTCGCAGTCCGACGGCTTGTTCGTCGAGTCGCTGATGTCTGCCATCGCCCAGGCCGACGATGCGGCGAAGTCGCGCATGCAGGACTTTCTTGCGGGCAAGGCCGGCAAGGTGGCTCGCCCATGACGCAGATGGCGAACTACCGGCCGGTGTCGCTCGGCGGTTCGCTGGCGGCGAGCTTCGAGCTGCGCGCCGACGGCAGCACCCTCGTCAGCTCCAGGGAAGCGCTGGCGGCGTATCCGACCCGCCTGACCGAGCGGCTGCTGCATTGGGCCGAACATGCACCCGAGCGCACGCTGGCGGCCAAGCGTGTGCACGGCGGCGAATGGCGGCGCCTGAGTTATGCGCAGGCGCTGCACGCTGCGCGCTGCATCGCGCAGGCGCTGCTGGAGCGCGGCCTCGACGCCGAGCGGCCGGTCGCGATGCTGTCGGACAACGACCTCGAGCAGTTGCTGCTCGGCCTGGGCTGCATGCTCGCCGGCGTGCCGTATGCGCCGATCTCGGCCGCGTACTCCCTGATGTCGCAGGACTACGGCAAGCTGCGCCAGATCCTGGAGGTGCTGACACCCGGGCTCGTGTTCGCCGCCGGCGCAACGGCCTACGGCCGCGCGATCGCCGCGTCCGTGGCGTCCGACACCGAAGTCGTGCTCAGCGAAGGCAACCTGGCCGGCCGCGCCAGCACGCCGTTCGCCGAGCTGCGGGCGACCGCGCCAACGTCGCAGGTCGAGGCGGCGCACGCGCGGGTCGGCCCCGACACGATCGCCAAGTTCCTCTTCACCTCGGGCTCGACGCGTGTGCCCAAGGGCGTGATCAACACCCAGCGCATGCTGTGCAGCAACCAGCAGATGATCCTGCAGTGTTTCCCGACGCTCGGCGAGGCACCGCCGGTGCTGGTCGACTGGCTGCCGTGGAACCACACCTTCGGCGGCAACCACAACGTGGGCCTGACGATCTACAACGGCGGCACGCTCTACATCGACGACGGCAAGCCGACCCCGGCGCTGATCGGCGAGACGCTGCGCAACCTGCGCGAGATCGCGCCGACGGTGTATTTCAACGTGCCCAAGGGCTTCGAGGAAATCGCCAACGCGCTCGAGACCGATGCGCAGTTGCGCGACACGCTGTTCAGCCGCGTCAAGATGTTCTTCTTCGCCGGTGCCGGCCTGTCGCAACCGGTCTGGGACAAGCTCGACCGCGTCGCCGAGGCGAGCTGCGGCGAACGCATCCGCATGCTCACCGGCCTGGGCATGACCGAGACGGCGCCGTTCGCGATCTGCGCCAACGGTGCCCAGGTGAAGGCCGGCCACATCGGCCTGCCGGCCCCCGGCATGGAGCTCAAGCTCGTGCCCATGGGCGACAAGACCGAGCTGCGCTACCGCGGCCCCAACGTCACGCCCGGCTACTGGCGCGCCGCGGCGCAGACGGCAGAGTCTTTCGACGCCGAAGGTTTTTACTGCAGTGGCGACGCGGTGAAGTACATCAACCCGGCCGATCCGCAACTCGGCTTCGCGTTTGACGGCCGCATCGCCGAAGACTTCAAGCTCGCCACCGGCACCTTCGTCTCGGTCGGCCCGCTGCGCTCCCGCGTCATCGCGGCCGGCGACCCGTGTGTGCAGGATGTCGTCGTCGCCGGCATCAACCGCAACGAGGTCGGACTGCTGATCTTTCCGCGCCTCGACCGCTGCCGCCTGCTGGCCGGGCTGGACCCGAACGCGCCGACCCTCGAGGTGCTGGCCGCGCCGGCCGTGCAAGGCTTCTTCCGGACGCTGGTCGACGCCCTGCACGCGAGCGGCACCGGCAGCGCCACCCGCGTCGCGCGGGCGCTGATCCTCGTCGACCCGCCCGGCATCGACCGCGGCGAGGTCACCGACAAGGGCTCGATCAACCAGCGTGCGGTGCTGACGCATCGCGCGGTGCTGGTCGAGCATCTGTATGCCGGCGGCGACGGCGTGTTGTTGCCGTCGGCGCGCTGACAAGGAAGCGAAGCGATGCCGCGCTCCACCACCTATTCGGTCGACGTCCACTTCGGCGATTGCGACCCGGCGGGCATCGTCTTCTTTCCCAACTTCTCGCGCTGGATGGACGCGGCCTCGCTCGCTTTCTTCATGGAGTGCGGCGTGCCGCCGTGGCGCGAGCTGGTGAAAACACGCGGCATCGTCGGCACCCCGCTGCTCGAGATCCACACCCGCTTCATCAAGGCGGTGACCTACGGCGAAACCATCACCATCACGACCCATGTCGAGGAGTGGCGCAGCAAGGTGTTCATCCAGGTCCACCGCGTGACGCGCGGCACCGACCTGATCTGCGCAGGCCGCGAGACACGCGCCTTCGTCAAACGCGACCCCGACGACCCCGAGCGCTTGCGCGCGATTGCGGTGCCGGACGACATCCGCCAACTCTGTTCATGAACCCTCAGGAGAGAACCCTGTGAAGCACAAGCTCAAACCCCTCGCCGCCGCCCTCGTCGTGCTCGCCGCCGGCGTGGCGCAGGCCGACATCAACGTCGGCGTCAGCCTGCCGCTGACCGGCCCGGCGTCGGGCCTCGGGATTCCGATGAAGAACCAGTTCGCGCTGTGGCCGCAGACCATCGCGGGCGAAAAGGTCAACCTGATCATCCTCGACGACGCCTCCGATCCGACCAACGGCGCGAAGAACGCCAGGCGCTTCATCACCGAAGACAAGGTCGACATCATCATGGGCTCGGCCGCGACGCCGGTGGCGATCGCGATGGCCGACATCGCAGCCGAGTCGGGCACCGTGCAGCTCGCCTTCTCGCCGGCGCAGCTGCTGCCCGGCAAGGACAGCTGGACCTTCCGCCTGCCGCAGTCGAACAGCGTGATGGCCCACGCGATGGTCGAACACATGAAGAAGCAGGGCGTGAAGACGGTCGGCTTCCTCGGCTACACCGATGCGTATGGCGAAGGCTGGCTGAAGGACTTTGCCGCGGTGGGCGAGAAAAATGGCATCAAGGTGGTGGCGGTCGAGCGCTTCGCGCGGCCCGACACCAGCGTGACCGGCCAGGCACTCAAGCTGGTCGCAGCGAATCCGGATGCGATGCTGATCGTCGCTTCGGGCAGCGGCGCGGCGATGCCCGAAAAGGGCGTCATCGAACGTGGCTACAAGGGCAAGATCTACCAGACCCATGCGGCGGCGACACGCGACCTGATGCGCATCGGCGGCAAGGACGTCGAAGGCACTTTCGTGGTCTCGGGGCCGGCGGTGATCGCCGAGCAGCTGCCCGACAACCACCCGTCGAAAAAGCTCGCGATCGACTTCGTGCAGAAGTATGAAAAGGCCTACGGCCCGGGCTCGCGCAACCAGTTTGCCGGCCATGCCTACGACACGCTGATCGTGCTCGAGAAGGTGCTGCCCGGCGCGCTGAAGAAGGCCAAGCCCGGCACCAAGGAGTTCCGCGCCGCGATCCGCGACGGCATCGAAAACATGGGCCGCACGGTGTTCTCGCACGGCGTGATGAACTGGACCCACGACGACCATTGGGGCTTCACCAACGAGACCGGGGTGATGCTGAAGGTGGTGAACCTGGACTGGAAGGTCGAGTAGGCCGTGCCGCAGCAACACCGTCACCGTCACCGTCACCGTCACTGCCACACGCCACCGTTCCCGCCACCGTCATCCCGGCGAACGCCGGGATCCACTCGTCGGGAGTCCACAGCTCTTATGAATCGCTCGCAAGGTCGGCCGCAGTGGATCCCGGCGTTCGCCGGGATGACGGTGGGGGCGCCATGAACTTCTCGATCGCCGGCATCCTGCTGCTCGATGGCGCCACCAACGGCGCGATCTACGCGTTGCTGGCGCTGGCGACGGTGCTGGTGTTCGCGGTCACCCGCGTCATCCTGATCCCGCAGGGCGAGTTCGTGACCTACGGCGCGTTGACGCTGGCGATGATCCAGAACGGCAATGCGATCGGCTCGGTCTGGAAGGACTGGGGCGACCTGCCCGGCACCGTCTGGCTGCTGCTGGTGCTCGCAGTGCTTGTGGCTGGTCTCGATGTGTTGCGCGACGCGCGCCGCGGCGTCGAGTGGCGAGCGCTGCTGATCGGCCTGGCCCGCACGCTGGCGCTGCCGCTGCTCGTGTTCGCGGTCTGCCGCTTCAGCGCACCGCGGGCCTGGCCGCTGATCGGCCAGAGCCTGCTGACGCTGGCGATCGTCACGCCGCTCGGGCCGCTGATCTATCGCCTGGCCTACGAGAAGCTCGCCGACGCTGCGGTGCTGGTGCTGCTGATCGTCTCGGTGGGGGTGCACTTCGCGATGACCGGCCTCGGCCTCGTGTTCTTCGGCGCCGAAGGTTTTCGCAACCCGAGCTTCTGGGACGCGCGCTTTGCGGCCGGGCCCCTGATGCTGACCGGCCAGGCCATCATCATCCTGCTGCTGACGCTGGCGCTGATGCTGGCGCTGTATCTTTTCTTCGAGCGCACGCTGCGTGGCAAGGCGCTGCGTGCGACCGCGGTCAACCGGCTCGGCGCGCGGCTGATGGGCATCTCGACTGCGGGCGCAGGGCGGCTGAGCTTCAGCCTCGCAGCGTTCATCGGTGCGTTGTCGGGCCTCTTGATCGGCGCGTCGACGACGATGCTCTACGACTCGGGTTTTCTGATCGGCCTGAAGGGCTTCGTCGCGGCGATCTTCGGCGGCCTCGCGAGTTACCCGGCCGCCGCGCTCGGCGCGCTGTTCGTCGGCGTGCTCGAAGCCTTCGGCTCGTTCTGGGCCAGTGCGTTCAAGGAGGTGATCGTCTTCACGCTGATCATTCCGGTGCTGCTGTGGCGTTCGTTCCAGCACGGCCAGCACGACGACGACGAGTGACGATGCGGCGCGTCTCCTTCATCGCCTTCGTCGTGCTGCTGGCGCTGCTGCCGCAGCTGCCGGTCCCGGAGTTCTGGATCACCCAGGCCAACTACATTGGCCTGTATGCGCTGGTCGTCATCGGCCTCGCGCTGCTGACCGGCATTGCCGGGCTGACCTCGTTCGGCCAAGCCGCGTTCGTCGGCCTCGGCGCCTATGCCGCGGCCTACCTGACGCTCGCCTGGGGCGTGTCGCCGTGGCTCACGGTCTGGGCCGGGCTCGGCCTCACCGCCGCGGTCGCGCTGGTGCTCGGCAGCATCACCTTGCGCATGTCGGGCCACTACCTGCCGCTCGCGACGATCGCCTGGGGCTTGAGCGTGTTTTATCTGCTCGGCAACATCGATGCGCTCGGCAAATACGACGGCCTGCTCGGCGTCCCGGCGCTGCGCTTCTTCGACATCGAGCTCAAGAGCGGCCGCAACTTCTTCTACCTGCTGTGGGCGCTGGTGGTGCTGGCGGCGGTCGCCGTGGTCCACCTGCTCGACTCGCGGGTCGGCCGCGCCCTGCGCGCTGTCAAGGGCGGCACGACGATGGCCGAGGCGATGGGGGTGAACAGCTTTCGCGTCAAGGTGACCGCGTTCGTGCTGGCGGCGCTGCTCGCCAGTCTGTCGGGCTGGTTGTTCGCGCATTTCCAGCGCACCGTGAACCCGTCGCCGTTCGGCCTCAAGATGGGCATCGAGTACCTGTTCATGGCGGTCATCGGCGGGGTCGGCCATGTCTGGGGCGCACTCGTCGGCGCGGCCGCCGTCAAGGTGCTCGAAGACCAGTTGCAGGTCTGGCTGCCCAGGCTCTTGGGCGGCAGCGGCAGCTACGAGATCATCGTGTTCGGCATCGTGCTCGTGCTGATGCTGCAGTACGCGCGCGACGGCCTGTGGGCCTTCATCGAATCACGCCTGCCGCGGGTCCAGCGCAAGCTCGATTGGGCCGGCGCGCCGGCGTTGCCCGAACGCGAACGCCCGCCGCACGGCGAGGTGGTGCTCGACGTGCAGGCGGTGCGCAAGCAGTTCGGCGGGCTGGTCGCCGTCAACGACGTGAGCTTCCAGGTGCGCGCCGGCGAGATCCTGGGCCTGATCGGGCCGAATGGCGCCGGCAAGTCGACCACCTTCAACCTCGTCACCGGCGTGCTGCCCGCCACCCGCGGTGCGGTGCGCTTGCGCGGCCAGCGCATCGACGGGCTGGCATCGCGCGAGATCGCGCGGCGCGGCGTGTCGCGCACCTTCCAGCACGTGAAGATGATCGCCGGCATGACGGTGCTCGAAAACGTCGCGCTCGGCGCCCACCTGCGCGGCGCGCGCGGTGTCGCCGCGGCGATGCTGCGGCTCGACCGCGCCGAAGAGCGCCGGCTGCTGCGCGAGGCCGATCGCCAGCTGCAGCGCATCGGCATGGCCGAGCACATGCACGAGCTCGCCGGCAACCTGGCACTCGGCCCGCAACGCCTGATGGAGATCGCCCGCGCGCTGTGCGCCGACCCGACTCTGTTGCTGCTCGACGAGCCTGCCGCCGGCCTGCGCCACCAGGAGAAACTGGCCCTCGCCAATGTGCTGCGCCAGTTGCGCAGCGAGGGCTTGAGCATCCTGCTGGTCGAACACGACATGGACCTGGTGATGGGCCTGACCGACCGCATCGTCGTGATGGAGTTCGGCACCAAGCTGATCGAAGGCACACCCGATGAGGTGCAGGCGAGCCCGGCGGTGCGCGCGGCCTACCTGGGGACGGAGCACTGAATGAACGCGCCGCTGCTCGACGTCCAAGACCTGCACGCCGGCTACGGCCGCGCCGAGGTGCTGCACGGCATCCGCCTGAAGGCAACGGCCGGCAGCGTCGTAACCGTGATCGGCCCGAACGGCGCCGGCAAGTCGACCCTGCTCAACGCGCTGATGGGCGTGCTGCCGTCGCGCGGCGAGATCGCCTACAACGGCCTATCGCTCGCCAACCGATCGCTCGAGGAACGTGTGATGCAGGGCATCGCGCTGGTGCCCGAGACCCGCGCGCTGTTCGGCAGCATGGCCGTGCAGGACAACCTGCTGCTCGGCGCCTACCGCCAGGTTCGGCTCGGCCGGCGCGACAACAGCGCGTCGCTCGACCATGTGTATTCGTTGTTCCCGCGCCTGCGCGAGCGGCGTGCTCAACTGGCCGGCACGCTGTCGGGCGGCGAGCGCCAGATGCTCGCGGTGGGCCGCGCGCTGATGAGCCGTCCGACGCTGCTGATGCTCGACGAACCGAGCCTGGGCCTGGCGCCGCTGGTGGTCAAGGACGTCTTCCGCACCATCGACGGCTTGCGCTCCACCGGCGTGACCATCCTGCTGGTCGAGCAGAACGCGCGCGCCGCGCTCGAGGTGGCCGACCACGCCTATGTGCTCGAAATGGGCCAGATCGCCCTCGAAGGCGCGGCGCACGATCTGGCCCGGGACCCGCGCGTCATCGACACCTACCTCGGCGCCGCCCGGCCCAAGGCATCGCCATGAGCCTGGCCGACCCGCCCATCGACACCCGCGTGACCCGCTCGGGGCTGGACCAGTCGCGCCTGACCCACCTGGTCGGCTACGCCGCGACGCGCGCGTCGGTCGAGCTGAAAAAGACCTTCCGGAAACACCTCGGCCCGCTCGAGCTCAAGGCGGTCGAGTTTTCGATCCTGGTGCTGGTGGCGGCGAACCCTCGGGCCAACCAGAAGCAGCTCGGCCAGTCGCTCGAGGTGTCGGCCCCGAACATGGCGATCACGCTCGACCGGATGGTCGAGCGCGGCTGGGTCGAGCGGGTGCGCAGCACCGAAGACCGGCGCGCGCAACTGGTCCATCTGACGGCGGCCGGCCAGCAACTGGTTCAGCGCGCCGAAGAGATCGCCAGCCGGATGGAGGACGAGGCGACCGGCGTGTTGTCGCGGGCCGAGCGCCTGCTCCTGATCGAGCTGCTGCTCAAGGTGGCGCGCGGGAAGACGGCGCAGCGCGGCTGAGATCAATGCCGGGTCGGATCGTCGGGACGGCGGTCCTGGCTGTTGGGCACGCCGTCGCCGTCGCGGTCATGTCTGCGCCACTGGCCGCGCTGCAACTGCCAGCGGCCGTCGTGCTCGACCCATGTCGGCGCGACATAGATGTGCCCGTGCCGCTCGCGGACCCAGGTACCGGAGTGCCAGACATGGTGCCGGCCTTGGTAGCCCCAATAGCCCGGCACCCACTGGTAGCCGTGGCGCGCGGCAGGTACCTGCTCCACCCGTACTTCAGGCGGCGCCTGGCGGACCCATATCGTGCGGGTTTCGGTGTGGGCGGCCATCGAGGGCAGCGCGGTCAACGAAAAGGTGGCGGCAATGCAAGCGGCCAAAACGGTCTTGATCAACATGTCAGTCTCTCCGGTCGTTGGGACGTGGAGCTGATTGAACGCGCCGTCCGTCGGCTCGGCGGTCGGACCTGACGTTGTGAATGCGTAGTCGGATTCCTGCATTGATTTGTTTGGCATGCGAAGATAGCGTATGCTCACATTCAAGTGATCGCGTGATCCCTGGTTCAGGAGCCGCCTGCTGTCAGCACTCCCACCCCGAGAGTGCTAATATGCGCGGAACAAAAGGGATTTCCCTGAGTCAACATTCACCATGACCCTGACTGCCCCGTCCTCTGCCCTTGCCGTGCGTGATCCGTGGGCCCTGGTGCCGCCTTTGGGCAACCTGGATGCCTACATCTCGGCCGCCAACCGCCTGCCGCTGCTGACGCACGAAGAAGAGGTGTCGCTGGCACGCGCGCTGCGCGAAACCGGCGACGTGAAAGCGGCCGGTGCGTTGGTGCTGTCGCACCTGCGCCTGGTCGTGTCGATCTCGCGCCAGTACCTCGGGTACGGCCTGCCGCACAGCGATCTGATCCAGGAAGGCAACGTCGGCCTGATGAAGGCCGTCAAGCGCTTCGACCCCGAACAAGGGGTTCGCCTGGTCAGCTACGCGATGCACTGGATCAAGGCCGAGATCCACGAATACATCCTGAAGAACTGGCGCATGGTCAAGGTGGCCACGACCAAGGCGCAGCGCAAGCTGTTCTTCAACCTGCGCTCGATGAAGCAGACGCTGAAGGACGACGCGCTCGATGTCGACACCCACCGCAGCACGCTGACCCAGGGCGAGGTCGACACGGTCGCGCGCCGGCTCAACGTCAAGCGCGAAGACGTGCTCGAGATGGAGACCCGCTTGTCGGGCGGCGACGTGGCGCTGGAGCCGCAAAGCGACGACGGCGAAGAGAGCTACGCGCCGATCGCCTACCTGGCCGACGAGGCCAGCGAGCCGACCCGGGTGCTCGAAGCACAGCGCCGCGACCGGCTCGCGAGCGACGGCATCGCGCAGGCGCTGGACGCGCTCGACGCACGCAGCCGACGCATCGTCGAAGAGCGCTGGCTCAAGGTCAACGACGACAACTCGGGCGGCATGACGCTGCACGATCTGGCGAGCGAGTACGGCGTCAGCGCCGAGCGAATCCGCCAGATCGAAGTGGCGGCGATGAAGAAGATGCGCAAGGCGCTGGACGACGCAGCGGCCTGATCCGCGCTGTTGTTCATAGGTAGAAATGCGGGCTGCGGCCCGCATTTCTACTTGTTCGCGCGGCACCTTGTCACGCCCGCCACGGTTTGGCGCGCGCCTGTCAGTTGAACGCAAGCAGGGCCATCGACAGTGCGCCACTGCAAACGCTTTCACTGGAGTCCGCTGCATGAACCGCACCCTGTTCGCACGTGCCCGCACGTTGCTGTCGACCGCCGCCATGTTGCTTGCGGGCGCCGCATTCGGCGCCGACGGCGTGACCGATTCGCACATCCGGTTCGGCATGTCCTCGCCGCTGTCGGGCCCCACAGGCGCCTACGGCAAGCAGATGAAGGAAGGCATCGAGGCCTGCTTCGCGCGGGTCAACGCGGCGGGTGGCGTGGCCGGGCGCAAGCTCGACCTGGTGGCACTCGACGATGGCTATGAGACCGAGCCGGCGGTGGCCAACGCACGCCGCCTGGTGACCCAGGAGAAGGTCTTCGCGCTGATGGGCTTTTACGGCAGCTCGCCGACCGTCGCGGTGCTGCCAGTGCTCGACGAAACCGGCGTGCCCTTGATCGGCACCATCAGCGGCGCCGAAGCGCTGCGCAAGCCGGTCAACCGCCACATGTTCCACCTGCGCGCGAGCTACGGCGACGAGACCGCGGCGATCATCAAGAACCTGACCACGGTGGGCATCCAGCGTGTGGCCGTGCTGTACCAGGACGACGGCTTCGGCAAGGCGGGATTGAAGGGCGTCAACGACGCGCTGTCGCTGCACAAGCTGACGCCCGTGGCCACCGCCTCGGTGCCACGCAACTCGACCGAGGTCGCGGCCGCAGTGGCGACGATCAGCAAGTCCGACGCGCAGGCGGTCGTGATGGTCACGCTGTACCGGCCGACCGCAGAGTTCATCAAGCAGATGCGCGCCGCCGGCGCGTCGCCGTTCTTCGTCGCGCTGTCGCCCGTCGGCACCGACCAGTTGATCGCCGAGATGGGGCCCGAGAACACACGCGGCATCCAGGTCTCGCAGGTCATCCCCTACCCCTGGGGCGACAAGCTCGAAGTGGTGCGCGAATACAAGAAGGCGCTGGCCGCGCACTCGAAGGACGCGCATGTGTCGTATTACGGGCTCGAGGGTTACCTGAACGCCAAGCTGGTCGTCGCCGCGCTCGAACGCGCCGGTGCCAACCCGACCCGCGAGCGCCTGATGGCCGCGCTGCGCAGCGGGCCGTTCAACCTCGAGGGCTACCGCGTCAACTTCGCGCAGGGCAGCAACTCGGGCTCGAGTTATGTCGAGATCAGCGTGGTTGGCGCCAACGGGCGGATCCTGAACTGAGAGGTTGAGAAGATATCGCCCTCAACCGCGTCATCCCGGCGCAAGCCGGGATCTACTCTCGCCCCAGCGCGCATCGATCACCAGTGGATCCCGGCGTTCGCCGGGATGACAGCCGAAGAACTCTCAGCCTCTGACCCGGCTGTCTCAGCCGGCCGAGAGCAGCCGCTTGATGTCGGCCGTCAGCGCTTCGGCGCCCTTGCCGTAGCTCTCGAACAGTCGAACCCGGCCCTGCGTGTCGAACACGTAAGAGCCGGTCGAATGGTCGACGCTGTAGCTGCCCGGCGTCTTGCCGGGCGACTTGGCGAAGAATCCCTTGAAGGTCTTGGCCGTCGCCGCGGTCTGTTCCGGCGTGCCGCGCAACGCGACGAAGCTCGGGTCGAAGCTCGCGGTGTAGGCCTTCAGCACCTCGGGCGTGTCGCGTTCCGGATCGACGCTGATGAACACGACCTGCAGACGTTCGCCGTCCTTGCCGAGTGCCTTCTTCACCTGTGCCAGCTCGGCCAGCGTGGTCGGGCAGGCATCGGGGCACTGGGTGTAGCCGAAGAACACCACGCTGACCTTGCCCTTGAAGTCGTCGGGCGTGCGCGGCTGGCCGTCCTGGTCGGGCAGCGCATAGCGGTAGTCGGCGCCGGTGATGTCGACACCCTGGTAGTTGGGCATGTCCGCCGACGGCGACTTGAGCCCAAGCTTGTCGCAACCGGCCAGCATCGCGACGGCGACGGCCACCAGCAGGACGCGGCGCACATTCATAGGAGCGGGCTCAGGTAGTGGTCCACCAGCAGCGCGGCGAACAGCAGCGACAGGTGGATGATGGAAAAGCGGAAGGTCTTGCGCGCCAGCGTGTCGGAATAACGGCGCCACAGCTTGAACGCGTGGCCGGTGAAGCCGGCGCCGAGCAGCAGCGCGGCGACCAGGTAGATCACGCCGCTCATGCCGAACACGAACGGCAGCAAGGTGCCGGCGAACAGCACCAGCGTGTAGAGGAAGACATGCAGCCGGGTGAACTCGTTGCCGTGCGTCACCGGCAGCATCGGCAGGCCCGATCGCCGGTAGTCCTCGGCGCGGTACAGGGCCAGCGCCCAGAAGTGCGGCGGGGTCCACAGGAAGATGATCAGGCACAGCATCAGCGCCTCGGGCCCGACATCGCCGCGGATCGCAGCCCAGCCGAGCACCGGCGGCATCGCGCCCGATGCGCCGCCGATGACGATGTTCTGCGGCGTCAGCGGCTTGAGCACCACCGTGTAGATGACCGCGTAGCCGACGAAAGTGGCGAAGGTGAGCCACATCGTCAGCGGGTTCACGAGCAGGTACAGCAGCGCGCTGCCGGCCGCGCACAGCAGCGCCGAGAAGGTGAGGGTCTGGGTGTTGGTGAGCTGACCCTTCGCCGTCGGCCGCCAGGCGGTGCGTGCCATCCGGGCGTCGATGTGCTGTTCGACCAGGCAGTTGAATGCCGCTGCTGCGGCGGCCACCAGCCAGATGCCGGCGGTGGCCGCGAGCGCGGTCTTCCAGTCGGGCAGGCCTGGCCCTGCGAGCAACATGCCGATGACGGCGCAGAACACGATCAGCTGCACCACCCGCGGCTTGGTCAGTGCGTAGAACTGCTTGATGCGCGACGCGGTCGAGACGGCGGGCGCGGAGGTGCTGAGGGAGTCGGCCATCCGGGTGCGATTCTAGAAGCGGCCTTGCGAGATCGACGCCGGCCCGGTGCGGCCACCGGCAACAACGCTCAGATGGCGCTTCAGCTTGGCCTGGTGCGCGCGCGCCAGCATCACCGTCAGCAGCGTGATCACTGCGGCAGCGCCGCCGGTGTGGGCAACGGCGGCGATCAAGGGCCAGCCGAACACCACGTTGCCGATGCCGCTCGCGAGTTGCCACGCGGCGACCGCCGCCAGCGCCGCGGCCCAGCGCCGGTGCGCGACCGCGCCGGTGACGAGCAGCCGCCACACCAGCAGCGCAATGCCGACGAACACCACCAGCGCGCCGACCCGATGGACCCAATGGATCGCAGTCAGCGCGGAGAACGGCAGCATCGCGCCGTCCTTGCCGGCGCCGAGCGGGCGCAGCAGCGTGAAGCCATGTTCGAAGTCCATCGCGGGCCACCACGCACCCTGGCAGGTCGGGAAGTCGGAACACGCGAGCACCGCATAGTTGGTGCTGACCCAGCCGCCCAATGCGATCTGGATGATGCTGAGCACGAAGACGGCGATCGCGCCACGCAGCAGCGGCCGCGGCAGCGCGAGCGGCACGGGCTCATAGGCCTGGCTCTGAGCCGCCAGCAGCACCAGCAGGCCCATCCCGCCCAGCAGGTGCGCGGTGACGATGGCCGGGTACAGCTTCATCGTCACGGTCAGCGCGCCGAATGCGCCCTGCAGGCAGACCCAGCCGAATGTCGCGCCGGCCCACCACGCCGACAGGCCGCCGCGCCGTTCACGCGGTGCGAGCCAGGTCGCGATCGCCAGCACGGTGATCAACACGCCGACGCCGGTGGCGAGGTAGCGATGGATCATCTCGATCCAGGCCTTGGGGTGTGTCACCGGGCCTTGCGGCAGCGCGGCCTGCGCCGACTCGATGTGGCCGTGGGCGCCGAGCGGGCTGGCGTTGCCATAGCAGCCCGGCCAGTCGGGGCAGCCGAGGCCCGAATCGGTGAGGCGCGTGAAGGCGCCGAACAGCACCAGGTCGAAGGTGAGGAACAGCGTGACCAGCGTCAGCACCGCGAGCCAGCCTGCGGGCTCGCCACGGCGCTGGCGCAGCCAGACCCAGGCCAGGGGTGCGGCGGCGAGCGCAAGGCCCACCAGCGCGATCGTGGCGAGCGGCGTCAGGTCGTAGAGCGGCTGGCTGTTCATCGCCCGGGCAGGTCCCATGACGCCGATGCGCGCAGCAACCGTTCGATGTCGCGCTTGAACTTGGCCGGATCGGGTTCGCCCGGCACCCGCATCATCCAGCGGCCCATCGGGTCGACGAGGTACATGTGCTCGGCCAGCGCGTGGCCGGCGGCGGGCTTCAGCCAGCGCCCGAGCTCGGATTCGCCGATGCGCAGCGGCAGCGCCGGCGCCGGCGCCGGCGCCGGCCCCGAGATCGCCTGCAGCAGCTCGGGACGCGGTGTGCCGGCGTCGGTGATGAACCAGACCTTGTCGAGCCGGTCCTTGTCGCGACCCAGCGTTTCGCGCAGCTGGCGTTGCAGGTACAGCTGGGTTTCGCAGCGTGTGTCGCAGGCGGCCGCACCCACCACCACCAGCAGCCACTGGCCGTGCAGGCTCGCACTCGCGACGCCTTCGCCGTCGAGACGGCGCAGCGGCAGATCGGCCGGCAGGTCGCGCGGCGGCGTGATCAGCTCGCCGTAGTTGTTGCGCGTTTCGGGCCGGATGACGAAGTAGGTCAGGTACGACGCGATGACCGGTGCCGCGCAGACCGCCAGCACCACCAGCATCTTGAGCCGCCCGCTCGCGGTGCGGCGCGCAGCATCGCCCAGGTCGGGCGAGGCGACCGAATGCACCGTGAAGCTCAGGGCCTCAGGCGCTGCGGCGGAGCCGGGGACGGACGAGTTGGAACCAGACATACAGACCTGTCATCAGCGCACACAGCGCAAACCATTGGAACGCGTAGCCGTAGTGCGTGTGAACATTGAACTCCGGGCGCGACCACTGGCGCAGCAGTCCATCGTCGATGCCGCCCACCGGCTCGTCCTGCAACACCGACAGCGGCGCGAGCTGCAACCCGGTCTCTCTCGCATAGTCGGCCAGCACCAGATTTTGACGGATCACGCCCGAGGCCACCGCGTCGAACTGAAAGAGCCGTGCCGGTGGCGGGGCGATGTGGCCGGTCAATTCGACTTCGCCCGGCGGCGTGACGAGCGCCGGCAAGCGCGTGCGCTCGGCGGCGTTGCGCGGCACCCAGCCGCGCTGCACCAGCACCGCGCCCTGTGAGTCGGCGAGCTGCAGCGGCGTGACGACGAAGAAGCCGGGGTAGCCGTTCATCTGCCGGTTGTCGAGGTAGGCGGTGAATCTGTCCAGCCAGCGCCCGCGCAGCCGGACGCGGCGGTAGTGCTGGGCAGCGGCAGCGGCGTCGTTGCGGGCGAGCACCGACGCGGCGAGCTCGGGCAGCTTGCCGCGCTGGTCGAGCGCCGCCTGCAGCGCAAGCTTCTGCTCGGCGCGGCGCAGTTGCCAGGCGCCCAGGTTAGCGGTCGCGCCGACGCCGACCAGCGTCGCGAGCAACACGACGAGCCCACGGCTGCGCAGCAGCGGCGTCATGCCGCACCACGCCGCAGCGGATAATTGAACCCCATGAAAATCCTGATCGCAGTCGCCTTCATCGGCATCCTCGCCGCGCTCGGCACCGCCGGCCTTTGGATGCTGCGCGACGGCCGTGACGGCAAGCCAAAGACGAAGAAAATGGCCAACGCGCTTGCGGTGCGGGTCGGCCTGTCGGTGCTGCTGTTCCTGTGCATTCTGATCAGCTACAAGCTGGGCTGGATTCAGCCTACGGGCATCAGATAGCGCAGCACCTCCCCGCACGCGTCATCCCGGCGCACGCCGGGATCCACTGCTCGAACCCCCACGCGCGCATTCGCAACTCGCGGAGCTGAACGAGTGGATACCGGCGTTCGCCGGTATGACAGTTGGGTCGGTGCTGGATGTCCGGTCAGAGCCAATAGACAACCACGTACAGCCCGAGCCACACGACGTCGACGAAGTGCCAGTACCAGGCCGCGCCTTCGAAGCCGAAGTGGCGCTGCGGCGTGAAGTGGCCTTTCATCAGGCGGATCGTGATGAACAGCAGCATCAGCATGCCGACGAACACGTGGAAGCCGTGGAAGCCGGTCAGCATGTAGAAGGTCGAGCCGTAGATGCCCGAGCTGAGCTTGAGATTCAGCTCGGTGTAGGCATGGTGGTATTCATAGGCCTGCAGGATCAGGAAGGTGACACCGAGCAGCACCGTCATCCACATCCAGGCGATGGTCTTGCCGCGCTGTCCGTCGACCAGCGTGTGGTGGGCGATCGTCAGCGAGACGCCCGAGGTCAGCAGCAGCGCGGTGTTGATGGTCGGGATCGGCCACGGGCCCATCGTCGTGAACGCCTCGACGGTGCCGGCCGGCGACGCGGTGAAGCCGGCCTGGACGCTCGGCCACACGGCCTTGAAGTCGGGCCACAGCACCGCGTTGGCGAGGCTGCCGAGGTTGGGCACCGACGACAGGCGGGCCCAGTACAACGCGCCGAAGAAGGCGCCGAAGAACATCACCTCCGAGAAGATGAACCAGCTCATGCTCCAGCGGAACGAGGTGTCGATGCGGTCGCTGTAGAGGCCGCCTTCGCTCTCGCGGATCGCCTGGCGGAACCAGCCCTGCAGCGTGAAGGCCCACAACGCGAAGCCGAACAGCACCGACCATTTGGCCCAGTCGGCGCCGTTGATCCACTGGCCGGCGCCGAAGATGACGAAGAACAGCCCCGTGGCCGCCATCACCGGGAAGTGTGATGGCGCCGGAACGAAGTAATAAGGCGTTTGCCCGTGTTGTGTCGCAGCCGACATGTTTTCTCCTGAACCTGCGTTTCTCTTCAAACTCATCCAGGTCGCCGGCCCCGCGGCCCGCGACCTTGCCAATCTATTTCGCCACCCCGCTCGCGAGCACCCAGTTCACCAGCACCAGCAGCGCAACGATGAACAGCACCGCGCCGATGATCGCGGCGATGACCACGTGCACCGGGTTGAGCTGGTTCACGTCCTTCTCGTATTCGGCCGACTTGCGTACACCGAAGAACGACCATGCGACCGCCTTCATGGTCTGCAGGAACGAGCCCTTGCGCGCCGCCGCTTCCTTCAGCCCGCTGTCGTTCCCGCCGCTCATGAACGCGGCTCCGTCAGCCTCACCGCGGCCGATTGCGGCGCGGCCGGGATCTTGCCGCCGACCTCGAAGAAGGTGTAGCTCAGGGTGATCGTCGTCACGTCCTTCGGCAGCTTCGGGTCGATGACGAACACCACCGGCCACTGCTTGCGCTCGCCCGGCTGCAGCGTGTATTCGTTGAAGCAGAAGCACTCGAGCTTGTTGAAGTGCGGCGACGCGTTTTTCGGCGCGTAGCTCGGGATTGCCTGCGCCGCCATCACCCGCGGCTGCGTGTTGCGGAACTCGTACATCACCGTCGCGATTTCGCCCGGGTGCACGCTGATGCTGCTTTGCGCCGGCTTGAAGTCCCAGACGCCGCGTGCATTCGCGTCGAACTCGACGGTGATGCTGCGCGTCAGGTCGACCTGCGTGTTGATGCGCGAGCTGCTCGCGTTGCCCGGCACCTGGCGCTCGGACACCGACAGCACGTTGATGCCGAGCGCGCTGCAGATCGCGCGGTAGACCGGCACCAGCGCATAGCCGAACCCGACCATCAACGCCGCCACGACGACGAGCTTGCCGGCCATGCGCAGGTTGTCGCCGCGCAGCAGCGCATCGGCGCTTCGGGAGGGCTTGGACGCGCTCACTGGATCAGATCCCGAACAAGGCCGCCTTGGTGATGAAGCCGACGAAGAGCACCACCGCGATCGACGCCAGGATCAGCGCCAGCCGCAGGTTGTGCTTCTTCTGCTCGGGTGTCATCAGCCTATGACCTTGGTGGCCGCGGCATTCAGCTTGGGCGGCGTTTCGAAGGTGTGGAACGGCGCGGGAGACGCCACTTCCCACTCCAGCCCTTCAGCGCCTTCCCACGGCCTCTGGCCGGCCGGCGCGCCCTTGCCGCGCATCATCGGCAGCACGATGAAGACGAAGAAGTACACCTGCATCAGGCCGAAGCCGAGCGCGCCCACCGAAGCGATCATGTTGAAGTCGGTGAACTGCATCGGGTAGTCGGCGTAGCGGCGCGGCATGCCGGCCAGGCCGAGGAAGTGCATCGGGAAGAAGGTGACGTTGAAGAAGATCAACGAGCCCCAGAAGTGGATCTTGCCGCGCGTTTCGTCGTACATCACGCCGGTCCACTTCGGCGCCCAGTAGTACACGCCGGCGAACATCGCGTACAGCGAACCGGCGACGAGCACGTAGTGGAAATGGGCGACGACGTAGTAGGTGTCCTGCAGCTGGATGTCGACCGGCGCCATGGCGAGGATCAGGCCGGTGAAGCCGCCCATCGTGAAGACGAAGATGAAGCCGACCGCAAACAGCATCGGCGTCTCGAAGGTCATCGAGCCGCGCCACATCGTGGCGATCCAGTTGAAGATCTTCACCCCGGTGGGCACCGCGATCAGCATCGTCGCGTACATGAAGAACAGCTGCCCCGTCACCGGCATGCCGGTGGTGAACATGTGGTGGGCCCAGACGATGAACGACAGGATCGCGATCGACGCGGTGGCATACACCATCGAGGTGTAGCCGAACAGGCGCTTGCGGGCGAACGCCGGGATGATGGCGCTCACGATGCCGAACGCCGGCAGGATCATGATGTAGACCTCGGGGTGGCCGAAGAACCAGAAGATGTGCTGGTACATCACCGGGTCGCCGCCGCCGGCGGGGTTGAAGAAGCTGGTGCCGAAGTGGCGGTCGGTCAGCGTCATTGTGATCGCGCCGGCCAGCACCGGCATCACCGCGATCAGCAGGTAGGCGGTGATCAGCCAGGTCCAGCAGAACAGCGGCATCTTCATCAGCGTCATGCCCGGCGCGCGCATGTTCAGCACGGTGACGATGATGTTGATCGAGCCCATGATCGAGCTCGCGCCCATGATGTGCAGCGCGAAGATGCCGGCGTCCATCGACGGGCCCATCTGCAGCGTCAGCGGCGCGTAGAGCGTCCAGCCTGCCGCCGGTGCGCCGCCCGGCATGAAGAACGAGCTGACGATCATGAGCGCGGCCGGGATCAGCAACCAGAAGCTCAAGTTGTTCATCCGCGCGAAGGCCATGTCGGCCGCGCCGATCTGCAGCGGGATCATCCAGTTCGCGAAGCCGACGAAGGCCGGCATGATCGCGCCGAACACCATGATCAGGCCATGCATCGTCGTCAGCTGGTTGAACAGCTGCGGGTTGACGAATTGCAGCCCGGGGTGGAACAGCTCGAGCCGGATGATCAGCGCCAGGATGCCGCCGATGATGAACATCGTGAACGAGAACAACAGGTACATCGTGCCGATGTCCTTGTGGTTCGTCGCGTAGAGCCAGCGCCGCCAGCCGTGCGGGGCGCCGTGATCGTCGTGGGCATGGTCGTGACCGTGGTCATGACCGTGATCGTGGGTGGGGAGTACTGCGCTCATGGGCTGGGTTCCTTCGGGCGTTCTCGTTATTTGCCGGCGGCGACCACGTCGGACGGCTGCACGACCTGGCCGGTCTTGTTCGACCAGCTGTTCTTCGTGAAGGTGACGACGGCGGCGATCTCGGTGTCGGTGAGGCGTCCCTGCCACGCGGGCATGCCGGTCGGACCGCCCTGGCCCTTCAGCACGATGTGCAGCTGCTTGAGCTTGTCGGCGTCGTTGACGACCGGCGAGGCGTCGAGCGGCTTGGCGTTGCCTGCCCCCTTGCCGGTCGGAAGGTGGCAAACGGCACAGGCGCTCGTGTAGACCTTCTCGCCGCGCGCCATCAGGTCGGGCAGCGTCCAGACCTTGCTCGGGTCATCGGCGGCGGCAGCGAGCTTCTTCTGCTCGCCCTGGACCCACTTGGTGTAGTCCTCGGCCGACACCACCTTCACGTGGATCGGCATGTAGGCGTGTTCCTTGCCGCACAGCTCGGCGCACTGGCCGTAGTAGTCGCCGATCTTCTCGGCGCGGAACCAGGTGTCGCGCACGAAGCCCGGAATCGCGTCCTGCTTGATGCCGAACGACGGCACCATGAAGGCGTGGATCACGTCGCTGGCGGTGGTGATGATGCGGATCTTCTTGTTAACCGGGACCACCAGCGGGTTGTCGACCTTCAGCAGATAGTCGTCGCCCGAGGGCTTGCCGGCGTCGGACATCTCGCGTTGCGACACGTCCAGCGTCGAGACGAAGCCGATGCCCGCGCCCTCGCCGTTCAGGTAGTCGTAGCCCCACTTCCACTGGATGCCGGTGGCCTTGATCGTCACGTCGGCGGCCGAGGTGTCCTTCATCGCAACCACGGTCCGGGTGGCGGGCAGCGCCATCAGGATGACGATGATGAAAGGCACCACCGTCCAGATGATCTCGACCGTGGTGCTCTCGTGGAAGTTGGCCGACTTCGCGCCGCGCGACTTGCGGTGCACGAACATCGAATAGAACATCACGCCGAACACGCCGATGAAGATCACCAGGCAGATGATCAGCATGAAGTAGTGCAGCCACTGCTGGTCGCGTGCGATCGCGGTCACCGCGGGGTGCAGGTCGAGCTGGTTGACCGCCGGGCCACCGGGCAGGTCCTTGACCGCCCAGGCCGCCGTGCTCGAGAGCGCGACCGCGCTGGCCCATCCCAAGCGCCCCACCCGCGTCCAAAGTGCTTTCATCGTCTTCATCGTCGTCACTTCAGTTTCAAATTCTGTTCACCGCCAACGGCGCAACGCCGTTCGCAATTCATTCGCCAGCTGGCGCCGATGCTCGGGCCGCACATAGCGCCCCACCGCAATCCGCCGGCCCTGCCCCGACAGCTCGACCAGCGACTCGTCGCCGGCCTCAGGCTCCACCCGCACCCACAGCGGTTGGAACTCGACCCGCTCCAGCCGCTTGCCTGACGCATGTTCGACCGTCAGGCGGCCACTGCGCAAAGCGATGCTTTCGCGGTCCGACGCATGCCGCACGACCACCAGCAGCGCAACCCCCAGCCCGATCAATTCGGCCCCGGTGAAAGGCAGCACCCACGGCGCGCCCTGCCACCAGAAAAACGCAGCCACCGCGAGCGACACCGCGCACAGCGCCGAGTAGAACCCCAACAGCTGACGCGGAGCCATCGAGCAGTTGCGCTTGAGCTTCCACTCGACCGCCCACTCGTTCCCGGCCCCGCCCGACTCGTGGCCGAAGCGAAATGCTGGGGGTGAGGGGGACAGCCCGACGCCGGGAGAGGTGGTTGCCGACATGCTGCGCTGCTGCTTCAGGAGCCTTGGAACGCCGGCTTCTGGCCGCCGCGCCGGGTGCTCCCACGTCAACCTGAAGATTTTAGCCTAGCGGCGCAGCCCGCCCTAGCGCTTGGCGCGGCCGGAGCGAACGAGTGCGCGCATGTCGTCCAGCGACACCGTTGTCGGTGCCCCCGCCTGCAGGCGCGGCGCGGCCTTGAAGGCGTGGCCGTAGGCGACTTCGAAGCTCAGGCGAAGCCGCCCGTCGGGGCCGGCGAGCGCACCCAGCTCGTGTTCGAGGCGCTGCTTCCAGCGTGGTGTGCGCAGGCCCGGCATGCGGTCCGGCGAGGCGTTGCCGCCGAGGGCGCGCAACTCGGCCAGCAGGGCCTGCGGGTCGGCCCAGGTCAGGGTCAGCGTCTCCTGGTCCATCACCGGGTCGGCGAAGCCGGCCTGCACCAGCATGTCGCCGAAGTCGTGCATGTCGACGAACGCGATCGTCGGCGCCGGCCAGCCGACGCGCTGGTACAGCGCGCGCAACTCGCGCAAGGTGTCGGGGCCGAAGCACGAGAACATCACGAAGCCGTCGGCCGCGAGGGTGCGCTGCCAGCGCTGCAGCAGCGCCGGCGGGTTCTTGACAGCGTGCAGCATCATGTTGGCCCAGATCAGCTGGACCCCCGGGGCGATGTCCTGCGGCTCGGTCAGCACCTCGACGGGGTCGCCGCGCCAACGCCGCGTCGACCACCAGGCGGGGCGGTGCAAGGCGCGGCTCTTGTCGGCGAGCTCGGGCGTCGGCTCGACGAGCGTGCGCCGCGCGTGCGGGTAGGCCTGCTGCAGCCGCTCGCTGCCGGCGCCGAGGAAGGACCACCAGTCGACGATGCGCTCGGGCTGCAGGCGGATCACCTCAAGCCGCTGCGCCATCCGGCGCGCCACCTCGGCGTGCAACCACGGCGGTGTGTCTGACTTCGCGAGGCGCCGCAGGCTCGCCGCGACTGCGACGGCGTCGAGCCGGCGTGCATCGGAAGATTCGAGCTCGGCCATGGGCGGGCAGTATATTGACCCGATGCTTGCGCCCCGGCTGCCGACCCAATGCGCGATCTGCCGCAGCTGGGGCAGCGATCGCATCTGCGCGCCATGCCGCGGCCGCTTCGCGCCGGATGTGACACGCTGCGAGCGCTGCGCGTTGCGCGTGCCCGAGCGCATCAGCGTCTGCGGCGCCTGCCTGCGCAGCCCGCCGCCGTACGACTCGGCCGTCGCCGCGCTCGACTACGCCCACCCGTGGGACCGCCTGATCGCGCCGTTCAAGTTCAACGCCGCGCTTGACCTGGCGAGCGCGCTCGCGCGATGCCTGGCCGATGCGTGCCAGCGCCGCGATGTCGCGCATCCTGGCCTGCTGCTGCCGGTGCCGTTGAGCCCGCAGCGCCTGCGCGAGCGTGGCTACAACCAGGCTTGGGAGATCGCGCGGCGGCTCGCCCGCGTGCTGGCGTGTCCGGCCGATGCGCGGCTGCTGCTGCGCATCAAGGACACGCCGCACCAGTTGGCGCTGCATGTCGACAAGCGCGCCGCGAACGTGCGCGGCGCATTCGCGGTCGAGCCGGCGCGCCTGGCCGAACTGCGCGGCCGCACAGTGACGGTGGTCGACGACGTGATGACCACCGGCGCCACGCTGGCCGAGATCACCGGCGTGCTGCGCCAGGCGGGGGCCGCGGAGGTGCATGTGCGCGTGCTCGCGCGGACACCCGCACCCGCCGACTGAACCCCATGTTCAACATCGTCCTCGTCCACCCCGAGATCCCACCCAACACCGGCAACGTGATCCGGCTCGCGGCCAACACCGGCTGCGCATTGCACCTGATCGAGCCGCTCGGCTTCTCGATGGAAGACAAGCTGCTGCAACGCGCCGGCCTCGACTATCACGAGTACACGCGCGTCAAACGGCATGCCTCGTGGACCGACTTCATGAGCGCTGAGCAGCCGAACCCGGCCCGCCTGTTCGCCTTCACGACGCGCGGCGCGCAAGCCCTCTCCGCGATGCACTGGCAAGCCAAGGACTGGCTCGTCTTCGGCAGCGAAACCGCCGGTCTGCCAGCCGAGATTCGCGATCGGTTTCCCGCCGAGCAGCGGGTTCGCCTGCCCTTGCGAGCCGGCCAGCGCAGCCTGAACCTGAGCAACGCAGTCGCGGTGGCGGTGTTCGAAGCCTGGCGCCAGAACGGCTACGCCGGCGGCGTGTAGGCCTGAGAAGATCGGTCATCCCGGCGCACGCCAGGCGCACGCCGGGATCCACTCTGTGCGACCGCGCGGTGAAGCAGCAATGGATCCCGGCGTTCGCCGGGATGACGACGGAAAGCGCTCACTCGGGCTTCACGCCCGCCGCCTTGATCACCTGCGCCCAGCGTTCGCGTTCGGTCTTCATCAGCCCGGCGAGCGCTTCCGGCGCCGTGCCGGCGGCGCTGAAGTACTGGCTCAGCATCCTGCCGCGCACCTCGTCGCTCTTGATGATGCGAACCAGCTCGCGCGAGACACGCTCGACGATGGGTTGTGGCGTCTTGGCCGGTGCCAGCACCGCCTGCCACGAGATCGCCTCGAAGCCCGGATAACCGAGCTCGGCGAAGGTCGGCAGCTCGGGCAGCGACGCGGCGCGGCCGAGTGTCGTCACGCCCAGCGCGCGCAGCTTGCCGGCGCGCACCTGGCCCATCGCGATGCCCGGCACCATGAAGCCGGCCTGCACCTGGCCGGCGAGGATCGCGTTGACCACCTGGGGAAAGCCTTGGTAGGGCACATGCACGATGTCGAGTCCGGCGCGGTTCTTGAAGAGCTCCATCGCCAGGTGCGCCGCGCTGCCGTTGCCGACGCTGCCGTAGTTGAGCTCGCCCCTTTTCTGCTTGGCGATGCGCACGAAGTCGGCCAGCGTGTCGGCGCCGAGCCTGGGGTCGACGACCAGCACGTTCGGCGAGGTCGCCACCAGCGACACCGGCGCGAGCTCGCTGGCCGGGTCGTAGTTGAGGCTCTTGCTGAGCAGCGGCGCGGTGACGAGCGGGCCCTGGATCGTGAACAGGAAGGTGTAGCCGTCGGGCTCGGCCTTCGCGACCGCGCCGGTGCCGACGTTGCCACCGGCGCCGGGCCTGTTGTCGACCACGATGGGCTGGCCCAGGCTCTGCCCGAGCGGCTCGCCGATCAGGCGCGCGATGATGTCGGGCGAGCTGCCGGGCGGGAACGGCACCACCAGCTTGATCGGCCGCGCCGGCCACGCCTGCGCGAAGGACGGCAGCGCGAGCGAAGCCACGCCCACAGCGGCGCCTCGCAGCAGTTGTCGACGTTGCATCAGTGCTCGGACCGCGCGTCGCGGCCCATCAGTTGTTCGAGCGCCTGTTCCGGCGTGGCGCGGCCGTCGAGCACGCTGACCACCGCATCGCTGATCGGCATGTCGACGCCGCGCGCGTGGGCGCGGCGCAGCACCATCGCCGCGCTGTAGACACCTTCGGCGACATGCCCGAGCTCGGCGAGGATCTGCGGCAGCGGCAAGCCTTCAGCCAGCAGCATGCCGACCTTGCGGTTGCGCGACAGGTCGCCGGTGGCGGTGAGCACCAGGTCGCCGAGGCCGCTCAAGCCCATGAAGGTCTCGGCCCGCGCGCCCAGCGCCACCCCGAGCCGCGTCATCTCGGCCAGGCCCCGGGTGATCAGTGCCGCACGTGCATTCAGGCCGAGCTGCATGCCGTCGGCAATGCCGGTCGCGATCGCAAGAACGTTCTTCACCGCGCCGCCGACTTCGACCCCGACCGGATCGTCCGAGGTGTAGAGCCGCAGGTTGTCGCTGTGCAGCGCGGCCACCGCCTCTTCACACAGCGCGCCGTCGCGGCTCGCGGCAACCAGCGCGGTCGGGCAGCCGCGCGCGACTTCGATCGCGAAGCTCGGGCCGGACACCACACCGACTCGCAGCGTCGGGCAGGTGGCGCGCGCCACCTCGTGGCCGAGCCAGCCGGTGCCTTCCTGGAAGCCCTTGCACAGCCACAACACCCCCGGTGCATCGCTCGGCAGGCGCTGCAGCATGTCGTGCAGCCCGGCCATCGGCGTCGCGACGACGACGAGGCCGTCGCGCGCGAACTCGATCGCGGTGTCGAAGTCGGTGCTGATCTGCAGCGACGGCGGCAGCGGCACGTCGGGCAGGTAGCGCGCGTTGCGGCGCAGCGAGCGCATCCGCGCGGCCTGCTCGGGGTCGCGCACCCACAGCCGCGTCGGGTGGCGCGCACTCGCGTTGATGGCGAGCGCCGTGCCCCAGGCGCCGGCCCCGAGAACGGTGAGGTTCATCGCACCTCAGACCCAGCCGACGCCGGGCCGCCCCAAGGCGGCTGGCGCCCCCTCGGGGGGCAGGAGCGCAGCGACGTGGGGGTTGTCAATTCACGTTCGTGATGATGCCGGAGCCGTTGCCCCCGGCGGCGGCCGCTTCGGCCTGCGCGCGTTGCGCCTCGAACATCGCCTGGAAGTTGACTTCCGACAGCGTCACCGGCGGGAAGCCGGCACGGGTGCAGACGTCGGACACGATGGCGCGCAGGTACGGGTAGATGATGCCGGGGCAGGCGATGCCGATGATCGGCTGCAGCTGGTCGTCGGGGATGTTGCGGATCTCGAAGATGCCGGCTTGTTTGGCTTCGACGAGGAACAGCACCTTGTCCTTGACCTTGGTCGTGACGGTGGCGGTGACGGTCACTTCATAGACCGCGTCGGCCACCGGTTCGGCGCCCAGGTTCAGGTTGATCTCGACCTGCGGCTGCGCCTGCTCGAGCAGGATCTGCGGCGAGTTCGGCTGTTCCAGCGACAGGTCTTTCAGGTAGATGCGCTGGATCTGGAACACGGGGGTTGCGTTGTCGTCGGCCATGATGTCTCGCAGTGAATTCAGGGTTCGGCGGCTCGCGACCGGGATGGCGC
>Ga0209515_10002039_pt1 | contig 31968 bp, 35 predicted proteins | sample Subgroupgradi54m_FD_187454 | JGI IMG/M metagenome (GOLD analysis project Ga0209515, IMG submission 187454) | Subsurface groundwater microbial communities from S. Glens Falls, New York, USA - GMW60B uncontaminated upgradient, 5.4 m (SPAdes)... ... | reverse complement strand
GGCCGCCACTACAACTTGAGCGGCCGTCTGCCGACGATTTAATGGCGGACGCTACCTTCCGACTGGAGATTATGGCATTTTGACTAGGTTCGTGCTATATTGTGGGTTTATATGCGGCGGGGAAGACGAGCTTTAGAGGGACTGTTTTTTTGAGGACTTTTTCTTTTATAGACCAAATCCTGGAAGTCAGAAAAGAAGAAAGCCTCACAGCCCTTTATACGCTGAAAGGCAATGAGGAGTTTTTGAAAGACCATTTCGCCGGCTTTCCAGTGATGCCGGGCGTTTTAATGGTGGAAGCTTTGAAGCAGGCGGCTTCGTCACTTTTGGCTCTATCCGGCGGCGTCGAAGCGCCGTTTCACCGTTTGAAGGAAGCGCGGGATATCCGCTTTGGACAGTTTGTGAAACCGGGAATGGATTTAAAAGTATTCGTCCGGTGGTTGAAAAAAGAGGAAGGCGCTGATTTTTTTGAAGGGCGCATTGAGCGAGTCGGGCGGACTTCTTTGCCGGCTCAAAAAGTGCTGTCCGCTCAGATTTCCCTTTTACCGGTGAAAAAGAGCGTTTCGGCTCGGCTTCTTTGAAAGATAAAGTGGTTTTGGTGACCGGCGGCTCAAGGGGCATCGGCACCGCGATTGTCAGGCGTTTTGCGGAAGAGGGCGCTAAGGTTTATTTTACCTTTCATTCCTCAAAGAAAGAGGCAGAGGGTCTGGCCGATTCTTTCAAGGAGTCTGAGGCGGGCAGGGTTTTTTGTTATGCCTGTGATTCGAGGAGTAAAGAAGAAATTGAAAGCACTGTCGAGAAAATCCTTGAAAAGGAAAATACACTCGACGTGCTCGTGAATAACTCCGGCATTATCCGGGATGGTCTTTTTTTGACGCTTCCGGACGAAGATTGGGACGAGGTTCTTCAAACGAACCTCGGCGGTGTTTACCAATTCTCAAAGGCCGTGGTGCGGCAGATGATTTTGCAAGGCGGCGGGCGGATTATCAACATCTCTTCGATTGTTGGGGAGCTTGGCGGTTTCGGCCAGGCCAATTACGCGGCGTCGAAAGGCGCGGTGAATGCGCTGACCAAGTCGCTCGCTTCGGAGCTCGCGTCCAAAAATATTACGGTGAACGCCATAGCGCCGGGGCTTGTAAACACCCAAATGTCGGGTGGGGTGCGCTCCGCATTTGGGGATAGGATTAGAGAAAGAATCCCTTTGGGGAATTTTGCGGAACCTGAAGAGATAGCAGCCGTGGTTTGTTTTTTGGCGTCGGACGAAGCGCGGTACATCACCGGCCAGGTGATCGCGGTGGACGGGGGTTTAAGCCTCTTAAGCCGCCGATAATTGAAACAGGAAGGAGAAACTATCGAATTGGCACCGAACGAAAAGAATGAAATTATAAAGAGCGTGAAGACGATTATTTCACAGGCGCTTCGGGTGGAAGAGGGCAAAATAAACCTCAACTCTTCCTTAATCAAAGACCTCGGCGCCGAGTCGATTGATTTTTTAGATATCGTGTTTCGTTTGGAGAAAGTTTTCAAAATAAAAATCCCCAAAGGCGAGCTTTTTCCGGAGAAGCTCCTGACAGACGCGCGTTTCGTACAAGAAGGGCGCATCACACCCGCCGGCGTTGAGGAGCTTAAAAAGAGAATCCCCAACGGCCATTGGGAGGATTTTTCAAAAGACCCGTCGATTTCGAATCTCGGCAACGTTTTCACGGTAGGAATGATCGTTGATTACCTCTCCGAGAAGCTCTCCACAGTCAACAAATAACCTTTTCTTCCGGTCTCTAGGCGTTGATCTGGTCGAAATAGCCAGAGCCAAGTCTTTTTATCGTGCGAACGCTTCTTGTTTAAAGCGTTTTTTTGCCAAATCAGAAATTTCTTTCATCACCCAAAAGCCCGTTTATTACCAAAGGCTTGCGATGCTTTTAGCGGCGAAAGAAGCGGTTTTTAAATCTCTTGGGGCCGCCTGGATGGGGCCGTCGGGTTTCAAGAATATTCGTATGGTCGCACACGCCGGGGAAAATTTTTCCTTTAGGCTTTCGACGAATTTCACAAAGAAACGGAGCAGGTCTTTTTTTGTTAATATGTTTTTTTCGAGAGACAAGAAATACGTGGTAGCTATCCACCATCAGAACGTCGGCGGACGACCTCCAAAAATGGAGGTCGCATGCGCTGGGATCTGATAGGAAATTTTGAGGTGCTGAAAAAAGGGCGCTACGCCGTCGCCACAAAATATTTTTCGGGGAGCGAGGATTTTTTTGAAGATCATTTTCCCGGCAAGCCGCTCGTGCCGCAAACGCTGATGATGGAGATGATCGCGCAGGCCGGAGGGGTTTTGTTCGGGTTTGGTTTTGATTTTAATAAAGAAGTGATTCTGGCCAAAATTTCGGAAGCTAAATTCACGCGCGAGGTAGCTGCCCCGTGTGATTTTCTGATCCGCGCCGAGCTTGAGGAAGAGCGGGAAGAAGGGGCCTGGATTTTCGGTCGCGTGTCCGCCATCAAGGCGTTGGCGGATAGGTCCGTGGCCTCGGAAACCGTCGCGGAGATGAGGATGCTGCTTGTCACCTTCGATTCTTTGGAGGGCGGTCCTGGAAAGCGAATTGTGTTTAATAACGGTTTCCTCGAGCATTACAATATCTACGGCGTAGCCAAAGCCAGCGAGGATAAGACGTGAAACGAAAAGTGCTTATCACGGGCCTTGGGGCGATCACGGCACTGGGCGAGGGAGCGGGCGCTTTGTGGCAGGCTGCGCTTCTTGGCCGAAGCGGCATTGATTTTATCCCCGTTAGAAAAGAATTTTCCAACGGGGCAGGCGAAGCTTGGAAGCCGATTGGGGCTGTGATCCGGGATTTTGATCCGGAAAAGTTTATTGTCCAGAAGAAAGCGATCAAGGTAATGGCCAGGGACATTCAGCTCGCCGTTGCGGCGGCGAGTCTTGCGATGGACGATGCCGGCGTCAAGAATTTAACAACCGATCGCGAACGTTTCGGTGTCATTGTCGGCTCAGGTGTTTTGAATCATGAGCTGGATGAGCTTGCCGCTAGCGTTAAAAATTCCCTTGGGACCGATGGGAAGCTCGATTTAAAGAAATTCGGCGAGGAAGGAATGCCGGCCCTTTTCCCGCTTTGGCTTTTAAAATACCTGCCCAACATGCCGGCGTGTCACGTCTCGATTCTCTTTGATCTGCAGGGTCCCAATAACACCATTACCACAGGCGCCTCCTCAGGCCTCCAAGCGGTGGGTGAGGCTTTTCGCATCATTGAAAGGGGATCCGCGGATTTGATGCTGGCCGGCGCCGCCGAATCAAAATTGAACCCGGTGGGTTTGGCACAGTATGAGATCTTGGGGGTACTCGCGCACTTTTTAGGCTCGGATCCTTCCAAGGCCTATCGTCCGTTTAATGCGGATTCCAATGGATTTGTTATCGGCGAAGGTTCCGGGTTTCTTGTTTTGGAAGAATCAGAACACGCTAAAAGAAGAGGCGCCAAGATCTACGCGGAGCTGGGCGGTTTTGGCTCTTCCAGTCGTTCGGGACAAGTGATTGCGATGAAAGCTGCGCTGGATGAGGCGCAAATTTCCCCCAAGGAGCTCCATTATCTTGAGGCCTCCGGTTTAGGCATCCCTCAGGAAGACGATGCGGAAGCTCGGGCGATAGAAAAAGTATTCAACGACGAAAGTCCGGAACTTTTTGTCACGGCCTCAAAACCGGTGACGGGTTTCGTCGGATTTTCCGCCGGGGTTTTAGATCTTATCATTTCATCCCTGGCTCTGTTTCATGGGGCCATTCCACCTACTCTCAATTTTAGTCATCCCAGACGTTCGTGGGAATTCAACATCGTGAAGTCAGCACCGCTTAGAAAAAAAATGCAGTATGCGATGACGAACGCTTTTGGGTTCAGTGGACAGTGCGCGTCCGTTGTCACGCGCCGTCATCCGGGAGCAGCCTCATGACCGAGAGGCGCGTGGTGATCACAGGCCTTGGGGCGGTGACGCCTCTCGGGAACAATGTGAAGGATACTTGGCGTTCGCTTTGCGCGGGCCGTTCCGGTGTCGCACGCATCAGTCTTTTTAACGCGGAGAGTTTTCCGACACGTATCGCCGGGGAAGTGAAGGATTTTAATTTTCCTGCCGATGCCTGCCTGCCGCCCGCCTGCCGGACGGGCAGGGACAGGCAGGCTTTGATGGCGGGCCGGCACAGCCTTTTTGCCTTGGAGGCCGCAGACGAAGCGATGAAAGATTCAGGACTGGAGGAAAGCCAAATCCGTCCGGAGAGGCTCGGTATTTATTTTGGCGCCGGGGACGGGGGATTTGATTTTTCCGAATATGCGTCGATTTTGTCGGAGTCCATAAACGGCGATGAGTCACGAGTGAGTCCTGAACTTTATTTCAAAAACAGCGTAACGCGCATGAATTCTAAAACCGTTTTGGAACAGGAGCCTTTCCAGGCTATTCATCATCTGTCGGAGACTTTTAGCGCGAAAGGCCCTGTGTCCAATTGTCTGACGGCTTGCGCGGCGTCAAGCCAGGCGATCGGCGAAGGCGCCTGGCTTATACGAAAAGGCCAGGCGGAAGTGATGATCACAGGCGGCGCTCATTCGATGATCCATCCTTTAGGGGTGGCGGGCTTCAACCTTTTAACAGCGCTTTCCACTCAAAACAACACACCGGAGCGTGCCTCGAGGCCTTTTGACAAAAATCGGGATGGATTTGTGTTGTCAGAAGGCGCCGGCGTCTTGATTTTGGAAGAATTAGAACATGCCAGGAGCCGGCGCGCCAAAATTTACGCGGAACTGGCCGGCTACGGCGTCACCGCCGATGCGTTTCGCCTGACAGACCCGCATCCGGAAGGACGCGGGGCGATTCAGGCGATGCGGTTGTCTTTGCAAGACGCGCGCTTGCGTCCCGAAGAAATTGATTACATCAACGCGCATGGGACCTCGACTCAGCTCAATGACCAGATTGAGACTCAAGCTGTGAAGGAGGTGTTTAAGGAAAAAGCTAAGGGCATTCCGACGAGCTCCATCAAATCGATGCTGGGCCACATGATCGCGGCGGCCGGTGCTGTGGAACTCATCGCAAGTGTGCTCACGATCCGCAATGGCCTGATTCCTCCGACGATCAATTATGAATTTCCGGATAAGGCTTGTGATCTGGATTATGTGCCGAATAAGGCTAGAGAAAAGAAAGTCGAAACCGTGTTAAGCAATTCTTTTGGATTTGGCGGACAAAACATCGCTTTGATTGTGAAAAAATATGCTTAAATTTTTCATCGATTTCGACGGCACGATCTCCATGGCCGATGTGGTGGATGTGATCCTCGAGCGTTTTGCGTCGCCTGATTGGCGCAAAATTGAAGAGGATTGGCAGAAAGGCAATATCGGATCACGCGAATGTCTTGAGAAACAGATCAATCTTTTAAGAATCACCGACGCTGAGCTTCGATGCGTCATCGAGAATGTTGAGATTGATCCTCATTTTGTCTCATTCTTACAAAAAGCGGCTCAAGTTTCGGTTCCGGTCACGATCGTGAGTGACGGTTTTGACCTCGTGATCCGCGGGGTGATGGAAAGGTATTTGAAAAATTCCAAGGAGCTTCTAAAAAACACTTCAATTTTTTCGAACAAGATTTTGTGGGCCAAAGACCGCCTCACTATCCAATTTCCCGAAGGACCTGTGTGCGAGCATGCCTGCGCCAATTGCAAGGCGCGTGTCATCGACGAAAGTCGAAGGGATGGCGAAAGGGTGGTATTTATAGGCGATGGTTTGTCGGACCGCTTTGCAGCACATGAGGCGGATCTTGTATTTGCAAAAGGCAAGTTACTTCGTTATTGTTCGGAGAACGGGATTAACCACAAAAAATTTGAAAGTTTTTCCGATATTAAAAAATGGCTGACTGCCGCATCGGCAGCCTGCCTGCCGGCAGGCAGGGACCCGACGGATATTCGCAAAACGTGAGAAGGTTTTTATCATGCTGACTGAAAAAGAGCTTCTAGCCAAAGAAAAAAAGTATTGTTCCTGGGGTGACACGGTGCATTATTTGGAGCCGCCGAAGTTTTTCGAGCGCTGCGAGGGGAGTTTATTGTTCGACAAAAAAGGTGGACGCTATCTCGACCTTCAGATGTGGTATTCGGCCGCGAGTTTCGGCTATGCCAATCCGAGATTGGCAGGCGCTTTGAAAAGGCAGATCGACAAACTGCCTCAGCTTGCCTGTCAGTACCTTCATGAGGAAAAAGTGGAGCTTGCCGAGAAAATCGCGAAATCCATGGAGCGCCTTTTCGGCGAAAAAGGCCGCGTGCATTTTAATGTGGGCGGATCGCAGGCGGTTGAAGATTCTTTGAAACTCGTACGCAATCATACGCACAAAAATTTAGTATTCGCATTCATGGGGGGTTATCATGGCCGTACACTCGGCGCCTCGGCGATCACATCGAGCTACCGCTATCGGCGGCGCTACGGCCACTTTTCCGACAAGGCGCATTTTGTGCCGTATCCTTACTGTTACCGCTGTCCTTACGGAAAAAAATACCCGGATTGTGGGATGTACTGCGTGAAGCAGTTTGAAAAACTTTTCGAGACCGAATACAATGGCGTTTGGGATTCCAAAGCCAAAGAATCCGAATACGGCGCGTTTTACGTCGAGGCGATTCAGGGCACCGGCGGCTATGTAGTTCCACCCAAAGAATATTTTCCGTATCTTAGGAAAATTCTGGACAGGCATAAAATCCTCATGGTGGATGATGAGATCCAGATGGGATTTCACCGCGCGGGAAAACTCTGGGCGTTGGCGCAGTTTAACGTGATACCCGATATCCTGGTATTCGGCAAAGCGCTCACGAACGGCCTGAATCCTTTGTCGGGCATCTGGGCAAAGGAGAAACTCATCAACCCGAAAGTTTTTCCAGCCGGCTCTACGCACTCTACATTTTCCTCCAATACACTCGGCACTGCGGTGGGACTTGAGGTGATGAAAATGACTGAGGAAACGAATTATGAAAAAATAGTGAACCAAAAAGGAAAACGATTTTTGTCTCGCTTGAAAGCTCTCCAGAAGCGGCACAAGAAAATCATCGGCGATGTGGACGGCATGGGTCTGGCGCTTCGCATGGAGATGACAAAGCCTGACGGCTATACCCCCGACCGCGAGCTAGCGGACCGGATGTTTGCTACGGGGATGCGCGGAAACATCAAAACCTCCAAAGGACAATTTGGCCTGGTGCTTGACGTGGGCGGGTACTACAAAAACGTTTTCACCATCGCGCCGAGTTTCGGTATCACCGAATCCGAAATGGATTTGGCGATCGAGCTTTTCGAACAGCTTATCTGGCGATGTGTCCGCCACTGAACCGGTGGTCTTGACCTCTTTAGCTTCTTGGGGTATCCTATGTACGTAAAGACGTACATACTAGGAGTTACACTATGACCACACTGACGGCAACAAATGCCAGGCAACACTTGTTTGACATTTTAAAAAAATCCGTGAAGGCTCATGTGCCGATCCGCATCACGTCGAAGAGCGGGGATGCGGTGCTGATCTCAGAGGAGGATTACGAGAGTCTTCTTGAAACGCTGGAGCTTTTGTCGATGCCGGGTATGGCCAAGAGTATCCGAGAAGCTAAGGAAGACATTAAAGCCGGAAGGACAAAATCCTTAAAAGAAGTTTTTGGCCGATGAGCCATGGCCTATTCGAAATCCGCATCACCCGCCGGGCCGAGAAAGACATCGAGAAATTAACGCCGCGACTCAAAGATAAATTGTATGATATTCTTGCGGAGGTTATCGCCAAAGATCCTTTTTTAGGCAAAAAGCTCGTCGGAGATCTTGCGGGGAGTTACTCCTACCATTTGGATTATCAAAACCGCATTGTTTACAGTATCGATCTTAAGCATAAAATTGTTTATATTGAACGTGCTCGAACCCATTATGGAGATTGAAACAGGTTGTGTCTCTGATTTCTCTAATTAATTTCATTCCTCTTGGAAACCCCGCGGAGCGGGGGTTTTGGCTTTACAAGAATATCTCGCCCGCGCTTCTTCGAAAATTGGAAGCGGATAATTTCAGGAAAACAACGTCCTACGTTTATCAACATTCTAAATTTTACAAAAGAAAATTCGATGAAAGACAAATTCGGCCCGAGAAAGTGAAAAGGCCCGAGGACCTCGGGGATTTTTTCACAAGCGCAGAGGATATTCGACAAAATGTTCAGGAATTTGTGTGTGCAAAACCCGATACGGCCTACGAAACGACAGGGACCACATCGAAGCAGCCGAAAAGAGTTTATTTTTCAAGGAACGAGATAAAAGAAGCGGGATGGGCTGGGGCGGTGGGACTTTGGGGCGTGGGGGTGAGGCCCCAGGATCGCGTGGCGAGTGCTTTTGATACTTCGTTTTGGGTGTCTGGACCGGTGCTTCAAGCTTCTTGTGAGACCATTGGGTGTTTTCATGTGGAGGCAGGGAGAATAAACCCGGAGGAATTTTATGAGAGACTTAAGGATTACGGTATTACGGTTATTGTGGGGGACCCCTCGTGGCTTTTAGGGCTCACCGAAATTGCTGAAAGAAAAGGCCTCCGCCACAATGAAGGCGGACAGGCCTGGCCTTTAAAGCTTCTTATTGGCGGCGGAGAAAACGTCACTGAGTCGATGCGTCAACACGTCGAAAGCGTCTGGAAAGCGGATTTTTTGTTGAGCTATGGTCAGACAGAGGCGTTTGGAGCGATTGGGATGGAGTCGAGAGACAAAGACGGGTATCAACTCAATGAATTTCATAATTTTTTTGAAATTATAAATCCCGACAAAGACGGCTACGGCGAGCTTGTGTATACCACACTCAACCGTCGTGTGATGCCGCTGGTGCGTTACCGTTCGGGCGACATCACCAAATTCTTGGAACCTCATCCGCCAAAAAGCGCGGCGGATCGCAATTCTCCCCACGGACTTCCCGGAAGGAGAATTGCGAAATTAAAAGGCCGCGTGGATGAGTGGACGGCGACCGCGATGGGAAATCTGGCACCGTGGATGTTCGAAGCGATTTTTGGCGCGCTGAACATAGGGGCGCACGGCCGTGCGCCCGTACTTGGCGAGGATTGGCAGATTGTGATTCAAAAAGAGGGGGATAAAGACAGAATAGAGCTTCATGTTGAGGGGATGAATGGCGAGGGCGCCGGCGAAACCGACGTGCGCGAAAAAGTTTTTCGCCAGATCGAGTTCCAGCTCACGGACGCCTGGAAGAGCTATCAACTTGGTTTATTTAAAATGGATTTGAAGCTGCACCCTGCCGGCACTTTAAGACAGGGCCGCAAACTCGTGCGCCTTATCGACAAACGCAAGTTTTAAAAAAAATAGGGACGGCCTAACCGTCCCTATTTTTTTTGAATTTTTGGTTTGTCTTCGACAAAAGACCACAAAGTAAGTCCGAGCGCCAGCCACACAATTTCTCTCATTCGGCGGATCACCGCGAAGGTAAGCCCGAGCGACTGATCAAACCCGCATTGAAGGAATATCAGCACAATCCCGCCTTCTTGCGCGCCGATACTCGAGGGAATAAAAAAAGTTACGATACGTAAAACTTGGATCAAGGCCTCCAAGAGCCACGCTTCCGCAAGGCCGATGGGCATTCCCAAAAGTCGTGCGATCCAGTAAACCTCAAAAATTCCGGTGAACCAGCCAAGGAAATTAAAAAACACCGATAAGAAAAATCGGCGCGGGTCCCGGGTGTAAAATTTTTTTATCTCATCGTCCAATTTTAAGTATTTTATTTTTTTCTCCTCGGTTTGGTCTCCCCACCATTTAAAAAATTCCCCGAAAGAGTGGACTTGTTTAAAAATCCCTAAATGGAGCCCGATCACCAAAAAAATGGCTACAAACCCCAGGCCCGCCAAAAATGCCAGAACCATTTTCCACAAAACAGGCGACAGGGGCAGTGTTTTCAGAGTCACCGCGACCCCGCCGATCACAAATAGATTAAGAGAGATCCAAAATGTGGTGTGGACGATCAGGATCGAGGCGTAGCCTTCGGAGAGCGAGATTCCGTATTTTCTTTTAAGAAGTTCGGCCTTGATCGGCTCACCCCCCAGCGACGCGGCCCAGGGGATAATCGCGTTTAATGTCTCCCCTATGATTCGGATCTGATAAAGCCGCAGAAACGACACCTGCCTGCCGGCTGACAGGCCTGGCGTTATGCTTTTTGGAAAGGCAAAGCCCCAACCCAAGGTGTCAAAGGCGAAGATAAAAGGATAAACGACGAGAAGCGGCAGTAGCCTCCATTTAAGTTCGACGATATTGAACGCGAGTGTCTCGATGCCGACAGCTTTGACGGTAAGGTAAAGGATGCAGAACCCGAGGGCAAGGAGAAGAAACTTCAGGATTTTCAAGACTTGGATACTTTCACGTACCACCGGAAATTGATTAAAAGAGCGCTGACCCAAAGAAACTGCATATAAACCCCTGCCGCCCATAAAAGATAGATTGTTCGCCCCGTCACAGCAAAGACCAGCACGAGCCAGGAGGCGTCTCCTTCTCTCAAAGCGTCAAACATTTTGTACGCCGGATTTTGACGGGACTGCACGTCCGGGTTTGGCGATCCAAAAACCGCAGGGCCAAAACCCTTAGTTTTTTCGATTACCACGATGATAAGATGCAGAAATGCCCCGCTTACGCAGAGCAGCGTGAATAACAAGACAGGCCCTTGGGTATGATGCATCCATAACCCTAAACCGAGGCCGAGAAAAAGGGACAAATCTGTCAAGAAATCCACCCCGACATCCAACCACCCGCCGAATTCACTTCTCAAGTTCTTTATCCGAGCGACTTCACCATCACAATTATCCAGAATCATGGCTACTTGATAAGCCAGCGCTCCGGCCACCGACGCCGCGTAGCTTCCTGTATATAGAAGGGCACCGGCCAAGAGGCCGAAGCCCAGGCTTAGCACTGTGATCTGGTTGGGTGTGAGGGGGGTTCTCGCCAGTAAGGATGTGAGCGGCTTTGAAAAAATGCGGTTTAAGCGGTATTCTTTCATTATTTCTCAGCGAGTATTTTTTTAATGCGGAAAGAAAGCGATCGATGTTTTTCAGGCTCACGTCTCCGAGATTGGCCACCCTGAAAATTTTATCTTTGAGAAACGATTGGCCGGCGTAAATAATAAAACCCTCTTTTTTCAATTTTTCGTGAAGTTGGGAATATGACAAGGATGCCGGCATCCACAAAGCGGTTAGCACGTGCGAGCGCCTTTCTTTTGGGACCAGAAAACGCACACCCAGGGACGAGAAGCCGTTTTCAAGCCGGGCATTTTTCTCTCGGTATTTTTTCATCCGTTTTAAAAGACCCTCGTCCGACAGTTCATCCAAAGCTTCGTTAAAGGCATAGAATAACTGAACGGCGGGAGTAAAAGATGTGTCGCCCTTTTCTTCTGCCTTTAGCGTACCAAATAAATCGAGGTACAAAGTTTTTGCTTTCTGTCCGCCAAATTTTTCTGAGGCTCTTTTTGAAACTATCACAAAAGAAACGCCGGGAAAACCGTGCAGGCATTTCCCGGCCGTCCCGGCGCAGAAATCAATACCCCATCTTTCAAAGTCTATTTTTTCGGCGCCGAGGGAGCTGACGGCATCGACAAGAAATGTTTTCTTGTGTTTTTTGACAATGGCGCCCACTTCCGCCAATGGATTCAACATCCCCGTAGATGTCTCGTGATGCACCATCGCGACGGCATGCAACGAGGAATCATTTTTCAGCGCTTCTTCTATTGTTTTTAGCTTTGGAAAGCTTCCGAGATCGCTCGCAAGGCACTTTACGGGCGAGCCGTGGGTTTCAAGGATATATTGGATACGTTCGCCATAAACACCGTTTGACAGCACCAACACTTTTTTATTTTTTTGCACTACCGCTGACAGCATCGCCTCGAGCGCGGCAGTGCCGGAGCCCGTGAAAACGGCTACCGAATGTGTCTTTTGGATTCCGAATATTTTTAATATTTTCTTTCGGATGCCTTTTAAAAGAACTGAGAATTCTTTTTCCCGGTGGCAAAGGTCGGATCCAAGAAGCGCTCGGCGTACCCTTTCGGTGACGTTGACCGGGCCGGGGTTCATCAAGATCCATCGTGGGTGATTTTTGGAAAGCGTCGGCATCACACGCTATGATAACAAATAGTCTCTGTTTACCAAAGTATTGTGAGAAGCGCTTTTTTTGAGGTAATATAGTTGCAAGGAGTTACTTTGGCTGATACAAAGGAATGCACATTTAAACTCGGAGAATTGTTTTGCGGACCTGGCGGCATTGCACTTGGTGCGTTAGATGCGGGCATCCAAAAAAATGGGATTCTATACCGCGTCGACCATGCCTGGGCAAATGATTATGATCCCGATACATGTGAAACCTATACTGCAAATGTTTGCCCCAACAGACCCGAAACTGTAATATGCCAAGACGTAAGAAAGTTAAATATCAAGCCGCTTGCGCCGATCGACGCGTTTGCGTATGGATTTCCTTGTAATGATTTCAGCATTGTAGGCGAGCAGAGGGGTTTTAACGGCGAATTCGGACCTCTTTACACCTACGGCGTTGAGGTCATAAACCGTTTTAAACCTAAATTCTTCTTGGCCGAAAACGTCGGCGGATTACGAAACGCAAATGAAGGCAAAGCCTTCAATAAAATCATGCATGATTTAAGACACGCAGGTCATGGCTATAATCTTACGAGTCATCTCTATAAATTTGAAGAATACGGCGTTCCCCAAAACAGGCACAGGGTCATTATTATTGGAATTGATAAATCGTTGGGTTTTACCTTCCAGGTACCTGCCCCGGTAACAAAGGAAGAACCGCTGACGGCAAAAGAGGCTATAGAAAACCCGCCAATACCAAAATCTGTGCTCAATCAAGAAATAACTGCACAATCTAAAAATGTCGTCGAAAGACTTAAGCATATTAAGCCGGGCGAAAATTGTTGGAACGCAGATTTGCCTGAAGCTTTGCAGCTAAAAGTAAAAAAGACCAAACTAAGCCAGATATACCGCAGGCTTGATCCGAACAGACCCGCTTACACGATCACCGGAAGCGGGGGCGGCGGAACCCACGGCTACCACTGGAAAGAAAATAGAGCTTTGACAAACCGAGAAAGGGCCCGCCTTCAGACATTTCCGGACGATTTTGTTTTCAAAGGCTCGAAGGAAAGCGTCAGAAAGCAGATTGGGATGGCTGTTTCTCCGAAAATGTCAGAAGTCATTTTCAATGCGATTTTAAAATCTTTCGCGGGAGTTAAATATCAAAGCGTATCCGCTAATTTGAATTATGAACCAGGATTGTTCGATACCAATGAATTTTCAAACGGATTAAAGGATCAATGTGAGTATTCAGAAGTACGCTGATATTCTGCAAGACAAACTCAAAGTAGACTCTGCCCTGGCGGAAAAAATAATCACAAAATCCATCGAAGGCGGCGAAGTCAAAGACGATTTATCAAACATCGACGAATGGCTTAACGAAAGACTCCTCCCAAACTGCGTTCATATCGACGAGACTGGGTATTCCACGATGTGTATTAATGCTCTTAAGATCGTTAGTAAGACAGCGGCGACCGATTATGGAAGCAGCAGGCAAAGAGATTTTGGACAAATGTGGGCAGATATAACGCGGGGATATCTCGGAGAATATGCGTTCAAGCTCTTTCTAAAACAAAGATTCAATATTGATGCCGAACTTGGCCATGACCTGGGAAAACTGGAAGATTATCTTCCGATGGATCTGCACAAGATTACAAAACCAGGCGATAAGCCGCGTCCTCCTAAAATTAAGGTTGGTATAAAAGCAGGCAAGTGGAATGGAATATGGCTTGATATCCCTGGTGATCAATTTAACCATTCAGATATTCACGCCTTCGTTAAGATTGGCGCAGGCAGAGATCATCTGTTCGCATTTTTTAAGCAGTTGAGTGTTTTTAAGGACAAAGTGCTGAAACGCGGCGAGGAGATCGGCTGTCTTTCGAAGGAAGAATCCGCCGCGTTGTTCAAAGATATTCCTGGATTTTCGCCTGTCACGGCGTATATTTGCGGGTTTGCCAGAAAGGATGATAATTACAAGGGTTTTTCATATTCGGGAAAAAAGGGGAGAAAAAATTATACAATTCGATCCTGGAAAGGGGAAATTCGTCCCGGCGATCTCGACAGTATAAAAGAAGCAGAAGAAGTTTCCGGAAAGGTTTCCTTTTTAGGCATCGGGGAATTTTCTCATGATAGTGGATATTTATTCAATGCGGGAAATCTTTTTTGGAAAGAAAAAGATTGGAAGAAAGTTTGTGATGCGCTGTGAAGAATGAGCAGTTTTCATACCTTATTTATAACTAATCCCGCGAGTAACAAAAATTCTTACCAAAGCTTCTCAAGGATACTCGCCCGCCGTCATAAAAATCTCGCGCGCCTTGTTCAAAAAAAGGGGCCGATAGAACAAAAAGTGCCAGCCTGGCGGTCGGTTGATGACGCCGTTCTTTATTCAGTAATTGGGCAGATGATCTCCTTGTCCGCTGCGTGTTCAATTATCGGACGCCTGCTGCAAAGATACGGCTCCTCTAAAAAGGTAACCGAATGGGCTTACAAAACGAGAAATATTCCAGGTCCTGTTTGCGGCGTTCCCCAGCGCAAACGGAAAGCATTGTCGGAATGGTTTAAGTTCAAGAAAAGTAATCATAATCCGCATTTAAAATGGCGCAGCTCTGAATCGTATGACTTTCGAGCTGAGATTACAGGTCTATGGGGCTTTGGGGATTGGGCGGCGGATATGATAGGGATATTTTATCTCGGTCGAATGGATATATGGCCTAAAACAGACACTGGTCTTCTTCGAGCCTGCAAAGAAGTTATAGGGACTGATGACTCAAGGAAGATTATAAAATACGTAAAAGGCTGTGAAACCATAGCGGCTCTTTACTTGTGGGAGTACCTTGACCAAAAAGTAAAAATTTTATGAATGGATAATCTTACCAAAAAACAGAGAAGAAAAAATATGCGAAACATACGTTCAAAGAACACAACGCCTGAGCGTTTGCTTGCGACGGCGCTTCGAGCTAAGAGAATTTACTTTGGCAAGAATTTAAAATCAATTATTGGGAAGCCGGATTTTGTCATCCGACGCAAGAAACTGGTTATTTTTGTCGATTCTGATTTTTGGCACGGCCACCCAAAAAGATTTATAAAACCGAAAACAAATTATTCTTATTGGCGTCAGAAAATTAAACGAAATAAAGAGCGTGATAAGCTGGTTAATAGGCTTCTTCGAAGAAAAGGATGGAAAGTTTTACGATTTTGGGAGCATCAAATTAAGAACAATGTTCAGAAGTGCGTCAAAACAGTGCTTAACTCGGAAGGTTAACACAAAAGAAATCTAAAATAACCCCATAGGAGGTTCTATGCCGCCAGTAGTTACAGATCTGATAAGCAGATATGGTTCACAAGCGGTTCTGATTAGCGTTATTGTTTGGTTTTGGCGAAGCCGCGATACCCTTAGAGACAAAAATGCGACTCTTGAGGCCAAGATTTCTTCGCTTGAGGAGCGCAATTCTGATTTTAAAGGTGATGCTCGAAAAGAAGTAGATCACCTGAAGTCGGAAAATCTTGAGCTTAAGAAAACAATTGAGGAGAAATTCTCCGAAGAGGCCGTCCTTTCCAAATATGAGTTCGATCAGATCGGTATACCTATACATAAAACCTCCAAAAGACCGTTTTGCCCTGCTTGCTTGCAAGCCTCCATGCGGCGAGAAGTTCCATTAGGAGATTCCCCAGGAGATGAATATTTGCGTTGTTTAGTAGATAGAAACCATTGTTTTGAAAAAAAAAATAATAACCGCAGAGGCTATGGTGTTGGGAATTATGAAGGCGATCCTTGGAGGCAATAATTTTTTCACTTCAAACTAACCCACTGCTCTGTTTACCAAAGTATTGTGAGATGCGCTTTTTTTGAGGTAAAATGAGAGGCTATGTGCGGAATATTCGGCTATACGGGAAGAAAAGAGGCGCAGGAACTGGTGCTCGAAGGCCTGAAGCATCTTGAGTACCGGGGATATGATTCCTCCGGCATCGCGATCCAAAACGGTTCTCATGCCATTTCCATCGAGAAAACCTACGGGAAGATCAAAAATCTCGAAGCGATTCTGAAATCCCATCCCTTAAAAGGTCATACCGCGATTGGCCATACGCGCTGGGCCACGCACGGCATGCCAAGCCGCGAAAACGCTCACCCTCACCTGGACATTGAAAACCAGATCGCCGTGGTTCACAATGGCATTATCGAAAATTATTTTGACTTGAGAAAATCCCTTGAAAAAGAAGGGGTGTGTTTCCGGTCCGAGACGGATACTGAAGTGATTGTTCACCTCATCTCAAAATATTATCGTGTAGGGGCGCACGGCCGTGCGCCCCTACTGGAAAACGCCGTGCGCCGGGCTATAAGAGATTTAAAAGGCACTTACGCGATCGCCGTTGTGTGTTCGAAAGAACCTGGAAAAATCGTTGCGGCCAAACTCGACAGCCCGCTTGTGATCGGTGTGGGGAAGAAGGAAAATTTTTTGGCCAGCGATATCTCGGCACTTTTGGAAAATACTCATCAGGTTATTTTTATAGAAAATGGGGAGATCGTTTCCCTGACAGAGGATACCGTGCGTATTTTGAGCCCCGCGGATACGCCGGTGCGGCGCGCGCCCACGCGCATTGATTGGAATATCTCCCAGGCCAAAAAGAGCGGTTTCCAGCATTTTATGCTGAAGGAAATTTTTGAACAGCCGGAAGTGCTGACGGCCATTTTGCGCGAGCGTGTGAAAGGCTTCAAAGTTCATTTTGACGAGCTGAAAATTACGGTGGAAGATTTTCGCAAAACTAAACGAATTGTGATTATTGCTTGCGGTACTGCGTATCACGCGGGACTCGTGGGAAAATATATCCTTGAGGAATTTACGGACATCCCGGTATCGGTGGATACGTCTTCCGAATTCCGATACCGCAATCCTAAATTGAGCAAAGATACGCTGGTGATCGTGATCTCGCAAAGTGGGGAAACCGCGGATTCGCTTGCGGGTTTAAGAGAGGCCAAAAGAAAACACGCCTCTATACTTGCGATCTGCAACGTGCTGGGAAGCTCCATTGCGCGGGAGGCTAAAGGCGTCATTTACACGCATGCGGGCCCAGAAATTGCTGTGGCATCCACGAAGGCCTATACTGCCCAGCTGGCGGTGCTTTATCTTTTGGGTTTCCTTTTGGCAGATCTTTTTAAGAGCGTTCCAACCTCGTCCTATCAGGCGCTTTTGAGAGAATTCCTGCATGTGCCATCGCTCATGAAAAAATTTTTGGAAACGTACCGCAAAGACGAAAAAAAATGGGCGAAGAATGCGCACGACTTCAATGACCGTTATCACGCCGAACTACAAAGGTATTACAAGACTGATCCTGAAAAGAGGAAGCGAAGCCCGAGCGGATTTTTCCTGTATCTCGGGCGCAACATCAATTTCCCAAACGCCCTGGAGGGCGCACTCAAACTAAAAGAAATTTCCTATATTCCCGCCGAAGGATATCCAGCGGGTGAAATGAAGCACGGCCCGATTGCTTTGATCGACGAGAATCCTTGGGTGATTTGCCTGGCCCCGCAGTCGAAAACCTATAACAAAATGATTTCCAATATCCAGGAGATCAAGGCGCGCGGCGGGCTTGTAATCCCGATTGTGACCGAGGGCGACAGAGAGATTGACAGGCTCAAGCCTTTTTATAGAATTGACGTACCGAAAGTTTCCGAAATATTTTCGCCGCTTCTCACGGTGCTGCCGCTTCAGCTCATCGCGTACTGCGTGGCGCGCGAATTCGGAGAGGACATCGACCAACCGAGGAATTTAGCCAAATCCGTGACGGTTGAATAAGATGGTTTTGTCATTGCGAGCGAAGCGAAGCAATCTGTGTACAGAGATTGCTTCGTCGCTACGCTCCTCGCAATGACAAGCGGCGTTTTGTATCTGGTCGCGACTCCGATAGGCAATCTTTCGGATATTACCTTCCGCGCGATTGAGATTTTAAAATCAGTGGATGCCATTGCCTGCGAGGACACGCGGCATTCGAAAATACTTCTTGACCATTACGGAATTAAAAAACCTCTCACAAGTTTTCATGATTTTTCTCCAAAGAAACGCGCGCCGGAGCTTATTTCCAAAATAAAAAATGGCACGAAATTAGCTCTCATTTCAGATGCCGGCACGCCGGGTATCGCCGATCCAGGCTATCGCCTGATAAACGAGGCGATACGCGAAGGCATAAAAATAGAAGTTATCCCAGGCCCCTCGGCGCTTATTTCGGCGCTGGTGGTCTCAGGGCTCCCCACGGACAGCTTTATCTTTCTTGGCTTCATGCCGGTGAAAGAAGGGCAAAAAAGGACCAAGCTTCTTTCGCTTAAAAATGAGACGCGCACCGTCATTTTTTACGAATCGCCGCACCGGTTTCTTAAAACTTTGAAGGCCATTGAGGAAACCCTGGGGGATATTCCGATCGTGGCGGCGAGGGAATTGACGAAGAAGTTTGAGGAAGTGCTGCGGACAAAGGTGAGCGAAATAATTTCACATTTTTCCGCGAAAAAAGTGTTGGGCGAGTTTGTGATTCTATGGAATTTGAAGTCGACTTTTGACAAATGAGCGTTTTAATGCTACACTTCTGGTATGAGGTGAAACCATGACGAGTATCGTGCCGGTGACGGAGTTTAGGACTCATGCGTTGGAGACTGTCAGGCGGGTGAAATCCTTGGGGAATGAGGTGATTATCACAGCCAAGGGGAGGCCTGCGGCGGTTTTGATTCCTTATGAGGAGTGGGAGTCGATCGCGGAAACGCTTGAGATTAAGAAGGATAAGAAATTAATGACCCAGATTCGCGCGTCCTTGAAATATTTCCGCAAGGGCGGGAAAGGCATTCCGCTTGAGAAGGTGAACTGGGGACAAGTTTGAAGCGGCGGGTTATTCTGCCTCCGGAGATTCAGTCCGAGCTTAGGAATTTCCCTCCGCAAACAAAGCGTTATATACGGCAAGCCCTTCGGGAAATAGAAATCAATCCTAAAGGCGGAAAACAGCTCCAGGATGAGTTGTCCGGATTTTATTCATTGACGGTTAAGCGCTTCCGAATCATTTATGAGATCAAAGAAGAGATAATTCTGGTCTTGGGTGTCGGTCCTCGCAAGAGTATTTACGACAAAATGATTACAAAAATTCTTCCGAAATAGGGGCGATTTCCGCTTTATGAAAGACTTAAAATTCCGGGTTTGGCACAAGAAAGAGAAAAAAATGTACCCGATCGGGTATCAGAAATTCTTGCACGCGCTTTTGTGTGAAGAAGACCACGGAAAAAACGGGGGTCGCGGGACTCCAGTGAAAAGAGCCAGTTACGAGGACTGCGAATTCATGGAATTTTCAGAGCTTTTCGACAAAAACGGGAGGGGGATCTACGAGGGGGACATTGTGAGAGTGAGCGTTGGTGGTAAAGTTTTTGAAGACGTGGCGGGCTCCATTCCTGATATGTTCGGATCAAGGAAAATTCACCCCTTACAACCCCTTTTAAAAAAACACGGAATTGCCACGATACCCGAAAAACTGGACATCGAAGTGATAGGCAATCGTTTTGAAACGGCCCCGGAAGAGAGCTATTAGCTGGACAGCGGAGCCCATCCCTATTGACAAGGAATCGATCTGGCGGTATACTTCCGTCAGTTTAAGAGCGATCCACGCACCAGAGCGTCGGTGGATCTCGCCCCTTTCCGCCTGAGGCGGACCCGCCTCTGGCGGGCGGGCTCGACCTTTTAAACAGGTCCTGTGAGGCCTGTAAAGGAAATAAGATGAGTTTATGCAATATGGACCCACTGATTCCAAAAGAGACAGTGGGTATTTTTTTTCGCCATGAATAAATTAATTCTCGACGCCCCATCAATCAACCGCTCTGTGGCGCGGATGACCCATGAGATCTTGGAGAAAAATAAAGGGGTAGAGGGTTTGGCACTCGTCGGCATCCAGACCCGCGGCGTGACGTTAGCCAAGCGCCTGGCGGACGCGATAGAATCGATTGTTCATGCGAAAGTGCCTCTTGGGATTCTCGACATCAACCTCTACCGCGACGACTTAACCCGCGTTTCCGAACAGCCGACACTTCGGAAAACCGAAATCAATTTCAATTTGGACAATAAAATTATTGTGCTGGTGGACGACGTGCTCTATACGGGCCGCACGATTCGCTCGGCGCTGGATGCCCTGATTGATTTCGGACGGCCCAAGCGCATAGAGCTTGCGGTACTTATTGACCGCGGGCATCGAGAGCTTCCCATACGCGCGGATTTTGTCGGCAAGAATATCCCTACGCGCGAAGAGGAGCTCGTGCACGTGCATTTCAAAGAAACCGATTCGAAAGACGAGGTGGTGGTGGAAGATGAAAAATAATCAGAAGACAGAAAACAGAGGACAGAGGACAGAAGCGCGGTGGATGCGGAAGGATCTTTTGTCGCTCGAGGAGCTTTCGAAAGAGGAAATTGAGCTTGTTCTTCAAACCGCCGAGTCGTTTAAGGAAGTTTCAAGCCGTGACATAAAAAAAGTTCCGGCGCTTCGTGGAAAAACCATCGCAAATCTTTTTTTCGAGCCTTCTACGCGCACGCGCACGAGTTTTGAGCTCGCGGCCAAACGTCTCTCGGCGGACATTGTGAATTTTTCGTCTTCGGATTCAAGCACGTCGAAAGGAGAAAGTTTAAGAGACACCGCCAAAAATATCGAGGCGATGCACGTGGACACGATTGTGATGCGGCATCCGTCTTCGGGTTCGGCGGAGTACCTCGCGCGCTCCATCCGCGCGGGGGTCGTGAACGCAGGCGACGGGATTCACGAGCATCCCACACAGGGGCTTTTGGATATTTTCACGATCCGCGAACGGAAGAAAAAATTGGAAGGGATTAAAGTGTGTCTTGTCGGCGATATTCTCCACTCGCGCGTGGCCAGGTCCAATATCTGGGGTTTAAAGAAACTCGGCGCAAAAATTACCGTCTGCGGACCGCCGACTCTTATTCCGACGAAAATCGAGGAGCTGGGCGTTGAGGTGTGTTATGACCTTGATAAAATTATCGGCGAGCAAGATGTGCTGAATATCCTGCGCATACAGCTTGAGCGGCAAAAAGGCGCATTTTTCCCTTCCATTCGCGAATACGCGGCGGAGTACGGGATTTCCAAAGAGCGGATGAAAAAAGCCAAGCCTGATGTGATTATCATGCATCCTGGACCCGTGAATCGCGGCGTGGAACTTGCGTCGGAAGTGGCTGACGGGGACCGGTCAGTGATTTTGGATCAGGTGACGAATGGGGTCGCTGTTAGAATGGCGGTACTTTTTCTCACGACATTGGTGGAGAGATCATGAGGGCGCTGCTCGGACTGTCTGTTGCGCCGACGTTCGATTTTCCCCGCCGTGGAAAATCGAACTCGGTGACTCCGCCGGCTCGTCCCTCAGCTTTGCCTCGGGACTCCGTGGCCGCCGGCGTCGTCAACGCGTCGCAACAGACAGTCCGAGCCGCTTGTTCGAGAGAAAAGAAGGTTAGATTATGAGAATCCTGATTAAAAACGGTCATGTGGTGGACCCAAAAAACAAAATTGACGAGGTGATGTCGATTTTAATTGAAAACGGCCGCGTTTCGAAAGTTGCCAAAAACATTTCGCAAAAAGCAGATCATGAAATAGACGCGAAAAATAAAATCGTTTGCCCGGGCTTGATTGATATGCACGTGCATTTGAGGCAACCCGGCTATGAATACAAGGAAAATATCGAGTCCGGCCTTCGCGCGGCTCTCAAGGGCGGCTTCACCGGTGTGTGTCCCATGCCAAACACCAACCCGATCGCGGACAGCCGCTCTGACATGGAATTTATGCGCGGTGAGGCCGGGCGCCTGGGGCTCATCAATCTCTGGCCGGTGGGGGCGGTGACTTTAAAAGAAGAGGGGAAAGAGCTCACCGAATTTGGCGAGCTAAAAAAAGGCGGGGCGGTAGGTTTATCCGACGACGGCCAGCCGATCTCCGATTCGAATATATTAAGGCGTGCGCTCGAATACTCGAAAAAATTTGACATGGTGATCCTAGTGCATTGCCAGGATGGAGGTCTTTTCTGCGACGGCTCGATGAATGAGGGATTTGTCTCGACGAAGCTAGGAGTTCCCGGAATTCCGGCCGAGGCGGAGAGTGTGGAAGTTTCCAGAGATATCCAGCTTGCGGATTTGACTGGCGGAAGGCTTCATTTTTGCCATATTTCAAGCCAGAAATCCCTGAATCTCATTCGAGAAGCCAAGGCCCATGGCTCGCGTGTCACCGCCGAGACCTGCCCGCATTACTTTCATCTCACGGACGAGGCCGTGCTCCACTATAACACACATGCCAAGATGAATCCGCCGCTTCGGACTAAAGCGGATGTGGACGCGGTGAAAAAAGCTTTAAAAGACGGCGTGCTGGATGCGATTGCGACGGATCATGCGCCGCATTCGGAGAGCGAGAAAGACGCGGAATTTGACAAAGCGCCTTTTGGAATTATCGGTTTGGAAACTTCCTTTCCGCTCAGTTTAAAACTTGTCGAGGAGAAAATTTTAACGCTCTCTGAGCTGGTCAGAAAAATGTCGCTGAATCCCGCCGGGATTTTAAACGTGGATCGCGGGCATTTGTCCGAAGGAGCTATGGCGGACATCACGATATTTGATCCGAAGCTTGAATGGACGGTAGAGAAGGAAAAACTGGAATCCAAGTCAAAAAATTCGCCGTTTTTAGGCTGGAAAATGAGAGGTAAGGCTACTGACGTGTTCGTGGAGGGAAGGCATGTATTGCGGAGTGGTGAAATAAATAATCAACATGAAAAATAACCGAACACCAAATCACAATAACCAAGTAATAACCAAGCGCCAAACATCAATAACCAAACAATATTTGGTTTGGATCTTGGAATTTGGTGATTGGTTATTATTTGGATCTTGGAATTTGGTCATTGGTTATTGTCGAGTCTTATGAGAAAAGAAGAAGCGATTTTGGCTTTAGAAGATGGCAAGGTCTACCGCGGCACTTCTTTCGGCGCCGAGGGCGAAGCCGCCGGTGAGGTGGTTTTCAACACCAGCATGATGGGGTATCAGGAAATTTTAACAGACCCATCCTACAAAGGCCAGATGGTGTGCATGACCTATCCCTTGATAGGCAATTGTGGCGTAAATAAGGAGGATGTGGAATCAACAAGGCCTTTTGTTGAGGGATTTATCGTGAAAGAAGTCAGTAAAATTTATTCCAACTGGCGTGCGAGCGAGGACCTGGGTTCTTATTTGAAAAGAAATAATATTGTCGGCATTGAAGGCATCGACACGCGCGCTCTCACGAAGCACTTGAGGGAAGAGGGTGCGAAAAAAGGCGTGATTTCAACGAAAGACTTGGACGAGAAAAGCCTCGTGAAGAAAGCTAAAGATTCGCCGGGCCTTATCGGCAGAGATCTAATCAAAGAAGTGATGTGTCAAAAATCTTATGCGTGGAACCTGCCTGCCGGCAGGCAGGTAAGGGAGGGGAAATTCCGCGTGGTCGCGGTGGATTCAGGAATCAAGTATAATATTTTAAGAAATCTAGCCGCACGAAATTGTCAGGTCACGGTGGTCCCCGCGACAGCCACGAAAGACGAAATCTTTTCGTTTAAACCCCACGGGCTTTTTTTGTCCAATGGTCCCGGAGATCCCGAGGCACTTCCTTATATGGTGAATACCGTAAAGGCGCTGCTGGGTGATCTGCCGATTTTCGGGATTTGCCTGGGGCATCAGGTGTTGGGGCAGGCATTCGGCGGGAGAACGTTTAAAATGAAATTCGGCCATCACGGCGGAAACCAGCCGGTGATTAATCTTAAGTCGCGTGAGGTCAACATCACCGCGCAGAATCACGGTTTTGCAGTGGATATGGATTCGATTGCGGATAAAAATGTGGTGCTGACACACATTAATTTGAATGACAAGACCTGTGAAGGCATGGAACACAAAACGTTGCCGGTTTTCTCCGTGCAGTATCATCCTGAAGCCGCGCCGGGGCCACATGACGCGGCACACCATTTTGATCGGTTCATTGAGTTAATGAAAGAACATAGAGAATCCTAATGGTTCAGAGGACAGAATACAGAATACAGAAAACAGAAGGCAGAATTTCCATTATTTTTTATTTCTGTCGTCTGTCGTCTGTCTGCTGACAATTTAACAATGCCCAAGCGTACTGATATTAAAAAAATTCTAATTATTGGTTCAGGTCCGATTATTATCGGTCAGGCCTGCGAATTCGATTATTCCGGAACCCAGGCCTGCAAGGCGCTTCGCGAGGAAGGCTATGAAGTGGTGCTTGTGAATTCCAATCCCGCCACGATCATGACGGACCCTCAAACCGCGGATCGCACCTACATCGAGCCGATCACGGTTGAATTTTTGGAAAAAATCATTCAAATCGAGCGGCCCGATGCGGTACTCCCGACACTTGGCGGCCAAACAGGCCTTAACATCGCTGTGAGCGCTGCCGAGGCTGGAATTTTTAAAAAATACAGTGTCCGGATGATCGGCGTGGATCTCGAGTCCATCAAAAAAGCCGAGAACCGCGAACTTTTCAAAAAAGCAATGCAGAAAATAGGTTTGGATCTGCCCAAATCAGGCCTTGCGCACTCCTGGGAAGAGGCAGTCAAGGTTCTAGACGACGTGAACCTGCCGGTGGTGATACGCCCGAGTTTTACGCTCGGCGGTACCGGCGGCGGAATCGCGGCGACGTTGGACGAATTTAAAAAAATCGCCCCCTACGGTTTGCAACTTTCAATGACGCATGAAATTTTAATCGAAGAATCGATCGCGGGCTGGAAAGAATTTGAGCTTGAGGTGATGCGAGACCGGAAAGACAATGTAGTGATCGTCTGTTCCATAGAAAATTTTGACCCGATGGGTGTTCATACGGGCGACTCTATCACGGTGGCGCCCGCGCAAACCTTGACGGACAAAGAATATCAGAAAATGCGCGATGCCGCGATCGCCTGCATCCGCGAAATCGGTGTCGAGACCGGCGGGTCGAATATTCAATTTGCCTTGAATCCTCAAAACGGCCGCATGGTGATGATTGAAATGAATCCTCGTGTGTCGCGCTCATCGGCCTTGGCCTCGAAGGCCACCGGTTTTCCCATCGCTAAAATTGCCGCCAAACTCGCCGTCGGCTACACGCTCGATGAAATCCCCAATGACATCACGAAGAAAACTCCGGCAAGCTTTGAGCCCACGATCGATTACTGTGTGGTGAAAATCCCTAGATTCGCGTTCGAAAAATTCCCGGGCGCGGACACCACACTCACCACGCAGATGAAATCCGTGGGCGAGGTGATGGCGATCGGTCGCACGTTTAAAGAGGCGTTTCAAAAAGGGCTCCGGGGCCTCGAGGTGAAAGCGGCGGGCTTTTCCGCCAAAGGCGGACCCGCCTCTGGCGGGGAATTCGCCTCTATGGAGGATCTTGAAGAGCATCTGTCACGGCCGAACGCTGAGCGCGTCTATTATTTAAAACGCGCGATGGAAGAGGGGATGCCGCTCGAAAAAATTCATAAACTCACACAAATCGATCCGTGGTTTTTGGAGAATTTGTTTGAAATCGTTGAATTCGAAAAAGAGATGAAATCATCGTGTAGGGGCGTCATGAATGGCGCCCCTACACGGGAAATATTGCATCGTGCGAAACAATTGGGTTTTTCTGACATCCAGCTCGGTGAAATTTTTTCAATGTCCGAGTCTGACATGAGAAATTTAAGGAAAAAATTAGGCATCTTTCCGACTTACAAATTGGTAGACACCTGCGCCTCGGAGTTTGAGGCGTTCACTCCTTACTATTATTCCACATACGACGCTGAGGATGAGGTGAAAACGTCCTCCAGCCCGAAAATCATGATTTTGGGCGGGGGCCCCAACCGTATCGGACAGGGGATTGAGTTTGATTATTGCTGCTGTCACGCTTCTTTCGCCCTGAAAGAAATTGGTTTTGAGACGATCATGGTGAATTGTAATCCGGAGACCGTATCCACCGATTACGACACGTCCGACAGGCTGTATTTTGAGCCCGTGACCCTCGAGGATGTGCTGAATATCGTTGAAAAGGAGAAACCCCTGGGGGTGATCGTCCAGTTCGGCGGGCAAACACCGCTCAACCTGGCACTTTCGCTGCAAAAAAATGGCGTGCCGATCATCGGAACTTCGCCTTTGGCCATTGACCGCGCCGAAGACAGAAAAAAATTCAAAGAACTTTTGGACAAATTAAATTTAAAACAGCCGGCGAATGGCACCGCTGTTAATTTTAAACAGGCTAAAAAAGAGGCTCTGCGCATCGGCTATCCCGTGCTCGTGCGTCCCTCGTATGTGCTGGGTGGCCGGGCGATGGAGATTATTTATGACGAGGCGTCGCTGAAAAATTATATGGATAAAGCGGTGGATGTGTCGGATGAGCGGCCGATCTTAGTCGATCAGTTCTTGGAAGGCGCCAAAGAGGTGGATGTGGACATGATCTCGGACGGTGAGACTTTCGTCGTCGCCGGGGTGATGGAACACATTGAACAGGCCGGCATTCATTCCGGCGACAGCGCTTGCTCTCTACCTCCTTATTCGCTTGAGTTTCCTGTGATTGAAGAAATAAAAAAACAAAGCACAGCTCTTGCGAAAGAATTGAGCGTCGTCGGACTCATGAACGTGCAGTTTGCAGTGAAGAACAACGTGACGTATGTGCTTGAAGTAAACCCCCGCGCGTCGCGTACCGTGCCGTTTGTTTCAAAAGCCATCGGCGTAGCTTTGGCAAAACTTGCCGCTCAGGTGATGACGGGGAAAAAATTAAAAGAATTAGGGTTTACGAAAGAAATCATCCCGCCTTACACCTCAGTCAAAGAAGTGGTACTGCCATTTGTGCGTTTCCGCGGCGTGGATATTTTACTCGGGCCTGAGATGAAATCCACCGGCGAAGTGATGGGCATCGATGAGGATTTCGGAAAGGCATTTGCCAAATCACAGATTGCGACCGGCTCCCCACTGCCGCTTAAAGGCACGATTTTCTTGAGCGTTAAGGAAAAAGACAAAAAATGGATCTTGGAGATAGGACACGAATTAAAAGACATGAATTTTAATTTGGTAGCCACCGAAGGTACCGCCAAGGTTTTAAAGGAAGCCGGCATTGCGGTGACACCTTTAAAAAAACTGCACGAAGGAAGCCCGAACATCACAGATCTTATCAATGAACAAAAAATTGCGCTCGTGATCAACACCCCAAGTGGCGAGAAGCCCAGAAAAGACGAAGTGGTGATTCGTTCGCTGGCGGTGTCTCGAGGGGTTCCTTGTGTCACCACGATTGAAGGGGCGCTGGCATCCGTGCGCGGGATGCGCGCGATGAAGGAAAAAGAACTTTCGGTGAAATCCTTGCAGGCCTATCACATGATGATTAAGAAGACACCGCACCCGGCGGTCAGTCATGTTTAGAGAACGCTGCGCGATTCTCGAAAATAAAAAAGTTGCGCCCGGTCACTTTGTGATTCGGATACACTCTCCGAAGATCTCCAAGAACGCGAAGCCCGGACAGTTTGCGCAAATTCTCTGCGAGGATTCTTATGAGCCGCTTCTGCCGAGACCTTTCAGTTTTTTGACGGCCACGGATCAAGATTTCTCGATTTTGTATCACGTGGTGGGGAAAGGCACGAAAATTTTATCCCAGCACGCAGGTGGTGAATCGCTTTGGGTGTTGGGGCCGCTGGGGAATGGATTTGAACGAGGCGGAAAGCGCCTGCCTGCCGGACAGGCAGGGAAAGCGGAGAGCGGAAAGAAAATGGTGTTGCTGGGAGGCGGCGTGGGAATTCCGCCGCTTTATCATTTGGCCGAGACCCTTCTAAAGAAAAAAATCAAAGCGGATTCAATCCATGTTTTCCTGGGCGCACGGCATGAGTCTCTTCTTTTATGTGAAAAAGATTTTAAAAGACTAGGCGTGGCCGTTTCTGTTGCTACGGATGACGGCTCCAAAGGCCACAAAGGGTTCGTTACGGAGCTTTTGAACGCTTATCTTTGTTCTACCGCTATCCGCTATCCCTGCCTGTCCGGCAGGCAGGCGCTATCCGCTATCCTTTTCACTTGCGGCCCGACGCCCATGCTTAAAGCTGTTTCCATGATCGCTGGAAAATATAAGTTGCCTTGCGAGGTGTCTGTGGAGGTGCCGATGGCCTGTGGATTCGGGGCGTGTTTGGGGTGTGCGATTGAAGTCAGAGGACAGAAAACAGAAGACAGAGAACAGAAAGCAAACAGGTTTGCGATTGCGTGTACCGAGGGCCCTGTTTTCCAAGCAGAAGAAATTATCTGGGAAAAACCACCATGCACCCCAGGGGTGCATTAAGGTTTGAAAGATGCGCAGAAAAGAAAAGTTAGCTACGGGTGAAATCTATCATATATTTAATAAGAGTATCGCCGGTTACGAAATTTTTAACTACGAAGAAGATTTTCTCAGAATGAGGCGGATGCTTCTTTACTATTGTATAGAAGACACACCCATGCAGTTTTCAAATTTTCTCAATTTAGCCCAAGTGAAAACGGATGGTTTTATACGAAACATCCAAACATTGCGTGAATCCAACAATAGCCTTGTGCAAATTATTGCTTATTGCATTATGCCGACACATTTTCATTTGGTTGTAAAGCAGTTGATGAATAACGGCATCACAAGGTTTGTAGGGAATATTTTAAATAGCTATAGTCGATATTTTAACCTTAAAAGAAAACGTAAGGGGCCTCTTTGGGTAGGTCCTTTTAAGAACGTGCGTGTCCAAAGCGACGAGCAGCTACTCCATTTAACGAGGTATGTTCATCTAAATCCGGTGACGGCCTCGATAGTTAATCATCCTGAGGAGTGGAACGCAAGCTCCTACGGAGAATATATTTCTTCTTTGCGTGATGATTGGCAGATCTGCGATTATAAAGGCATCTTGGAAATTGAACCTAACAAATATAGAACGTTTGTTCGAGATGGGATTGGTTATCAAAAGGAACTGGCACGTATAAAAAATCTTTTGTTTGATTGAAGAGCCGCATAATGCACCCCTGGGGTGCATTAAGGTGCATAAATATTGCTTAAAATGCGAGGAACTCAGGATATGACGAAAGATCTTTCAAAGAAACCTATCGCTATCGGTTCGGTTGGGTTCGATTTGTACTTTACACGAGCTTTAGTCGCGTCATCTTTTGTAGCAATAGCTTATTTTTCTGCAAGAGTACTGGAATTAAAATCTTCTGATCCATTGCTTTGTCTGGGGATTTTTTTCACAATTATTATCTGCTTAACAGTTGATTGTTGCATTTGTGTTTTTACACCCAAAATTATTTTGACCCATGATGAACTTATTGTAAAAAATTTGGGGATAATTCCTTACGATAATGGCGAAAGTTATTCTGTTAATTTAAGAGATATAGAAGAAGTTGCTTTATTGGAGGCAGGCGCATTGGATACACTTGCTCATCAGAAATGTGATACCTATGTTATTGAGAAAATCAAACGGTTAAAGACTGCACGATATCGAGGTCTGAATGAATGGGTTGCCTTGCAATATACACCGTTAATTTATATTTTATCAAAAAATAGTTCTTCCAAAGTAATAAGTACCAAACTTTTTTCTCGCGGAGCAATTAAACGTCTTTTTGAAGGTCTTAAAATAAGAGGTGCGACAGTAACGAATAATGCACCCCTGGGGTGCAGGACGGTAGGGTATGAAGATTGATTTGGAGATACAAATAGGGAGGCTTAAGCTCAAAAATCCCGTTCTTGTGGCTTCCGGGACATTTGGACACGCCAGGGAATTTGAGAAATTTTTCGATTTAAAAAAATTGGGCGGCATTGTGACGAAGACGATCACGCTGAAGCCGCGCCTGGGTAACCCGCCGCCGCGTATCGTCGAGACGCCTTCGGGGATGCTGAATGCGATCGGGCTTCAAAATCCGGGTGTGGAAAAATTTATCGAAGAAAAACTTCCTTATTTGAAGAAATTGAAAATACCGATCCTAGTGAACGTCATGGGTTACAGCGTGGACGAATTTGTACAGGTGATCCGCGTGCTGGAGAATGAAAAAGGAATTGACGGGTATGAGCTGAATCTCTCGTGTCCGAATGTGCCTTATGGCTCGTCCGGCGCCGTCCGGATGTTTGCGCATGACGAGAATTTGATTCATGAAGTGGTTCAAGGGGTAAGAAAAGCGACGGACAAAACGCTGATTGCAAAGCTCGGGCCCGATGTTTCCGATATCGCGAGGATGGCGCTCGCGGCTGAACGTGCCGGCGCAGATGCGGTGTCACTCGTGAACACCTTTGTTGCGATGGTTATTGATGTAAAAACCCGAAGACCCGTACTTGCCAATAAAACCGGCGGACTCTCGGGCCCCTGCATTCGGCCTATCGCCGTGCGGATGACCTGGGAGGTTTATAAAAAATTAAAAGTGCCAATTATCGGCATTGGTGGTATTATGAATGCGAGCGACGCCCTTGAGTTTCTCATCGCTGGCGCCTCGGCCATCCAGGTCGGCACCGCCAATTTTCTAAATCCTCGCGCTTGTCCCGAGATTTTGGAAGACCTTAAACGTTTCATGCTAAAAGAAAAGATCCGAAGCCTGACAGAGATCATTGGTTCCATAAAAGGATGAAAGAGAAATTAATTGTCGCGCTCGACGTCTCGAGTTTAAGCGAGGCGGAGAAGCTCGTTAAAATACTTTCGCCGGTGGTAAAAATTTTTAAAGTTGGGAAAGAACTTTTTACTTCCGCGGGCCCGGCGGCCATCGAGATGATTCACTCTCACAAGACGCGAGTGTTTTTGGATTTGAAATTTCACGACATCCCCAACACCGTGGGTTCTGCCTGCGAGGCGGCGACGCGGCTTAGAGTTTTTATGTTGAATGTTCATGCTTTGGGCGGCAGGAACATGATGACGCAGGCCGTTTGGTCGGTGCACAAGACGGCCGAAGAGTTGAAGATGGATCCTCCGAAGATCTTGGGCGTCACCGTACTCACAAGCCTTAAAGAGGCGGATTTAAAAGAAGTCGGCGTCAAGAAGAAATTAAATAAAGAAGTGGAAGCGCTTGCGGTTTTGTCAAAAGAATCGGGGCTTGACGGCGTCGTAGCCTCAGGCCAAGAAATTGAACTGATAAGAAAAGCGGCGGGAAAGCATTTTTTGATTGTGACCGCTGGGGTGCGGCCGACATGGGCGGCGCATGGAGACCAAAAGAGAATTGTGACACCGCGCGAAGCCGTCGAGAAAGGGGCTGACTTTATCGTGGTGGGGCGGCCGATTACACAGCACCCGAATCCGATGGAAGCGGCGGAGAAGATTTTGGAGGAGATTTAATTTTTTCAACCCACAACAACAAAAAAGCAGCCGAAATTATCAACAAAGATTCCGGCGCATTAGGAGCTTAAGAAAATGAATAGACCCGAACAGAAACCTTTAAGCGACGCAAATCCTCTGGATGCATCCGCGCAGCTTAAAAAAATCGCGGAGCATCTGGTTTTTTTGGAAAAGAAGCTCGACATGCTTCTGGAAAATTCAAAAAGCCAAAGGCCTTCCGGCGGCAGTTTTGGAAATAACAGCTATTCCAGGCCTAGAGGCAATTATGGCCACGGACCCTCGCAAGGGCATTACAACCCAGGCACAGGCAATCGAGGTTATGGCCAGACCCAAGGCAACCGGTATCCGAGCCGCCATTCAGGTCACTCCGGTCCGCCGCGCCATGCTTCAAAATTCTCTCGCCCCGCGTGACGACTGAGTTACGCATAAATTATGAGACCTTTGGAAGCCCATCTTTTGCCCGTATGCAAGGCGCTTGCGACGAGGCATAGTCTTGACTATGTCGAGGAGGAGCAACGCAGTCAGACGGGCAAAAGATGGGCTTCCCCTTTCCGCCTGAGGCGGACCCGCCTTTGGCGGGCGGGGCTGGA
>Ga0209515_10002035_pt1 | contig 31995 bp, 27 predicted proteins | sample Subgroupgradi54m_FD_187454 | JGI IMG/M metagenome (GOLD analysis project Ga0209515, IMG submission 187454) | Subsurface groundwater microbial communities from S. Glens Falls, New York, USA - GMW60B uncontaminated upgradient, 5.4 m (SPAdes)... ... | reverse complement strand
CGTTTCGATGCGCAATTTCAGGGATTTTAGTGAGTTCGGTTTCAACGATTTTTACAACCGTATCGGTGGCTTCCAACTTTGATCCGACCGGCAATTCGACATTAATCAAAAAAGTACCCTGGTCGACTTTTGGCAGTACTTCACGATCCAATTTCATAAAAATGCCCAGGGAAAATAAAAATAAAAGGGTGGTTCCAATCAAAATCACGGCAATGCCGCCCGCGATACTCCCTTTGCTGATAAGCGCGGCAAAGCGATCCGCCGAACCTTTGCCCTCTAAATCAACTTTTTTCTGCACCTTGATATAGACGGCCAGCATGGGTTCGAGCGTAAGAGAAACGATAAGCGAGACCACTTGTGCAAGAATAACCGTCCAAGCGAGGTCGCCAAAAATTTGCCCGGGAACTCCGGGCACGAAAAGAATGAGAGGAAAAAATACGGCAATGGCGGTTAAGGTAGATGAAAAAACGGGCCACAGCACTTCATCGGTACCTTTAATAGCGGCATTGAGCGTGTTTTCTCCCATCTCGCGATGCCTAAAAATGTTATCGATGATTACAATTCCCTGGTCAACCATCATACCGGCGCCAAGCGCAAGACCACCGAGCGACATAATATTTATGGTAATGCCGCGGATGAACATGAGAAAAAATACACCTAAAATGGAAATCGGAATGGCGAGGGTTACGATAAAGGCGGTTGAAGCGCTGCGCAGGAATATAAGCATGGTGATAAAAGCAAGCAAGGCGCCCTGCCAGGCCGAGTCGGCCACAAACGCAATGGCATCTTTAATAAATATCGAACTATCTAAAACGATTTCCAGATTGGCTTCGCGGCTTCGAAGTTCCTCATCCAATTTTTTTAATGTTTCACGGATTTCTTTGGCGATGCGGACGTTGTTTTGCCCGGCTTGCTTCTGTATGGCGATGGTAATATTTTCTTTTCCGTCGTAGCGCGAAATACTTTCTTGTTCTTTTATGCTGTCTTTGACCACGGCGATATCTTTAAAAAGAATCAATCTCTTCTTAGGACGTTCTTTCTCCTGCTCAAGTCGTTTCGACTCAAGGGTGTCGCGAGGTCCAAATTTTGCCCGCTCGACAAATCCGCCTTGAGGAACGTAGATACGATCACTCCGGTCCGTTCCTGCCACGGAAAAGGAAATGTCTTCCAGCGTTTCAAATTCTCCCATAGTACGGATGAGATGTTCGTAGAGCCCCTTCTTAATGGTGCCGGCGGGATACGAAAGGTTGGTTCGTTCAAGAGATTGAGTTAGGGCTAAAATGGAAAGGCCGGAGGCGTAAAGTCTTCCTTGATCCACTTCGATAAGAATTTCTCTATCGAGTCCGCCGGAAATGGTAGCCGACGCTACGCCTTCGGTTTTTTCAAGAACATCCTTGATGGGGCCGGCGGCTAATTCTTTTAATTCGATCAAAGAACCTTTTCCCGTGAGCGAAAGCAGCATGACGGGCTGTGCCAGTGGATCGAATTTAACGACAACCGGCTCGGTAGCGTCGCGGGGGAGTTTGTCTTTTACCAGATCTATTTTTTCGCGGACAGCCAGCGCCGCAAAATCCACGTCGATTCCCCAGTCGAAACCGACATGGACTACACTTTTTCCTTCCTGTGAGATGGAACGAATGGAGCGAAGTCCGTTAACGGAGCTGATGGCTTCTTCAAGCGGTTTGGTGACAAGCGTTTCGATTTCTTCGGGCGCGGCATTAAAATAATTCGTAACGACGGTGACTTCAGGAAACGTAATGGGAGGAAATAAATCCTGATGAAGGCGGCTAAGGCCGATGGCGCCGAGAAGGACTACCCCTAAATAAACCATTACGATGGTAACGGGGCGGCGTGTGGAAAAAGACGCAAGACTCAATTAAAACCTCCGTAAAGCATAACGAGTATCGAATGGCTATGAGCAGCGAATGCTACAGTTCCGCTTCTTGCTTTTCGATAACCCGTACCTTCGTGCCCTCCTCAAGACGATCAAAGCCGCTCATAGCTACGAGCTCACCTTCTTCTAGCCCGACATCAACTTGAACATAATCGGGACGTTCGTACCCAATTTGAATAGGACGCTTCGAAACAAGTTCGGTTGCTTCGTCAACGACGTAGATCCATTTATCGTCTTCTCCGCCTTGAATAGCTTCCGTAGGAACAACGATGGTATTTTGTTTGCTAAATAAAACAATGCGAATGCGCGCGAACATTCCGGGCATCAGCATTCCTTCGGGATTTTCAATTCGAATGCTTGCGGTCGCCGTACGGCTTGTTCCTGTTACCACCGGCTGGATATTGTCAACGATACCTTCGAATACTTTGTCGGGTTGAGCATCCACGTAAATGCGGGCCTTCAGTCCGAGCTGTACCCGGGATACATCGCGTTCTACCACACCGAATTCGGCCTCGACATAATCAACTTGTACGTGAGAGCCGAGCAATGTATTCGGTGTAATGTTTTCACCTTCCTCAACCAGCAGCTCTCCGATCATTCCGTCCGTGGGAGCATAGAGGTTTGATTTTTCCAAAACGCTTTCGTTGGCTTTTACTTCCAGCTGAGCCGCTTCGACATCGTATTCGGCCGACTCTACTTCCAATTTGACTTTATCCCGAGTTGTTTTGGGAATGGCGCCGATTTCAAAAAGTCGGTCGTGTTCGGATAGCTTTTCTTTGGCCAGAGAAAGCGATGTCTCGGCCTTTTTCTGTTGGGCTTGGGATTTCTGAAGCCGTAGAAGTACGTCGTCTTGCTTAAGGGAGACTAACAGCGCGCCTTCTTCGTAGCGCTCACCTTCCCGGTAATTTATGGAATTGATCACGCCGGGAATTTCAAAACTAAGTTTGAATTCGATCGCGCCTTTGATGGTTCCGAGCGCGTTTAACGAATCTTCGTAGTTAAAACGCCCGACCTTAAAGGTTTTAATCGGGACTTTCATTTCTTCTTTTGCTCCCTTTTCCTCGGGCGCTTTTTCGTGTGCTGCTTTTTTTGGAAAAAGCATAGGAGCGTAATAGTCTTTTGTGAAATAGGCGGCAATACCGATCAGGAGAACGATGGCCGTGCCCATTAGAATCTTCCGCCGCTTCGAAGGTTTTTCCGGAGGAAGAGGCTGCGGCGGCGCAATGGAAAATGAATCTTCAGACATAGAGATCCTCCACCTTGAGTAGATCGCGAACACCGACCGCACGATTTAAGCGTGCCTTAGATAATAAAAAATCCGCGATGGACCGGTGCATTTGGATCCGATCGGACGTAAGATCGGCAAGCGCCTGTAAATATTCCGATATTTGTATTTCATTTTTCTCCAGGCGTACTTCAGCAAGCTTGGCCAAGCGTTCCCGATGATCAAGGCGCCTTACGAGCGAAATTAACTCAAGCCGCGCTTTGTAGTAATCGTAGTAGGCGGTTTTTACATCCTCGATGACTTGTTTTTCGGCTTCTTCCAATTCTTGCATGGATTCCTTGGTTTTGATTTCGGCTTCTTTGGTTTCTGCGTACTGCTCGAGATTATCTAAAAGAGCAACCGAAAATGTGCTTTCTTTGCGTGTCGAGCCTTCGCCTCCGCCGGAAAAACTTGTTATATTCGGCGCGCTATGCGAGTTGTCGTATTTAGCCTTAGCCGTGCTGCCTAAAAAATTGTAGTTTCCTTCGAGCCCGAAGCGGTATTCCTTTTCATCGTCAAAATTTCCAAATTTAGGCGCCGAATCGATATGCGTAGACACTTCAAACAGCTGTCCGACTTCAGCGATAAGGTCGAGGTTGGGAAGCCAAGCTCCGCGTGCGGCCATTTCGGCAAATTGGTTCGCTTTCACTTTATGAACGTTTAGCTGGAGTTCCGGGCGCGAAACATAGGCCAGCTGAATATAGTCATCCAACGATTTCGACCCTTCCCGGCCTTCGGGAAGATTCGTTTCGGATGAAAGGCTTTTAATAAATGCTTCGTCTTGAATCAGTTTGGGTAGTTCGTAGAAATTTGCGACTTCTATCTCATCGGGAACTTCCAGGCTAAGCCAATGCTGCAGGTCTAGCCTTGCCAACTCGATGTCTTGTTTAGCAATTTCGACTTGCGAAAGCTGTTCAAAGTAGATTGCCTCAATGTTTAGCCGTTCAACCTCTGAAATAAGATCAGATTTCAATTTTTGCATGCTGATGTTTCGCCACCGATCGACTTTGTCCTGGCTTCCCATCCGTTCGGAAAGGATTTTTTGCGCGCGGTGAAGTCCCAGGTAAGCTTCCGTTACTTTAAAGATAACTTCGTTTAGCGTTTCGTCGTATTCCTTCACCGAAGATTTAAAATTTTCCTTTTCTTCGCGAAATTTATTCCAAAGTTTCCCGCCATGAAAAATAGGTTGTCGCCCGTTGATACGCCAGGAGCGGCCCTTAAACGCCCCCGTTTGATTGCTGCCTTTTTGCCTGTTGTATTCCAATTCGAGTTCGGGGAAGAGTTCCCGAAGAGCGACGCGGATACGCTTGGCCGACAAACTTTGCCGATCCGCAGCGATTTCGAGCGGCAAATGAGTTTCCACGGCGCGCTGAAGACATTCTTCAAGCGATCGCATTGGCCGATCCTTGGCAAAAATAAAAGCGCTCTCAATTTGCCCGTTACGGTCCGGTAACTGCAGTTCTTTGGGAGAAAAAATGAGGGGGTTTTTTCTAATTTCCTCACCGACCGCAGGATGATTCACCCAGTCTTTTATGAAATAAGAACTGCCTCGCGTGCTTTGGGGCTGCTGCTGTTCGCGTAAACGCATTTCTTGGGTAAATTCCGGAAGAATACGTACCGTCTTGAAATCTTGGGGTACGGGGGTGTGAGCATCCTGTTCACGGCCGAAATAACCGGATTCGTCCAAACTGAGCTGTTCGGCAGCAAATGCAGTTGCAAGTATCCCGGTTAAAAGAAAAAATGCCCCTGCGAAGATTTTGACATGACGCATTCGCTATTGCTTTCTAATATTAGACTTGGAACTTACTAAAGGCTTTTGCAAGTATAGCACCTTATAAACTTAAGTCAAAGTTAGTACTCTATACTATATCGGATTTATAGTATTAAACTTGAAAAGAACCCCCTTCCCTTGCTCGTTTACCCCAGAAGCGGTCTTTGTTATACTCGATGCACGCGGGAGTAAAAAATAATGAAATCACGCAAAGCAAATAAATTTCAACCCATCGGATTTCTCATTCGTGAGATCCGGCTAAAACAGCGGCGTAAGGCGCGTGACGTTGCGAAGCTAGTTGGTATTGATCCGCGCGCGCTAAACGCCATTGAGAAAGGTCGGATTCGAAATCCTTCCATTGACCGGCTTGCCGAAATTTCCAGCGCGCTCGGAATGAACGTAACTCAGCTGCTTATGCGTTATGAAGGGAAAAAGCCCGGGCGTTTCATGGAGGGAAGCTCGATCGGTGAGTTTACCATGAACTACGGGAAAAAAGGGTTCAGGTTGGTTAGTTATACCCCACCTATCAGCGAAATGTTTTGCGGAAAAATGATTCTGGGCGGAAAAAAACAGATTGATTCAACCAAATTTTCAATGGCGGTTACGATCTTCATTCAGATGCTCACCGGAAGACTTATGGTTGCCTATCAAGATCAGGAGATAACCTTGAAGGAGGGTAGAACACTTCTTTTAAACGGCGCGTATGATTTTAGTTTCTACAACCCAACTCAGCGCGAAACGTCATTTCTTTTCTTCACGTCCCCCGCCCCCTGGGGACAGGCCTTTTTAGAGCGCGAGCTTTAATAAGGCGGCTTTCGTTTTATTCCGCTGCCAACGCATCGACTTTTTGTTTGAGTTCTATAAGATCGAACGGCTTATGCAGAAACGCATCGCATCTAAGTTCGCGCGCTTGATCGACGAGAATCTGGTCTACGTAACCGGTATTCACAATGATTTTAGTGGCGGGATAATTTTCCTTTGCGATTTTTAATATTAAAAGGCCGGACATATCCGGAAGTTTTAAGTCGATTAAGCAAACATTAGGTCGTATCTTTTTGATGAGCGCAATGCCGCCTTCGCCGTCGGTGGCGGAGTGAACATCAAAACCTTCATCACGGAAAAAACCCACGAGCTCGTTTACGATGCCTTCTTCGTCATCGATAATAACGAGCGTTGGCTTTTTCTGCATGTTATCCCGCCGCGCTTGCTTCTGAACTGTCTTGAGAATTCATCAAGCTCCGCTCTTCATAGATGGGTAATTTTACGGTGAATGTAGTGCCTTCGCCTATTTTGGACTTTACCGAAATTTCTCCGCCGTGCAGTTCCAAAATATAGCGGCACATATAAAGCCCGATTCCGCTGCCCTTGCCTTCCGCTTTAGTTGTAAATCTAAAATGAAAAAGTTTTTTAATAATTTCGTCGGGGATGCCTTCCCCCGTATCCGTAAAGTCGATACACACGGTCTTGGTGGCACTGTTATTGCGGGCGGTTATGCGGATACGGCGTTCCCGGGAATTCATCATGGCTTGGTAAGCATTGATGAAGAGATTAAGGAATACTTCCTGCAGGCGTTCAAGATCTCCTTTTACGAGGGCGATATCGCCGGGAATATCGAATTCAACCTCGGTGCCTGTTAAGTTGTCTAGGTATGTTTGAAATTGTACGAGCGGAAGCGTTTCTTCGATAAGAATCTTAACGCTAAGCGCCTCGAACCGCCCTTTTTCTGATTTTTTGAGAAGCCCGGTCAGCGTATTTACAACGGCTTTAATACGTTGAATATTTTGCTCCATCTTGTCGAACACCGGAAGAATTTCAGTGACTTTTAGATCCGGTTCTTTCCGAAGACGCAGCAGAACCCGGCTTACGTTCATAGACAAAACAGTGAGCGGATTGTTTACTTCATGACCGACGGAGGCAGCGAGGCGCCCCATCGTGGCCATTTTTTGTTCGTGAACAAGTTGGGATTGCGTGTCTTTAAGACGCTTGTTGGCTTCTTCGGTTTCCGATAAAGCGCGCATGAGCCGGCTGGACGCGGCGTTTAGTTCCTGATTTATTTTTTCCAGTTCTTTGGCGCGTTTTACGGCTTCGTCGTACAAACGCGCATTTTCAATAGCGATAGCGGATTCCTGCGCAATCGTAAAAAATACGTTCATGTCTTCGTCGGTATACGCTTCGCCGGATTTCTTGCCGCCTAAAATGAGAAGGCTTCGCAAACGTCCACGATCCTTGCTGGTTGAGGGCGTATCGGCTGATTGTATTCCAAGAAACGACGGAATTACGATTTGCGCATCAATATTTTTTAAAACTTCAATAACGGCTTTGGTTTGATCATCGTTATTCGCTTGTTTGTTCACAAGATCATTCAGTCTCACCGGCTGTTGGAGTATATTGAGTTTAGCGATCAGCGGATGATCCGACGAAAATTTTTGTATCGTATGCGTATTTTTAAAACCACGCGCCGCTTTTAGAAAGAACAGGTTTTCGTCATCCGAGCGGATATAAAGCGCCACGTTTTTAATGCGCGCTCGGAGCGTTAAAAAAGTAACAATGAGCCGTGCCAGATGATCTAAACTTTGAATTAAAGCGATTCCCCTGCTCGCGTCTTTTAGGAGTTCCTGATAATTAAATTTTTTATGAAAAAGACGACGGCCGGTAATGCTGGCTAGCGTTTTTTTGAAGACAACTCGAATATCCATATTTATCGCCTTTTATTGCTTGGGCAAGCTAATCGTAAAGACGGAACCCTTGCCCTCACGGGAAGAAGCTTCAATTTTTCCACCGTGTTTTTCCACGATACCGTAGGTAATCGAAAGGCCGAGACCGGTCCCCTTACCGACGTCTTTGGTTGTAAAAAAAGGATCAAAAATTTTCAAGATATGCGCTTTCGAAATACCGATACCGTCATCTTTAATTTCGGCGCAGATCAAACCGTTCCGTTCGAATGTGGAAATTTCAATCGCGCCGGAAGATTTCGTAGCCTTGATGGCATCTTTGGCGTTCAAGAGAATATTGGTAAACACTTGCTCGAGCTCATTGGGAACGCCTTTTATTTTATGGATTGCGCCAAAACGCTTTACCAGTTTAATATTTTCCTGCTCAAGTTGATAGCTTAGAAATGTAAGGGTGTCTTGAATGACGTTATTCAGATCAAGTTCCTTCATGAGATCCTGTTCGGCCGGTTTACGAGCGTATTTCATAAGCTTCTGAACGATGGACTGGCAACGTTTTGCGCCCTGCTCGATCAGAAGAAGCGACTCCAAATCATTCTCACGAGCGTCCATCTTAAGCATCTGCACATTGGTCAACACCGCAGTAAGCGGATTGTTAATCTCATGCGCTACACCCCCGGCGAGCGTACCCATCGTTGCGAGTTTCTCTGCCTGGATTAATTGTTTTTGAATATTTTCGAGCTCTTCCGTTCGTACCTTCACTTTTTCTTCGAGTTCTTCGTTCCACCTACGAAGACTTTCTTGCATTTCAATCAATCGTAGCGAATTAGAAAGCGCAATCGTTATGGCGCGGCGAACTTCGGAAAGAAAACTAATTTCTGAGGTGCGAAAAGGTTTGAGATTGGCTTTCTGGCCTAAATTGATCAAACCGATGAGCTCATTATTTAAAACAAGCGGAACCGCCATTTTTACACCAAATTCACTAAAAAATTGCTTCGCTTCCGTAACCACTTCTTGAAATCGAGGATCGAGATCAACGAAATCAACCAGGGCTAAACGATCTTCGCGCTCAAGCCAGAGGATGAAAATATTTTCGTAAGAAAGCTTTCCGTTTCCACCTTCTGTAGGTACGTCAACGCGACGGAGTTCTTTAACGCCTTCATTTTTTAAAAAAATCTGTACTTTATCTACGTAAAGCAGATCGGCTATCGTTTGCTTGATGTATTTTGAGAGATCGGACAAACCTTTAAGCTGAACCAAATCATCGTTAAATTTAATGAGCGCCTGCTCTACGTTTGGCGCGCGCATTTTAAAAAAGTGATCGATATACGGTTGAAGCGTTTTGAAATAGGAGAAAAAGATAAAGTAAAGTGTGCTGATAAAAAGCACGAATACTCCCACCGGCATTTGCCTGAGCCAATCGCCGAGAATGTAGAAAAGCGCGGCAACGGGCAGTACGGCCGCCAGCGAAGTCACCAACCAAAGGATGGTGCGGTGGATAACGGTTTCGATATCCATCACTTTGTATTTAACGATGGAATAAGCGACCGTCATGATCCAGAGAAAAACAGAAATATAACCGACGGGATAAATGGGTGCGTAGAAAAGTTTTGGAATATAGTCGACCGAGCCTGTGAATGAAATTAAAAAAGCGATAGCGATAAACTTAATCTGAGTTTTACGGCCGGGATCGGATTCTTTTTTATAGGCCTGAACGAAATTGAAAAAAGCAAAAAGAAAATATGTGAAAAAAAATACTAGAAAGAGATAGTTGAGAGGTCCGTAATGCGGATAAAACCCCCAAAAATAGCGATAGACACCGACGATACTTACGTTCGTAGTAAGTCCGGCGATATAAAAAAATGCGCCTCCGAACAAAGCTATCTTTACAAATAATTTTTGCTTTTCGTAAAGCTTCAGCCAAATCACCGAAAAGCAATAAACACCGGGCGCAATAAAAGCAACGCCGGCAAATACGGCTGCCTTGTAAATCATGAGAGCCGTATCCGCATTCGTGAGCGAATACATGAACGAAATACCGTACAACCACAAATTAACGCAAAGGCATATGGCAAAGAACGACAAGTTAACAGAGGATTTACGATTTTGGAAGAATACGAAAAGACCGACGCAAAAAATGACCGTGCTTGCGGTGGCCACGGGAACGGAATATAAATTTAGTCGAAGTTGTCCGGAATCAACGGGCATTTTTTAGCAATGTTTTGCTTGCGTTGTCTCTGATTTGCTCGATATCGCTGTCTTTCAGAAGGCGGTTGCCCCAGAAAAAGGGCGCCAGTACGAAGCCATGTTTGGAGGCTATACCCCGGATATAATCGATCCGGTCGCGCGTGATGTTCCCCTTTCCCCAGGAATAATTCTCGTAGCGATCCTCCAAGGAAAGAAGGATGGCTTCGGCGAAACATCCGTAAAGAACATCGGGCGTAGGCATGCCGATATCGAAACCCAAATCAAATTTGGAAGGAATGGAACAGATTCCGCCGGAAAATATCAAAATATCTTTGCGGTCGCACGCCGTGTAGGAAATGTTTTTGGGATAACCCACGTCGCATATTACGGCGCCGGATTTGAAATTATTTAAGTCAACAATAGAATTGGAAACGCTGGCGGCAGCAATTACGATATCGGCACCTTTTATAGCCTCGTTGTTTTCCCTGCTTGTCTTGATTCTGGCTTTGCCATGATAAACCAGAATACGTTCCATCTCGATCAAATTCTTTTCGCTACGGCTTGTGATGGTTACTTCCGCTACGGTTTCGGAGAGCGTTCTCGCTACGGCGCCTCCAATATCGCCGGTTCCGCCGATCACCGTTACTCTTGCTTTGGGTAAATCCACGCCCATGACTTTGGCGGCTTTTAAAATGCCGTCGATAACCAGCGAAACGGTAAGGGTATTGCCGGTTGTCATGGGTACATTTAAGGAACTCGTTAATGATTTATTATATTGTTCGCCCGCAATGGAAGTAAAACCACCGAGTACAACAACGCCCACGCCCAATTGCTCAGCAATGCGGCATGCTTGTATTACTTTTTCCACAACTTTGTCCGGACTAACTTTCAGCATATCCGGAATGATGGGACACATAATAAAGTAACCGTTCACCGACTTGCCGGTGCGCGAAGTGAATTTTTCGATATCGAAGGATTTGTAGGAAGGCGTCAGTTCAAAAAGTTTGGCTAAAAATTCCTGTGAAGGCAATTTCAGATCGGGTTTGAAATGTTTAAAGTAGCGGAGCAGGTGCTGATAATTATAAGGATGGCCGATGACCGCAAAGCCTTTGATACCGCTGCGCTTGTCGCGAATATTTTTGTAACGGCGCGTGGTCAGAACATCGTCCATGGCGCTTAGCATAAGTTCGAAATTTTTCGTAAGCTTTTCGGCAATGACTTTACTGATCACCTTTTCAAGAAGCGGAATACCGATTCTTGCCGTTACGTCAACGGCGACTTCGGTGCCCCCTTCGGGGCGATCGGAGAGGACCCACTTCCCTTCGAAATCCTCAAGGTCGCCTTCAAATGCTTTGAAGCGAATAGTAAAATTGGGGAAATCAAATTCATCTTTTTGTTTCCAGCGAATGGGAATGTGATCGACTTCGACGTTCCATGAGGTAACGGCAGAATTAGAGTGCCGCTCCAATACTTCGCAATGTTTTACATTGGGCATGTATTGAGGAAAAGCCTGAACGCGCGTGATGAGTCTGAGAACTTTCCATTTTTTGGCTTGGATTACTTTGGAAACCCGCGCGTGAATGAGTCCGTTGCTATTACTTCTATCCATATCCTTTTCCCTTTAAATTTACTTCCTTGGCAAGTTTACCCTATGAAGATACACACGTAAAGCCTAAGAACAAAGTGATTTACGAAGAATATATACCAAATGCAGAGGCGCTCTTTATAAAGAACGGCTCAATGATACTTTATCGGCTTTTTCTTGGATAAGCCGAAGCGGTTTATAAGGCGTGGAATTTACGCAGTTTGATCGAGAGAGGAGAGGGTTTGGCGATTGGAAAAGCCGCTTCCGACGGCGTGCCAATGGTTGATTTCGGTTTCTCCGAGCATCCAGCACAAATAAACTACATTTCCTTTGTGCGTGTGGAAGAAATCAATGAGGGTTGGGAAGACACCTTTTAAATAACAGCCGTAGGCTTGTACTTTGTCAACGAGTACTTGATAGCTATCGGCAAGTGTTTTCATTTGGATAACGAGACGCTCAGCATCTTCACCGTTGGGTGAGTTTTCTTCCACGCCATTTTCCGAAATAAGTTCCAACGCATCTACTTGCGCTTGCAAGCCAAGAAGCCTGGTGTGCATCTCTTCGAGCTGATACAACAAAGGCGTCAGCACGGGAATAAGCTTATTGGCTTCTTCAACGGTAAACGTTTTAACGTCGTACATATTTTTCCTTAAAAATAGTCCGGTTCATTGCCGGCTTTCCATTTAATATTACAACCCATACTCGGCTTCTGATCTTTGGAAACAGGTTTACCCGTCAGGACGGCATCCACGGCAGCGCGCAGATCTTTTCCGGTAAGCGGTTTTCCACTATCGGGCCGGCTGTCATCGAACTGCCCCCGGTAACGCAATTTCCTTTCGCTGTCGTAGAGAAAAAAGTCCGGAGTGCATGCCGCTCTGTATTTCTTGGCGATTGCCTGCGCTTCATCCAAGAGATACGGAAATTGCCAATTATTTTCGGCGGCCATCGTTTTCATTTTCGCCGGACTGTCATCAGGATAATTTTTTATATCGTTGGAATTAATCCCGACAACGGCAAGCTCCTTACTTCTATACACTTGATAAAATTTTCCAAGTTCTTGCCGGATATGTTTTACATAAGGACAGTGGTTGCAAATAAACATGATGAGAAGCGCAGGCTTTTCTTTAAAGTCTGCAAGCGAAAATGTCTTTCCGTTAAAATCAGGCAAAGAAAAATCGGGAGCTTGCGTCCCAAGCTCGCTCATGGTTGAAGGGGTTAAAGCCATACAAAACTCCCATGTTTAGATCTTATTCGTAGCTATAATTTACCACACCTGTCTAGGTATCGAAACAGCTTCCTTTCCATAAGACTATTTTCTCGATTGGCTTTACGGTGTAATTTGGTCCGGATTCTTCCTGCATGAAAATAATCTGAAGATCTTTAAGTCGTGGCTTCGTGGCCCCCTTTTTGTTCCAGGTACGGCAAACGTAGCGTGCATAATACGGAATTAAACCCCGATAGTCTTCGTCTGCTAAATTCATCATGTATTTTCGCCACCGGGCATTGGGATACATACGCGAAATACGCTTCGGTTTTTCCCAATTAATCGGAGCGGATTTGCTGAAAATATCTACTTCCCTTCCGTCTTCAAAAGTACCCGGCATCACAAACCAGCCGTCTTTACGCAAAGGTGACGGTGCAAACATACCCCAATTCTGATCGATTCGAAGTGTCCAACCGATCAGATCGTAGGGCGCCGGGACAACAAAGGAAAGACCAAGTGTAGAGCGGTTCCATAAAAAAATGTAAAAGATAAACAGAGCCGCTAAAAATGTTGCTACAGGAGACGGTTCGATGGCGAGTGGCCGAGGCTTCAGAAAACCGGTTGCAAGGCCGGCAACGGCACGGTTATTGGCCGTCCATTTATAAAACCATTTTCCTATTTGTGAAATGGGAGGCAGGTAGAGCAGCGGCGATATCCAAAAAAATATCGGAGACCACTTTAAAAGGACTCTGAGTGCATCAAATTCATAGAATCTTTTACCGGCTGGTCCGATGACCACCCATGAATTTTTTTTCTGCATATCCATATAAATACTCGGCGATTCTTGTGCAGGACGTAAAGATTGTTCGGGCAGGAGTAGCAATGTTTGAACAATGTGGGAAAACCGGCGGCAGAATCCACAATCTCCATCGAAATAAATCTTCAGCTTAGCTCGCTCGGGGGTATCAAACCGCCGGGTCAGCCAATCCCAAAAATCCGAGGGGATAAAAGGCACCATGGCAAGACAGGAAACCCAGGGGAACAAACCTAAAAGCATCGCGCTTCCAAAACTGATTTGCATGAACCCTATTCCAAATATGACAAACAATCGGACAGCGCTTGTGAATACAGGCCAGAAAAGAAGCAAAGGGCCTACCAATTCAAAAACATACACCGCAGGGGTAAGCTGCCGGGTAAGTTCGCTTTGAGCCAGAAGCCAATCGCCTAAGGGCGTCCTAAACTGGTCGATACTAAGCGCATAGAAAATAGCGCTCCCATTCGTCCACTCTTCGCCCCGTTTATGCAACACAGAAAAATAATACATAAACACAATTTGGAGCAGAAGCCCTGCGGTTCCCGTAGAAAAAATAGACTTAGGTATTTTTTTTCCTGAATTATCAAGCGCCCGGTCTATGGAATATGCAGCGCCCAGGGGGATAAACATACTCCAGAAAAGAAGCAGACGCAGTAACGTATCGGCACGTTGCAATACTATGGGATTTCTCGAATGAAGAGAAATGATAAGAATCCACGAAAGAAACGACATCCAACGAGTTCGCCATCCCACCATGAGCCCGAACGCGCAAAATAGCGCCGATGCGAAAAGAAAAACTTGAAGCGATAGGCAGCCGCTCAAGCTATGCAGGGTGATAAATTGGGTTTCGGGAAAATAGGAAGACAAAACCTCCGTGGGTAAGGCTCCCTTATTGGTGTAATGGGCGATAAGATCGTATGAACGGTTGATGAGATCGGCCAGCAAAAGCGCACCGAGGCCGACGCGAAAGAAAGCAAGCGACCTGACGTCGATAGAAAAAAAATCAGTAAGGGTGGTGGAAAAAATACGGCGGGCCGAAGATTTTTTCTTTTGTGTAGTCAAGGTTTAGAAAGGAAGGCGATGAGTGCCCATGCCGTCATGAACGCTAAGCCCCCTATCGGGGTAATCGCGCCAAACCATCGGATACCCGTCACACTCAATGCGTAAAGGCTCCCTGAAAAAAGAAATATTCCGACTATAAAAAGAATTCCAGCCCACGTTACCTTGCTATCGGTAGTTTGCGTGCTTAAATAAGCGACAAGGAACAAACCAAGCCCATGAACAAAATGATAGAAAACGCCTGTCTTAAAAACGTCCATATGATAAGCACTTAGTTTTTCTCTAAGCGCATGAGCACCGAATGCGCCTAAAAGGACGCCCAAAAACATAATCCATCCACCGACTCGTATCCAGATCATCATTAAATGTAGGCCGAAAAAGTTTCCCGTCTTACCACATCAGACGGGGATCCGCTAACCCAGATCGTATGGGGGCGGTTTTTTAAAATTTCCCATGTCTCGCTCAGGTCTTCACGCGAGGTATTTTCAAATTCCGCAGAAGTTAGAACGAGCGTTTGCGTACCACTTGCTACCGGGAGATTTCGAAGCTCTTCTAAATCCAAGCTTTGAGAAGGCGCTATGATGACCTTTATTTCCTTCCCGGTTTTATCTACAAAGCTTTCTGTGTGATACGGGAGCATGTCCGGCTTGAGCCACTCTACATAAAAGGTTTCGTCGTCGCCGGCCGGAGTCTCAAGAAATAAAAGCGCCAAAGGGGCATACTTTATGGCCAGGGGGAGAAGATGAAACGGCAAAACGAAGGCTTGTGTAATAAATTGCGACGCTAAGTTTCCCACCATATTTAGGGCGTAAAACGGCAAAATCAAAAGCTGGCAATTGGAGAGAAGGCAGGATAGCGACAACAAGACAAACGTCCTTATCCATGTAAAACAGCGGGATTTCCCGCCCCACTTGAATGGATTGTTCAATGCTTCCTCTTCGACAAAGCTTTAACGGCTGAAAATAACGAGCGTTATCTTATACAGAGAAAGCAACGATGTCTAGGTGATTTCGTGCTCAGATTTTTAAACTTACCGGGGAAAAACCGGTTGGGAAGGTAGATCTATACAAAAAGCAGTACCTGAATCATGGCATCCGTAAGAGATAAGTCTTCCGCCATTTTTTTCGGCCAGACGCATGGTAATGTAAAGCAAAAGCCCATCAATCCGGCGCGGACGTTCAAGGAAAAAACTGGGCTTAAAGAGAAGGTGGAGATAATCTTCATTCACCGAGGCGCCCGTGTCTACAAATCTAAGCCGTACACCCCCGGGCCAGTTTTCGCTGGGCATTTGCGTTATGGCTTCTACCGTAATGCGGCCAATCTTTCCGCCAAGCCCCAAGATTGCGTTAAGAAGCAAGTTATAGCATATCTCTCTAAACTCGTCGGTGCTGGCGTACACTTTGGGCAAATCGCTCGGTAGCCATTCAACTACTAGCACATTTTGCAGGCGGTGGTGCAGAAGCTCCGTTGCGCTTTTTAAGCAAGCGCGGACATTAATGTATTGAGGCGAACTATGCGTTTCGGACGAGATAGAAGATTCGACGCCCATTGCTTGCCGTAATCGTTTTGTCGCGTAATCCAACTGTTTTCGGGCGTGATCAATAATAGCGAGATCGTAGGGAATGATACTTTTAGTTTGACGCTCCTGGGCATGGCGACTGTGGGAAAAATGCTGTGCTTCTAGGATTTGGCTGACCAGTTCAAGCGCGTCTAAAACATCACTTTGAACAGGTCCGGGAACCGAAGAATTTACTCGAGCCGATTGAAGCGGAACGTTATCCCCCACGTACCCACCACCTCTCAGGAGACTTTTTATGTCACGCGAAGTGCAAATCGTTTAGGGACTGGCATCTTTAATACAGAGTATACCAGTAATTTTTATATTTTCAACGTAACTCTTTATTCTTCAGTAACTTAAAACTTTTCTAATATTTAAATCGAGTGCTTTAATAAAGTGGTAACAAAAGGCTTAGGAAGATATTTTCGGACGTTGTAGAGCGGATAAAATATTTTCTTGATCAATCAGCTTCTTTTCGCCGGTGGAGCGATTCTTTACTTCAATTTTTCCTTCTTTTAAATTTTTTTCTCCAATAATGACTTGCGTCGGAACGCCTATCAAATCGGCGTCATTGAACTTCACGCCTGCCCTCTCGTCCCGATCGTCGAAGAGAACTTCAGCGCCTGATTTTTCTAATTTTTCATAAATTTGTTCGGCTATTTTTCTGCTTTCGTCATGGCTCTGATTCACCGTAAGTATTTGAATCTGATAAGGCGCAATAGCCTCGGGCCACTTGATACCGTTATCATCGTGATGCTGTTCAATAGCGCCCGCCATAATTCGATTTACACCGATGCCGTAGCACCCCATGATGAACGGAAGCTCGGTTCCTTCTTTACCCAAGAAATGTGCCTTTAGCGGTTTTGAATAGCGCGTGCCCAATTTAAATACGTGCCCGATTTCCATAGCCCGCAAGAGTTTGAGTTTTCCCGTAGCGCAAGCCGGACAGTTATCGCTTTCAACAACATAACGGATATCACCTACAGCGGACGGAGTAAAATCACGCGCCGGCGAGACGTTTCGTATATGCCGGTCTTTCTCGTTGGCTCCGGTTACGGCCGAAACGATCGACATAACGTCCGAGTCGGAAAAAATTCTTATTTTTTCTGTGTTTAACCCAACGGGGCCGACAAAGCCGAGAGGAGCGCCTGTGGTTTTTTCTATTTCTTCCGGAGTTGCTAAACGAATATTTGTCCCGCCTGCGATACGGCGAATTTTAGCTTCGTTTGCTTCGTGGTCTCCCCTGATGAGAACAAGGATGGGTTCATCATCCACTATATAAATCAACGATTTAATCATGGTGTTGGATTTTATTTTAAATGCAGTAGAGATTTCTTCGATCGTCTTGAGCTGGGGCGTATCAAATTTCTCAGGTTTTGGGACGGTCGTATCGGAAGATTTGGCCGACCTGGGGCGATAAGCAGCGATATCACGGCTTGCCCGGTAGTCGCAGAGATTGCACTTGGCAATGACATCTTCACCAAAATCAGCGAGAAGCATAAATTCGTGCGAGAAATTTCCGCCCATGAGTCCCGGATCAGCCTGGACAATTTCAAACGTAAGTCCTGCACGCCGAAAAATTCTTTCGTATGCTCCGTACATAGCTTCGTAACTTTTGTTGAGCCCTGCTTCATCGACATCGAAACTGTACGCGTCTTTCATAATAAATTCTTTAGAACGTACAATTCCGAATCGCGGACGGGCCTCGTCCCGGAATTTAGTTTGAATTTGGTATACGGTGACGGGAAGCTGACGGTATGAATTTACAGTTTCGCCTATAAGTGAGGTGACGCACTCTTCGTGGGTGGGCGCGAGTACGTACTCTTGCCCTGCGCGGTTTTTAAAAGCAAATTTATCGTCCCCCAAGCTTTCGTATCGCCCTGTGCGTTTCCAGAGCTCGGCCGGATGCAAGGCGCCCATCATGATTTCGACGCCGCCCGCACGATCCATCTCGTCGCGAACAAGGGCCATTATTTTTTTAAGCACGCGTTGTCCAAGCGGCAGATAATTGTAAATTCCCGAAGAAAGCTGACGGACAAGTCCGGCACGGATCATGAGCTTATGGCTGGTAGCCTCAGCGTCTTTAGGAGGCTGGCGAAGCGTGGGGATAACGGTTTCTGACCACTTCATGGAGCGACGTGTGGCAGAAGTGTTCGGATGCGTTCAAACCACGACAAATGCGAAATGTCGTTAACCGTAATCACTACAAAAAGCATGATTAAAAGCACAAAGCAGACCTGTGTGCTCCGCTCCTGCAGTTTTAAACTCAAAGGTTTTCGTTTGATAGCTTCAATGATAAGGAATAAGACATGACCGCCGTCGAGCGCGGGAATGGGAAGGAAATTAAAGACAGCGAGAGATACGCTAAGCATTGCCGCAAGTTGAATCACGTAAACGATCCCCATCGAAGACGCTTTGGCCGCCATACCGACTACACCTACCGGTCCGCTCATAGTTTGAATCGGAAGTTGACGCGTAATAAGTCCAAAAATGGCTTCGTACGTCATCAGGGTATAATCCGATACAAGGGTTGCGGCTTTTATAGCGGCCATGGGCGCGGGAAAGCGTTCAATGCGAACGTCTTTTACGTCGGGCTTGATACCGATCCTTGAAAAAGGTTTACCGGGCGTTGCGCTATCGGTCTCGGATTTGGGAGATAACGAAACGATGGCTTCGCTGCCGCTACGCAGTACGGTAAGAGCAAGCGGGCCTTCGGTGTGCTCACGGATAAAAGTCGTCATTTCCATCCATTGATCAACTTTTTTTCCGTCCACAGCCGTAATACGGTCGCTGATCTGCAGTCCGCTTGTTTCCGCCGGATATCCTTTTATGAACTCGCCTATGGTGGCCATCTGTACCGGCCGGCCGATTATGAAGACAACGGTAAATAATGACCAGGCCAAGAACCAGTTCATTATTGGACCGGCAGCCACAACCGTTAAACGCTGAGAAACGCTAGCGGCTAAATAATCACCGGGCTTAGGCTTCGAACCTTCTAAAGCCGCTAAATCTTCGCCTGCCGGACGGACGAAACCGCCGAATGGAAAAAGCGAGATGGCGTATTTTGTCTCACCCCGCGTAAAGCTCCATATTTCTTTTCCAAATCCGATGGAAAATTTTTCCACGCGGATTTTATTTATGCGGCACATTAAAAAATGTCCAAACTCGTGCAATATGATAAGTAAGCCTAAAATCATGAGGGTTAAAAGGATTTGGGATGCGTTAGCTAAAATGTGAAGCAGATTCATAAGGTAAGCGCCTTTTCTCTTGCCCAGCGATCGGCTTCCAGAATGGCTTCCAGATCGGGATTGGATTTATTTTTATGACTCGACAAAACCCGTTCAATAAGACGAGGAATACCGAGGAACGTAAGTTGGCCGTTTAGAAATCGGTCGACTGCAATTTCGTTGGCTGCATTTAAGACCGCAGGCGCGGTACCGCCTTGTTTCCAGACTTCATACGCTAAATTTAGACAAGGAAAAGTGCGCCGATCCGGCAAATCAAACGTGAGCGAACGGATCTTCACAAAATCAAGCTTCGGCAAGTTCATTTCAAAGCGATGCGGATAGCTGAGTGCGTATTGAATAGGAAGTTTCATATCGTTGACGGCCAGCTGGGCCATATGGGACCCATCGACGAACTCTACCATGGAATGAATGACGGCTTCCGGATGAATCAAAATGTCGATTTTTTCAATGGGAACATTGAAAAGATGGTGGGCTTCCTTAATTTCGAGACCTTTGTTCATAAGCGTAGCGGAATCGACACTGATTTTTTTACCCATTCGCCAGCGAGGATGCTTGATGGCCTCTGCTGGCGTAATATTCGTTAACTCATCTTTTTTCTTTCCTAAAAAAGGTCCGCCCGATGCGGTTAAAATCAAACGCTTTACTTCGATATGCGCCCGGCCGTTTTGTCCGTGAAGGCATTGCCATATAGCCGAATGCTCACTGTCGATGGGCAGAATACGAACGCGTCTTTTTTTTGCTTTTTGCATAATCAAATCGCCCGCCATGACAAGCGGCTCTTTGTTGGCAATGCCCACATCTTTTCCGCTTTCGATGGCGGCAAATATCGCGCTAAGACCGCCGGCGCCAACGGCTCCGCAAAGCACCGTATCGACTTCCGAAATACGCGCCACCTCTTTTAATCCGGATTCGCCGGTTACAATTTTGACTTTGGCCTTTCCTAGTCTACGCTCAAGAATGCGAGCGGCTGATTCTTCGTAAACACACACCATTTTGGGATGGAATTCCTCGATTTGACGGCGAAGTTTTCGAATATTGGATTTAGCGGCGAGACCCACGACACGAAAATGTTCGGGGTGCGCTTTAATGACAGCCAACGCATTTTCGCCGATAGAGCCGGTCGATCCGATTAACGATATGTTTTTCACCCGGCCACCCCCGGAAAAACAGATATGTAGTAATAACAGAAAGGAATCGTAAAGATAAGGCTGTCGATAATATCAAGCCCGCCGCCCAAACCCGGAATTTGTCCGGAGTCCTTTACCCCGCAATCCCGCTTGATTAAACTTTCACAAAGATCTCCTACGAGCGCCAAAATTCCGACCACCAAACCGAGAACAAATAGATGCCCTATGGCCACGTGGGATAAAAATATTTTAGAGCCAAGGGACATAATGACGGAAGTTGCAATACTCGCCAAAGCACCCTCGACGGATTTGTTAGGACTAATATGCTGCACAAATTTTGTTTTGCCGAACTTCTGCCCAAAAAAATAGGCCGCCATATCGCCGGACTTGGTTACGAGAATCACATAAAAAATCCAAGCGGCGCCGTTCGGAAGCTGTCGGATCTTGGTGATCATCGAAAAAAACCAACTCACGTAAATAACACCAAACATGGTTACGGAAGTATTCACCAAAGCCTGTTCTTTTAAGCGACGGTGAAAATTAAACATAAAAATGCATAACATAGCTGCCAGCATAATAATGACATCGGCCGGGAAAAAATACGTCAGAGGAAAAAGGCCGCCGAAAATAAGCCCCAAGGCGGAGTTGATTTCAAGTCCCTTTTTTTTAGCCATGTCAAAGAATTCATTTAGGCCAAGAAGTACAAAGGCTTCCACCGCGAGAACAAAGATCCAGTTAGGAGCAAAGAATATAGCGTAGAGCGAGGCGGTAGAGAAAATAATCGACGTGATTATGCGCTTGCTAAATTTGGGAAGTGTGTCGGGCATGATTAATTAGATTATCTGGCGAGTATGTTACCGGCCTATAGTGAAAGAGGCGTCGCACCAAAGCGGCGCTCCCGTTTGAAAAATTCCGATAAGGCTTCCTCTAAATCGGTTTTTCTAAAATCCGGCCAAAGTTTTTGGGAAACATAAAATTCGGCATACGAAGACTGCCACAAAAGAAAATTGCTCATACGGTTTTCTCCGCTTGTACGTATAACCAGATCCGGATCCGGAAGTCCCTTAGTATATAAGAACTGCTCAAATATTTCCGGTTTAATTTCATTACCGCGGACTTCCCCGATTTCTATTGCATGCATAAGAGCCTGAATCGCATCTACAATTTCTTGTCGAGATCCATAACTGAGCGCAAGCGTAAGGGTGAGGGTACGATTTTTTTCGGTACGTGTTCTGGTCTCAGCGAGCAGTTCCTGAATTTTTGAAGGAAGATCGCTGATAGTTCCGATGTAATTTAGCCGGACATCATTGGCAAGCATTTTGTCCAGCCGATCGTGCAGGTAGGTGGCCAGTAAATCCATAAGGAAAGATACTTCTCCGCGGGAGCGCCGCCAATTTTCTTTTGAAAAGCAATAAAGCGTTAAATACGGGATGCCTATTTCTCGGCAGGCCGTGACAATTTCATCTACGCTTTCAACGCCTGCTTGATGCCCGCTTACGCGCGGGAGCCCTCTCTGTTTTGCCCACCGCCCGTTTCCGTCCATGATAATAGCGATATGTCGAGGAAGATTTGCGCCGGGCAGGTTTGTGCTCATAAAACAATGGTTTGCGCTCGACCGGAACCGACCGATACGATTTCGATAGGAGCTTCAACCAATTTTTCTAAATAGCGCAAATACCGCTGTGCACGAATTGGAAGGTCTTTAAATTTCGTGATGTTCGTTGTAGATGAATACCACCCTTTTACAACTTTATAGATCGGGCGGCATTGTTTAAGCGTTTCGACATGAGAAGGTAGATGGGTAAGCAGTTTGCCGTGGTACTTGTAAGCTACACATACTTTAATTTCTTTAAGATTATCCAACACGTCCAGTTTTGTAACCGCGATGGAATCCAGACCGTTAACGCGTACAGCCTGCCGCGTGAGAACAGCATCAAACCACCCGCATCGTCTGGGCCGGCCTGTGGTCGCGCCGAATTCTTCACCCCAATCACGCACCTTTTTTAACATTTCAGGTTCCATTTCGGTAGGAAAAGGACCTTCGCCTACGCGCGTTGTGTACGCTTTTACCACACCCATAACTTTATGGACATCGTGGAGTCCTAATCCGGTACCGGTAATAGCGCCGCCGACGGAGGAATTGGACGACGTTACAAAAGGATAGGTTCCGTGATCAACGTCTAAAAAGGTTCCCTGCGCGCCTTCGAGAAGAATCCTTTTTTTTCTTTGGACGGCATCGTGAAGGAGCTGAGGAGTGTTTCGCGTATAGCTTAGAAGTTTCTTACGGAAAGAGAGGCACTCCTTTAAAATTTTTAAATACGAGAGAGGCGGTTCGTGGTAGATGTGCTTCAGGAGCTTATTTTTTTCTTCTAAAACGTGCTTAAGCCGCGCCTTAAAAACAGAAATTTCCGCGAGATCGCCGACGCGGATTCCTAGGCGCGCTGCTTTATCCGCGTAGCACGGGCCGATTCCGCGCTGCGTCGTGCCGATTTTTTGACTGCCGTTGGCTTGTTCGGAAAGCCGGTCAAACATTTTATGATAAGGCATAATCAAATGCGCCTGATCGCTTAAAAAAAGACGCCCATCAACCTGAATTTTTCTCTGTTTTATTCCCTCAATTTCTTTTAGGAGTTCTTCAGGATCAAGAACGACTCCGTTAGCAATGACACAAATAATGTCGCGCCGTATGATGCCCGAAGGAATTTGATGGAGAACAAAACGTTCTGCGCCTACACGCACCGTATGACCGGCGTTGCTTCCGCCTTGGAACCGGACAACATAGTCGGTTTTGTCGGTGAGAAAATCGATGATCTTTCCCTTGCCCTCATCGCCCCACTGGGCGCCTACGAGAACAACATTGGACATATTAGGCTTGCTCCTTACCCTCAAGTTCTAAACACAAAAATTAGAAGCGGACTACTTTTACCGCTTGGACTTTTTTTAATTTTCGTATTTCTTCAAGCACGCTCGGCGGAACCTTTCCGTCTACGTTAATCATGGCAAATGCCGTACCGCCTTCTTGCCGCCTGCCCAGTGTCATTTCGGCTATATTAACGCCGTTTTTTCCGAGAAGCGTTCCGATTTCACCAACAAATCCCGGCTTGTCGTCGTTGGTGACGGCGAGCACCGTACCCCGCGGAACTGCGTCGATATAATATTCATTAATGCGTGCGATACGCGGTTCTTTATTGCCATAAAGCGTACCCATTACAAAGTGAGTTCCGGAAGATGTAACGATGGTTGCCGCTACCGCATTGGCAAAGTCTTCTACAGCCGTTGTTGTACTTTCGTTTATAGTAATTCCACGTTCGCGAGCCGTTGGGATGGAGTTGACGAAATTTACCGATTCACCGCAGATGGGCGTAAGCAGGCCTTTAAGAAATGCTGCCGTGAGAGGGGCCATTTTATAGGTGGTCACTTCTCCGCTGTATTTGATATCGACTTGTTTTACATCTCCTTCGAAAAGCTGAGCCTGAAGAAGGCCCAATTTTTCCGTCAGAACTGTCCATGGTCTAAGAATGCGCGCCGACTCCGCATCTAAAGAAGGAATGTTGACGGAATTTCTGATTTCTTTACCAAATAGAGCATCGACAACTTGTTCGGCAACTTCGAGCGCTACATTTTCTTGCGCTTCAACGGTTGCTGCGCCTAAATGGGGCGTGCTGATCACATTCGGATGTAGCAGAAGCGGGTGATCTTTTTTGGGAGGTTCCGTGACAAATACGTCGAGAGCAGCTCCGGCAACACGGCCTTCGTTTAACGCTTCGAGAAGCGCGTCTTCGTTAATAATTCCTCCGCGTGCGCAATTGACAATCCGAACGCCTTTTTTCATAAGCGTGAACTGAGGTTTTGAAATCATATCGGTGGTTTCGGGTGTGAGCGGTGTGTGCACGGTGATGAAATCGGATTCTTTGGCAAGTTCATTCAGCGATACGAAACTCACATTGATTTGTTTCACATGATCGGCCGATATGAATGGGTCGTGTACCAGAACTTTCATACCGAACGCTACACCAAATCGAGCTACTTCTCTTCCGATACGTCCGAACCCCACAACGCCGAGCGTTTTCCTATGCAGTTCTGCGCCGGTAAAAAGCGAACGTTTCCACTCTCCTTGCCGAAGAGAATTAAAAGCCTGCGGAACTTTTCGTGCGAGGACTAAGATCATTGTCCATGTGAGTTCGGCAGTGGACTTCGTGTTTCCTTCCGGCGTATTCATCACGATAATCCCGCGCTTGGTGGCGGCTTCAAGATCAACATTATCAACGCCAACCCCGGCGCGTCCGATGATCTTTAGGCGCACGGCGGCATCGATAATTTCTTTGGTGACTTTCGTTTCGCTTCGAATGACGATCGCATCCACATCGCGAATCGCGTCCTTCAAATCCTGCCCTTTCAGGCCGGGTTTATTGATGACCTGGATTCCTTTGGTTTGCTCCAGAAAGCGCAGGCCGGAGGCATCCAATTTATCGCTTACGAATATTTTGAATAAGTCATTGTTCACTTTAGCCTGCTCTTTCTTCTCGGCAAGTACGGGCATAACCGATCCTTTGTCGTTTTATTTTTTCTTGCTCATTTTGCTCTTGTCTACAATCTCGTCCACAACTCCGTATGCCTTGGCTTCCTCGGCGCTCATGAAATAATCACGATCGGTATCGCGTTCGACGTGTTCGACGGATTTATTACAATGTTTGGCAAGAATGTGATTTAGTTGATCTTTAATTTTTAATATTTCCTTGGCCTGGATACTGATATCGCTTGCCGTGCCTTGCGTTCCTCCCCAAGGCTGATGAATCATCACGCGGGCATACGGAAGCGCAAAGCGCTTGCCCGGTGAGCCACCGGCCAGAAGAAGAGCGCCCATGCTTGCGGCCTGTCCAATGCAGAACGTGTTAATTTCACAGCTCACAAACTGCATGGTATCGTAAATGGCAAGCCCTGCGGTAACCGATCCACCCGGTGAATTGATGTATATGTTGATGGCTTTATCCGGGTCTTCCATCTGTAAAAATAAAATTTGTGCCACGATTAAATTGGCAACCATATCATCAATGGGTGTGCCGATAAAAACAATGCGATCTTTCAAAAGCCGCGAATAAATATCGTAAGCACGTTCGCCCCGGCCGCTTTGCTCAACAACCATGGGAACCAGATAATTTCCGTATATACCGCTCATAACGACTCCTTTTTGGGTGGGTTAGTTCTTTGCAATACCTGATTTCAAAAAGTCGAATACTTTTTCATAGCGCAGTTGATCGCGCAGCGCGTCTTGGCGATTTTCATCTTTAAGGCGGCTTGCGGTTTCTTCGGGGTTACGCGAAGAACTCACAAGTTCTTCTATGCGTTTGTGTAACGCTTCATCGCTTATTGTAATACTTTCGAGCTTCGCGATTTCATCAAAAATAAGAGCTACACGCACTTGGCGTTCAGCTTCCTTTTTAAGTTCCTCGGCTTTTTCTTTTGTTAACGCTTCTGCCTTATCTTGAGGATGACCGCCGGATACCAAATGTTCGACATTTTGCTCCGTAAGATAATGAACCCGCCGAAGCACGGTACTGTCCGGTACGTCAAATTTAGATTGCTTAATCAACTCATCCAGAATGGAATGCTCGAATGCGGTCTCGTTTTCGCGTTCTTTCATGTTATGCAAATCCTTGCGAATGTGCTCGCGTATTTCAGCCAATGTTTTATAGCTGCTTACGCTCGCCGCCCAGTCGTCGTCGGCTTCGGGAAGTTTCTTTTCCTTAATATCTTTTAGGATAAATTTGAACGCGGCTTGTTTTTTTGCCCATTCGCTGCGCGGAAACGACTCGGGCAAGTCGATGGTAATGGTCCGCGTTTCGCCGATTTTCATTCCCGCAACCTGCTTGGCAAAGCCCGGAAGCATCGGCTCGTCTTTTAATTCAAAGATTTCGTCGGATTTTTTCTCGCATTCTTTCCCTTCGATAGAAAGCACGTAATCGGCTACGACAAAATCATCCATTTGTGTTGCCCGCTCCGACACCACCGCAAACGTTGCGCTGCGTTCGCGCATGCGATCGATAATCTGGGTAACCTCTTCCTCGGTGACGGTGAATTCGGGACGTTTAATCTTTAAGCCTTGGTAGCGCGGAAGTTTAATTTTCGGTCGCAATTCAATATGCAGCTTAAAGGAAAGCTGGTCGCCTTCAAATTGAATATCCCGCACGGTAGGATAATGAATGATTTCTTCCTTTTCCATTTCCATAGCCTCGCGAACCGAACGGCTGAGAAGTCTATGAACAACTTCACTGCGCGCTTCATCTTTAAAATGTTGCTCTAAGATAGCGATGGGCACTTTTCCTTTGCGAAATCCGTCAACCTGCGCTTTGGGAGCTATGGATTTGAAATAATGCTCCCGCACTTCCGTAATGGCTCTGGCCACAATGGTGATATCCCATTCTTTTTCGCATTTGGAAATGGATTTGGATTTTAATTTTTCTATAACAGGAGATTCGTCTGTCATGGTGACCACGTTTACCTCTGCGCTGGTTTGCGCGAACGACATGAATTAATTATATTATGAAGACTGGAGCGAGCGAAGGGATTTGAACCCTCGACATCAACCTTGGCAAGGTTGCGCTCTACCAACTGAGCTACGCTCGCATCGTTATAAATCTGCCGCCGGAGAGACTCGAACTCCCAAGGGTTTCCCCACATGATCCTAAGTCATGCGCGTCTGCCAGTTCCGCCACGGCGGCGGCGAAACATTCAGTACTATAAGGACCGGCAAACCTAGGGCGCACGCATATGGTGCGCCCAGAAGGATTCGAACCTTCGACCCACTGATTAAGAGTCAGTTGCTCTACCGACTGAGCTATGGGCGCGGCCTACCAACAAGCCGAGGATTCTAGCAAAACACACTTTCGGTGTCAATGTTACCCTAATATTTTGAACGAGTTAAGTCAACGAGAGTGGGTATCTTCCTAAATATTTTGCATGAGTTGGGTAAACCGTTTTGAATCTTCGGGTAACGGCGACGGGCTAGGAGCCCTATTGGCTAAGATAAATTCGAGTTTTTCCATTCGTTCTATCGTAATGGGGCGCTTATTCTCCCAGTCTACCGAGGAAGCTGTTACGTTCGGATCTTCGTGCGTAGCCCGCGCGCGATTGAGCACATCTGCAAGCGCTGAGGCGTCATATCCAGACTTTTCCATAAACCCGACGGCTTTCTTGTCTGATTCGTAAAGCAATTCGGTTTTATCCATTTCTCCGTAGGGAACGTTTGTTAAAAGAATAACGCCCGCGGCGCTCGCCGCTCCGATCGGGCCAAAAAACGATCCGACCATAGCTGTCAAGGCCGCGATATCTTCGGCATGCTTTTTAAACTTGGAGAAAACGGGGGGCTGATACTGAACCTCCCCTATTTCATGGGCTAAAATTCCCGCCAGCTCTGATTCGCTCCGGACAAAATGAAGAAGGCCTGTGGTAAGAAAAATATATCCGCCAGGGGCTGCTGTAGAATACAACCGTTCGTCAACTAAGATGGTAAACGTATACGGCAGATGCGGCCTATCGCTTTGATGCGCTAGTTTCCAGCCAACTTCGTTAATGTAATTTAAAATTTCCGGCTTTGTATAAATGTATTGGGAAGCCAAAATGGCGTCGTAAATTTGCCGGCCAACTTCGATCTCGGCCTGCTCGCTTTCTGTTCCTCGAGTGGGAACGCCTAATACGGCGGGAAGGTTTTTCGCTCGGGAAGCGCAGCTTACGTTCATGGATACGATCAACGGTACTAATAAAATCGCTACCGAAGAACGTTTGATTTTAGATAACGAGATGTTCACCTAATCCTCATGAGTGCGCCCGACTGGGGTCGAACCAGCAACCCTCTGCTCCGAAGGCAGATGCTCTATCCAATTGAGCTACGGGCGCAGACTGTAAAATTCAAAATGATAAGTGGAATAAAGCTTTGAAATCAGCCGGAAGGACGATTTTCTACGATCGCTCGAAAAACTTATTTGGGCGGCGTTTCGCCGGTTCCCTTGGGAGATAAAAGATTGTTTTGAACGAGCGATTTTTCGAGCTCTAACATGGCCTTTTTGAATTCCACAAAATGCGAGACATTAAAGGAAAGGCCTTTGGTCGTAGGAATCTTATCGTTCGAGGTTCGGACGTCGGTATAAATTCGCAGATCGACGAGATCGTGTCCTTTGTACTCTTTAACTTGTATACGAATTTCTTCGTAGCTATTTTTTTGAAACGAGTAGATTAGTTTGTCCATACCTCGCCCTCCGATTGCGAGAAGAAGTTATTGTTCCCTCAACACCAGACTAATGGCGCCCAAATCGCCGCTATGCTCACCTAGCTTAGAACGCATAATTTTGCAGGCTTTAAGCGGTTCAGGCCATGCTTCGCGTTTAATGGCCTGCTCCATCGATTTCCATACCAGATCACCAGCTTTCATAACACCACCACCCAACACTACTACTTCAGGGTTAAGAATATTGATGACATTGGCAAGTCCGATACCCAAAAAATGGCCTGCGTTACGCATAATCTGAATCGCCAAAGGATCGCCTTCTCTGGCTGCGTCGGCAACGATTTCCGCCGTCAATTTCCCATTGCCGGGTCTTGCTTTGTAAGAGCCTAATTCATGAAACTTTCCGGCTTCCATCATGCGCTTCGCCTGTGCTGCAATAGCTGTTCCGCTGGATAGAGCTTCTAAACAACCGCGTTTTCCGCAATTGCACAGCGGTCCCCCGGGAATGATGGTTGTGTGGCCGATCTCACCCGCACTGAAACTGGCTCCAGAGATTAACTCTCCGGAAACGATAATACCGCTTCCAATGCCCGTGCTGACCGTAACGAAAACAAAGTTATTGGCTTGCTTACCAACGCCGAAGAGTTTTTCAGCCAACGCCGAAGCTTTTGCATCGTTATTGATAAAAACCGGTCGGCGAAATTTCTTCCGTAAGATATCCTTAATCTTGATACCTTTCCAACCCGGTAAATTAGGAGATTCAGGGATAATGCCCTTTTCAGGAGAAACAGCGCCGGGGACAGAGACTCCGATGCCTAAGATGTCGGCGGGTGATAAGCGTTGTTGGAAAAGGATTAAATTGATGGTATCGATTATATCTTTGATCGAATTTTTGGCATCGGAACGTATGCGGGTTAGGATTTCCTTTTTTTCAATAATCGTGCTGTCTTTTCTTGCAAGCGATATTGAAATTTTGGTCCCGCCTATGTCCACGCCGATAATGGGCTTCATATGATCCACTCCTGTTGTCCAGCAAAATATCCGGAGATTATACTAAATATTCGTCTACTTCAAATCTAATATTTAATAGCGCAAAATTACCCGATAGGCTATTTCGCTTACTTTTTTAAATATAAAATATGTAACATGTTATATATCAATATGTTATGGCTACTATATGTTATGCGATTTAGGCCAAACCCCACCGCTGCATATTTTTGACATGGGTCTCGCGGCTCGAAAAACGAATTTTTGGGAGTCTTTTGAAGTGGCTGGTGCAAAAATGGGCAGAGACGGAATCGAACCGCCGACACAGGGATTTTCAGTCCCTTGCTCTACCAGCTGAGCTATCTGCCCATGTGAAGGCGTAATTCTAACAAACTTTGAAAGTTTTACAATAGCGAACTCTAAAAATAGAAAGATCGTTAGCTGTTTTGGCGCGCTAGGTTGACATCATTGATCTTCGCGATTAGAATTCCGAGTCACGGCCTTCCGGATTTCTTTTCGCTTTGAAATATTCATGATGGGCGGTTAGCTCAGCTGGTTAGAGCATCTGATTTACATTCAGGGGGTCGGGGGTTCAATTCCTCCACCGCCCACCATGAGTAAGTCGCGATTCACATTTAGAATAAAGCGGTTGGGAATTAAAAAGACTGGCGGAGTCGACGGGACTTGAACCCGCAACCTCCGGATCGACAGTCCGGAGCTCTAACCAGTTGAGCTACGACTCCAATATAAGATGAGAAGATCGGTGGAACAAAACTCGACTAAGGCAAATTGTCGTTGACGTAATAAATGATCGCTTGCCGCTCATCTTCGTTGATAGATTTGTAGGAAACACCTACCCGATATGTTTCCCGATCGCCTGCTTCTAGCTTGCTGTAAACCACAGTGACAGCAGCGCGAATACATTCGTCCCGTCCGGGAAGGTTAAATTCGATTTCCAGCTGAGTTCCGATAGGACAATGCACAGACGCATTTAAGCCGAGTCCGGCACCGCCTAAATCGCGCGTCCATGCCGGATCGATACTAAACCCGCCCTTTTTCAATAAATCAGTAGGCTTGGTTCGTACTAGCTTGACGGGTAACTCTCGTGCAAGGCGTGGCCATTTTCTCCGATCCGGTCCATCGTATGATTTAGCCGACCGTTTGGCATGTGTATTTTTCTTTTTTGCTGCCTGGGCCACAAGTGCTCCTTATAGATCGGGGAATTCTAACCAATCACGAAACAACTGTCAACGCGCGTTACATTACTCGTGCGATGCATTACGAAAAAATTGGTGGAGGCGGGGGGAATTGCACCCCCGTCCAAAAGTCTGAACCGATCGCGGTACCACATGCTTCTTCAGTCTTTTCGCCTGATTCCGAAGTTTGAGACCGAAAGAAAGCTTCAGAACGAGTCCTGAAAAGTCTTAGCTGATTTGTTCAGAACACCAAACCAGAGCAACCCCGAAGGTGTCGTCCATCGAAAATCCCGGGGTGAGAAATCCGCGGACGTCGCTGTACCTGTTTAGGCAGCGAGTGTGAGAGGCATTGACATCGGCGAGATGTCAACTCTCTCAAATGCTAGATTGTCTTTAGCATTTATTGTTTTTCAGGTTTTTTACGAGGCCTCCTGAAACCTCGGCATGCACCAACGACAGCAAGGCTCCTGTCGAACCTATTCGCCCCCGCCGAGAATACCGTAATGCGTCAATGCTTACCTTTTGATTTTCTGACGCTTGCCCGAGCTATTTCGCGCTCGTGCATTCTCTTCTTAATATCCTGGCGTTTGTCGTAGAGCTGTTTACCTTTACAAAGAGCGATTTCTACCTTCACAAATCCCCTCTTAAAGTATAGCCTTAGAGGAATAAGTGCAAATCCTTTTTTTGTGCCGGCACCGATTAATTTCTCAAGCTGTGCCTTATGCAGCAACAACTTACGCATCCGCATAGGATCCATTTCCCTGCCGGCATGGGCCCACGCTGGGATGTGCATATTAATGATCCAGCCTTCGTTCTTAAAAACGCGGCAAAAGCTTTCTTTAATGCTCGCGTGGCCGCCGCGAATAGACCTGACTTCCGGTCCTTCGAGTACAACTCCCGCTTCGTACTTTTCAAGAATGATGAACCGGTGCGAAGCTTGCCGGTTTGTAGCAATGATTTTTTCCCCGCCGCCTTTTGCCATAGGAAAATAGTATAGCATCAAATTAAAGCATATCTAATATGAGGATTATGTTTCGATGGGGTAAGTCTTAATTAAGCTTAACGCCGTTAGAAAATTTAGAACTGCGAACATCGGTAACGTTGGGAAAGGCCGGCGATCGTTCATTGGTTGTTCTAATGACCGTATAGGTCATATTGGCAGGATTTTGGCCGTCAAGAAACGGAGTGGCAGCTGCAGTGTTTAATCTTAT
>Ga0209515_10002033_pt1 | contig 32013 bp, 24 predicted proteins | sample Subgroupgradi54m_FD_187454 | JGI IMG/M metagenome (GOLD analysis project Ga0209515, IMG submission 187454) | Subsurface groundwater microbial communities from S. Glens Falls, New York, USA - GMW60B uncontaminated upgradient, 5.4 m (SPAdes)... ... | reverse complement strand
CGATCTTCTCCCTTCTCGAGAAAACGGGCAAGCAAGTTTCTGCCAATAAAACCAGTGGCACCACACAAAAGAAGTTTTTTCCGATTCATATCTTTGAGGCTTCCAAAACAACCTGTTTTTGACGCAAAACGGATGGCGCCCATAATTCTTTGATGATCAAGACGAGAACGGCGAAACCGTTACCGAGCGGACTCATTTTTCTCAAGCCGGCAATTCTGGGCGGTTCATGCCCCGGTATTTCACCTACTTTCAGATTCGCCTTAGCACACTCGATGGAAAGAAGCGGCTCGATGCCTGCACGCCCTGGGTGAATCCGGATACACTCAAGAATATTTTTCCTCCAAGCCCGCAACTTGACAAGACTATCCGTATAATGGCCTCCGAATAATATATTGATCAGCTTCGTAAACAACCAATTGCCGAAAGCTGTCACCACATTATCATCTTCAGACTTTGTTCCATTCAAGTAGGGGGATGCAATCACCCTATCATACCCTTCTTTCATCTTTGTGATCAGGCCTGGAATAATCTCCGGCAGCGAGTTTCCATCGGGACTGAAGGTAATGATCGTGTCGCCCGTTGCAACTTCAAGCCCTTCGTAATAGGCATTGGCCAAACCACTGACTCGCTGTCTAATGGTGTGGTATCCGTGTCCCTTTGCATATTCATAGGTCCCATCGACCGAACCCCCATCAACAGCCAGAATCTGATCGACCCATTCTCTGTTAATTCGGGGCATTATTGCTTCCATTCCCTCAATTTCACTCAAAGTAGGAATAAGAAGACTCACTTTCATTTTCTGGTCCCAAAACGGAATCCGTTCGATAAACAAGCCTTCACGCATGCGGTAGCAAAACCGATGCTGTGATTTTCTCCCATCACGAGGGCACACTTGAGATGAATTCCAAAATCCATACGTTACTAGAAAGGCCCTTTGAATCGTCTTTCATGATTGTAGAAGTCCTCTTTTGAGAGATCAACCGGCTCAAGATCAAGTTTTTTTTCCACTACCCGAATGATATCCTCGGCATTTGGATAGAACTCGTTCTCCAAACAGCGGACGGTTGGGCAAGGCGTCCCAGCAAAAGCAAGCCTACTGACTGGAGATTTTAGTTGTCCAAAACATTTTTCCGATACACGGGCCGCCACCTCCGCACTGAAACCACAATGCAGCCAGTCACTATCGGCAACTACGCAATGTCCCGTCTTTCTGACGGATTCGATCATCAGGGTGTCATCAAGTGGAGCGATGGTTCTTGGATCGATGATCTCAACACTCACTCCTCTTTGCTGCAAAATCTCCGCCGCCTTCAATGCTTCGACATTCATCCAGGATGTGGCGACAACAGTGATGTCACAACCCGAGCGCACAATGTTCGATTCCCCAAGGGGAATCGCATAAGGCTCTTCCGGCACCTCATCCACAGCCCAATAGAGCCAGCGGTGCTCAACAAAAACAACAGGATTATCATCTCGAATTGCTGAAATAAGAAGACCCTTGGCATCTTTCGGCGTAGTAGGTAAAACGACTTTCAAACCCGGAATGTGAGCAAAGTAAGAGTGGAGACTTTTGCTGTGCTGATACCCCTGTCCCCATCCCCTCCCCACAATCACTCGAATCACAAGAGGAACTTTGAGTTTTCCTCCCGTAGAATAAATGTATGAAGAAATCATATTGACCAGTTGATTCATGGCGAGCATAAGAAAATCAACCCGGATATGAACGTGGATGGGCCTCATTCCATTGATGGCAGCCCCCAACCCAAAGCCTGTCATCGTCTCTTCGCAAATGGGCGTATCAAAGCATCTGTCCTTCCCGAATTGCTCCACAAGTCCTGCGGTACTACCAAAAATCCGGCTGTGGTCTGGAACCCCAATACCATAAACAAACACACTAGGATCTCTCTCCATTTCTTGCCTCATAGCCTCATTCAAAGCCTCACAAAAACTAATCTTTCTCATAAAACACACCTTTATAAAGCTGATCTGCAGTGGGAAAAGGCGCTTCCCTCGCTTTCTTCACACTACTTTCAGTTTGTTCGTCGATGGCGGCTTCTAGTTGACAAAGTTCATCTTCTGAGTAACCGTTTTTGAGAAGCCGATTGCGCTGTAAGATAAGGCAATCACGCTTTAGCCACTCGTGATATTCTTCTTTGGATCGATAGCCTAGATGGAAATCTTCTTCAATCCCAATATGTTGAAGATAACGATAGCATTGGAGATGAAGGAACACAGGTTTTTTCGTCTGAAGCGTCAAGGCCATTGCATTTTGAGTCAAACGGTAAATCGCCTCAACATCAGTGGTATTTTCCTGAAAGACATGGCATTCAAACTTCTCGATGATGTCAACAACCGATCGGTACCCCTGTCGAACCTCTTTGGAAGCGTGAACGGCCAGACCATTATCTTCACAGATCAGTAAGACCGGCAGTTTCATGACACACGCAACATTGAGAGCCTCCCAAAAGACGCCTTCGTCCAAAGCTCCATCCCCAAAAAAGACACCGCAAATCCTCCCGTTTCCCTTCTGCTTATTTGCAAAGGCCACACCCAAAGCCATTGGGATACAGCTCGCAACCACAGCCGAAGAACACAGATATCCCATGGCAGGAAGAGCCAAATGCATCGACCCACACTTTCCTTGGGCGGTTCCTGTTTCGCGGCCGTAGAGTTCAGCAAAAAAAAGGTCTGTATCCTCAGTCTTAGCAAGGAAAGTGGCATGACTTCGATAAGAGGCAAGAATCTGATTTTTCGGACCTAGGGCGTGGCAAACACCCACTGAGATGGCTTCCTGACCCCTTGACATATGCATCGGCGTCTTCATCTCATCTTCGGGATAGTGCTTAATAATCAGATCCTCGGCCCGCCGGATCATATAAAGCTTCCGATAGAGATTAATGTTTAAGCCATTTAATGTCGAAACCCGTAAATTGTTTGATTTCTCTTTTACCATTTTGTATCTAGTCCTCTGCGCTTTATGACAATCTCAGGAAGAAATTTATGCCTAGCCACAATACCCCCCTCAATGAGGTCTAGTCCCTGACAAAACTTTTTCCTTAGCCGACCTTTTCTTGACGGGTGTTCTGCGGTTAGCGCGCAGGATAATTTCACGACGCTTCCGGAAGAAAAAAATGACCCCAGAAGTGCAAACCAAGAAAAAAACAAGCCCGAGGGTACCTATTACTGGTCCTTGGAGTAGAACGGCCATGGCCACGATGCAAAAAAAGGCCTGAAGCCCCCAAAGCACAGAGACAGCCCCGCGCGTGCCCAAACCAAGACGCATGAATCGATGCGAAAGATGATCTTTGCCCGCATATTCAATCCATTCCCTAAAATTTCTCACTTTGTTCTCTTTAATCCTCAGGACTGTAATCAAAATCATATCCAGGATCGGAACACCTAAAATAAGTACCGGAACCGCGATAGTCACTGACCAGTGATTAGACCACTCGGCCATGACGGCAAGACTGGCCAGGGTAAAGCCCAGAAAAGTACTTCCGGCATCTCCCATGAAGACGTGAGCGCGCCTGAGATTGAAAACGAGGAAACCTGCTGCGGCACCTGCCAGCGCCACCGAGAGATAGGTCAGCCAAAATTGTCGGGTCAAGAAAGCCACAAGAAAGATAGTGAGGCTTGAGATCGCTACCAGACCTGCCGCAAGGCCATCCATATTATCTAGAAAATTCACGGCATTCGTAAGACCGATGATTCCGAGGGCCGTAAAAAAAGCATTCACCGCAACGCTCGGAAAAACAGTGAGAATGACGCCGTATTTGAACATCAGGATCCCACAGGCAAGAAGCTGCCATAAGAGTTTGACGGCCGCCCGTACATGAAACCAATCGTCCAAAACTCCCATCACAAACACCATCGTCGAAGCCACCAGCACTCCTTTAAGCATTTCGCTCAAATCCATGCGGTAAAGAGTACCAATCACGAACGCCAGATAAATCGCAAGACCTCCCAAACGAGGCACGGGTTGTGTGTGAATGCCATGCGCTTTGGGATGATCGAGAATTTTCAGTCGAAAAGCTAACCATCTGGAAAGCGGCGTCAAGAGCGCAGACAAAAGAGAGGCGATGAGAAAGATGTCCAAAAATCTGAAAACATGATAGCTGGCTGGATCACCTTGCGGGGTTGGCATAGTCAAGTTACCAATTCTGCTTTCTTATTTTTTTGTTTGGCCAGAGGCAGGTCCATAATCGCCCGGCATAGGGTGCCGCATTCTTCATCGCTCAGAGAAGGAAAAATAGGTAGAGAACAAGCCTCTCTCATCGCGGCGACCGTTTCCGGAAAATTCTTGTCGGAGAGCTCAAGGTATTGATGAAGCGGTTTGAAGACCGGCTTTTTGGCTTCAATGCCCTCCTGTTTCAGCCCCTTAATCCAGTGATTCAAACCTTTCCTGATCCTTAGGACATACCGAAAGTAAACATGATTGCAGCCGGCGCTTTCCGTGGGGGTGATAAAATTTCCGTTGCGAATAGCATCCTGGTAGCGGGCCGCTATTTCCCGGCGCCTTGAAATAAAGAACGGAAGCTTCTTCAGCTGCTCAATGCCGATGGCCGCCTCCAGATCGGTCATTTTTGAGTTGGTCCTCAAGCGATACGAATTTTTCTTATCGTAATCCCTAAGGTCGTAGAGTTTGTCGGCAAGACGTTTGGAATCGGTTAGAATCATTCCCCCCTCACCTGTGGTCATCATCTTTGTGGCGTAAAAAGAAAAAAGGCTAAGAATCCCGAAGCTTCCCACTTTTTCCTCCCCCACCTGAGCTCCAAGGGCCTGTGTCCCATCCTCAATAATGTTCACTCCCAACGCGAGAAGTTCCTTCATTCTGCTGGCGCGCCCAAAGGCGTGGGGTACCAGGATGGCTTGGGTCCTTCGCCCAATTTTTTTCTTCACGTACGAAACAGAAATATTGAAGTCCGCGGGTTCAATATCCACAAGAACCGGTTCGGCTCCTACCGCACGCACCGCATGCAAAAGAGCCACACAGGTATAACTCGGCATGACAACTTCATCTCCGCGAGAAATATCGAGGGCCATCAAAGAAAGGACCAAGGCCGAAGTGCCTGAACTCACTGCCACCGCATAACGGCGGCCCACCAGTTCTGAAAAACTTCTCTCGAAACTCGCGACGCGTTCCCCCTGAGCGATCTGAAGAGAATCCAGCACCTCGAGGCAGGCCTTTTTCTCTTCCGAGCCCAGGGTAGGACGCGAGTGAGGAATCATTTTTTTTCTCCCGCCGTCTTGGAATGAGAGCCTTGTTTCAAGATTTCAAGACTTTTCGGACCACAATTGAAAAGGAGATCCACAATCGAAAGTTCGGGGATGAAACCTCCTCCCGGATAAAGCTGAGGGTATTCAGGACATTCGAAATGCTGAAACAAAAGCTCTAAACCTTCCTGCTCAAAAGGTTGCGTATCAAGATAAACCTCCGCAGCATAAGCACCCGTAAGATAAACGGTTGCACCTAGGTCCTTGCAAATACCAATCAGACGCTCAGTCGCTTCTCCTCGGAATGATAGGTCAGAGCTCCTTATGATTTTGGTTTCGATGCCGAGAGCACGGATGAGATAGAAAAAGATCTCATAATTCAAATCGTTTAACTTCTTCCACGGTCGGTTATAAACCTCCCTGAAAAAGATCTCGTGTTCCTTAAAGTAGGGGGCTTTGCGGTAATGATTCGAAAGACTGCCCCAATGCTTCTTGCACCAATTTTGTTTTAGATCGATTTCTACTTCCGAAAGAGGCTGAGCCAACCGTTGCAGGACGGGAACAGTCAAAGTCAAAGGACCTTGCGGGCTTTTGATCTTATTTCGATTCTGCCATCCGTTTTTATTGAACTGAATATTATCCAGCACCACAAAGGTCTCACATGAAGCGATCTTGTGGAAATAACGTAACCAGGGAAGATAATGAAGCTGATGCGCCGCTACAATCATATCACGAAGCGATGCGCGATGAAGGCTTCTGCCGCATCAACAGACACCTCACGACCGCGGACCCGGCATAGCCACTCGACGTTTTGCACGCTGGCGTGGTGAACACCTGTTCTAACCTGCGATTTGTAACAAGACAAGGCTTTCAGTTTGGTATCCAAATAATCGGTGATATCCACATAGAAATTCGGGTGGAACTTCTCTCTCTCCAAACTCCACGAAATGGCCGGATATTCGCACGAAAGAACAATATTTTGAAACGGCTTCACCTCCGGCGAGCTGGGACGACAGGCTGTAAATCCGGCGCGAAAGACTGCCTCATGATCCTGATTGTAGGAAATAGCTGGAAGGATCACCATGGTAGGTTTGATTTTGTCAATGGCCAGCCGGCAATCCTTTTCGAAAATATTGATGAGCTCCTTAAGAGGCATGGCATCAAGCTTAAGATGAACTTCGGAATCATTAAAAATAAGTTCATAGTCGTCGACCTGAAGCGTTTTCATAGACGCTTCAAATTCTTCATGCCGCGTCTCGCCCGTCACATACGAATATTTCTTCACATTGTAGTGGTGGACATCTCCGGCCGAAACGGCAATGACATAAACTTTCGAACCATGGTCTTTCAATTTAGCAATGGTACCGGCACACCCAAAGGCTTCATCATCAGGGTGAGGCGCTATCACCAAGCAACGCTGCTTTCCGAATAATCCATTTTGCATGAATTCAATCCCCACAGCAAAAGCACACACATCTCGTCATTGCGGGGAGTCCCGCATATTTCTGCGGGATGACGAAGCCATCTGACCGCAGGTCATCCTGAGCGAAGCGAAGGATCTGAGATCCTTCAGCCACTTCGTGGCTTCAGGATAACGCAGGACGTCAGATTGCTTCGCCCTTCGGACTCGCAATGACAGTTTTGTTAGAGCCTCTTAACTTACAGCTAACATAAAAGTTAGCGCATCAACATAACACAAGTTCCTATAATGAGCAATCCGAAAAATTCACAAGGTTGGGGTCATCCACAGGAACATCCGAGCTGGAAATTCTTCCCTTTTCATGGAGTAACTCTTGATACAGGGTGTGAATCCGCTGAATCATTTGCTCCTCGGTGAAGCCTTGGTAAATCTTTCGGCAGAGCTCTTCCCCCAGCTTTCGAGCCGAAGGAGGATCTTTCAACAGACGGATGGCAGCATGCGAGATTGCTTCTGGATCGCGAGGTGGGACAAGTAAACCCGTTTTGCCGTCCTCCAATAAATCGGGAATACCCCCGACTTGCGTTCCGATCACCGCTTTGCCCAAAAGCCCCCCTTCGACAATCACACGTCCCATCCCTTCGTTTAAGGATGGAACCACCAAGACATCAATCAAGGACAAAAATTCAGCCACCCGCGGCTGATGACCTGTAAAGGTTACACGATCGCTCAAACCCAACTCTGAGACTCTTTTCTCATAGCTTGGCTTTTCTTCTCCATCCCCCACAAAAAGAAAATGAACTGCGGGAACTGCCCTGCAGATGGCAGGAATCGCTTCAAGAAGGTACCGCGCACCCTTGATCGCCACAAATCTCCCAACAAAACCAACCACCCTTCTTCCGGAGTCGATGCCAAGCAAAGATCGAAGCTCATCTTTGCGAGCCTTTGAAACCTCCTGGAAAAGTTTCTCATTCACACCACTCGGAATGACCACCCATTGATCCGGACTCCCGACTCCGAGTTCCAAATGTTCCCTCTTCTCTGCTTCCGTGAGAGCGATCAGACGGTCGCACCCGTGAGCTGCTTTTCGTTCCAAAGCGAGAAAAAGTTTCTCCTTCCACGTCGAAAAATAGCTATGAAACACATGTCCGTGCGGTTCATGAATGATGACTGGTACTTTACACCAACGAGCCGCTGCCCGACCTAACAAACCTGCCTTTGAGGTATGCGTGTGAACAATCACGTATTTCTTCTGGCACAAAAGCGCGACAAGTTTCAGGAAACAACTCCAATCCTTCCAGGGATGAATATCGCGGACAAGATCTCTCATCATCACCACTTCGAGATCCCCTTCCAGAGCCTCCGAAAGGATTTCTCCCTCATTTCCCCAGGCATGACCTGTAATCAAAGTGACTCGATATCCCTTTTTCAAGAGACCCAACGCTGTTGCCAGAGTATTTTCTTGGGCACCCCCACGGATCATACGCGTGATCACATGAAGAACCCGGGCCGTTCCCTGTGAAAAACGGTGGTCGATTGAAAATCTTTTCCTTTTCTTTCGGCGGTAAAAATCAGCTCTCTCTTGCGGTGTGGGCCATGAAAAATAAGAAGCCTGTGTGGAATCTTGGGCTGTGACGTGTACCGCTCCGGCTTCGACCTGCTTCAGAGTCTGGACCATCAGATGCGTCCCAAGCCAAAGTGCCTTTTCGTAAAGGCTATTTTCATCATCAAAATCAGAAACGGCTATTTTCCGTTGAAGGACAATGTCCCCCCGGTCAATCTCAGGCGCAGCAAAATGAACGGTAACGCCAATTTCCTTCTCACCGTGGTAAAGAGCCCAGAAAATTGAATCAAGACCGGCATATTGAGGCAAAGCCGATAAATGCAGATTCAGAAATCCGTGGGTTGGGATTTGAAGGATTTCCTGATTAATCCGACGAGTATTTGTAAGAATTCCTATATCCGGCTTTATCCTTCGAAGGAAGCTTGCTGTTTCACTTCCATTGTGGTTCTCCACCTCATAAATTTCGATGGGGTAATCAAGAGCAAGCTCCTCAATTGAGAGATAGATCGGATTCTTGAATTTTTTTTTCAGGAGTTTTCGAAGGTAAAAATGGCCAAGAATTCGAAGGGCTTCAAGCAAGCGCTTCCACAAGAATGAAAAGCCAAGATCAAAAAGCAAAGATGCGGGCGAACCCTTTTTCTTAATCAGGTTTCTGCGCTTTTCCACAATCACAGCGGCAGGAGGCATACCGGCCTGCAAGAGACGCCACGCCATAAGGGCGCCGGAAGGCCGCGAACTTCGAGTTAATAAAACGATTTTGAGACTCATCGCTCGACTCCTTCGCAAAGAAATTCATGGGCTTTCTTAATATAACCGTCCCAATCGAAATTCATCCGGACCCACTCCAATCCACGTTGACCCATTTTCTTTGCTGCGTCCGGATTCGATAGAAAAAACAGAATCTTCTCGGCAATTTCATCCGGAGAATTAGGGTCAACAAGAAAGCCAGTTTCTCCGTCTCGAATAGCCTCGCTTACGCCTCCGGATTTTCCTCCAATCACAGGTTTGCCGCAGGCATTAGCCTCAAGGTAAACGATTCCGAAACCTTCAATATGTCCACCGTCCTGAATTTCCCGGCTGGGCATGATAAAAACCTCACAAAGATTATAAAGCAACACCAGTTCTGCATCTGAAACTTTTCCCATGAAGCGAACATGGTATTCAAGGCCAAGAGACCTCATCTCATTTCGAAGAATTTCTTCCTCAGGCCCAATCCCAACCACCACGTAAAGAATACTGGGAAATCTTTTGACCAATTGGCTGAGTGCCCTCAGCACTTGATCATGCCCTTTCCGTTCAATCAGACGGCCAACCGTCAAAATCATCCGACGGCCTGCCAACAACTTTTCACTGACATAGTGTTCCGGAACCTGGACCGGATGAAATTGATCCAAGTCGACCGCAGGATACAAAACCTCCATCTTCTGGGTGGCGACGCCAAACTCTATTAACTTTTCACGGACTCGCTGGCTGCAACAGACAATTTTCTTGGCGCGCTTGTAAATCGCTCGGTAGAAGGATCGGATCGCTGGAATATTCCGTACCTTCTCGAATTCGTAACCGTAAGCAAAAATCACGTATTCGAGCGGTACAAGATATGATAGAAACCAGGAAAGAACTCCGCCGTAGGCAATATTCATCGCAAAAACCCTGCTTACGCGATGCCGCCAAACCACCCACGGCATGCAAAAGAGAATGGGCATGAATCGGAAATACCCCCAATCATAACCCGGCACACGAAAAGTTCGGTAAGGTTGGCAAACATCAAATTCCCTATCCCCGTAATCCTTGGGACCGATCACCAGAACTTCCTTCCCCATTCTTGAAATTCTTTGACTCAACTCGCGCGAGATGGAGCTTACCCCATCGGTATGAGGGGGAAAATCCACACTGACCAAAAGGACCGGTTCCTTTTGTCGTCCTGGCGGGACAATCTTAACGAAAAGCCTATCCAGCCACCGTATCATCCTCCGAATGGGTGTCAGGTTCATCACGGCTAGAAACCCCAGAGCACCATTCAACTTCGCCTGAAAGGTGAATAGGGTGTCACTGGATTCGACCCCAATCCTTTTCAGGGAGTAAAGATCTGCTTGGGTGTTGTTCGTTCCAAACATGGCAGAAACCGCTCCTTCATATCCGGCCGCTTCTACCATCGACTCTGTTGTTTGGTCAAAATCCTCGAAGGTCCCGTAAGGATAAGAAAAGAAACGGACCGGCGCACCAATCTCGGATTCGATTTTCTGTTTCGACGCCCTGACTTCTCTTGATAAATCTCCTGCGGAAAGACCTTTTAAACGAGCATGACTCTCTCCGTGGGAGCCAAAGGAAATTCCATCACGCGCCATTTCGCGAATTTCATCCCATTGGAGAAGTTGATTGTCGCCGGGAAAATCTTCTAAAAGATGAGTGGCATGCCTTTCAACGTCGCTGCTTCCGGTGAGTAAAAAAATGGTGGCCTCCAACCTTTTACTTTGTAAAAGAGGAAAAACCGATCGATAATTGTCCTCATAACCATCATCAAAAGTAATCGCAACCATGGGGCAAGACGGCCTTTCCTTCTTTTTCAGAGACGACACCAGTTCTTGCAAAGAAACAACCGAATAATGGCGCTGTAAAAAATCAAGCTGCCTCTTAAACTCCGAAGGGAGAACATTCATATCCCCTTTTTTCATCGCATCCACACTATGATAAAGAAGAATCTTAAACTTGCGTTTCTTTCCGAACCATTTGGACCAAAGGGGAAGGCACAAAAGATAACCTAAAACAGCCATGACATGAAGAGTGACTCTTTTTAAAGAGATTCGAAGAGAGAGCCTTAAAGACCGAGAGGACCGGTCGGGCATCTTTTTGACAACTTTCGCCATCAAGGTAGGGCCAACCAGAATTCGATTCGCGGTGAGAAAACCAACCAGAACGGCGAAGGAGTGGATAAAAAATTTTGCCGATTGAACTAAAGCCGCATGCGAGGAATGAGCGTAAGGGTCTCCTTGAGTGGGCCTCCCATTTCGAATGTTGCTGTGGGAGAAACCTGCTTCCGACAAGATGCACTTCAAGGTACGGGGTTCGTAATTAACACTATGAAACACCGTCGGATCTTTGTGTATTCCAATTCTTTCGAGCCATGGGCGTATTTGGGAATAAAACCGGTAAAGCCAGTGGTGATAGAAAGCATTGGGAGTACGTATCAAAAGAAGCCCACCCGGCCTCAACCAACTATAGACTTTTCTCATCGCTCTGACGGAGTCCGGCATGCAATCCATCACATTCCACAATGTGATGACATCGAAGTGAGCGGCGGGAAAATCAGCGCTCTCGACGGTTTGGTTCAATACCTGCCGACCGATTCTTTTTTCAGCACGGTTGCAAGCCTCAGGCGACGGATCCATCCCCCACACCTTCCAGTCTTCCGCAGCAGCCATTTCTAGAAAATCGCCGTACCCTGAACCAATATCAAGCAGACGGCCAGTCTGCCGGTACGCGGCGCATTCACGAAGAGCGCTGGTGTAAATTTCTAGACGGGCTTTTGAAATAAAGGGAGTGCGATCTGACAATTGAGCGTAATAATCCTTTTCGTAAAAATCCCGGCTTGCCTCAACTGAAGGGAGAGGATCCTGGTAAATCAGGCCGCACGAAAGACAGCGTGCATAGGATTGGTTCTCCTTACTAAAAACAGATTTTGTCTCGCCGCGGAGGCAAACAGGACATTCGTTGCCACCCGATTTCTGATTCCGGCTTGCTCCGAACAATTTCTCCAACACCTCGTGCATTTCCCTAACCTTGAACAGCGAAAGAAAAACCAGATAAACCAAAATTCCTGCCAAAGTACCAAGACTTATCCACACAAGAGATAAGATTTTGGAAGTGTGAATCCATTGAACCACGGGCCAATGGTTGACAACCCATGCTAAAAAAAGTAGAGGGAGCGACGCCAGAGTGAGCTTCCCTACGTAAAGGTAGAGGGATTTCCATTTTCCGACAAATGGAGACCATCGAAAAAAAATGGGAAACAAGAAGAGAAAATTGAACACCGCCCCCAGAGAAAAACCCAAAGCCAGTCCTTGATAATCCCAATGAGAACTCAAAAAATAACAAAAGAGATAGGTCAAAAGAGCCCTCGTTCCGCAAAGGAAAATAGCGGGAAGCGTCTTCCGGATGGCAATCAGAGATTGCGTCATAAAAAGGTCCGCATAAAGAGCGAAAATAGCCCAGCCGAAACAAGCCAGTGAGTTTGCCACTCTCAGAGTTCCTTCTCCCGAAATACCTCCTCCCTGGAAGAAAAGGGCTGAGAGAGGTCGTGCAAAAGCGGTTAAAAGGAATCCCACCGGAATCAAAATGAAAAAAGTTCCGCGCAACGTCTGAAAAAAGGTATCTCTTAACTCTGCCGAAGCCTCTCCGTTCGCCTGCTTCGTGAGTGAGGGAAAAATTGCAAGAAGAACCGTATAACTCACCAGCCCCATGGGAACTACGGTCAAGGTTTGAGAGAGGGTGAGCGAAGCGATGGTTCCCTGCCACATTCCCGATCCGAAACGATTCAAGATGATGAGAGGTATCTGTTGAAACCCCCAAATAACACCCAAAGGAATTAAAAAATAAAAAAGTCCCATGAATCTTTGGGAATGGACCGGCAGTCGTACGGTAAATGACGATTCTTTTTGAAAAAGATAGAAAGCCTGGGAAAGAGAAGCCGCCAGAGCTCCCAACACGGCCCCCCAAGCCGCCCCATGAATTCCCCATACTTTCCAGAACAAAAGTGTGAATCCCATCATGACGATGGCATCTACCAAATTGGAAGAGGAGGCATAGACGTGATAACCAAAAAAGCTATTCAGAGCTTTAAAAAAAGAGCTCAGGCTGACGAAAATAATCAGCAAACTGAAAATACGGAAAAGAGAAAACGACAAATTTTGCTCGTTAGGTCTGAAACCCGGGACCAGTCGATGAATAAACCAACTTGAACCCCACCACGACATCACCGCAAGAAATCCTGTAAGGCACAAAACCATGAAAAGAATCTCGCCGGCAAACTGGCGTGCTTCCTCTTTTCCCTTTTCGTTGAGAACCTGTGAAAATAGAGGCAAAAACCCGAGAAAAATGACCCCCTCGAAAAAGATGGCCACACAATAAGGAAAATAACTCGATGCGAAAAATGCGTCGGCGACGGACGATACCCCGAAAAGCTGTCCGATCATTATCTTTTTTAAAAAATTCAGAAGCTTAGCCCCAACCAAGAAAAGAAAGACGACGGCTGAAGTTTTGAGGATCGATTCCCTCCTGAAAAGAGAGCTCTCTTTGGAACCACCCATCTTAGGCATGACGGTTCTCATGACCATGCCGCCTCCTTTGCAGAATGGCATTGTGCGAGTACCAAAGCCGTTAAAAACCAAAAAGGAATGGCGATTTTACTCACCGTCCAGCTCACACAGGAGAAGTTGTGAATCGCAAGGCCTAAAAATCCAACCATGTAGCCCACAGCCATGCCTCGATCATTAACTGCTAGCGAGCGGCGTAAGAAATGCAGGACTTCTCTCACCGGAGCAAGGCATAGCAGAAGGAAAGCTACCATGCCGGCGAGACCCGTCTCGGTGAGAACAAGAACATACTGTGACTCGTAAAACAACCGGTGCCGTGATCCCAACCCCGCACCAAAAAGAAAAAAATGATCAAAATTCCAAAAAGCTTCCTTCCACATGGACAAATTTCCGGCCCAGGAGGAGTGTAAGGGGTCCGTTGAACTAAAAGCTTCAGCCAAATCAAGCAACCGTTCCCCGAGACGAGTTGGCAGTAAAAAACCTGAAAGGATGAAAAGTGAAATGAGCACGAGCAATCTCCGCCTCCCCCCGCTAAAGAGAAAAGCAACCAGAAGCGCTCCTGCCAGAGCAAAATAACTCTTCCTTGAATAAGTCCAGATCAAAACAAAAAAGGTCAACAGCAGTGAAAATAACAAGACAACCTGCTCGCGGCGGGATTCTGTTTTTAGAAACCGGCCCGTGAAAAATCCCATCCACAAAACCAGAAATCCACCGATATGGTTGGCATCTCCATGAAAGGGAGGACGCTCAAAAAGACGATAGTAATTGGGGTAGACCGCCTTCGCGAACGGAAAAAAATGTTCCCAAAATCCGTAACAAGCCACCGCTATTCCCAAGAGATAAAAGGCTCTCAGAAAAAAAGAGGATTCTTTGGAACCGGAAACAAGACGGATGCTGATGACAAACACAAGAAAGTATTCCACCCACTTCATAAGATAAAGGAGACTCATAAAAGGTTTGTCAATCGTCCGCATGAAGAATCCATTCAAAATAGAAATCTGGCAAGCCAGGAGAAAAATGAGAAAAGCCCTTTCCAGTAACGTTGAGGCTGAAAGACTTTTGAATCGCCCTGCCCAAAAAAGGAGCACGACAACTGCGAAAATAAGAAGGTCTTCCATACGCAAATCGATCCGATAAAACGAGGCTAAGGAGGCAATTGAAAAACGAGGAACAAAGATTGAGGAGAAAAGCACAGCCAGAAGCAGCCATTTCGCTAAAGAAAACATTCTTTTCCGAAAAAGATCGTTCGAGATTACCGGCAGATGAGAAACCCCTTTCAGGAGAAACTGAAAAGTGCAACTTTCCTGAAAGGGAGAGGATTGAAAACCAGGTTTCAAGAACCACTGAAGGATACGGCTCCCGCTCAAAATTGAATCCTTTCCTCTGCTACTTGATAATCCAATACCCATCCCTCCAAAACATACCGATCATTGATGAGATAGATTTTATTTCCTTTCACCAAAGTATATTTGCCGTAACGAAGGAGTCCCGAACTATCCTTAACGATCCAAAGCTTAGCTTTGACTTTAGTCATTTTCCGGCCGGCCAGTTGGACTTCTTGAAATCCAAGGATCTTCCAATCGCGGTCTCCATAAACATTACGGGATTCTTCCCCTACCGGAATCACGTCCCTCATCCAGCTAAGATAATCCGGAAGCAATATGTCTACATCAGCAAATCGGTACACTCCCTCCCTTTTAATGAGATGTGAAAATGAAATAGGCTTCACCAACGTGAAATAGGCCGAAAGCCCTGCAAGAATCACCAGGAGAATTAAAAAGAAATCGAGAATATTCCATTTCATGAAGTTTTTCTTTATCATCGGACCAAGTCCCCCCATGAGAGTGTTTTATGGGCTGCGTGTCCCTTTGTTTCTGTTCCAAGACGACACCAAATCTCGAAAACCAGCAAAGCATAAAGCTGTGAGCCAAATCGTTGGCGTCCGCTTGAGTGTTCTTCCAAAAGCCATCGAACATATTCCGGGCGGAAAAATCGGCGGCTTTGGCACGTTGTGTCCAGAAGTAATTTTCTCACCACAGAAGAAAGTTTGCCTCGAAACCAAGTATCCAACGGAATCGAAAATCCTTGTTTGCGCTGCCTCAAAATACGAGACGGGAGAATACCCTTCATAGCCTTTCTTAGAATATATTTCGTCTTATGATGCTTCATTTTCAAAGAAAATGGAATCGAACAAGCCAGCTCTACCAGCTTGTCATCCAGAAGCGGAACGCGTGCCTCAAGAGAGTGCACCATGCTCATTCGATCAACCTTGGCAAGGATGTCATCAGCAAGATAAACCTTGCTGTCAAAATAGAAGCACTGATCCATAATCGATTTGGCGCGCATCTTTTCAAACAATGAGCGAACAAGTTGCGTCGAATCCTCCTCAAGCCCCTTCGCCACATCGGGCTGAAGCAACTCCTTTTTCATCCACGGCTGGAAACACATGGCCCGTCTTGCGAAACTTTCCGAAGGTGTGAGACGCGCATCATACAAAAACCTTTGAACCCCGCGCAAGAAACCAGCTTCACGAAGGGGTCTATAATTCTCCTCGAGAAAAAGCTTATCAATGCCCTTCCTCCCCATACTCGGAAACCTGCGGTATTTTTCAATCCACAATTCCCTTTGCGTCCAAAGGTATCCGCCGAAAAGTTCATCTCCTCCATCACCGGAGAGGACCACCTTGACCTGTTTCCGCGCAAACTGTGAAACCAAATAGGTGGGAATCGAAGATGAATCGGCAAAAGGTTCATCAAAACTGGAAACGATCTTGGGAAGGATTTCAAGCGCATCGACTTCGACCATTTCCTCATGATGATCAGTCCCGAACGCTCGCGCCACCTGAAGAGCGTAAGACGATTCATCAAACTGCTGGTTTCTAAATCCCATCGAGAAAGTCTTAACGGGTGAGCCGCTTAGAAGACTCATGTAAGCCACCACCGTGCTGGAATCCACTCCGCCGCTCAAAAAAGCTCCCAGGGGGACATCACTAATCATATGCAATTTGACTGACTCTTTCAGAGCCACGCGCAATTTCTCTATCCATTCTTGTTCGGAGAGAGATCCATTGGCTTGATAGGAAAAATCCCAATAAGGGGTGATTTCAATTTGACCGTTCTGATAGCAAAGCCGATGCCCCGCCGGAAGTTTTTTGATCTCTTGATAAATGGTTTTGGGACTTGGAATATAAAGAAAACTCAAAAAATCACTCAATGCAGGCAGGGACAGTTCCCGTTCTACGTCGGGATATTCCAAAATAGCTTTGATTTCCGAGGCAAAAACAAGCACACCGTTCTGGAACCAATAGTGAAGCGGTTTGATTCCAATCCGGTCGCGATAAAGAAGCAGTTTCCGAGAGCGTCCATCCCAGAGAGCAATCGCAAACATGCCGCGAAGCTTCTGAACAAAATCCTCGCCCTCTTCTTCATAGAGGTGGACGATCACCTCCGTATCCGTTCGTGTTTGGAAGCGATGCCCTTTCTGGATTAACATTTGGCGGAGTTCGAGGAAGTTATAAATTTCACCGTTGAAAACGGTCCAGACATCTTGCGTTTCATTGGAGATAGGTTGATGCCCGCCTTCCACATCAATAATGCTTAAGCGCCTCATCCCAAGACCGACGGTGCGGTCAATCCAATACCCCTCGTCATCGGGACCGCGCTGGGTCAAGGTCGCGTTCATCAAGCGAAGTGTTTCAGAATCGATCAAACCTTTGTTTTCAGGCTGGACAATTCCAACAATGCCGCACATGGTTTTATGTTGTGATATTGGTCATTGCGAGTCCCGGAGGGGCGCCTCCGGCCCTATGGGCCGATAGGCCCGGAGGGAAGCAATCTCGGGGATTGCTTCGTCGCTTCGCTCCTCGCAATGACGGACAATGGGCTTTGTTAGGCGATTTAGAAATGAGCGATAGAGTGCTTCATAATCGTCGACCATACGGTTCAGAGTATACGCCCTGTTGATTTTTTCACTGGCGCTGCGGCCTAACTGAGCAGCGGTTTGGAAATCATTCAAAAGCGACAGGATGGCCTGAGCCAAAGCTTGACTGTCTTTGGGACTGACTAAAATCCCATCCCGACCCGTCTGGATAAGTTCAGGAACACCTCCGACTGCTGTGGCAACCACCGGCCTGGCCATAGCCATGGCTTCCAAAATGACATTCGGAAAACCTTCGACCACAGACGCCAAGGTAAAAATATCCATAGCCCCCATAAGATTAGGAATATCCGATCGTGATCCCGCAAAAATAATTTGTTTATGCCCCGGGATGGACAGAACCTTTCGCTTCATTTCCTCTTGAAAAGGACCTGACCCCACCAAAAGAAACCAAACACCCGGATTTTTCTCCAAAATCAAGGCGATGGTGTCTATGAGGTAAGGGTATCCCTTTTCAAAAGAAAAATTCGCAACCGTCCCTACCAAAGGAACCTCGTCAGGAATCCCAAATTCCCGACGCACCTCTTTCCCATTGATGGAGGCATCAAATTGATTCAAATCAACTCCGTTATAAATCGTAACGGTTTTATCAGCATCGATCCTTTCCTCCTCCAAAGTACATTTCTGGACTGCGCGCGAGCAGCAAACCACGCGATCCACCACCAAGTTACCCAGATTTTCAACCCACAGATGCCTTCGCTGTCGCCAAGATGCGATCTCTCTTCGAGATGAGAAAACTACAGGAATCCCTAATAAGCGAGCGGGAAGTCCGGCAAAAAAATGGAAACCAAAAAGATAGGTATGCAAAATATCTACCGGATTCCTGCGTAGCCATTCAAAAATGCTGCGGAACGTTCTGATTTTCCAACCTTCAGAGGCATGGAGACAAACAAAAGGAATGTTTTCCCGATGAATCTCATGGGCAAGCATCCCTTCCTTAAAAATGGTTACGATTCCTGCCTCATAACCCCGTTGCCTTAGGGCGCGAGCCAGGGAAATCACATGCTTCTCTGCGCCTCCTAAATTCATGGTTGGAAGGGCAAACCAGATTTTAGCTCGCGTGGATGGTTTCATAGGAACCTGCCTGCTCCAAAACTTCAGCGAATCGGGGTGCCATTTTCTCAAGGGAATAATTCTCAACTACTTTCACTCTCGCGGCTTCTCCCATTCGGGCTCTCAATCCCGCATCTTCGATCAGCCGGGAAAGCTTCTCAGTCCATTCCGCAGGCGTGCTTGCCAGAAAACCATCGATTCCTTCATCGATAATTTCTGAGTTCATGCCTACGTTCGAAGCCACACTCGGGATGCCCATCGACATGTATTGAAGAAGCTTCAGGCCGCATTTGCCGCGGGCCCATTCATCGTTCGGAAGAGGCATGATGCCAATGTCAAAATCCTCCATCTCGGCAACTTCCGTGTCATAAGACCAGGGGACCAAATCAAACGGAACATTCTCCAGAGCAAGGCCGTCTTTCCCTGGTCGTGTGATGATCTTCAAACGAATCGGATAGCGGTGCGCAACTTTGCGAAGCACTTCCAATATAGGCAGGAAATGAACCGTGAAGGTCCCTCCCAGACCGATCCAGCCGATCACAATTTCTCGCTCCCCTTTTTCTTGTCTTCTCCCTTGGCGACAGAACCGGTTAGTATCCACCGGGGTAGGAATCAGACTGACATTTTTATTGTGCTCAAGAGCGAGCTCTCTTAAATAATTATTTCCGACGATAACGGCTTGCGCACGCGATGAAATCTTCTTCGTCTGGTCAATATCTTGGAACACACCGGAAAGCAGCCACGGAAGCTCAACAATATTTTTCCCAAAAACAGCGTCATCAAGATCAAAAACAAAACGTGGGTTGGCCCATTCTAAGAGACGATCAAAACCGCGGAGATTCATCGATAAAATGCCCTTCTGGATAAAAACGAGATCGAAGCGGCGGCTTTTGAAAATCCTTCCAATATTGGCCGGAATTTCTGCAGCATAATAGAGAAGATACATCCATTTTGAAGACGAATAGTAGAGTCTTGAAAACAGGGGTTCAGGAACAGCCGGACAAACTGTGGCTTCAATACCGAACTCCTCTAAATAGGGTAGGTACTGATAGACCCTGAGCCGGCTGGAGGGCATTGTTTCCGGATAGAGCGTCAAAAAAAGAACGCGTAACCGAGAATCTTTAATCACAGAGAGAGAGTTTGGGTCGCCGGCTGGAGTCCCTTGCGAAATTCGGCAATGACTAGGTGAAGGATACCTTCCAAAGCAACCGTGGGCTTGAAGCCAACCAATTGGAAGGCCTTCGTAATATCGGGAACCCGACGCTGCATGTCTTCAAATCCCTCTTCATAAGCCTCATCGTAAGGAACGTAAACTATACGCGACAAACTTTTAGTAAGCCCGATAATTTTTTCAGCCAGTTCCCGAATAGAAATCTCCTCCTGACTTCCCAAATTAAAAACTTTCCCTACAGCCGCGGGTTCCTCCATCAGGCGCACCATCGCTGATACCGCATCTTTGACATAAAGAAAACACCGGCTCTGCTTGCCAGTTCCATAAACCGTTATGTCTTTACCCTTCAATGCCTGCTCCACGAAGCGTGGGATCACCATTCCGTAATACCCCGTTTGGCGCGGACCCACAGTATTAAAAAGACGCACGATAATCGTAGGAACTTTTTTTTCTTTCCAGTAAGCATAGGCTAAGATTTCATCGACGGCCTTCGAGGTGGAATAACTCCAACGGGTTTTCAAGGGAGAACCGAGGATTCGGTCATCTTCCTCCTTGAGAGGCCCATTCACATTTTTGCCGTAAATCTCCGAAGTCGAAGTGATAAGCACCTTACGGTGGTAACGGTAGACACTTTCCAGAACGATCTCACTGCCCTTGATATTCGTCGTCAAGGAACGGAGAGGATCTTTCACAATCAATTCGACTCCGACTGCTGCGGCCAGGTGGAAAATCCAATCGGCACGTTCGACGAGTTTATCCACCAAAAATTCATTCAAGATATCCCCAATGACGATATGAAAACTCGGCAGGCCTTCCAGATGCGCCACGTTTTCCAATCTTCCGGTAGATAGATTGTCAAAGATAGTCACATCATGGCCTTTGGACAGGAGCAATTCTGCAAGGTGACTCCCAATAAAGCCGGCACCGCCCGTAATTAATATGTTCATTCTTTTCTCCCGATGTTTCCTCAAACACTTTAGTTTCAGATAGTTATGGGGTCGGGGTGTCCTTCGACAAGCTCAGGATGGTGAGCGTAAGTCGAAGCATTTTCCGACCCCTCACCCTGAGCGGAGCCTCATGAAATGAGGCGCAGTCGAAGGGTTTCCTTAAAGGTAATCCTTCGACTCGCTTCGCTCGCTTAGGATGAGGCATCGCAACACCTAAAAAAACTCCCCGATGCCTCAGATATTTATGGGGTAAAATTAGGCGTGAAATTATACCAATAAACAGTTCAAATAAAAACCAAAAAATTTTCTTTATGCGACCAACTTGTAGATTTTGATGGCGTGAAAACCACGGTCAAATCCATCCCAAGGTCCAAAAGTCTGAACCTCTTGGTAATGTTGATAAATGTATGCGGCCAGTCTTCGGCAATGGGTTCTTCCAAATTCCCCCATCCCGCGTTCACGCGAGCGGTATCTATTCGAGATAACCACCAAAGGAACTTTTTTGTTTTGAAGCTCATGAATAATTTCCTCCTGCCGCGCTTCCGAGATCAAACTGTGTTCCATAAACATAAGTTCTCGTACCGCCTGCTTTCTTCCAGAGAGGAAGCAATAAAGAGAATCGTAAGGAATAGCCAAGATGGAATCCGATGGCTGGGTATTTTCAATAATAAACCGGCTTCCCTTGCTTATAACCGCAGCATCGGACAAAGGTCCTCCCACATAGACTTTTCCGTGCGGAAGATCCAGGTAACGCTCATGGATGCGTAATGCCAAAGCCTCCGCTGAGTTCCTGGAAGGAATATAAAGCAGTGCTAAAAAAATCAACACCCCGAAAAACATTTTTACCTTGCGTTTAAACAAGGACGCCGCCCACCCCAGCAAAAGTCCCATTAAAAGCACCAGCATGGGGAAAAACCAAAAATCAATGCGTCTAATCATCCCATCAACGAAATAATCAGCAGAGTTGGCCATACCGATCAATAAAGGGGCGGCAATCACGGGAATCAGAATTTCCGGATTCAAGGTCAAGTTTTTTTTCTTTTTGAGCGCCAGAAGTGCAAGTGCACCCAGAATTAAAGTGGACGCTATCCACAAAAGGCGTCGCCGGTCCCAAACCAAAAACCACAAAATCAAATGCTTGAAATTAATCCAGGGTGTCGCGCCCCAATTTGCACGATAAGCCTGCCCTATGGTCAGGATCAAACACTCATCAATCCGGCTAAACGGGAGCCCTCTGTATAGAAGAGAATAAATCGAAACAGCGCTCGTGATAAAGCAGATACTCAGCAAGAAAATCTTCCCTGCACCACACACGGATCGGATTTCGGGCTTTTTAAACTTAAGAATGAAGTGATTGAGACAAAGTAGTAAGAAGAACGCAAGAAAGGTAACGACCCCGGCGCTGATTTTTACCAATGCCACGCAAATCAGAAACGGTATGCAAAGATAACACCAGCGGATTTGCCGAGTCAGGAAAAATTTCCAGAGTGAAAAGACTAAAATCACGAGAAATGGGAATGCGCCGACGTGATTGAAGGTATACATGATGTCCAGACTCAAGAAAGCAAGGCCAGAAAGAAAAGCAACTGGAGGCGGGGCAAAGAGCCGTAACACTCGGTAGGTGAGCAAAGAACATAGCAGCAAAATCACAGCCAGGCCGATTCGAGCACTCAAGATATTCACACCTGCAAGTAAAAACCAAAAATCGTAGTAAAGCGGCATGAGAGGCCCATAGGACCACCAGAAATCGCGGCAAGGGGTCGCCCCTAGCAAAGTCCTCTGAAACGCATAGAGATCCCTTCCCATATCGCCAGTGGTAAGAAAGGACTGAACATTGAATGTGGGCCCCCAAAACAAAAGGTATAAACCAAAGAGTAATGCCGCCCATTTTAGATCTTCAGCCCAAGAAAATTTACGCATGGCTTTCAGGCTCTAGAATCTTCCGCAGCACAGGGCTCGATCCATAAAAAATATCATAGACATCAATCGAATCTTTCTTCAAGTGAGGATCTTTAATAAGCTGCTCACGATACTCACGATGAAGCGGCTCAAAGATAGCAAACTCAGGCCCTTGCTTCTTAACCAGGGACAAAACCGGTCCGTAACGGGCCTCGCGAAGAAAAGGCGTGGCCACAATATTTCCTTGATCCAAAGCGTTTAAGGCATATGCCAGATTCATTTCGGCAATTCCATAGTGAAGTCTCTTTTCCTTTAGAAATTGACGAACGTGATGCAGCTCTAAATTTTGGCGGAAGACCCAGTTCAGGGAAACGATGACCGACAGAGAAAAAACCCCCACAAGACTGCCTAGAACCAACCGTTTCCAGAACTGAGAGCGGAATTGTCTAATACACCATGCTATGGAAAAAGCGTAGGAAATCAACAAGGGAAGAAAAAATCGCGTTCCTTCATCTTCAAGCAGTTGTCTTGAGCTATACGTGAAACTCAAGACTACAGGAGACACAGTCACAAACACAAAAAATATCCGTTCCCGAGGCGACCGATCACGCCAAGATTTCAAGAACGAAAAAACAAACATGCAGAACGAAACAATAAAAAATCCAAAAGGGATTATGGATAAATATCTTACAAGACCACCGATCCATGTCGAGTTTGGGTCAACAGCAAAAGTCATCAAAAAATATTTCATGCGTGCAAAAAAAAGGTAAAGAATATGCGGCATGTCTCCCAACTTCGCCGGAATGCTCCCGGCTGATAGGATGTGCAGCCACTCACCCGTTGCAAACCCATGCGTCCAGATTGGGAAAAGCCCCGCCAGGAATCCTGCCGCATACCATAATGGGATTCTTTTCTTCCACACGGAGGGCACGGCCCACAGCATGCCTAAAAACAAGGAAGGAAGCCAAACCACAAAAATCGGATTGCACCAAAAAGCGAGTCCTGAGACAATCCCCATCAGCAAAGAAAAACCGTTCACATATCTGGGTTCGTAAGAAATCTTTAGGAGGAGTAACAGATTCAGAATCGCTAAAGTTAGGATCTCTGCATACCCGACAATGGTTGTGAAAAATAAGATCGAAAAAGGGAGGACCGAGAGAATTGTGAACAGGTAAACGGCCAACTCTCGATCAAACAATCGGCGAACCAGCCATACGTAAAGTCCCAAAAATGACAGATAAAAAAATTCATAGTAAAACCTCGCTTTGATATAAGAGAAGCCGAATAACCGGAAAAAGGGAGCCGAGAGATAACTTTCAAGAGGTCCCATATACTGCTGTCCGTAAAAATAAACTGGAAATTTTGTGAAGTGAGCAATATCATTCGTCATATAATTTTGAACCATTTCATCGTAGGCAGGCGGGAGAAGGAAAATCGCGAGCAGGCGGAATATTAACAAAAGCACGACGCCTGTAAAAATCCAGAACCGAGAGGATGAATTGCGCATCAAAGATTATTTTTTCAATCCAAGCATTACGTACGGGATAGGCTTAAAATAATTCCACCAATCGATGAGCGGTCTCATTTTCGTATAGCTTTTTTTCGTGGCGGGATAAGTTTTGGTGACAGGCACTTCCAAAACGCGGTACCCCAATCGTATCGCTTGCACAAAAAGGTAGGTTTCGAGCGGATAACCCTCCAGCCAGTCTTGCCAAAGATTCATTTGCCTGTCCTCAAGAAGCGAGCGGCGAAAGGAGCGAAAACCGTTCGTGCCATCAGTGATTGGTCGCATCACGAATAAGGAAAAAAGGAGAGAAAAGAGTTTGACCCCCCAAATACGGTGAAAAGGCATATGCTGCCATCCTCCCCCGCTAAGGTATCGGGAGCCCTGTACAAAATCGGCGCGGTTCTTCTCAAGCGGCTCGAGTAGACGCGGAATTTCCTGTGGATTATCCTTTCCATTGGTAGCAAAAATGACAAAGACGTCAAAATTTTTCTTGAGACCGTACTCTAATCCTGTACGAATGGCTGGCCCAGGACCAGAACGTTTCGGAAGGGAAAGGACGGTGACTGGCTCGTTCTGGAGTTGCTGCACAGAGCCGTCGGTCGAGGCATCATTGATAATCACAACTTCCTGAACCACACCGGGAGGAAACCGCCTGATAGTCTCGAGAGCTCGCTCTCCTTCGTTGTACATAGGACCAATAGCAATAATTTTCATCCCGTGTACGTTTTGTGGCTCAGTGAGATCTTAAGGTCGCCTGGACATCCTCAGAGATATCGCTTTTCCAGTTTTCCATTTTGTAGTTAACCATCGCGAGTGCGATCTTTATCCCCTGGTAGTAGCGGTTAAAGTCCTGAAAGGACCGAATCGACTTAATCTTTTTCCACCAATAGGAGGGCCGGAAATAAAAACGGCGGTAGGCACGCTTGACCGTGTTATTGAGCTCAAAAGCGTCTTTGTAGCCAGTGGGAATGAAAACCGCCTCATTTTGAGTATTGCGAGACGAGTCTTCATCAATCATCATCCCGTACTGCTTGGCAGCGGTGTAGAGGTCCGTCCCCTTATGCGGGGTGGTCATGGTGAACTGGGCATAATCGAGATCAAGCTCGATCGCGAAATCCACGGTCTTCTCGGCTTTTTCGGGTGTTTCCATCGGGAGGCCCAGCATAAACAGGCCCCGCATCTCGATGCCGGTTTCGTGGCAAACTTTTGCAGCGCGCCGGGTGATGGCCGGCGAAAGCCCCTTCTTAATAACGTTCAAAGACTCCTGGTTGACTGATTCAATGCCGAAAAAGATTTCCCAACAGCCGCCTTCCTTCATCTTCGCAGCAAGAGCAGGCGTCATATCGTTCGCACGGCCAAAGCAACTCCAGATAATGTCTAGCTTCTCGGTCACAATGAGATCGCAAAGCTCCGTCAACCACTTCGGATTGGCCGTGAAGGTATCATCCCAGAAAGAAATTTCTTTTGCCCCGAAATCTCGCATGACCTGTTTGATTTCCTCGACAACTTTTTGAGGACTGCGGAAGCGCACCTCTGCTCCCCAGGTGTAGGGGGTACAACAAAATGTGCACTTCCACGGGCAACCTCGCGATACGAACATGTGGACGACTGGCAACCTGCGATATTGGACGGGAAAGGGAACGTAGCGCTCCATGGGAAGGAGATGGCGTGCTGGGACAGGTAAAATGTCGAGATCCACAAACGGACGTTCGCCTGTAAAGATGCCGCGGCCTTCGGAACCGTACTCCCGGTAGACGATGCCCGAAATCGAGTCCACTTCCCGGACATGATCTAAAATCTGTCCACGGTCATAGTCATACTTTTTAAAAAAGTTCATCAGCTCGATGATGGTCAATTCACCCTCTCCGATACAAGCAAAGTCAAACCATGAATGCTCATCGAGAATGCCAGCAGCGGGCCCCTTGACTGCGCCGCGATAGCTGAGCGTGGGATGGGTGCCGCCGACGATCGTAGTAATGTGGGGAAACTGTTCGCGCACGGCCTGAGCCATGGAGACGCTCTTGGCAAAGGTTGGTGTCAAAGCATTCAAACCGACGACGCGCGGTTTTTCCTCCGCGATGCGCCGGAAAACATCTTCCTCGCTTAAGCCAAGCACGAGGGGCTCAATGACATCCACGGTGAACCCCTTCTCGAGAAGAGAGGCTGCCAAATAGGCCATGCCCAAGGGCGGCAGATGGCCATATTTATCATTAACAGCCTTTCCCCCCACCGCTTCCTTCTTTGTGAGCGGAGGAAAAAATAAAAGGCAATCTAACATAAATTCTTTTTCATCCTCCTTGATGAGTGAAGCCGCCCCTCACGCAACCGATTCTAACTCCAAGACGTTAGTCGCCGCGTGTTCCCTTCGCAAAGCAGGAATGATATTCGTATGAGCCATGTCGCGGGGATCTTCCAAGCCACGGGATATCACCCCGGACGCAAGCATTTTCTTGCGTATTTCTCGGTAAATGGCGTCCCAGTTACTGATCATCGCGTCCTCTTGCGCACGGGGTATCCATCGAGGCACAATTAGAGATTTGATGGTATACCAAGTGTTCAAAATTCCCGTCCTGAATGCGGTCTGCAGGCGGGACTCATCGGGGGACTTTGAGAAGAGTCCACTGACGGCCCTGCGCAGCGTTGCGAACGCGCCACGATGAATGGAATGCTCGGTTCGACTGGCGTAAAATTTCCACATCGTCCGGAACTTCCAATACGTCAACGACAGCGGGCCCAGATTCGCGCAGTAGCTAGTCAGCGGGATCAAGGCAAGGTTATGGAGGATATGTCGGAAATAAACTTTATCCAGCACTATTTTCCCCGAGTCATACAAATGTTGGAATAGCTCCGTGCCGGGCAAAGCCATGTAATAGCCGACTGCGAGATCATTCACCCCCATCTGGGCGGCTTTTTCCACAAAGACAAGGTTCTCCCGCATTGCCTCCTCCGAATCATGAGGAAACCCGATGACCGTAAAAAGAGCAATGTTGAGTTTTTCGCTGACGGCCGCGCGGATGCTCGCGAACAATTTCTCCGTACTCATCTTCTTCTTGATGATCTTCCGGGTCATCTCGGAACCCGATTCCGGCGCGTAGCTCATGCTGATCATCCCCGACCTGCGAAGCAGGCTGGCGACTTCCACGTCCACGACCTCACACCGCGTGCCGGTTGGAAACTGCCAGGTGATTTCGAGGCGCCGATCCAATATCTCCTGACAGAACCGGACGATCCAGTCTCGGCGAATGATCGCCGTAAGGTCCTGAAAAGGAAAGTTCCGCGCGCCGTACCTTTGGACGTAGGATTCGATCTCGTCGACGACTTTCACCGGATCGCGCGGGATCCACTCTGGCATCCACATGTTGGGCGCCGAACAGTAAGTGCACTGATACGGACACCCTCGAGTCGCGAGAATGGGGATGGTCAGCTTGCCGGTGTGAAGTCCCCCAGCGAAACGGTTTTCATGGTAGACCTTCAGATCGAAAAGATGCCACGCCGGCGGAGGGATATCGTCAACGTCCTTGCGCCGCAATCGTCTTGGATTGATGACGATCTTGCCGCCATCGCGATAGCCCAGCCCTTGGATTTCTGAGAGGGAGTTCTTTGCCTTGAGGGCGTGGTATAACTCGACGATCGTTTCCTCTCCTTCTCCAAGGATAATGATATCGGCTTTCGAAGTGGCCAAGGAGAACTCCGGCATGGCGGTGACGCTTTCGCCGCCAATGACGACAGGCAGGTTGGGATAGCGCCGCTTGATCAAATCGACGAGATGCACGATAGCAGGCCATTCATGGGTAAAAAGAGCCGTGATGCCGACAAACAGGATATCGGGCGGGATCCGATCGACGATCTCCTGATGGGGTAAGCCTATCAAGAACCCTTTGTGAAAGCGAATGTACGTGTTCGGGGAAACCGCCACGGCGTCTATGAGCTCCAGCTGGGCTTGCGCCCTTTCGAGTGCGCCGGCGATGTAGCCAAGACCCAGGGGCAACGTCACGGAGGCGGAGGCAAACCGGATAAAATCCACCGCGGGGGGACGAATGAGGCATACTTTACTTGAATTGGCAGGATTCTCACTCATAGCGTGATGAATCAACTTTCACATGCGCTAAAACCCTTTTGGTTGGCGGCGCAAAAAACAGCATTCAATCACTCCTCGGATTGTTCTTACTTCCCCAATGATGAGAACGAGCTTAACAACAGGCTAGTAGAGTGTCAAGGAAGATTTAAATCGATGTCAACGCAATTTAGAAACGTCCTGGTCACAGCGGCCAAAATTCCTATTGAAAATCCACTTGAAATAGGACAGAATTAGGCGCTCAGGACACCTATAAAATGTATCGGTTGATCACTGAGATACTTTATGACTGTTGTTTTGATTAACCCCAGCTTAGTCGTACAGCGTAACGATCCTTTTACGACGGGCATTGTCTACATGCCCATAAGTCTTGCCTATGCGGCTTCTTCCCTTAGAGCACACGGGGCGAATGTGACTGTCATCGACGCATTTGCTGAAAAACCCAATCAAGTGCGACGTGAAGGAACTTTCTCTATGTATGGTCTGACCGCTGACGAAGTGAGTCAAAGGATTCCAGGTTATTCTCTGGCTACGTTCATTTATGCCATCAACTTGACCAATCATCTGTCAACTGTGAATCTCATACGCCATGTCAAAAACGCGCATCCCCAAACACCCATCGTTATTTTGGAAAACACGCAGGCCGTAACCGGTTATTCTTTGAGGCGCGTCGCCGATGAGTTCTACGCTGCCGGTGCTGATTTCATACTCACGGGAGAAGCGGATCGCAGAATTTTATCCGTAGTGGATTGTCTGGTCGGAAGAGCACCGAAGGAAAATTTGCGGAACCTTGATGGACTAGGCACACGGGATTTCTACAACCCTCCGCTGTCACAGATTGAAGATCTGGATGCCCTGCCCTTCCCGGCATGGGATTTATTTCCTCTTAACAACTACTGGAACTTGCACCATTCTCATGGTCCCTTCGAATCAAGCCGCTACTTGCCGATCCTAACCTCGAGAGGATGTCCCTACCCCTGTAAGTTTTGCGTGGTACCCGAAACAAACGCAAGACGCTGGCGCGCGCGTTCGGCGGGAAATGTGGTGGACGAAATAGAAGCCCACGCACAGAAGTTTGGCGTTACGGAATTTCACGTTGAAGATCTCGATCCTACTATTTCCGATAAACGCACTCGAGAAATCTGCCGGGAAATTTTGAGGAGAAATTTGAAAATCACCTGGAAGCTTGCTTCCGGAACCAAGGTCGAATCCATTCATGATGAAGAAACGATAGATCTGATGGCCCAAGCAGGTTGCCGATATATTTCCATATCCCCAGAGACAGGTTCTGAACGTCTTTTGAGGCTGATGGACAAGCCCTTCGATCTCCGACACGCCGTTCGCATGGTGAAAAGAATGAATGAAACAGGCATCCGTTCTCAAGCGTGTTTTGTGCTGGGATTTCCAGGCGAAATGGATGAGGATCGCAAACTGACCTGGAATCTGGCTCATGATCTGACCAAAGTGGGCGTGGACGAAATCGCTCTTTTTATTGTGACACCCGTACCCGGCTCAGCCATCTACCATGAGTTTAACGGCTACCAAAATCTATCCCAACTCAATTTCTCCCCGACCTGGCGTTCGGATTATCAGAAACTAAGCAGCTTTCGCATCAAACTTTATCGGCATTTCCTTCTGTGGAAGCTGCGGTACCATCCTAAGAAAATATTGCGCCAACCTTTCAACTTCCTCCTGCGTCGGTTTGAAACGAAAATGGAAATGGCGCCTTACCGCGCTTTGAAGACAACTTTGCTTGGATTGCAAGCACACCATGCATGAAAACTCTGGAATGAAATCAATTGCAGTAGCTATTCCCTGCTTCAACGAAGCCGTTACCATCGGCAAGGTGGTTCGAGATTTTAAAGCCGCTCTTCCTCAGGCCATTGTTTACGTCGTTGATAATAACTCATCGGACGACAGCCCGGAATTAGCCCGCCAAGCAGGCGCCACGGTGCTGCGGGAGTATCGTCAAGGGAAGGGATATGTAATGCAGTCTATTTTGGAGCGGGTGAGAGTCGAGGTCTTAGTTGTCGTGGATGGCGATGACACTTACCCCGCTGAAAAAGTTCATCAACTTATTGCACCCATACTAAACGAGGAAGCAGATATGGTTGTTGGAACCAGGCTGGAGAACGCCACTCACGTAAACCTGAAACGCCTGAATCGATTTGGCAATATGATTTTATCGAACACTCTGAATTTTTTATTCCAAACACACTTCACAGACGTTCTTTCCGGTTACCGCGTTTTCTCCCACCGATTCTTGAATCAGATTCCCATTGTTACCGGGGGATTTGAAACCGAGGTGGAATTAACCGTCCAGGCCCTGACCCAGGGGCTGGCTATTAAAGAAGTGCCCATCTCTTATCGGAGCCGCCCTGACGGAAGCCAATCAAAACTGCGTCCCTTTCGGGATGGTTACCGCATTCTGCTCACCATTGCCGTTTTGCTGAGAGATCGTCGTCCGCTGGTGGTTTTTGGAATTTTGGGCTTGCTCTTCATCGCCTGCGGAACGGTAGCCGGTGTTTGGATGACTCTATCGGGAATCATGCTTCTGGGACTGGGTTTTGTATTAAATACCGTCAACACCCGCTTTAAAGAAATGAGCTGTCTCATGAGACGGCTAAAATAAAACAAGAAACCTCATGTCAAAATTGTTCAAGGATCAAGCACTGTCTTACAAAGATTTGTTAGAAAATGTCCCTTGCAATCTCTGCGGCAAGGATGATTACACAGTGATTTATCCAGCGCGGTACGATCAGGCAAGCTCCGATAATTTCGCTGATAAATTCCGATCTTCCGGCGATGAAACTCTCGTGGATCCTATGGTGCAGTGCCGTCATTGCGGGCTTCAGTATCTCAATCCCCGCCCGAGACAAGACATGATTCTGGAAGGTTATAGTGCAGGCACCGACGAAAAATTTGTCTCCCAGGCCGTGGCGAGAGAAAATACTTTTGGTAAATGCCTGGATCTTGTAGAAAAATACAGCCCCTCCCGCGGCCGAATTCTTGATATCGGCGCAGCGGCCGGATCTTTTTTACACGTCGCCCAAAAACGAGGATGGCAGATTGCCGGCTGCGAGCCCAATCGCTGGATGTGCGAATGGGCCCAATCCCATTACGGAATCCGGATTCAGCCCGGAACGCTTTTTGATTTGCAGAAAGTCACGGATCAGAGTTTTGATGTCATCACTCTGTGGGATGTGCTGGAACATACGCCGGATCCCAAGGTTGTTCTGCTAGAATGTCAGCGGCTACTCAAACCGGACGGTCTTTTGATTGTCAATTATCCTGACATCGGCTCCTGGATTGCGAGAGCCATGGGAAGGAAATGGGTTTTTCTTTTATCAGTCCATCTTTATTATTTTGATCGTAGGACTATTCGAAATCTCCTTCAAGCCACCGGTTTTATTCCTCTCCAACTTCGTCCCCACATTCAGAGCCTCGAACTGGGCTATATTTTGGAACGTATGAAACCTTATATTCCTTGGGTTCCTGGCATGGCTTCGCAACTCGTGAAGAGCCTTCGTCTCGAACACTGTCAAGTTCCCTACTGGGTCGGACAAACTCTCGTTATTGCAAAACGCCGTGGTTAAGGAAGACATTGTTATTTTGGGGGGCGGGGCAGGCGGCCTTGCGGCGGGCTGGTTTCTCGCCCGAACAGGCCGCTTTCAGGTCACAGTGATCGAACGTGCTTCTTTCATCGGCGGGCACTGTGCTAGTTTCAAGTATGACGGTTTCATCCTTGATCACGGCCCGCACAAAATGTATTCCGCCGTCCCGGGAATCCTTGATGAGCTCCGAACTTTGATGGGTGACCAATTACTCACGCATCAAAAACGGAATCGCATTCAACTGAATGGCCGCCTCTTGGAATATCCCCTGAAGCTGACCAATCTGGCAACGGTTTTGCGACCGTAT
>Ga0209515_10002031_pt1 | contig 32017 bp, 21 predicted proteins | sample Subgroupgradi54m_FD_187454 | JGI IMG/M metagenome (GOLD analysis project Ga0209515, IMG submission 187454) | Subsurface groundwater microbial communities from S. Glens Falls, New York, USA - GMW60B uncontaminated upgradient, 5.4 m (SPAdes)... ... | reverse complement strand
TTCACTGCGCCCCTCCTTCCGCGGCGGCTACGGCGCTTGGGGCGGCCCCCGGGACTCCAGCGGCGGCGGACTTGGCGGGTTTGACGGCCTTGGGCGCTTTGCCCTTAGATCCTGATGAACCGGGAGCGCCCGGAACCGCCTCTTCCGGCAGGATGACGCCCACGGTGGAATTCTTGCGGTAGAAATATTTCTTGCACACGTCCTGCACCTGCTGGGCCGTCACCTGCTGCACGCGATCCGGGAACTTGTTGATATAGTCCCAACCGCCGCGCATTTCCCAGAAGGCCAGCTCGGTTGCCAGTTCTTCCTTGTCCAACAGCTGCCGAAGGGTGCGGGCCGCCACCTGGTTCTTGGCGCGGGTCAGCTCGCGATCCGTGATGGGCTTCTGGCCCAGGTCGTTGAGAACTTCCCACACGGCCTTCTCGACTTTGTCCAACTGGGGATCCCCGTCCAGGTCCACGCTCACGCTGAAGTTGGAGGTGTATTTGTCCAGGCCGTTGCCGCCGCTCGCCCCCAAGGCGATCTTCCGATCCTTCACCAGCTTCTTATACAGCCGCCCGCTTTTGCCGGACAGCACGCCTTCCACGATATCGAGGGCGTAGAGATCGGGATTGTCGAATCCGGGGGTATGGAACATCAGATCATAGCGCGGCTTCGCGGCGTTCTTACGGACGATCATGCGCTTCTCGCCCAGCTGCTGGGGCTCTTCCGTCACGATGGGCGGGAACTCCGAGCCGCGGTTGATGCCGCCGAAATAGCGCTTGATGCCTTCCATGGCCGAGACCGGATCAATGTCCCCGGCCAAAACCAGAATGGCGTTGTTGGGCTTGTAGTATTCTCGATAATGCTGATCGGCCTGCTCGCGCGTCAGGTTCTTGATATCGGAAGGGTAGCCGATGGTCGGCAGGCGGAAAGGATGGGCCTCGTAGAACACGCCCAGGAGGCTTTCCCAGTAGCGGCCGGTGGGGCTGTCCTCGACGCGCATGCGGCGCTCTTCCATCACCACGTCCCGCTCGGAGTAGAATTCACGCAGCACCGCGTTCTGCATGCGGTCCGACTCCAGCCAAAGGAACAGATCCAGCTTGTTCTTGGGAAGCGTAACGAAATAGGCCGTCATCAGATCGGAAGTGAAGGCGTTAAGCCCGGTACCCCCCGCCTTTTCGTAGGCTTCCCACAGTTCGTATTTGATGAGGAGCTTGCGCTCTTCCGCGATCAAGGTGTCGTACTTGCGCTTAAGCGCGACGGCGGAGGAGGTATCGCCCGCGGGGAGGGCGCGGTATCTGGCCATCAGCTCATCGATGGCCTTGACGTATTCCGCGTCCTTGGCGGCGTCGCGCACGCCCACCTTTTTGGTGCCTTTGAAGAGCATGTGCTCCAGGAGATGCGCGATACCGGTGTTGCCCGGATGCTCGTGCACCGAACCGGTAACGTAGAAGAGACGGCAGGCCACGGTGGGCGACTGCCGATCCGGAAAGAGGATGACCTTGAGCCCATTGTCGAGCACGGCGTATTCCGCCTTGATGCCCGCGCGCGCGGGAAGGGCCGCCAGCAAGGCCGCCGCCAGGATCGCCGAAATCCGGATACGATTCTTCATTTCGCGTTCTCCTCCAGCACGGACTTGTTCCAATCCACGATGGCGTAGGAATAGCCCTGCTCGGTCAGGAACAGTTGCCGGTTCATGCCGAACTCCTGCTCCTTGGTGTCCTTGGTGATGATGGTATAGAAATGCGCCAATGATCCGTTCGATTTGGGACGGAGCACGCGACCCAGGCGCTGGGCCTCTTCCTGCCGGCTCCCGAAGGTGCCGGAGATCTGGATGAGCACGTTCGCGTCGGGGATGTCCACGGCGAAATTGCCCACCTTGGAGACCATCAGGGTCTCGATCCTGCCGTCGCGGAATTCCTTGTAGAGGACTTCGCGTTCCGAGTTGGGCGTCGAACCCGTGATCAACGGCACCTTGAGCACCGCCGCCAACAGATCCAACTGCTCCAGGTATTGCCCGATGATGAGGACGCGATCGGTCTTGTGCTTGGCGATCAGTTCCTTGACCACCTTGGTCTTCTCAGGATTGGAGGCGGCCAAGGCCATCTTCTTGCGCAGATCCGCCATGGCATAGGCCATCTTCTCTTCGGCGCGCAGGCTGACGCGGACTTCCGTACAGGTGGCGGTGGCGATCCAGCCCTGTTGTTCGAGCACCTTCCAGGGCACTTCGAACTTCTTGGGGCCGATGAGCGAGAACACGTCCTTCTGGCGGCCGTCCTCGCGGATGAGCGTGGCGGTGAGGCCCAGTCGGCGCGTGGCCTGCATGTCCGCGGAGATGCGGAACACGGGCGCGGGCAGCAGATGGACCTCGTCATAGATGATCAAGCCCCAGTTGTTCTTGGAGAAGATCTCGAAATGCGGGAAGTCCTCGCTCTGGCGCTTGCGGTAGGTGATGATCTGGTAGGTGGCGACCGTAACGGGCGCGATCTGTTTGTTGTCGCCGGTGTACTCGGCCACCTGGTCCGCGCGCAGGGTGGTCTTGTCCAGGATTTCGCGGATCCACTGGCGGGCCGCGGTCACGTTGGTGGTGAGGATCAAAGTATGGCAGCCGCATTTGGCCATGGTGGAAAGGCCCACCAGGGTCTTGCCAGCGCCGCAAGGCAGCACGATCACGCCCGAGCCGCCCTTTTCGCTGCCGCCGGCGTGGAACACCTGTCCCGCATCCCTCTGGTATTCGCGCAGGTTGAGGGGCTTGCCCTCCAGCGTGGTCGAACGCACGGACACTTCCAGGGGCGCGCCGGTGACGTAACCGGCGAGATCCTCCGCGGGGAATCCGATGTTGGTGAGCGCCATCTTGACCATGCCGCGGGTGTGCGGGAACAGGGTCGCGCGGCGATCGTCGATGGGCTTGTCGATATAGGGAGCGATCTGCCGGTGGTTCAGGATTTCCGACATCAAGGCCGGATCGATGGTCTCCAGCACCAATTGCCCGTCCTCGCGCATGATGCGCACCTGGCCGTAACGTTCCATGAACGTCTCGACTTCGGTGACGAGATTGTGCGGCAGCTCGAAGCGGGAATACTTGCGGAGGGTGGAAAGGACTTCCGAAGCGTCGTGGCCGGAAGACGCGGCGTTCCAGAGGGAGAGATGGGAGATGCCGTAGGTGTGCACGTGTTCCGGGCTCTTGAGCAGCTCGGTGAAGGGAGCGATCCGGTCGCGGGCTTCAGCGTAAATCGGGTGGGCGACCTCCAGCAGGATGGTCATGTCGCCTTGCACAATCAGGGGGCCGGAAGGGATGGCCGCGGTCTGGGTACTCGTCAATATGCCCTCATTCGGAAAGCGGCTAATTTACAAAAAATGGCCCAGAATCGAAAGGGAACCCGGCCAATCAGGCCAGAATCAGCCTTTTTGCGTCGCATTCGAGCCCCTGCCAAGCCTTTTAACCGGGGGATTTCAGCGGCCCGGAATGGCGTCCAGCAAAGTGCGCGTATAAGGGTGGTCCGGAGACCGGTACAAGGCCTCGGTTTCCTTGAACTCCACGATCTCTCCCCGCTGCATCACGGCCACTTCCTGGGCGATATGTTTGACCACCCGGAGGTCGTGGGAGATGAACAGGTAGGCCAATCCCAGCTCCTCCTGCAGGTCCATCAGCAGGTTGAGGATCTGGGCCTGGATGGAGACGTCCAGGGACGAAACCGGCTCATCACATATGAGGAATTCGGGCTCGACGCAAAGCGCGCGGGCGATGCCGATGCGCTGGCGCTGCCCGCCGGAGAATTCATGGGGGTAACGGCCGAGGTACTCCGGCGCCAGTCCTACCAGGCGCATCTTGGCGGCCAGGATGTCCTCCCATTCGCTTTTGCCATCCGGGCGGCCCAGTTCCAGGGCCTCCAGTAGGCTGCCGCGGATGGACAGGCGGGGATCCAGGGAGGAATACGGATCCTGGAAAATCATCTGGATGCGTTTGCGGTAGGGCCGGAAACCGGATTCGGACAGGGACGAGATGTCCGTACCGTCGAAGCGGATGGTTCCGGCCGCGGGCTTGAGCAGGCGGATGATGGCGCGGCCCACCGTGGTCTTGCCGCTTCCGCTCTCCCCCACCAAGGCCAAAGTCCGGCGCCTGCGGACGCTCAGGCTCACGTCGCGCACGGCTCGGACTCGGGTCTTACCCTGGCCGAACTCAACGCGCAGGCCTGCCACTTCCAGCAACGGGGCCGATGCCTTGTCGTCAGCCAAGATTTTCAACCATCCTCCTCAAACCTGCTCCTCACTCACGTGCGAAATATAGTCCCGATGCCGACATCCGGGCCGCGCGCCCGGATACCTCTACGCCGCGCGCACCGCATACCCCGGGCGCTTGCGCGCCACCGGGCGTAAGGTAAGGTACAAGCCGCGGAAGCGCATGGACGTGCGTTCCCAGCTATAGCGATCCCGTACGAACTCCCGCTGCCGCTCGCGCTCGGCCTGGGCCATGGGATGCCGCAACGCGTTTTCCAGCGCCGCCGCCAAGGCGCCTACATCTTCCAGCGGCGCGAGGGTTCCCCACGGGCCCGCGACTTCGGGAATGGATCCGGCCGCCGCGCTCACCAGATCCTGTCCCAAAGCCAAGGCCTCCACCACGGAGTTGCCGAAGGATTCTTCGCGGCTGGGCAGGCACACCGCCGCGCTGGCGAGGATTTCCTTCGCCAGCTCCTTGCCGCGCTTCCAACCCAGGAATTCCACGCCGGTCAATCCCAGGGCTTTCACTTTCCGTTCAAGATCTTCCTGCAACGGCCCCACGCCTATGATTCGCAGAGGATGCGCGGCCTTCAGGTCCGCGGGTAGGCGGGCATAGGCTTCCACCGCCAGATCGGATCCCTTGGCGCGCGTGAGCCGTCCGAAGAACAATACGCCGCACCGCGTCCCGGTTTCGATGGGCAATTCCAGGAACACGGGATCGACGCCGTTGGGAACAACCCGCAGGTCCGGCACCTTGAGGCCGAAGGCCTTGGCCGCTTCCACCTTGGAATAGGAGCTGGTCACCGTGACCTTGTCCGCGTTGCGGATACCCAAAGCAATGGCCACGAAGCGAGGTTCGCGAAAGAGGATGGCGATCCAAGCGCCGATGTGGGTCCAATCGCGTCCGTACAGGAAGCCGGGGAATTCCGGATAGCGGTTGGTGTAGACGAACTTGCGCTTGTTGGACAACAAGCCGAAAAGAGCGGCCTCATCGCCGTTGGCATGGACGACCGTGCGCGGCGAGGACAAGGATAGCAGCTTGAAATAGAAGAAGATGCCGTTGAGGAATCGGAGCGGCGAACTGATGCTGGGTCGGATGGCGAAGAATCCGGTCCAATGTTCATGGTATTCCGATGCGGCATGGGGCGCGATTTTTTCCCAGGGCGCTTTGCTGTACAACGCCGCGACCTTCAATCCCTGCCGCGCCATGGCCGTGGCGACCATGTGCACGGATTTCTGAGCGCCGCCCGAATAGCGGGACCACGGCGAGTAATTGCAGGTCAGGATGACGTCGTATTCCGCTTTCGGCGCGTTCAAGAGCAGCGGCCTTTCAAGGTAATGGGGAAATCCCGGACGGTTCCAAAATAGGTATTAAACCGGAACAGCCGCGTCCCGCACTTCCGCGCGGCGGATACAGGCCGAGGATTGCGCAGCCTCGCCCGCAAGGACGGGTTCCGCTTTGCGGCAGTCCGCGATGGCCATGAAGCAACGGGGATGGAACCGGCAACCGGGAACGATATCGGTAGGCTTGGGGACCACGCCCTCGATGGACGCGAGGCGGCGGACCTTGCGATCCAGGGTAGGGATGGATCGCAACAGGCCCAAGGTATACGGATGGGTGGGACGGGCCAGGACGGCATCCGCTTTCCCCTTCTCCACGATGCGGCCCGCATACATCACGACCAGATCCTCGACCATGTCCCGCACCACCCCCAGATCATGGGTGATCAGCATCAGGGCCATGCCGTAGTCCTTCTGGAGCTCGCGGATGAGTTTCAGGATCTGCGCCTGGATGGTCACGTCCAACGCCGTGGTGGGTTCGTCCGCGATGAGCAGCTTGGGCCTGCACGACAGGGCCATGGCGATCATCACCCGCTGGCGCATGCCCCCGGACAACTCGAAGGGATAGGCCTCGGCGCGCTTCTCCGGATCGGGAATGCCCATGCGATCCAGCAGTCCGATTGCCGCGGTCTTCGCCTCTCCCCTGCCTTTGCCCTGGTGGAACCGGATGGCCTCCGCGATCTGCTCGCCGCAGCGCATCAGGGGATTCAGGCTGGTCATGGGATCCTGGAACACCATGGCGATTTCTTTTCCGCGCAGACCACGCCACTCTTTCGGATTCAGCTTGAGTAAATCCTTGCCGTCGAAGACCAGCCTGTCCGCGGTAACCTTGGCGCTACGCTGGGGCAAAAGGCCCATGATGGCCAAGGAAGAAACCGATTTGCCGCTGCCGGACTCACCTACGATGCCCAGAGTCGCGCCGGCGCCCAGGGAGAAGTCAATTCCCTTGGTGACGGGGACGAAGGTGTCGTCCATCTTGAAAGCGACGGAGAGGTTTGAGACTTCCAGCATTATGGACGCTTCCCGTCTGGAGTCCGGAGTCTGGAGTCTGGAGCAGATCTCATAGATTGACTTTTTATCGGCCGTTGCAGGAGCTTCCGGATTAAAACCACCTGTTTGCCAACATTAATCAGAGCAGCATCTTCAACAAAACCCAATTTATTTGCAGTAATCATCCGTGTATCCACTTCAGCAAGACTGCCCCTGGAAATGGAAAGAAAATGCAAAACTCCTTTTGATGAGCCCTCGCCGATCCTTCGGCGATATTCGCCGGTACAGATACCATCGCTCGACGAAGTTGGCTCGTTATTCCGTACAACTCGTCCGATGGAAATCGTCTCGTCAATCTGTAAATTTGTGGAACCAGTTCCATGGCTATCCGCCAAACGAACAAATTTTTGTAACCCTGAGTTTTCTCGTCCATGAGACGTAAAGTAATTCAACTCTTCGCCCCAGACTCCAGACCCCAGACTCCAGACGTAACCCCCATCAAACGTTCACTGTGACCAATCTTCTCCGCCACCAATTCACCAACTCTTAGCTCTTCGCCCTCACTCAATCCAAGGTACTCCGCCTTGAGCCCCAAAGCACTGACAAAACGATTTTCGAACCCATCCGCCAACGTCCGCCAATCCAGACTCTTCCCCAACACTTCTTCAAGTGACACTGCATTCTGATCCAATATTTCCAGATACTGCGCGCGCTTCTCTTCCTCCAGGTTCAAGCATTCGACCATATTGCGATGGGCCTTGGAAACCAGAATCGAACCGTGCTGAAGAAATGCGCCCCGCATCCTTCTCTGGGCTGAGCCCACAACTTTACGGTCGCCCCACACCACTTCGGACCGCGCGGTGGAGGAAAAGCAGGGAGTCATCGCGCGCAGCTCTTGGGGCTTCTCGACCGGATAGCCGCGATCCAGGGAAACGCTGAAGCCTGCTTCGGCCAGGGCCTGCGCCACCGCTTGTGAGATGGTCCGGTAGGAGATCGCCTGGGTCGCGCACCAGGCTTCGGAATCCGGAGAGGCGATTATCGAATACGTCAATTCGCCTATGTGCAGGACGGCGCGGCCGCCGGTGGCCCGGACTACGATGTCGTAGCCGTGTTCGCGCACACGTTTAAGATCGAGTTCGCGCGCGGCGCGTTGGGAATGGCCCAGACTGATGCAGGCGGGCGTCCAGCCGTAGACGCGCAGGGTGGGAAGGGAGCGGCCGGCTTCGACCTCGGAGAGGATGGCCTCGTCCACGGCCATGTTCCAGGCGCCGGTTCGGCCCTCGCTGCGGGTGTTATCGGAGAGTATTCGCCAGTGCATTCGTTTCGCCGCGTGTCCGAGTTGGCATAGGCCGGCAGGGGTTCAACATCCCCAAAAGGAAAGCTTCCGCCCGGTCAAGCCTGGTCGTCGGAATCCCCGCCGTTGCGGCTCCGGGACGCTCCGTTCCCGTTTTGGCCTTTGGCGGAGTTCCTGTCTTTTTCCTTGTCCGAATTATCGGCTTTGTCCGCGTTCATGTTTGTCAGGGCCTGGCGCGCTCCCGCCTGCTCGGCGCTTTTCTTGGAGTTGCCGCTGCCGCGTCCCCATTCCTGGTTCTGAACGTAGACGCCCACCACGAAGCTTTTCTGATGCTCCGGGCCGGACTCCTGCAGCACATCGTAGGATGGGATGCCCATTCCCCGCGACTGCGTGTATTCCAAAAGTTTGCTCTTGTAATTGGCCAGCTCCTCGTCGTCCAGTACCTCTTCCATGATGGACATCAGGGAGCTGTGGATGAGTTTGCGGGCGGCTTCCAGGCCTCCATCGAGATAGACGGCGCCGATGACGGCTTCGTACGCGTCGGCCAGGATGCTCAAGCGCTTGCGTCCGCCGGATTTTTCCTCCGAGCGGCTCAGCAGGATAAAGTCCCCGAGCTTCCAGGCGTCGGCGCAAAGGCCGAGTACGCGGGAACTCACCACCAGGGATTTCATCTTCGACATCCGGCCCTCTTCCTTGTCCGGAAATTCGTGGTAGAGGTAGTCGGTGACGATGATGTTGAGAACGGAATCGCCCAGGAATTCCATGCGCTCGTTCGACTCGATCTTCTTGTCGGTGCGCTGGCTGTTCACGTAGGAGCGGTGGGAAAGCGCCGTGACCAGAAACTCATTGTTCTGGAAACGATATGCGAGAACCTTCTCCAATTCGGATAAGGAAGGCTCTTTCCTCCCTCCCTTGAACAATTTGCGGAGAAATCCGAAGAGCATAAATGCGATTATGCGCTAACGTGGCTCGTCGCTATGGAGTTTGCTGACGCATACTCCAAGCGCCTCGCCTACAATGTACCCGATCCCGGGATTAGCGCCATCATCTTATGGGGTAAGGGGATTAAGCCTTGGAGTTTACGTAAGCGATGACGTCGCTTACCTTCTTCAGCTTCTCGGCTTCTTCATCGGGGATTTCGATGTCGAACTCGTCTTCCAGCGCCATGACCAGCTCAACCTGATCCAGGGAGTCGGCGCCCAGGTCGTCGATGAAGGCGGCTTCGGGCTTCACCTGATCTTCGGAGACTCCGAGCTTTTCCACGATGACCTTGGTGATTTTCTGGTTGATATCCTCTGACATTCAATTTCTCCTTAGATAGGTAGGGTAAATATAATCTAAACGACTCAGGTTCCCAGGGACGCGCCGCTCGCAAACCCCAAAATTTCGCCAAAAACAAAGACTTTAAACCTGATGGTCCGCCAAAAGGGTCGCCGCAATTGCATCGTGCGGTCCCATTATCCGCGACGAGCGTGGAGTTGCCTTTCAACTCCGAAGCGAAGTGCCTCACTCATTATATTCCCATGCCGCCGTCTATTCCGAAAACCTGACCGGTCAAATAGCCCGCGTCCTTGGATGCGAGAAAGGCGACCAACGCGGCCACTTCGGCGGGATCGCCCATGCGACCCATCGGAATGCCGCCGATGATGCCGGCCTTCTGATCGTCGGTCAGGACCTTTGTCATGTCCGAGTCGATGAAGCCCGGAGCAACGGCGTTGCAGGTGATGGAACGGGAGGCGACTTCCTTGGCCGTGCTCTTGGTGAAGCCGATGATGCCGGCTTTGGAGGCCGCGTAGTTGGCCTGGCCGGCCTGGCCGTGCACACCCACGATGGAAGTGAGGTTGATGATGCGGCCGTACTTCTGCTTGAGCATGGCGCGCATCACGGCGCGCGTTGCAAGGAATACCGAGCGCAGGTTGATGCGCACCACTTCGTCGAAGTCCTCGTCCTTCATGCGCATGAGCAGGCCGTCGCGGGTGATGCCGGCGTTATTGACCAGGATTTCCACCGCGGGAGATTCCTTGAGGATGGCCGTGAAGGCCGCGCCCAGGGATTCGGCATCGCCCACGTCCGCGGCCCAGGCCTTGGTCGCGTTGCCGGTGGCGGCGCTTATTTTGGCGGCGGCCTCTTCGACCCCGGCCAGGTTCCGGGCGACGAGATGGACCTTGGCCCCCGCCTTGGAAAGACGTTCGGCGATGGCATAGCCCAATCCGCGGCTGGCGCCGGTGACGATGGCGGTCTGTCCGTTCATATCGGTGGTGATCATGCTGCCTGCTTTCCTACTTCAAATCTTCCGGGTTTTCCACCGGGGTAACCTTGAGGTCACGGCTGATGCCGCGCGCCAGGCCCATCAACACCTTGCCGGGGCCCACTTCCAGGGCTTCCGTGCATCCCATTCCCAGCGCGTTCTGCATGGACTCGACCCAGCGCACCGGAGAGGTGAGCTGGCGCAGCAGCAAGGCGCGGATGGACTCTGCGTCCGTGACGGGTTTGGCTTCCACGTTGCTGATCAGGGGAACCTTGGGCGCCTGGATGGCGATCTTGGCGAGTCCTTCCCTGAGGCCGGGCACCGCGAACTCCATCAGGGGAGAATGGAACGCGCCGCTTACGGCCAGCATCACCACCTTCTTCGCGCCCGCGGTTTCGGCCAGCTTGGCCGCGGCCTGCACGCCGGCCACGGATCCGGAAATCACGATCTGGGAAGGGCTGTTGTAATTGGCGGCAACGACGATGCCGGAGGCCGAAGCTTCCTTGAGGACGGAGCCCAGCTTGTCCGTTTCCAAACCGAGGATCGCGGCCATGGAACCCGGGCTCTTATCGCCGGCTTGCGCCATCAACTGGCCGCGCAGACGCACGGTGGCCAATCCGGCCTCGAAGGTGAACGCACCCGCGGCGCACAAGGCGGAGTATTCGCCCAGGGAATGTCCGGCCACGTAGTCGAAGGCGACGCCTTTCTCTTTAACGGCTTCCATCGCCATCATGGAGACCGTGAAGATGGCGGGCTGGGTGATGTCCGTGCACGTCAGGCGATCTTCGGGCCCGTTGAAAAGGATGTCGGCCAGATCGAAGCCGAGCACTTCGTTGGCGCGGCCGAGCAGGGCCTTTGCCGAAGGGGATGTCTCGGCGAGTTTCTTGCCCATGCCGACGTATTGCGAGCCTTGGCCGGGGAAAAGGAGGATGCGTTTCATTGATGTCTATCCTTTAGAAGTCAAAATGCAAAAGTCAAAATGCAAAGTGCAAAAGTATGAGAAAGGACCGGCGTCCATCCTTGAGAGCATTGCTCCCGCTCTTCAATTTTGACTTTTGACTTTTGCATTTTGACTTTTGAATTCTACCCGGCACGACGGCAGAGCGCCTACCACCGCATCAGGTTACATCCCCAGCTCATGCCGCCGCCGACCGCGGCGAGCGCGACCAGCATGCCGGGCTTGAGCCGACCTTGGGCGTCCGCCTCGTGGAGGGCGAGCGGGATGGATGCGGAGGAGGTGTTGCCGAAACGGTCGACGTTGATGACGACCTTTTCCGGGGGCAGGCCCAGCTTTTCGGCGATGGCGCCGATGATGCGGACGTTGGCCTGGTGCATCACCAGCAGGTCCAAATCCTTGACTTCGAAACCGCCTTTGGCCACCGTGGTGCGCACGATATCCGTGATCTCGGTGACGGCGGCCTTGAAGACCTGTTTGCCGTCCATGAACATGCCGCGGCGGCCTTCGCTGCCGGGAAGGTTCAGGTACAGGACTTCGGACTGGGTGCCGTCGCTCTTGAGCTGGGAGAGCAGGATCCCCCGCTCTTTGGGCCCTGCGCTGAAGACCACCGCGCCCGCGGCGTCGCCGAACAGGATGCAGGTGTTGCGGTCGGTCCAATCCAGCACCGGCGAAAGAATCTCCGAGCCGATGACGAGGATGTTTTTGCACTGCCCCGCGTCGATCATCAGGGCGGCCATGTTGGCGGCGTAGACGAAGCCGGCGCAGGCGGCGGTCACGTCGAAGGCGAAGGCCTTGTCGGCGCCGATCTTGGCCTGGATGAAACAAGCGGTGGCCGGGAATTGCTTGTCCGGATTGATGTTGGCGCAGATGATGCCGTCGATGTCCTGGGGGCCGATGCCGGCCTTCTCCATGGCGGCCTTGGCCGCGAAGGCGCCGAAGTCCGAAGCCTTGAGCTTGGAATCCTTGGGCAGGATATGGCGTTGTTTGATGCCCGTGCGGGTGGTGATCCACTCGTCCGTGGTCTCGACAATCTTCTCGATGTCGGCGTTGGTTAGGATGTTGTCGGGATGGTAGACCCCGATGCCGCGGACCACCGCGCCCATCAGGCCACCTGGGTCAGCTTGGCGGCGATCTTCTCGGCGACCTGGCTGTTGGCTAGGCGGTAGGCGAGGTCGAGCCCGTTCTTGATTACCTTGGCGTCCGCGCGGCCATGGGTGATGAGACCGGTGCCCTTGAGGCCGAGCAGCATGGCTCCGCCGCGGTTGGCGTAATCCCAATCCTGGGTGAACTTACGGCCCTGGGGGCTATCGATCTTGCCGAAGGTCTTCACGTGGTATTCGTAGAAGCCTTCCATCAGCTTGAGAACGACGTTGCCGGTATAACCGCCGGTCACGATCACGTCGATCTCGCCGAGCATGATGTCCCGGCCTTCGACATTCCCAATGAAATTGATCGGGGCCTGTTTCAACAGTTGATGGGCTTCCTGGAGCACTTCCGTGCCCTTCTTCTCTTCTTCGCCCATGTTCAGCAGGCCGACCTTCGGGTTCTTGATGCCAAGCATGGTCTCGGCGTAGATGCTGCCGCAGATGCCGAAGTGGACGAGGGCCGGGGCCTTCTCATCGACATTGGCGCCGCAATCGAGCAAGGTGATGTTGCGGCCGAAGGAGGGGACATCGCAGGCGATGGCGGGACGGGGCATGCTGCCCACGCGTCCGAGCACCATCAGGCAGGCCGCCATCATGGCGCCGGAGTTGCCCGCGCTGATGCTGGCCTGGACCTTGCCGGCCTTCTGGAGGCTGACGCAGGCGACGAGGCCGGAGTTATGCTTGGTCTTGAGGACCGCGGTCGGGGAATCATCCATGGCGACGATGTCCGGCGCATGGAAAATCTCCATGCCCGCGCCGTCATATCCGAAGGAGGACAAGGTGGCTTTCACCACGTCTTCCGGACCGGTCAGGACGATTCCGTATTTTCCCTGGCTTTCCTTGGCGGCCAGGATGGCGCCTTCCACTATAGCCTTGGGCGCGTGATCGCCGCCCATGGCGTCTAGGGCCACCTTAATCATCGAACGGGCCTACTCGGCCGGCTGGCGGACTTCCGCCCCAGCGTAGTATCCGCAATTGGAGCAGACCCGATGGGAGATTTTGATCTGCCCGCAGTGCGAGCATTTCGTGGTGGAAGGAGCCTTCAACTTGTAATGCGTCTTGCGCTTATCGCGCCGGGCCGTTGAGGTTTTTCGTTTCGGTACTGCCATGATCGTCTCCAGTCAAAAAATCGTTGTCTTGCCCCAGTCATGCTGCGGCGCTTTGCGTTCTCCCGCAAAGCCTCTGGTCACTGACCCTTCGGTTTGCCCTGATCCGGATTTTCCGGTTCCGGTTTATTCAGCTCGGGCTTTTTCAGCGCCTGAAGCTTTGCCCATCTCGGGTCCACTTTATCCTTGTCCCGCTTAACCGCTTCCGCCTGGAAAGCCTGGCGGTTGCATTGGATGCAACGGTTCTTCTCATCAAGGGAAGGCAAAGGATTCAGATTGTAATTGAGGATGATTTGCTCGGCGATAAGGTGCTCCAGGGGTATCTCCTGGATGTCCGGCCCGATTTTGACCAGATACTCCTCGATTGCCAAACCTTCGTCTTCCTCCCACTCCAATCCTTGGGCATCTTTCTTTTCCACCAGCAGCTTCAGCTTTACAGCGAAGACGCCCGTGAGTTTGTCCAGGCAGCGGCCGCAATCCAAAGTGATGGAGCCCCGCACCGCCAGATCCATCATCAGATGGGTCAGGGTGGGTACCGACTTGACCTTAGCTGTCAAAGCACCGCTGCAGCCAAGCTCCAGCAGTTCAGGTAGTTCATCACTCAGACCTTCGAGTAGAAACTCGTTAGGCTCGTTACTTGTCGAACTTAGGGAAAGTACCAAAACGGGGTTTAACTTAGGAAAATTGGCCTAATTCCGTCAAATGATGGAAGGCGCTTTCGTGTATATTTTGGGGGCGGAATGGTGGGGGAAATCGCCTCCAATCGGCGCAGATGGCCAACCCAATGCTTTTTCCACCCCTTTTGGTTTTTTTGGGCGCGGCCAACTCTATATATGGATATCTGAATTTGAAGCTGCTCCGGGGGCTTTCCAACCTGTCCCGGCCCCGTCCGGTCCCCCCCTCTCCCCTTCCCACGGTCACCTTGCTCATGGCCGCCCGCAACGAAGAGTCGCGCATCCGTAAATGCCTGGATTGCCTCCGGGCCCAGGATTACGATTGGGAGAAATTCCAGATCGTGGTGGTGGATGACCGGTCCACGGACGCCACCGCCGCCATCCTTAAGGAATACGCCTCGGGGTGGCCGGGCCGCTTCAACGCCATCACCCTCACGGAAACCGCCCACGGTTACAGCCCCAAGAAATACGCCCTGAGCCGCGGCCTCATCCAGGCCACCGGGGAAATCATCGTCACCACGGACGCGGACTGCATCATGTCCCCCCGGTGGATTTCCACCTTGGTTTCCGAGTTCGGCGCGGATACGGGTCTGGTGCTGGGCATGACCAGCTATTACGCAATGGACAAGGAGCTTCCGGGCGCGGGCATCCAAGCCCTGGACTTCCTGTCCCACGGCGTAGTGGCCGCTGCCCTGATCGGACTTCGCTTCCCCGTGCACGGGAACGCAAACAACATCGCCTACCGGCGCAAGGTCTATGACCAGTCCGCCGGATTCGCCAGCCATGGAGGCATCGTCAGCGGTGACGACGACTTCCTGATCCAATCCATCCACAAGCTGGGGGAATGGCGCATCCGCTATTCCGTGCAATTGGAAAGCCAGGTCCAGACCGAGCCGCCCCTGAGTTGGGGCCAGTTCTGGGAACAACGGAAACGCTGGGCCAGCAAGACCAGCCTGTACCAGACCAAGCAGACCTCGTTTCTCGCGGGCATCTTCGCCTATTATTCCCTCATCCCGGTGTGCATTTTGGCGGGGGTTTTCCATCGCGGACTGCTGTTCGCGGGCTTGGGGAGCTGGGGCGTCAAGTTCGTGAGCGATTGGCTGGTGATGCGCAAGGGGACCCGTCTGTTCGCCAAGCCGGAACTGATGCGGAACTATCTGGGAACCAGCCTGGTGCATATCCCACTGATCATCGGGGCCGTGCTGGCGGGGAGTTTCGGGGAGTTCACGTGGAAGGGGACGAGGCATCGGAGAAGGGTGAAGAGCGCGGTGGGAAGCGGAGTAGCGGGAAAATAGCGGGGAGGTTTGTAGCAGCTTCCCGTCTGGAGTCTGGAGTCTAGAGTCTGGAGTCCGGCGCTACGCGCCTTGGAGTCTGGGGCAAGATTAAATCTTCGAGTCCGTTTTTCCTACCCCGGACTCCAGACATGAGGTTGCCCTTGGCTCAGCAGCATCAAATCTTCGGTCAAACCACCAATCGTTACTCTTCTGGTAACATCACTGGAAAGACCCTGCGGTCTACTGCACCACGATCGTGGCCATCGCCGTTCCCCGTCCGATCAAACCGATCTTCCGCGCCGCCGCGGGGGAAACATCCAGGATACGGTCGTCCGAATACGGGCCGCGGTCGTTGACCTCCACGATCACGGATTTCCCGTTGTCGAGGTTGGTGACTTCCAGCTTAGTGTGGAACGGCAGGGAACGGTGCGCGGCCGTGAACGCGTTCTTGTCGAAGCGCTCCCCGCTGGCGGTCTTGCGGCCGTGGAACTTGTCCGCGTAATAGGAGATCTTCCCCTTCTCCTCATATCCCGCGGCGCGCGCCTTCGTCCCGTCCGGGTATTGCCCCATGTCTCGATCATAGCCGGGCCTATCCGGACCGGGATGGAAGGCGCAGGCCCCCAGAAACAGGGCGGCGCACAGAAGCACCTTTAAGGGGAGATCAATACTGGTCAACGTTCTCATAGCCGTTGTCGAGTTCTTCCTTGGCCTTGCCGTCCGGCGGGGCCGTGGTCGTATCGGCGGTGGAAGAGGGTTCGGGGGTGGTCGGGGGGACTTCGGTGGGATGCCGTCCGCTGCGATAATGCTCTTCGGAATTTGGGGGTGCGGCAGGGGCGGCTGCAGGCGTTGAGAGGGCGGGAGTGGCGGGTGCCGGAGTAGTCGCGCCGTTAGCCGGAGCGGGAGTCACAGCGCCCGAGGCTGGAACGCCAGCGGATGCGGCCCCGCTGGTCGGTGCGGCGGGCGGCGTGCCGGCCGGAGAGGTGGCCGTCGGTACGGTCTTGGAGCCGGGAGTCACTGCGCCGGGCGCGGTCGCGGCAGGCGTAGACGCAGCAGAAGCCGAGGGTGAAACCTTGGGCCGGGGCTTGATGTTCGCCGCCGCGAGCTTGGTCTCAGCCGCCGCGCCGTAAGGGGTTTCCGGATAGCGTTCCCGGATCGATTGGAACGCGCTGATGGCTGAATCCAGGCTGCCCGCGACCTTCTCTTCACCCTGGGCCATCTGTTCATAGAGCATGGCGATCACGAATTGCGCCTTGGCCGCCTCCCGGGTGCGCCCATGCTCCGCGATCACCTTGGCATAGGCGGGAATCACCGCGCCGCGCAGATCCCCGCCGCCAAAGCGCGTGGCCTCCGCGTCCAGGAACATCTTGTGGGCCTTGTCCTCGTCGGTCTGGACGGTGGGCTTGAGGCCCAGGTTGCGTTCGGCCTGCTTGGCGTATTCCGTATTGGGGTATTTTTCCAGGACGAAGCGGTATAAGGAATCGCTTACGGTTTTGGATTGCTTGAACTCGTCCTGGATGAAGGCGCGAGCGTAAGCGGCGCGCATGCTGTGGCTGGAGTCCTGGCGCGGATCCTGCACGATCTTATCGAGATGCCCCAAGGCGCTGTCCACGGTCTCCAGGCGGAAAAGGAACAACTCCGCGATCATGAAGTCACGGTAATGGGTCTCCTTCGCGGTCGAGTCCGCCGGCTTGCGCAGATCCGCCAGGCGGCTCAGGGCGGCGGAACGCTCCGTGGCGAGGATGGCGTATTCGAAGGTGGCGCCGGTCGCCGCCGAGGAATCGAAGTAGACCTTGGCCTGCTTTTCGTCCTTGCGATCCCGCAATTGATAATCGCCCAGACGATAGTAAGCCTCGGCCGCATCGGCCGTCTTGGGCGCATGCCTGGGAACTCCGGTCAACAACTCCACCGCCGGTCCCGGCTGCTTCAGCTGGAAATACCCTTGGGCCAACTGCAAATCGATTTCCGGGATCAAGGTGTAGTAGAGACGGTACCTCTTCATCTCCTCAAGTTCGGCGATGCCTGCTTGCGGCTTGTCGAGGCGGTACAGGCATTCCGCGGCCAGCATCTCGCAACGATAGCGAAGCTTGGTCGGCAATTCCTTGATGTCCCGATCCTTGGCGTGGCCGCGGGCCCGTTCCCATTGCTTCAAATCGAAGGCCAGCTTCGCTGCCTCGAAATGGGCGTTGGCGCGGGCAATCGGGGTTTTGGCCTGATCCTTCAAGAGCTTCTCGTACATGTCCAAAGCCGCCGCGGGGGAATTGTTCTGCAACTCCAGCTTGGCCAGCAACTCCATCGCCTCCCGGCGAAACTCTTCGTCAGTGGCCGTGTTCATTACCGTTTCCAGTTCCGGTCGCGCGGCCAGGTATTGGCCGTTGAGGAACAGGCCCTTGGCATGATGGAAGTTGGCGGCCGGTATCTCGTTCGCCGCGGGATAGAAGCGGGCCAGCTCTTCGTACTTGAGGATGGCCTTGGAATATTCACCCAGGGCCAGGTAGCTCTCGCCGATCAGGAACAACGCCTTGGGCTGGTACTTCTTCTTGTCGGGATAGAGCTCCAATACTTTGGAGGCCTTGGTGATGGTCCGATCGAGCTTGGTCTTCTCATCCGGGGAGACCAGGACCGAGTCTTCCGGGTTCTTGTCCAGGCGCTTGTCGTGAAGGCGGACGGCCTGATCGTAGGCCTTCTGCGCGTTATAATAGGTGTTGAAATAGACGCACCCGCCCAGCCCCAAGGCCATGGCGAGTCCGCAACATCCCAATACGGCCTTATGCACTGTGTGCAGAAACGGAACGGAAAGCATGCGCCCACATTGTACCAATTTAGCCCGGAATTGACCCCTGGGAACAAGGACAAGCGGCGGATTCGGTCCAAATAACCCATCCCTTCGTTTACAAAGGTAAACATACCCTTGATAAACCTCTGGGTCCCCCCATGGGCGAGGAGTAAATTGGATGGAAGACTTGCCGACTTTATGATGCATCCAAAATGGGATTCCAACCAAGTGCCGACCGCAAACCGCCAACCGGGCCCGCGAATGAAATCATGGCTGTTCCCCCTTCTGCTCGTTACCTCCGCCTGCTCGGCCGCATCCGCCGGACCGGGCTGCCTGGAACCGGCCAACCGCTTCCGCGCCCAGGTCTTCCCCAACGCCGACATGGGCAAGGACGTCGCCTTTGGGCAGAACCACAACCCCCTTTTCAACAACCGGCAGGAAACCCTGCTGATGAACATCTACCAGCCCGCGGGCGACGCCTGCGTCAAGCGCCCCTTGATCATCTTCATGCACGGCGGCTGGATGCAGGGAGGCGATCACAACGGCGAGAACGGAACCGCGGAACAGTTCGCCAAACGCGGATACGTGTCCGCCACCATCGACTATCGCCTGGGAGTCGGCAACGTGTTCACCCCCAGGAATTTCGCGACTCCGGGTTTCATGGCCACGCAGGATGCGCGCGCGGCCAACCGTTTCTTCCGCAAGAACGCCGCGCTCTACGGCATCGATACCAACTTCATCTACGTGGGCGGTTGCTCGGCGGGAGCCTATGCTGCGCTGTTCACGGCTTACCTGGACAAGACCGGGGAAATCCCCGCGTACGTGGATGCGGGCGCGCAGGACGGAGGCATCGAGGGTAACAGCGGCAATCCCGGCTTCAGCTCCCGGTTCACTGGCGTGCTCTCCCTTTCCGGCGGCCTGCTCGACACCAACTGGATCAACCGCGGCGATATGCCCGTGGTGGCCGTGCAATGTTCCGCGGATCCTCTGGTGCCGGACGGCGGGGACTCCCTGCGCAACCCCAACACCCAGGTTCCCTTCCTGCCCTCCTTCGGAGCTTCGGCGGTCAAAGCGCGCGCCAACCACATGGGCATAGGCGCAGCGGTGCTGACGTTTCAGGGCGCCTGCCATTGCCCGCATCCCGGGGGCCCGGGCGGCGTCGATTCCACGGTGGATTTTTTCGGTAAGCAGGTGTACGCCTTGATGACCGCGGCTCCTACGGCATTGGCGCACGTGACCTTGGCCCGCATGGCTTTGGCTTTCGATGCGCGGGATCTTTCACGCCTGTCCGGAAGCGGACGCGTTTATGACCTGGAAGGAAAACGGATCGACTATGGTAAGGACGCGGAACGGGTCGACCACAAGGCCGGTTTCCAATCCGGACTGTATGTGGTGAGAAGGGAATCCGGTAAGGGCCGGCCGTAACAGGACGGTTACCACACCTGGAACCGGATCGAACAAGGAGGCGCTGCGGAATACTCCTGCAACGAACGGATCTCCAGTTACTCCGCATTTCTTATACGCGGAAAACTTTCACCGAAAGAATTCGTCAACCAGGGTTCTATTCAAGAGTCCACCCCTTATTTCCATCACATACATCCCACCCGGAAGATCCGAAACAGAAACACCTTCGGCCGGCACCCCATCAGGATATCGACGCCAAAACCGCGCCCGCCCACGCACATCCAGCACGCGCAATTCGGTCTTGGCAGCGTTGAAATCAACCGGAACATTCAACCGAAGCACCCCATCCTCACGCCTGACAACCCGCCTCTTCAACGGACTAAAACCCTTGGTCCACGCCGGACCATCTTTGGAACGGTATGAGTTATCGGCGTCCCTTGCCGCGAAATCCGAATCGCCGCGGACAATGGAAAGGCCGCTTTGGGGCGGAGCGTCCACGCCGGACCATCTTTGGAACGGTATGAGTTATCGGCGTCCCTTGCCGCGAAATCCGAATCGCCGCGGACAATGGAAAGGCCGCTTTGGGGCGGAGCGTCCAGGCCTTGCCATCGGGAGAGTCGTAAATCGTTCCAGCTTCGCCTGCGAGTATAAAACGACCGTCACCGAAAGCACATGAATAGAGAATGGAGGTGGACGCAATCGACTGGGGGGTCCAGACTACGCCATCAATGGACGTCAAGATGGTTTTGTCATTGCCCAGAACGACATACGCGCCGTTCCCATAGGCCGCCCATGCCGCGCCATCCGGGGTTCCGGAGATTAAGCCGTCGATCCCCACGCCTAAAAACCCGGTGCCATTGGGAATGAGGGTTTTAAATGGATACTAGACGCCATTTCGGGAGACCTTCCAGACCGATCCCGCTTGCGCCATGACGACAAGGCAAGAAACCAGAATTAAACCTGAAGCTTTACGCAACTGATGCAACACCCAGGCCACCTCGTTTCTCCACCCCAAATCCGAACACGCGGTTAGGGGAGGTGCGAACCTAGACGATTACCGCAAGGAAAAGCGCCCCTGTTTATGAAAAAATTCCGGCCAGTCCCCGCTCTCACCCTCGCCGCCTTTCTCGAATTCTCCTCAGCGGAATCCAACCAGGGATGTGCTTTCTGAAGCCTACCTTGGGTTCCTTGCCGGCTATTGCCGCGTGGGCGGTGGACCCGTGGGAGCGAAGAGTTGCAGAGCTTCGGGAAGGTTTCGCCCGTATTGTTTCCGCAATGAACTCCTTAACCTACGGGGCCGTGGGGGCATGGGGTCAAAAACGCCCGCGATCTCCTTCACATGCGATTTGGCTTTGCAAAATGCGTATTTAAATTCTTCCCGTCCGCGAATTCCATTATTTCAGTACGTGTTTTACGGGGTATGATCCGCTTGGATAAGGCCCTGTGGCGGTAATTCGGAGGACATTTTTCAGGACCGGACGAAAGGGTCATTTTGCGCATATCCATTGGCTTGCAGATCAGAAGCTTGAAGATTTTCATCGGCCTATTGTGCGGATTTTTTTCCGCCTCCCACGGAAGCATCCTCGATCCCGGCGCCGGCCTGCCGGAGAAATACATGCGGGACTTGCGGATTTATATCCACTACCTCCCCAAATCCGCTTATGCCCCTACGCCTGACAATTCCACCGCCGCCGCCGCCCGGGAGGATTTCCTGGAAGCGTCCAAAGTGGCCTTCACCATGTGGCAAAGCCTTTTCCTGGCCATGCACGTGACCTTCGTGAATAGCCCCTACGACGCCAATCTGGAGCTGCGGGTAGGTAACTTCAAAGGCACGGATCCGGATCTTCCCTACCCCCCCGAAGCCACGGCCACCCGTTGCGGGCCTGATGGGACCCAGTGGGTGGCTTGCAGTTTCTCCCCTGAAGATTGGCGCCCGGATGGAAAGAACGTGATCCTCTTCGACACCTATGGTTCCCTCAAATTCCGTTTCAAGGATTTCACCTTCCTGTCACGGGACCGGGTCTGGAAAGGCTATGAGCCGGCGACGCTTCCTCCCCGCGCCTACGTATACGATGCCGCCCATCCCGAAAACAACAATCCCGGATTCACCGGGGGCTGGTTCGACATCTTCCGCGACAACCCGGGGATAGGAAGCGATGCCACTTTTACCGTCTTCCACGAGTTCGGCCATACCTTGGGCTTTGGGCACCAGGATATCACAGATCAGCTGCTGGCCTTCAACGGCATTCCGCATCCACCTGGAGTCGCTCCCGGGCCCACGCCGAACCTGATCAAAACGACGCCCTCCGCCACGCCCGGCCTGCCTCCCGAATTCTACGACGACGCCAATGGCCATGACGGCTATTACGGCGGAGGCACCCCCAGCGCTCCTTGGGTGGGGGACCTTCGCTTCGATGCCCTGCCTTTCTGCCAGATGATGATCGTGGGACTGAAGCCCATTCATCCGGGCCTGATGTATCCTGTGCCCGAACTCTTCAACTTCCGCATCATCAACCAGACCGGGTACGATTTATTCAAATCACACGTAAACGACTATTCCCGCCTGATGCAATTCCCCAACAGCCGCGGCATCATCCGGCTGCAAAAGTCTCCCAACGACCCGGGCGTGCTCACCACCAATTGGCTCAGGGCGGGAAATCTGACCCAGTTGGACGTCGCTACCCAGAACAACCCTTACTTCGTCTCCGGCGTTTTCAATAACGGCCAGATCCAGAAAATCGCCGCCGGAAGCACCCACACTTTGGCCATCCGCAACAACGGCACCCTATGGACATGGGGAAAGAACGACCTGGGACAGCTCGGCGACGGCACCCACACCAGCCACTCCTCTCCCAAGCAACTCGGCACGGCCACGAACTGGGTCTCCGTGGCCGCAGGCAGCGGCTTCTCCGTCGCGTTGGCCGCGGACAATACCGTGTGGCTCTGGGGCGCCCGCGATATGGGCCAGGTCGGCGACGGCGTCGTGTCCTCCACCACCCAACAGCTCACCCCCAAGATGCTGCCCGGCAACAGCTGGGTAGCGGTCAAGGCCGGGGCCAAGCATGTGCTCGCTCTCAAAGCCGATGGCACTCTTTATGCCTGGGGAGGCAATACTTACAACCAACTGGGTTTCAACACCAACCAGGCCTTCGGCACCACCTATGCTTCCACTCCCGTGACGGTTTACTCGCAGGGCCAGCACTGGGTGGGCATCGGCGCCGGTCCGTACAACTCCATGGCCATGGAAGCCGACGGGGGCCTGTGGACCTGGGGCTACAACACTTGGGGCAACGTGGGCGACGGCACCACGGCCCAGCAAGACCGGCCGACCCGCGAATACCTGGGCAAAACCAACTGGCAGTTCACCCAAGGGGGCATCAGCCACTCCGCCGCCTTGGATGCCGACGGCCACTTCTACACTTGGGGCGGCAATAACAGCGGACAATTGGGCGTGGATCCTTCCTCCCTGCCCTACACCACCATCCCCGAGTGGAACGTGGACGACACCTGGTCAGCCGTGGCCGCGGGCTCAGAGCATACGGGCGGCATCACCAAGTCCGGACGGCTCTATTCATGGGGCTCCAACACCTTCGGGCAATTGGGTTCGACCCAAAACCTGGGAAGTTATTCTCCCTACATCGTCCAGGAATCGACGTACGGAGAGGATTGGGTGAGCGCGGTCTTTGGACCGACGCATTCTCTGGCCATGCGCGAGGACGGCACCCTCTGGGGCTGGGGCAACAACGCGGCGGGCCAATTGGGAACCGGTTCCACCAACGCCATGCAAACCACGCCCGTCAAATCCAAATGGTATTACTATGGACCCAAGAACGTGACCATTGCGCCCCAAGACAGCCGATACCTGGCTCCGGCCTCCATCGCATTGAGCGCCACGGCGGAAGGGCCGGTTTCCAAGGTCGAGTTCTGGAACGGGACTTCTCGTATCACGACAGTTACCACCCCGCCTTACACCTATCAATGGACCGGCAAGGGATACGGTATTTACAAGGTGCGCGCCATCGCCTACGATGCCCTCGGCGCCTCGCAAAGCTCAAAGGAAGTGACCCTGGAGGTTTCCACCTTGACGGTTGCCGTCGCTCCTGTGACCGCCACCAGAAAGACCAACTTGACCACGGAAGGCCTGGTGGATTGGGCGCAGTATGGCCGGGGCTCGGGCCAAATGGAGAATCGGAAGGCTTTTGTGCCACCCGCCATTGAGGCCCTCAGCCAGATCAGCATTTACAAAGGCATTACCCCGGTAGCGTCCTCGGGCTATTTGATGGGCTTCTCCTGGACCGACGGCAGCGCCATCGGGACAAAAACCGAGACCGGCACCTATACCGGCCTGAAGATAACGGCAAAACCCGAATGGGGTGGCTTGGATGGGTTCCTTTTACATGTGGAAGGCCTTTCCTCCACGAAAAGAACCGTCAAGCTCTATATGGACGCCACCGATATAAACATGGGCTTCTGCGCCGATCTCCAGGGCTTCCCGAGTTGCCTGCCTCTCTCGGCCACCAATGGAGCGCGCATTTACACCATAACGGTGCAATCGCCGACTCCGAAAGTCCTCACGCTGAATCCGGCCGGCATAGGAACGGCTTCCGGAAGCCTGACCCTGCAAGCCGTAACCGTGAAGTAGGTTCGACTCGCGGCGTTGGATTCGCGGCCCTGGATCAACCGAGCGAGTTCAAAAAAGAACGTTGAACCCGCTTCCCGGAACACCTTGCTGCTCCGGGTAGGGTCGATATAATCGGTTTGGCGCCGCTGTCGGTCTTCGGAATGATCCATTTGCGCCAGCGGCCATTCGAAGCCGGCACTTCCGAATAAACCGTCACATGCCGCTTGGGCTGTGCAACCAGGTCCGACACACGCGAGAGCAGAGATTTGGGAGCAAGGCCTATGCTGCGCGTCCCATCGGACCAGGGATGCTTGAACTCGCCGGTTACGTTCCCGTCCGCCAGCAAGTGCGGGCGTTCATTCGCCAATGGTGGGCGCAAGATACAACGGCATAGCATTTCCTTCCCTTGCTTTTCATTGGGCGCGACCGGCGCGCCTGGGCGGCCCTGAAATGAAAAGGCCGCCTGATCCGGAGGATCGGCGGCCGGAACTTGCCCCTGAAAGTGCCGCGGGCTTCTCCGGCCGTGGCCGCACTACCGCTACGCGGTGGCGGGAAGCTGGACCAGCCCCTTCACTTCCGGAATACCCGCAAGCCGGTAATACTCCTGCAACGAACAGATCTCCAACTCGCCTTCGCGCAGGGACGCGATGGCCGCGACCGCCGCTTCCGCCGCGGACAAGGTGGTGGTGTAGGGAATCTGCGCCAGCAAGGCGGCCTTGCGGATGACGCCGTCGTCGTCCTTGGACATCTTGCCGAGGGGGGTGTTGATGATGAGGGAGAATTCCTTACGGCCGATGAGTTCGCCCACGTTGGGATGGCCTTCGGAAACCTTCTTCACGACCTTGCTCGGAATCTTGTTGCGCTCCAGCACCGCGGCGGTGCCGGAGGTGGCCTGGATCTCGAAGCCGAGCTCGTGGAGCTTGCGCGCCATGGGCACGACCTTCTCCTTGTCGCGTTCGTTCACGGAGATGAAGACCTTGCCGCTCTTGGGCAAGGTGTTGCCCGCGCCCATCTGGGCCTTGGCGAAGGCCTGGCCGAAATGACGATCGATGCCCATCACCTCGCCGGTGGATTTCATTTCCGGGCTCAGCAAGGTGTCCACGCCGTGGAACTTGGCGAACGGGAACACGCTTTCCTTGACCGCCACGTAAGGCGGCATCTTGCTTTCCGTGAAGCCCAGATCTTCAAGCGTGCGGCCGATCATGACCTTGGTGGCCAGCTTGGTGAGCTGGGTGCCGATGGTCTTGCTGACGAAGGGCACGGTGCGGCTGCCGCGGGGATTGACTTCCAGGATGTAGACCAGGTCGTCCTTGATGGCGTACTGCACGTTCATCAGGCCGATGACCTTGAGCTCCTTGGCCATGGCGATGGTCTGGCGTTCCAGTTCGCGCAGGGTGCGGGGCGACAAATCTTGCGGAGGCAGGATGCATGCGGAATCGCCTGAATGGATGCCGGCCTCTTCGATATGCTGCATGATGCCGGCGACGACCACGGTGGTCCCGTCGGACACGGCGTCCACGTCCACTTCCATGGCCGAATCCAGGAACTTGTCGACGAGCACAGGACGTTCGGGGGAAGCTTCCACGGCCGTGGCCATGTACTTCTCGAGTTCTTCCTGGCCGTAGACGATCATCATGGCGCGGCCGCCCAGCACGAAGGAAGGGCGGAGCAGCACGGGATAAGTGATTCGGGCCGCGATGGTCACGGCTTCCGCCGCGTTGGTAGCGATGCCGTTGGGCGGCTGGCGCAGGCCGAGACGCTCGACCATTTCCGCGAACAGCTTGCGGTCTTCGGCGATGTCGATCGAGGTCGGCGAAGTGCCGATGATCGGGGCCTTGGCCGCTTCCAAGGCCTTTGCCAGCTTCAACGGCGTTTGCCCGCCGAATTGCAGGATGATGCCGTCCGGCTGCTCCAGCTCCACGATGTTGAGGATGTCTTCGCGCGTGAGCGGTTCGAAGTAAAGCTTGTCGGACGTATCGTAATCCGTGCTCACGGTTTCGGGATTGGAGTTGACCATGATGGACTCATAGCCTTCTTCCTGCAATGCGAACGAGGCCTGGCAGCAGGCATAGTCGAACTCGATGCCCTGGCCGATGCGGTTGGGACCGCCGCCGACGATGAGCACCTTCTTACGGGGCGAACGGATGGACTCGTTCTCTTCTTCGTAAGTCGAATAATGGTAGGGCGTGAAGGCCTTGAACTCGGCCGCGCAGGTGTCCACGGTCTTGTAGACGGGGATGATACCGTCGGCCTTGCGCTTGAGGCGCACGGCGTTCTCCGTGGTCTTGAGCAAGAAGCCCAACTGGTAATCCGAATATCCCCATTGCTTGGCCTGTTTCATCAGGGCCTTGGGCAGGGTTTCCAGCGTCTTCCCCGCCAGCTTTTCCTTTTCGAAGCGGACCAGGTCCATCATCTGGTTCAGGAACCAGGGATCGATCTTGCTGAGTTCATGCAGGCGTTCCACGCTCCAGCCCAATTCGAAACCGCGGCGCACGGAGAGCACGCGGTTGATGCCGGGTTTGCGGAAGCTGAGGTTGGCCTCGAGTTCGGAGTCGGGGATTTCCTTCTTCCCGTCCGCGCCCAGGCCGTAGCGATCGATTTCCATCGAGCGCATGGCTTTCTGCAGGCTTTCCTTGAAGCTGCGGCCGATGGCCATGGCTTCGCCCACGGACTTCATCTGCGTGCCCAGGACGGGCTCCGCCTGCGGGAACTTCTCGAAGGTGAAGCGCGGGATCTTCGTGACCACGTAATCGATGGTGGGCTCGAAGCAAGCGGGCGTGACCCGGGTGATGTCGTTGAGCAATTCATCGAGAGTGTAGCCGATGGCGAGCTTGGCCGCAATTTTGGCGATGGGAAAGCCCGTGGCCTTGGACGCCAAGGCCGAGCTGCGGGACACGCGGGGATTCATCTCGATGATGATCATGCGGCCGTCGGCCGGATTGACCGCGAACTGCACGTTGGACCCGCCGGTCTCGACGCCGATTTCGCGGATGCAGGCGATGGAGGCATCGCGCATGCGCTGGTATTCCTTGTCCGTAAGCGTCTGCGCCGGGGCCACGGTGATGGAATCGCCCGTATGGATACCCATGGCGTCCAGATTCTCGATGGAGCAGATGATCACGACGTTGTCGGCCTTGTCGCGCATCACCTCCATCTCGAACTCTTTCCAGCCCACCATGGATTCCTCGATGAGGATTTCCGAAATGGGGCTCAGGGAAAGGCCGCTGGCCGCGATGCGTTCGAACTCTTCTTCCGTATAGGCGAAGCCGCCGCCGGCGCCGCCCATGGTGAAGGCGGGACGGATGACTAAAGGCAGGCCGATTTTCTCTTTGCCTTCCCGGGCTTCCTCGATGGTGCGGGCCACGTAGGAGCGCGCGGACTCGATACCGATCTTCTGCATGGCCACCTTGAACTGCTGGCGGGATTCCGCCTTCTCGATGGCTTCCAGATTGGCGCCGATCATCTCCACGCCGTACTTCGCCAGGATGCCGCGTTTGGCGAGCTCCACGGCCGTGTTCAAACCGGTCTGACCGCCGAGGGTGGGCAGAAGCGCGTCCGGCCTTTCCTTGGCGATGATCTTCTCGCACATTTCCCAAGTGATGGGCTCGATGTAGGTCGCATCGGCAAGGCCGGGATCGGTCATGATGGTGGCGGGATTCGAATTGATCAGGACGACCTCGTAGCCTTCCTCTTTCAGCGCTTTGCAGGCCTGGGTCCCGGAATAATCGAATTCGCAAGCCTGGCCGATAACGATCGGTCCGCTGCCGATGAGCATGATTTTCTTGAGGTCGGTTCTTTTAGGCATCGGCGGGGAAATATAACACTTTCGGGACGGCCTTTCCCGTCCTGGAGGCCCTTGAAATGGGGATTTGCGGAGGAAATCGAGGGAATGCCGAAGATGGGCGGCTGGGGCAAACGGCAGGGCGATCGGCTGCCGCTTCCAAGGGGCTCAAAGTGGATCCCGGCCCCGGGGATGCCTCACCCTGCAAACCTTGACCAGGACTGGTCTGGAATCGAATCCGCGAACTTGAAGTATTCAGGTCGAGCACCATCCACTGCAAGAATTTCCCCGTTTCCATTTCGACTTCCGGATTGGCTCGGACTTTGCAATCAACTGACCAGCAACCCACAAAAGGTCCCTACATGTTTAAATGCCTGCTTCTGATCGCTTCATTTTCGGTTTTGGAGATCCAAGCTATCGGATTGCAACATGCGCTCTTCCGCAGTCAATCCACCCAGGGCAAGGCTTGGACCGGAACCGTGAACATCCAGAAAGAGGAGTTCACCATCACCGTCTACCCCGATTACCTGGATGTGCAACTGGATTGGGAACTCGGCGTGGGCGGAGCGGCACCAGACTCATTCCAGAACGCGTTGGAAATCGTGGGCAACGTCAACTTCGAAGCGAACTCGACCGTAGTCGGTATGCTGCTCTGGAACGGGGACAGGATCCTCAAAGCCAAATTGAAAACCAAGGACCAGGCCCGCAAAGAATACGAGACGGTTGTGGATCGCAGTTCGACCGCGCCTCCGCCTCCCAGGGATCCCGTGATTCTTGAATGGGTCCGCCAGGATAACTATGACCTGTCCGTTTTTCCCGTAACGTTCGGCGGATTCCGGAAAATGCGGATCCGTTACCTGGTTCCTTCCACGGCGGGAACATTCGGATTTCCGCATGCGTTCTCCAATCATGCCAAGGTGACATTGATAAAAGGTCATTCGCTCTCGGGATTCAAATTGACCCGGCACAATTCCAAAGACACAGTATCATTTTCGCAAAGTGAAGCGGTCTTGAGTCCTTCCGATTATGGGTTCCAGGCCTATTATTATTCCCCGATCCCCTCAATCGAAAGGGTAATTCCGATCCTGGACGACACCTCGTCCGGATCGAGGCTTTATGTCGGAGGATTTTATGGAAATGGATTTTCGGGGCAAGCCGTCCATGCCGTATACCATTTGCCGAGGGGACTCTTGGCTGACCCGCAGGAATCGAATGAATCGAATGCAAGGATTTTCGCGACGCTGTTCAGCGGTCCGGATTCCTGCAGAAAAGAAGTATCGCGATACGAACGAACCTACAGCGTACGTGAGGAACTGAAAATCCTGTCGCGCGGCAACCTGGAAGAAATCCTTAAATGGTCGGTCTTCGTAGGCGATTCCCTGCAAAAGGAAGTGATGGAAAAACCCAGAATCATCCGAATGGACGATGGGATTCAATACGCCCGAACCTTCGGCAACAGCCAGATTTACCCCATCGCCAAGACCATGCCCTATTCACTTGGAAGCGCCTTGGGATTCATCGATACCAAATATGCCCTTGTAGCACTTGAAGAAGACCTTTTGACGGCCATTTCGGCGGAGAAATACCGGCTGACAGGAGTACCGACCCTGAACCCGGAAGACATTTTTCCAAGCAAAGAAGACACGGCGGTGACCACGAACGAATGGAGCATAGCGAGAGGATATGATCCCAGCCAACTTCTCAATCCGGCCCATTACTCGGTCACCGCTCTCGTTTCGCTGAAGGGATTGCCTGAAGGAATGCGGTTTGCGTTGCGTGATGGAAGCATCATTATCCGCTTGGATCCCGCGATCTTGGGCAAAGAAAAGAAAACCAAGGTTTCCGTCTATACCGCGATGGGAAGACTGGCAAAACAATGGGGCTCATCGGAAATCGCAAGTGGCGCCTTGTCCTGGTCGCCTTCCGAATCCGGACTTTCGGGAGGGGCATTTCTATTGAGAGTGGAAACTGGCGCCAAGAAGTACTCCCAACCCTTCTTCCTCCGCTAGGGAAAATCAATGGGCATCGCGAATTGACCGGGGAGGCCAACCTGAAGCCTCCCCCACCCGGGCCTCCGCATACCTGCGGACCTCCTGGGTCAGATCGAAATCCTCGATCAGATCCGTGAACCGCAATCCCCCGTAGCCGCTCTGATCGGTACCTTCCAGGTTACCCGTGCCCCGCGAACGCAGATCCATCTCGGCGATCTTGAACCCGTCCGTGGTCTCGGCGAAACCGGCGATACGATCATAGGTTTCCACCGGCCAATCCCCCTGGGCCAGGAAGCACCAGGCCTGGGTGGATCCGCGGCCCGTGCGGCCCCGCAACTGATGCAGCTGGGCGACCCCGAACCGATCGGGCGATTCGATCACCATCAGATTGGCCTGGGGCACGTCCACGCCCACTTCGATGACGGTGGTGGCCACCAAAACGTGCAAGGCGCCGTTGCGGAAGGCGGTCAGCGCCTCTTCCTTCTTTTCCGGCGGCAGCTTCCCGTGCACGAAGCCGATCTTCCACTCGGGCGCGAAGGCGGTCAGCTCTTTGCGGATCTTGTCCACCGTGGCGAGATCCTCTTCCGGACGCTTGATGGGAATGAAGATGTCCGGATCGTCACCGGCTTTTCCGGATGCGCCGGCTTTCCCACCGCCACTGCCACCGCTACTCGCGGCCTTCTCCGCCGCGGCCTTGGCCGACATGGGCCCGCCGATTTGCGGCACCACCCAGAATGCCTGGTTGCCGCCCAGGGATTCCTTCAGCAGGAAGCCCAACATGTCTTTGCGCTTTTCAGGCGGGACCAGGCGCGTCTTCACGGGCAGGCGGCCCGCGGGCTTGTCCTTGAGCACGAAGTTCTCCAGGTCGCCGAATACCGTCTGGGCCAAGGTACGTGGGATGGGCGTGGCCGACATATAGAGGATATCAGGATGGCCGCCCTTGGCCGACAAGGCCAGGCGCTGTTGCACTCCGAAGCGGTGCTGCTCATCGATGACGGCCAGCCCCAGTTGCCGGAACTTCACGTCCCCGGAATACAGGGCATGGGTGCCCACCACGAAGCTCAGAGCTCCCGACGCTAGGTCCGCGACCAGGGCTTCGCGATCGGCCTTGGGCGTGTCGCCCGTGAGCAGGCCCACGCGGATGTCCGCCTTGGCCAGGAACGGCGCCAGGGTCTGGTAATGCTGGGTCGCGAGGATTTCCGTCGGCGCCATCAGGGCCACCTGGCCTCCGGACTCGAGCACATTGGCGGCGGCGAGCATGGCCACCACGGTCTTGCCCGATCCCACGTCGCCCATGAGCAATCCGCAGAACTGCCCGGCCTTGGCCTGGAAGGAACTGATCGACTCCACGGCTTCGGCCTGGCCGGCGGTCAAGGTGAAAGGCAGGCCTGCGCGCAATTTCGATTTGAGGCCGATGGAAACGGGCCAGGCCTTCCCCACCTTGCGGCGCTCGACCTTGACGGCTTCCAGGCGCAGGGACAATGGCAGGAGCTCGCGCACCTTGAGCTGGCGGCGCAGGGCCGGGATTTCTTCGGCGGTGGCGGGCTTGTGCAGGTTGCGCAGCAACTCAGCTTCGGGAAGCAGGCCCAGATCCCCGCGCTGGTTTTCCGGGATCGCATCCGAAAAGGAAAAACCCTCCAGAGACTCCAGGGCGATCTTCTGCAGGAACTTGTGCTCCACATGGGCTTCGGACATATCCATGGTGAGGGGATAGCGGGGCAGCACTTCGCCCTTGATCTCCTGGCCTTCCTTGAGCGCCTGGAATTCCGGATGCACCATCTGGAGTTGCTCCCGGAAGAAGCCGGGCACGCCCGCAATCAGCATGCGCTGGCCTTCGGAAAAGCGGCTGCGCAGGAACTGCACCCCGTTGAAGAACACCAGCTCCACCGCGCCCGTGCCGTCCTCGACGGTCACCATCATGCGCATCTGCGCCATGGCGATGGAGCGGACCGTGCACGGAAAGATGGCATCCTTGCCCGCCGTCAGTTCCGCGATGGGCGTGAACTTGGTGCGATCGATGTAACGGCGGGGCAGGTGATAGATGAGATCGCGGAGATTGGAGATGCCGGCTTCGGCCAGGATCTTCTCCCGCTTGGGGCCCACTCCGGTCAACCGCGACAAATCGGACATGGCCCAGAAAATAAGAAAGAATCGCTGAAGCCGATGGTTCCGCAGGGGTTAGGGATTAGGGGCTAGGGGGTAGGGGGAACGCAGGCG
>Ga0209515_10002027_pt1 | contig 32045 bp, 36 predicted proteins | sample Subgroupgradi54m_FD_187454 | JGI IMG/M metagenome (GOLD analysis project Ga0209515, IMG submission 187454) | Subsurface groundwater microbial communities from S. Glens Falls, New York, USA - GMW60B uncontaminated upgradient, 5.4 m (SPAdes)... ... | reverse complement strand
ACTGGTTTTATTTCTCACATTAGATGGAACTACCTTAAGCACAGCACGCAGCAACTCTTTTACGCTGAAGGCGCCTACGTCAACTCCAACCTCTGACACTCAAGCCCCGACGGTCCCAACCAATCTCACGGCTACTGCTGTATCCGCCACTCAAATTAATTTGTCTTGGACCGCTGCTACGGATAACATTGGCGTCACCGGTTATCGAATTTTGAGGAACGGCGCGGAAATTAACCGAGTGGCCGCGGTGGTGACTTATCAAGACGCTAGCCTCACTCCTTCCACAAGTTATTCCTATACTGTTTCTGCTCTTGACGCGGCAAACAACCAATCCGCCCAGTCGGTTGCGGCCAGCGCAACTACTCAGCCAGCTTCCGGTTGTACTTTCGCGGTCAGCCCAACCACAGTCTCAGCACCAGCTACGGGTATTGCGGGTAATGTTACTGTCACAACAGCAAGCGGTTGTGCTTGGACTGCCACAAGCAACGCTACTTGGGTGACTATTACCTCTGGCGCGTCAGGAACTGGTAATGCAACAGTGGCTTATACGGTTGCTGTAAATGCCATGACCACTTCTCGTACCGGTACATTAGTCATTGCCGGGCAAACAGTGACAATTACTCAAGCTGGCAATACTTCCACTACTCCTTTGAGCATTACAACTGCCTCACTCTTGCCCAATGCTCAAGTCGGCATAAATTACAGCACGACTCTCACAGCCACGGGTTCAGCTTTGCCATATGGTTGGAATGTTACTGCAGGCAGTTTGCCTCCTGGCTTTGTTTTGAGCAACCAACAGACAGATGAGCGTACGGTTATCGGCGGGATGGCCACCACTGCTGGCACTTACACTTTTACCGTTACTGTTAATGCCGGCTTTACGGGTGGTGCCACATCTCCGATCGCCACAGCGAGCAAACAATTTACCCTGACTGTCACGGCGCCGTCAGTTCCATCTGGTCAGAATCTACTGCCGATAGGGAACCTCGAAGAAGTAACTTCAGATTATTTTGTGAAAGGTTGGGCGTTTGATCCCAATCATCTCAGCGAAACTTTAGCGATTCATGTTTACTTTGACGGTCCGACCAGTGGTACCGCTGTATTGGGAAGTACTGATCAGTTGCGGGACGACGTCAATACTTGGTTGAGACAGGATTATGACAGTATCTCAGGTAATCATGGTTTCAAAATTTCTGTGCCAGAAAAATATCGAGATGGCAACCGACACAGTGTTTACGTCTATGCTATTGATTTGGATGATGTGAGTAAACATACAGCTCTACTGCGCAGTAATTCCCCAGAACCTGTAACTTTTCCGGATTGTGTTCACACCGTCACCCCGACTGCGGTATCATCTGGCGCAAGCGGCAGTACCGGAACTCTCACAGTTACTGCTGTCACGGGTGATTGTCCTGTGACACAGGCATCGAATCAGAATTGGATTACGTTCGTGGGCCAGCCACAAGTAAGGTTTGGGACCGGCACGGTCACATATACGATCGCGCGGAACAGTTCTGTCAGCGTCAGAAGCGCGAATATGACCGTTGGCGGAAAAATAGTTACGGTTCTACAGCAAGGCGCTGGCAATAGTTTAACCACCGGGACTGGATTAACGGAAGCGCGTCACGCACGTGGGGCAGTGGTTTTGGATCATGACACGGTTTACTTTATTGGAGCCGATCTGCGATACCCCTTCCCGTCGGAAGCTATCTTCCTCTCCTGGGGCCACAAGTGGAGTGAGGTTGAACCAGCGACTGCTGGTGATCTGGCCATGCCCATCGGCCCGCCGGTGGAATTTAAGTAGTGAAATGCAGACTGACTATAAAAATCTTAATTCATTTGAACTCTCTGTGATTGCCTTTGCGGCTGTGGGAGTGGTGCTGACGTGCACGATTGTTTTTAGTGGGTTAACCAGCAAGCAACAGAGTTATTTTCTGTCCGCGGTGACCATGTTTGATTTGCATGAGCAAGTAGCTTCGACTGGTAACGACTTAGTTGCTGTTCTAGATGTTCCAGGAGAATTCTACAACCAGTTTTATATCGCGTTCACGCAAGTGGCAGTGATTGACTCTGAAAACTTTCAAGTCCCGGTTGCAGTTTTGACCACCGCCTATAACTCTTTTGCTAATTATTCAGACCAGATGACTTTTGATTACCGAAGCCAAAATAGCCCCGGGCAACAACTGGCTTATTTAGGACAAGTTTCTGGTGCTTCGATTGACTTAACTCCTCCGCCGTGCGCAAACAATCCGAGTCCACCGCCGCAAATAATTCCATACAGTTTTGAGCCAGTTGACCTGCCCGCCATGCCCGATAATTTGCTCTCAGACAAGGCGCCCGCCCGCCTCGACAGCGAGAGCGTGTCGGGCAGGTGGCAGGCGGGTTGGCAGGCCTTAAAAAATTTAAAAATTAATTTATGGGAGCGGTCGGGATTATTCCAAGGCCCCATTACCATTTCGACCCTCAAGGATTAAATAAAGCCGGAGAAATCGCTCCTCATTGAATCCTTACGGAGCGATCTCTCACTAATCGTTCGAGATGGCTCAGTGACACAATACAATGACAACGAAACAAAAACAAAAAACAAAAGTAAAAATAAAAAGATACCCGGTTCACTATTTAGCTTTTGTTCTAGTTGCTCTATTGATTTTAGAAGGCGTCTTGTTTGGCATGACCAAAAGCGCTGACTGGCAACAAGCCGTGGCGGTTTTGGATGTCTCGAGCGGTCTGGCGGAAACCATACAAAATACAGCGGAAGTTTTTCAGCCGAGTATTGATATGATCGCGAACATTAATGAGTTCTATAAACTTGCGGCTACGGAAATGGCCAAGCTTTTGGATTTTAGTTCCGCGCCCACCGGAGAAGAGGTGGTTTATATCTACGATGGGGTTACGGATTTTTATCAGCAGGCGAGTACTCAGATGGCCAAATTGCTGGATGTGTCGGATTATGTGCAAATACCGCTGGTGGCGGGAATCAGTATTACAAATTCCAAATGACAAATAACAAATCCCAAATAAGCACCAAGATTCAAACTTCAAGCTCCAAAGAGGATTCTTTGGAATTTAGTGTTTGGAACTTGTAATTTATTTGTTATTTGGTGCTTGTGATTTGAGATTTACATCATGCATACAAGAGCGCAACAAGTATTTTATATCTTAACCTCGTTCATATTTTTGACCGCGTTTTTTGTATTTGGTAATGTCGGGGAGATTAGGCAAGTTAAGGAAGTCGGGGAGTTGCGACAGAGCATCCAACAGCAATTTTCTGTTGCCTGGCAACAGACTATAGGGGATCAGCCGTATTTTGACGATCTGGCTTATGTGTTTGATGGAGTGAGCGCGTTTTATGACCAATCAACGGTGGCTTACGTTGATTTAATTTCTCAACCGCAAGCTGATCAGGATATTATTTACGTTTATCAGAGAGTCTATTCTGATTTCGCCAGTGTTTTCCAAGCCCGGGCATCTGATGTTGCTGTTGAAAAAGCCGAGCCTCTGGTCATGCCTGGGAAATTCATGACCGAAGCGGCGATGTATAATATAATCCCCGGGGACGTGGCTGGTGTGAGCATTGATGCTACCTGGGTGACTCTGCAGGATGTCATCACCGGGCAACCATATTGCTTGGCGATTTATAATAGTAATGTCAATAAATATTTAGGCAGCTGCAAATATGATAACTCGTATAGGTAAAATAGGGACAATAAGTCAGATAGGTCTAATAAGTATAATTAGCTTGGGAATTTTGGCTTTAGCCAATGTATCCTTGGCTACTGATCCTATTTCGGTGATCTCTTCCATCAGTCCCAACCCTGCCCAGCGCGGAGTCACCACTCTGTTAATCACAGGCACGAATTTGACGAATCAGGTCCGGTTTTATGATGGCGCGGGGCTTAGATATTCGGGCTTAGGACAACTCAATGCCGCTAAAACCCAAACCACCATTTTGGTCCCAGCCGCGCTGCCAGTGGGCAATGCGACTGTAAAAATTTATTATAATGGTACTGATTCCAATGGCAAGCTTTTGAAAATTAATGGGGCATCTACAACCCCGCCAACCCCTACGCCGACTCCGACACCGGAGCCGAAGCCAGCAGTTGATGCGGCGAGGGGATGGCAAGGCGGTCCGGCATTTGATTCTAAAAACAACAAATGGCTAGTGGTCGCTCATACAGTTACATCGCCAGTTTTGTATATTGAGGGACGAATCATGGGTAGCGACGGAAATCCAGTCGGTGATGTATTCAGGGTAAACGCCGCTTCATCTCTAAACGCCTGGTCGCCCCTGGTTTCATATTCTCCAGATGCCGATAAATTCCTAGTAGTCTGGACAGAAGAGATAGATAGGAATAATTGGAATACTTACGGACGATTCGTCTCTTCAGATAAAACATTAGGAAGTCAATTCCAGCTTAATTTAGACCACCCATTATTTAGCGAAGGGGCGGATAGAGAATCGGCATTAAGATACGATTCTAAAAATAAAAAATTTGTTTTGATTTGGAGATATGTGGGTGGAGGAAGATCGGCCGCGGTAATAACCACGGTTAGTTTAAGTGGGGTTATGGGTCCGATAGTGGAAGTGGCAACCGGCACACAAAGCACCAGCAATAGAATTTGGGGGCCATCAATTGCAGTCAACGAAGATAGAAATGAATACTGCGCAATTTATGACTTTAGAGATACAAGCAAATGGGGCACTGCGAAGATCAATGCTTCTAATTTATCAGTTGGAACAAAAAGTTTGGTAAACACGCTCACCTTAAATGTAGATATAGCGTATAACAGCCAAACTAAAAAATATCTTGCTATGTATGACACTTCTTATACCTCGGGCGTAAAAGGCAAAATTTTGAACAGTTGCAGCGGCACAGATGGTGGAAACGTTTTTACAATTAAAGCCGGAACGAGCGCTTCCACAGTTACCTATAATCCTAGGTCAAATAATTTTGCCGTCATCGGTCAAAACGATCCGGCTCCGGGAAACGGGTATGCAATTTTATGTCCGTCAGGAACCGTCCTGAAAACAGGAAATCTTTTTACCACCGGATATTCTAAAGGAGTTTTTCTGCCAAATATAGCGCCAAATATAAACGACGGAAGTTTTGGGGCCACATCCAGCAGAGATTATGGAATGACGCAATTAGTAGTGGGATTATTAGGAGGCAGTGGTTGTGACAGTGGCGGCGGGGGTGGAGGACAGTACAATCCATATTATCCACCCGGCTTGGTTTGTAATCCGCCGCCGACTGATTTAAACAAAATTTTAGAATGTTTTTATTGGGACAATTACAACCGGTACAACGGTCCGCCATCAACCGCAATTCCGCCTGTGCCGTCTCCGACCCCACCCGCAATTTGTACGCCGCCGCCGACTGATCCAGATTTGATTTTGCAGTGCTTCTATCAGGAGAATGTTAACCGAGCCAACCAGCCGCCTCAAACTACACCCCAAATCAATTCTTTAAATGTATCCTCAGCCAAAGTCGGGTCCAATTTGGTTATTACGGGATTAAATCTCACCACCACAGTTCAGTTTTATAAAACCTCGGGTGGCCGGTATACTTCTACTGGCACTCTTAATGCCGCAAAAACTCAGACCTCGATTACTATTCCGAGTAATTTGCCAGTGGGCGAGTATAGTGTAAAAATTTATGCTGATGCCGTCCGGATTTCGAACGGCAAGCCCTTGACCGTGAGTAATTAAAAAAATAGCTGTTACAGAATTAACGATCGTTAAAAGTGTAACAGGCGGTTGTTATCTCAGAATGATGATGCTAATTAAAAAGTGATTTTGTAGAGTTTGTTATTGTCGAGCAGATAAATGTTTCGTCCGGCTTCATCTACAGCCAAGTCAAACAGGCTCGACGCACTAGGCAAATAAATTTGATTTAAGAGCTGGCCATTTTTATTCAGAATGACCACTCTTTTTTTGTTGGCTTCCAGAATATAGAGGTTAGTAGCGACAAAGATTTTGCTGGCGTTAGAGATCGGGTCAGTTAGAGTCGGATAGTTAAACACTTGTGGCTGGCCGCCAGTAACCTTGGTCAGTTTATCCGGGTAGAGCAAGTAGATATCTTTGTCCACGGCAAAATCGCGGAGGTCCTGCAAGCTCGGAGTATTGATATTTAGAGTCGCAAATTTACCTTTGGTGTAACTGACCTTCAGGACTTGATTAGCCGCGGTATTGAGTCCATACAAAGTGTTGCCGTAAGTTTTGAGGCCAAAGAGCGCGGCTTTATCAATGTTGACCACGGGCTCAAATTGTTTGAGACTGGAATCAATGTGATAAATTCCATTGCCGGCAGAAACTACGACCCCAGCTGGAGGATAATTGGTGATGCCGGTAATCGGGTCTTTGAGGCTGTTGAGCAGAAAATAATCCGTCAGCACTCCTTTGCTTTCGAGCGAGAGGGAATTGGAATCTTGATTTGCGAATAATAGCCCAATAGCGGTTTGGGCCAGATAGGTTGGGTGCCGTTTTAATTCCAAGAAGATCTTGGGATCGGTGATGACGCTGATTTTGTTAACTTGATCCTTGAGGCTTTGTAATTGATTAGTAAATTCAGCGGCTCGAGCGTGGTTTAGTTTTTCCAATGCCAAAAAGTCAGTCTCAGCCTGACCCAAGAGCCGCAACGCCTCAGTATTGTTTTTGTAAATCAGCGCCGATTGTGCGTCGGAGATGTCTTGGGTTAGGGTGCCTGCTTGCTGATTGATTTTGTCTTGGGTTTTTTGGGCTTGGTGTTTGGTCGCATAAACTCCGAGATTCCCCAAAAAAAGCAGAAGAAAGATGGAGAAACTGATAAAAAAGAATTTGCCGGCCCGGCTTAAGTTTTGAAAAAATTGCCATTGGCGCAAACGAATTGTTGGCAAGCTAACTTTAGGGAGTTTGATTGTGGGAAATTTCCAGGATCGGGGAGTGGCCATTTCAATCTCTTCCGGTAAGGGAGCATAAATTGCCCGGGTCGGTTCGGTTTCTGACCCTATTACCTCTGTTTTTTTATCAAAATTTAAAAGAAAGGTTGCAAAACTTTCTTGGGAACTCATAGAGTCTTTGAGAATTTGGGATAATTGAGCTGTTGCGTTTTGCCCTGACTCGCTGGATAGGATTTTAGTAAAAACCTGGAGGGAAACAAAGTTGAAGATGTTTGAAGTGGTCAAAATCACGGCATCGGCATTTTGGATTTTGCCTTGGGTAAAATTAACAAAGGTTTTGAGTGGATGGTTGCCCCGTTTTTCGGCGGATAAAATTTCCGAAAGTTCGGATTGCCTTTTGAGCCAAGCCGAGGTCTGGCCATTATTGGCCAGATAAATTTTCTCGCCTGACCGGAAAGCGATCAGACAAGAAAATTTTCCAACCCATGACTTATGACCCGCATGGGCCAGATCCGCGAGATTCTGATTGATTTGTGACAGCGAGGATTCAAATAAAGCCTCCCCGGGAAGTTTCTTGTGAATTCGAAACGACTCCAGGATGATTTCCGATATTTTTTTTAGATCCAGCGCTTCGGATTTGCGTTTGAGATTTTTTAGCTCCGCCACAATGAATAAATGGCCGGTACTGCTCAGAGCCTCTTCGTATAAGACTAAAGACGAGTTTTTATTCTCGGGGTAGGTTAAATAGATTGGGTTGATTTGGGTTTCCAGCCGCGCCATAGTAACAATATTATAGCATAGCATGGACGGCTATGGTATAATATTCGCATGCTCGCTCAATTACTGTCTTCCAAGTCCAAGACCAACCTGATTAACCTGCTTTTGGCCCATCCGGGCCGGAGCTTTTCCAGTATTGAATTAAAGATCAGTTCGGGTTGCCCGAATCAACTCTTGAAGGAAACAATCAAGGAGTTGGACAAAATGGATTTTTTATCCACCACTGAAAAGCATCGGATTAAATATTATCAGGTCAATCGTCGTTTTCCGTTGTATCCGGAATTGGTAAATCTTTTGCGTAAGGTTAAACGTGTCCCGCCTGATTTACTCTCTCGCCGAGCCGCCAGGTTTTCTGACTGTAGAGTGGTGGCCTTGACCGGGATATTTGTGGGTAAGCCTCGCATTGAAACCGATCTGCTGTTCGTGGGCAAGATTGCTCCCAAAAAGTTAGAACAGTTTTTGAAACTGGCTGAGAGGTTTGCGGGCCAGCCTGTGAGTTTTACAATTTTTACGCCGCATGAATTTGAATACCGGCAAGTCTTAAATGACCGGTTCGTCAAGAATGTTTTGGAAAACAATCCGGTGCTTGCAATAGATAAGTTGAAGCACAGAAAATAAAAGTATCCAGTATAGGGTATACAGTATCCAGAGCTAAATTTTTGATACTAAATACTTAATACTGTATACTGGATACTATAAACATGGATCAAATATTATCTATCTACAACCAGTTTTTAAGCTACTTTCCGGCCAACCTCCACGGAGTCGTGTCATTAGCCTTGGCTGTCCTGATCGCCATCGGAATTATTAAAGTCATTCGCAAGGATTTTATTTATATCATTCTTTTGATTGTGCTTTTGCCAGCCTCAGTGCCGATCATGAAAAATATCTGGGAAAGCTTATCGAATATTATAAAGTTCTTGTTGGAAAAGAAATAAATTGACCCAGTATATCAACTTCGATAATGGTTTTTGTTCCTGCTTTTGCCTAAAGATGAACGCAATTGTACTGCTAACTTAAATCTATAGATTAAAGATTAACTACAAAAACCATTAAAAGGCAAAAGCATCGAAGTTGTATTACTGGGTTGACTAAGAAATAATCAAGCGATACAATATTAATAATAATTAATCAAAAAATAATATGGATGATAACACAATGACGCCAGGTCAAGTGCCAGCAGATGACACTGACATGGAAAGTGCTGAAGAAAAAAAGGAAACCACTGAAGGTGCTGAGTCTGGTGATGACAGCGAAAGCATGTAACTCTAAACCGCCCCAATTATTTGGGGCAGTTTTTTAGTGGAAAAGTCGGCTGTGAGTAACTTGCAATTTTAGCCCGTATATGGGCTTTTTTGTTGCATTGTTAGATCTTTGACTTGTGGTTTATGGTGGAATATAATGACTTGTAAGTGGTAAGTTGTGGATAAAAGTGGGGACAAGTGGAAAAGTATTAATTTACTCACTCGATTAGCCACTTTTCGGACACGTCCCGCCCGTGGAACGCGGCGGGACTAAGGCTCGGCCGGTGGAACGGCCTCGCAATTGTCCTCAAAGCGGCCATCCTCGTTCGTAAATTAATACTAAAAAAGAAAGAAGAAAAAAGGTGTTTATAGGCGAGTATACAATCAGCATGGATGCCAAAGGGCGAATCGCGGTACCTGTGAAGTTTCGAAGCCTGCTCAATGTCGCGGCCGTTGTCACTCGGGGACTGGATCAAAGCTTGTTTCTATATCCACGAGCGCAGTGGGATATAATTGCATCGAAATTAAGTCAGCTGCCGTTGTCCAAAGCTAACTCGCGAGCATTTTCACGTTTGATGCTGGCCGGAGCTTGGGAAATTGAGTTAGATAAACAGGGGCGTATGATTGTCCCGGAATATTTGCGAAAGTTTGCAAGCTTAACGAAAAAGGTAGTTATGGCCGGGCTCTTTGACCGGATAGAAATTTGGGACGAAACTGCCTGGAATGTTTATAAGGCGAGTACTGAAAAAGAAAGTAATGCGATTGCCGAGGGGTTGGGGGAGCTTGGAGTATAAATTCCAAATGACAAATAACAAATCCCAAATAAGCACCAAAGATCAATATTCAAATTCCAAAGCCCTTTGGAATTTGACGTTTGACTCTTGGAATTTATTTGTTATTTGATGCTTGTGATTTGGAGCTTAGTTTAATGCACACGCCTGTTCTTCTTAAAGAAACTCTGGAATACCTCAACGTTTCAAATCAGCCACAGAAATTCATTGACGGCACTGTTGGCTCGGGTGGGCACGCGATTGCGATTCTGAAAGCCAATCCTAAAGCTCAAGTTTTGGGGATAGATTTGGACCGGACTGCTTTGGAAAAACTACAGGGCAAAGGGATAACTTTAGCAGAGGGGAGTTATTCGGACCTCGATATTTTTGCAAAGCAATTTGGCTTTGATCAGGTCGATGGAATCCTTTTGGATCTGGGATTTTCATCCACCCAGTTAGATGATCCAGTGAGAGGCTTTTCGTTTCAAACTGATGGGCCGCTTGATATGCGCTACTCAAAGGACAATCCTCTGAGCGCGGCAAAGATTGTGAATACATACTCAGTCGCAGAATTAGCCGAAGTATTTAAGCGATACGGTGAAGAAAAATTTCCAGGCCGGCTGGCTCGTAAAATTGCAGATGAACGGGAGCGACAAAAATTTAACAGTACCCTCCAGTTAGCCCGTTTAATTGGGCACCCGGATAGTATTCGAAGAGTCTTTCAAGCCTTAAGAATCGAAGTCAACTCCGAGCTTGAAAATTTGAAAAGTGCATTGCCCAAGGCTTTGAGTGTCCTAAAATCCGGCGGACGATTGGTGATAATTTCATTTCATTCTCTGGAGGACCGAATTGTGAAAGAATTTTTTAATAGCCAAGCCAAAGATTGCGTTTGTCCGTCTGAGTTTCCTGTCTGTATCTGCGGCAAGGCCTCAAGCGTTAGAATTTTGACCCGCAAACCAGTAACGGCCCAACTGAGCGAAGTTCAACAAAACCCTCGAAGCAAGCCAGCGAAGCTCAGGGCAATAGAAAAAAAGAGGTTATAGGGGATAGGTTATAGTTTATAGACTATAACCTAAAACCTACAACCTATAACCTAAAATAAAGGCGGCATAATGCGTGATTTAACTTTAGCTATCCCAATTGGTTTTGGTAAGAGGAGCACCAAGGCCAATTTTTCCAGCAAAACTTTGAATGTGTCAATTTTAGTTGCGATAGTAGTTTTTGGTCTGGTATATTTTTTTGAAATAAATGCTTTGGGTACCAAAGGGTATCAGATCCGCAACCTGGAACAGCAGGTCAGGAGTTTGGAGGAAAGCCAGAAAAATCTCAAAATGCAGGCCTCAAATCTCGAGTCAATTAACCAGGTTCAACAAGAAGCCCAAAAATTAAATTTCGTACCCAGCACTAATGTTACTTATATCAAGGATTCCGACTTTGCATTAAAATGAATAGCATTAAACCCGGCGCTGATAGTAAAGTAAATTCTTATAACTTAAGAATTTTTTTGTTAATGTTTGCTCTGGCCTTATTTATCAGCTTGATTATCATCAGGCTGTTTAACCTGCAAATTTTGAACCATGGATATTATCAGAATTTGGCTAGCAATCAACATGGGGTCAAGACCGCCATTTTACCTAAACGGGGTGATATATATTTGTCACCGGAAAACAGCAATTTTCAACCATTACTCGTGGCTACCAACCTGGCCAAGAACATGGTTTATGCCATACCTAAGGAGATCGTGGATAAACCACAGGCCGCAGCGAAACTTGCGGGCTTATTGGATTTGTCCACGAAGGATCTGATCGGTAGATTGAATAGTCCCAGCTATGTCCCGCTGAAAAAAGACTTGGCAGGTGATACTGCGGCCAAGATCAAAGCTTTAAAGATTTCGGGAATTTATTTGCAGGCGCAAGACGTGCGGTTTTATCCCGAGAAAAATTTAGCGGCCCAGGTTTTGGGATTTGTTGGGTTTAAAGGTGATGCTCGGGTCGGGCAATACGGTATTGAGGGCAAATTTGAAACTAATTTAGCAGGAACCAAAGGCGCGCTCGGAACTGATTCCGATCCGGCTGGTAATTCAATTTCTTTATTTGATCGGAGTTTAACCCCGGCTCGGGATGGAGACGATATTTATTTAACGTTGGATCCGGCGATCCAGTACAAGGCCCAGCAAGTTTTAGCTGATACTGTCAAAATACATGGCGCAGATGGCGGCAGTGTGGTCGTTTTGAATCCGAAAACCGGGGCTGTTCTCGCCATGGCTTCGGCGCCTGATTTTGACCCAAATAATTATGGGAAAGTGAAAGACTTGGCTAATTTTAGCAATAAGGTTTTGACCGCGGACTACGAGCCAGGTTCAATCTTTAAGGCGATTACTATGGCCGCGGCGTTGAATGAGGGCAAGGTCACGCCGGATACGACTTATAACAACGCCGGTTCAGTCCAGGTTGACGATAAGCTGATCAAGAATTCGGATCCGACGAAATTTTTAGGTGTCCAGAGCATGATTACAGTTTTGGATGAATCATTGAATACGGGCGCGTTTTTTGCCGAACAGCAAATCGGTAACCCGACGTTTAAGCAATACGTCGAGAGATTTGGATTTGGCAGATTGATTGATTTTGAATTGCCCAACCAAGTTTCTGGCAATGTCGACAACTTAAAAAATAAAGGCAACATTTTTTTTGCCACGGCGTCATTCGGTCAGGGGATTACTGTGACGCCATTGCAAATGGCCCAAGCTTACAATGCCATTGCCAATGGCGGAAAAATGCCCAAGCCGTACATTGTGAATAAAATTGTCCATCCGGATGGTAGTACCGACGAGACCAAGCTGGTTGATGGGCCACAAGTGATTGATTCCAAGACGGCGGCGACATTGTCTGCTATGCTGGTGGACGTGGTGGAAAACGGCCACGGCAAACGAGCCGGGGTGAAGGGGTATTACATTGCTGGTAAAACCGGCACAGCTCAAGTGCCATTTAAAGACAAGGTAGGGTATGATCCGAACAAAAACATTGGTTCATTCGTCGGGTTTGGGCCGGTGGATAACCCACAGTTTTTGATGCTGGTGCGAATTGACAGTCCGAAGGATGTGAAGTTTGCCGAATCAACTGCGGCGCCAGCGTTTGGCGAAATTGCTCAGTTTATTCTAAACTACTTGCAGGTTCCTCCGAGCAGGCAATAGGGTAAATCCCAAATGACAAATAACAAATCCCAAATAAGCACCAATAGCCAAATCTCAAATTCCAAAGCCCTTTGGAGCTTCGTGCTTGGAACTTGTAATTTATTTGTTATTTGATGCTTGTGATTTGGAACTTATTTATGAAATCAATCCTCAAAACAATCTTATATCTCCTGGCGTGGCTTACTATCCGGCGTTACAAGCCGCGCGTTGTTGCTATTACCGGCAGTGTGGGCAAGACTTCGACTAAGGATGCCATTACAATCGTTTTGCGGACGAGTTTTTCCGTGCGGGCTAGTCTTGGCAATTATAACAACGAGCTGGGTGTGCCACTGGCCATTATCAATGAGGAGTCAGGGGGCCAGAATCCTCTGATCTGGCTGTTCATTTTTATCAAAGCGTTTTTTAAATTGTTTATTGCTGATTATCCAAAAATTTTGATTTTAGAACTAGGTTCTGACCGGCCGGGAGATATAGCATATCTGGTAAAGTTGATTGGAAAGATTGATGTTGCGGTGCTGACAGACATTGGCATCAGCCATTTGGAATTTTTTGCCGGCCCCACCGAATTAGCCAAAGAAAAATTAAGCTTGATCAAAAAATTGGACCGAACCGCCTTAGCCATACTTAATTTTGATAATCCTAAAGTTTTTGAGGGTCGGACTCAGACCAAAGCAGAAATTGCGGGATATGGTTTCAGTCAGAACAGTCAAGTTATGATTTCTGATTTTCAGATTATTCAAGTGGATGGTGTGTGGGGGGTGAACTTTAAGCTCCACCACAAGGGGACAGTGGTACCATTTTTCATTCCCAATACTTTAGGCAAGCCGACGGCGTACGCCGCGACCGCGGCTGTAGTCACGGCGTTACGGTTTAACATTAACCTAGTTGAATCTTCAGAGGCCCTTAAACGTTTCGTACCGCCTGCCGGCCGTCTACGCATGATCCCAGGCATCAAACAGGCCCTAATAATCGACGATACATACAATGCGGCTCCGGATTCGACAATTGCTGGCCTGGAGGCGTTAAGTCTGATTGCGTCTGGTCGAAGAGTCATCGCTTTGGGCGGGATGGCGGAACTTGGCAAGCAAACCGAATCGGGCCATCGGGCAGTAGCCGGAAAAATTGTGGAAAATAAAATTGACCTGGTTTTTTTGGTTGGCGAGAATGCCAAAATTATCCGCGATGAATTATCTGTGCGAAAATTTGGCGGGCGGGTACAATGGTTTGAGACAGCTGATTTGGCTGGCTTATCGATTCAAGAAAGTTTATTGCCCCAAGACACAATTTTGGTCAAAGGTTCCCAGTCATCGCGTATGGAGAAAATTGTCAAAGAAATCATGGCGGATCCTCTAAGAGCTTCCGAGCTCCTGGTCCGGCAGTCAGACAAGTGGCTGGCTAAAATTTAGCGACTGGTTTATACTTAGCCATACTTTATGGCCTCATCGTCTAACGGCTAGGACGGTTGGTTCTCATCCAACAAATCGGGGTCCGACTCCCCGTGAGGCTACCAAATGTATGAAATATAAATTTATTGGACTTGGTTTAATTTTATTACTACTCGTCGCTTTTTTTTATTATTATCAAACTAGGCCATCGAAACAGGTTGAGTGGGGGCTAGATTTTTCTGCGACCAAAGCCCAAGCTCTGGGCTTGGATTGGCGAATCGTTTACCTCGATATGCTGGCCGATTTGCATCCTAAATTCATTCGCGTGGATGCTGACTCAGAGCAGATCATGAATGAAATGATCCTAGAAGCTGATAAACAGAAAGTTGAAATAATTAAAGCTCGGGACAGTCAGGACATGTTCAAATTAGAACCGATCAAATTCAGTCGAGTTTTCGGCTATTATAAAATTCCTTTGGTTTTTTGGGGTTTACCTAAATCGCAGGTAGCACTTTTGCAAACTCTCCCCCCACCACTGGTGAATCCAAAAATGTTCAAAGATAATATAGAGTTCGCCCAGAAAGTGGGCATAAAAGAAATTTATATTTCCGAGGTAGAGTCGTGGTACTGGATGGCGAAAAAACAAAGTGATTGGGGAATGTGGGAAGCGGCAAAGGATTTGCTTGATTGAAACATTTTATCTGTGTTATCGTATAAATAGCAGTCGAAGTTCTATAGAAATTAATAAGAAAATAAAGATAAATATATGTCAATAAACCTGCTAGTTTTATACGAAATCGCAGATAAAGCTTCTCGGGTCAAGACCAAAAGGGCCTATAAACAGTTTGAAATTTGGGTGAAGGGTATTTTGTCCACATATCAAGATGCTGCGATTGAGCGCGTGGCTAATATCCACCTATTTCGGCTAAGATCACAGTTTAGTTTCTAAACTAGGCAATTCCACAGCCTTGGTCAGTTCCACAAAGTCTGGCAGGTCCGCCATGTTTTTGATGCCTAAATGTTGCATGAATTCTAATGTGGTTTTGTAAAGTTGCATGCGCCGGTCAGTCGGGGATTGGATTTTTTCAATTAAGCCTCGAATCAGTAAGTGCCGTAAAGTGTATTGAGAATTGACGCCGCGGATATTTTCGATTTCCGCTTTGGACACAGGCTGGCGGTAAAGCACTATGGCCAGGGTCTCCAGTGCCGAGTCGGTGAGCTTTTCACGTAATTCCAAAGATAAGAATCTTTTGACCACTGTGGAGTTGTCCGGGTTGGAAGCTAGTTGCAGTTTATTATCGTGCGCCAGAAGAATAATACCTGAGGTTTGATTTTCCGCCACCAATTCTGCGATGGCTTTTTTTAACTCTTCATCGGTTACTTCAACTGCATCTGATAGCTCTTTGATTGAAACTGGCTTAGACGCGACAAAAAGAATAGATAGAATTTGGGATTTAAGTTTGTCCATAGTTTTAACCATTTCGAGCGATTAGCGAGAAATCGCTTTAGTAAAGGGATCTCTCCCTCCGGTCGAGATGGACTCGGCCGTTTTTTTAATCATCACATCCCCAAACATTTCGTTTTGCTCAACAGTCAGCGTGCGCTGTTTGATCAGTTCTAACAGCGCTAAGAAAGTGACAATGACTTCGGTTTTGCTTTTGGCTTCTCTTAGTAGACTAGAAAGTGAAGTCTCTAATTTTTCTGAGATCAATTTTTGAATATTCGCGATTTTTTCTGAGATGGACACAACTTCCTTCATGACTTCCTGAGGTAAGTGAACAATATCTTTGAGTTCTGCGGCCAAATGTTGTAAACTTTGAGCCAAAATTTTGGCCGTGATTTCGGGGTCAGGCAAAAAGCTCACCCGCTCAAAAAAATCCACATCGCGGGTCCAGGATTGCTTGTGATGCAAGTCCAATTTTTTTAAGTATTTTGAAGCTTCCTTGTATTTTTTGTAAATCAACAACTGCTGGGTTAAATCAAACGCGGCTTCTTCCTCTTCTACACCCAAATCCAAATTGGGCAGTAATGATTTCGATTTGATGACCAGGAGTTTGGAGGCGATAATTAAAAAATCCGCCAGATTGATCGGATTTTTTTCTTGGAGCTGTTTAACATATCCCAAAAACTGTTCGGTGACTTCGGCCAAGGCCAGGGTTGAAACATCAAGTTGCTGGTCCTCAATCAGTTGCAACAGCAAGCCTAAAGGCCCTTCGAATTGTTCAACTTTTATTTGCATGGAGTGAAAAATTCTCTACAGAGCCCATCCCAGCGAAAGCTGGGATCCACTACAACTAATAAATACCAATTGGTTTTAATTATTGAAGTGGACCCCAGATCAAGTCTGGGGTGGCCCTATTTTTTGATCGCAAAATTGCCCGCTGTCGGTTTTTCCAACTTCAAATAATCTTTCACATTCATCACAACTGATTCCGTGTACGAGCCGGCAGGAAGATTGATTTTTTTGTTTTTTAAAAGTTTCTTGTCGATAAATACTGGCAGTTTAAATAATGAGCCAAACGGGGCGATCAGTCCGACTTTGGTCTTTAGCTTCAAGGTAATATCTTTTTCTTTGGCCATAGATAGTTTGTCAGTAGCCAGCTTGGAAAGCGCTTTGAAGTCGCAATTGTTGCCAGCTGGCAAGACGGCCAGGTAGAGGTTTTTCTTTCCTTTGAGTAGCACAGCCTTGGCCACTTCCGACAGTTTTTCGTGCTGGGTAACGGCTGCGTCAATCGCCGTGAAGACCTTGCGGTGTTCGACCAGCTCGTATTTAATTTTATTTGCTTTAAGCAGTTTTTCGAGGGATTTTGAGATAGCCATTATTTTTTGTCCTTTGGTATGTCGAGCTTGATGTGAAGCTCTTTTAATTGTTTGTCAGTGACCTCAGATGGTGAGCCCATCAGGGGATCGCGGACATTTCCAGATAGAGGGAAGGCGATGACTTCGGCAATTTTGTCTTCCCCAGCTAAAATTCGAACTAACCGGTCAATGCCCGGGGCGATGCCACCGTGAGGCGGGACACCAAATCCAAAGGCCTCAAGCATATGCGCAAACTGTTTTTTTTGTTGTTCACTGAAGCCGATTAGGTCGAAAATTTTTTCTTGGACTTTAGGATCATGGATTCGAATACTGCCACCACCAATCTCAACGCCATTTAAGACTAGATCATGCTGTAGCCCGCGAACCTTGCCTGGATTTGTATCAAGTAGAGAAATATCATCATAGTGCGGTGCAGTAAACATGTGATGCGAAGGCGCCCACTTGCTTTCACCTGAGCCGTGGAAAAAATCATCTTCGGTTTGTTCTGTGAACAGCGGGAAATCCAAAACCCAACAAAAAGCCAGTTCATTTGGATCGCTTTTGTCTTGGCGTAGATCCGGCTTCTCATTGCCGTATTTTTCTTTGGAGTTTTTATGGCTAATTCGGGGCCAAGGTTTTTGGCTGATTTTTTTATCCGGAGTCAAAATTTCCACCAGTTTGGTAAACATCGCTTCAGTCAGTTGCAAAATATCTTCTTGGGTGACAAAAGACATTTCCAGATCGAGTTGATAAAATTCCCCGGGACTGCGGTCCGCCCGGGCGTCTTCGTCTCGGAAACAGGGAGCGATTTGGAAATATTTTTCCAAACCCGCGACCATGAGCAACTGCTTGTATTGCTGGGGGGATTGAGGCAGAGCAAAGAATTTACCCGGATGGATTCTAGAGGGGACCAAATAATCCCGCGCGCCTTCCGGGCTAGATTTGGTCAAAATGGGTGTTTGAACTTCGGTAAAATTCTGATCAGTCAAATAATTGCGGATGAAATGAATAACCTTATGGCGAAGTTTCAGATTTTTTTTCATTCGCTCGTTTCGGAGATCCAGGTAGCGATATTTCAGTCTGGTTTCTTCATTGACATTTCTGGTGTCAGAAGCGATGTCAAAAGGCATAGGCTCCGAAACGCTTATGATATTTAATTTAGTCACTTCTATTTCTACCTTTCCAGTTTCCAGATCCGGATTGATTTGTTTTTCATCCCGGGCTAAGACTTTGCCTTCAACTTCAATCACAAATTCCCCCCGCACTTTACTGGCCGTGGTATGCGCTTCAGCTGAAACTTTCGGATTGACAACCAATTGAAGCAATCCAGTCATATCGCGCAAATCCAAAAAGATCAGTTTCCCATGATCGCGCCGAATATTCACCCAGCCTTTCAGAAGTACTGTTTGGCCAGCCTTGTTGATTGTGTCTTTGATGTAAGTTCTTGGCATGGAATTATTATAACATAAATCGTATGGTTTTTATCCATACAATTGACTATGCGTTCCGAAGGCAACAAAAAAAGCCGTGTCTTGATCAATCATTCTGTAAACGGCTCGCAAATCACCTGAGATATTTATGCTTCGGTAGCCTTTGTATCTACCGCTCAAAGTGTGGTTATTTAATACCTGGTCAAATGGGTCTTGCAAAAATAAATTTCTACGCGCTTTAAATTTTTCTTTCTCGGCTGGCCGAAGTTTCGTATACCGCTTTTCAAAACGCTTATGCAAAATTATCTTCATAGCGAGTCCAAATACTCATCCATTTCTTCTGCGGAAGAAAAACCCGGAGAAATATTTCTACCCTTCTGCAAATCCGATTCGGCATTGGCAATGAGTCTTTCCAAATAGGGCGTCATGCGCGGAGCGTACTCAATATGAAAAGCCTGGGTTTGCACAAAGGTTTTTAAGCTCGCTTTCACCACAGTACTCAAATCCAAACCCATCTTGGAGGCAAGCTTAGCCGCCGCATCCTTGGTTGGTTTATCCACAGTCACATGCAGTGTTGTATTCATGTATTAAATATAGACATTTTTAATATACTTGTCAAGTCGCAAGCTCCTCCGACGCGCAAGCGGTCGGAGTATGCTATAATTCTTAAGCTTATGAAACCAAACAATTACGCTTTTATTGACAGTCAGAATGTAAATCTTGGAGTAAAAAGCCAAGGGTGGCATTTAAATTTTCCAAGATTTAGAATTTTTCTTGAGGATAAGTATCAAATCGAGAAGGCCTTTTTATTTATAGGGTACGTGCCCGATAATCAATCGCTTTATACTGAGTTACAAAAGGCAGGGTTTATTTGCGTATTTAAGCCAACACTATCAATTAAAGTAAATGGGGTTGTTAAAGTTAAAGGAAATGTCGACGCTGAATTAGTCTTGCATTCGATGATTGAATACGATAATTATGATAAAGCCATTATAATTACTGGAGATGGCGATTTTTATTGTTTAGTTGAATATTTAGACCAAAAAGATAAACTGCTTAAAATAATTGTACCAAACAAGCATTATTCGTCGTTGCTTAGAAAGTACAGCAGTTATATAGTTAATATCCAATTATTTAAAGATAAATTAGTAAAACAAAATTAAAAGAGAGGCATTCCCGCGGGATGAAACCCTTTGGTAGTCCTCTCATCGTGATAAATCAATTATATATCAATTAATTCGGACTGTCAAGCATGCTCAACAAACTCGTTCTCGATCTAGAAACTCAAAAATCCTTTGAAGAAGTTGGCGGATTTGGCAAAAACCATTTGTTGAAAGTTTCCGTGGTGGGAGTTTATTCATATCCGCTCAATAAATATTTAACTTTTACCGAAGATCAGATATACAAATTAGGCGAAATGCTGTCCGAGGCAGATCTTGTGATTGGCTTTAATATCATCAATTTTGATTTCCAGGTACTGCAGCCGTATTTGAATTTTCCGCTGAAGGATATTCCCACGCTCGATATTTTAAGTGAAGTGGAGAAGCTCATTGGTCACCGAGTAAAACTCGACAATTTGGCGCAGATGAATTTGGGCACGGCCAAGTCAGGTGACGGCTTGCAGGCTCTGAAGTTTTACAAGCTGGGCCAAATGGAAGAGTTGAAAAAATATTGTCTGGATGACGTCAAAATTACGAAAGAGATTTATGATTATGTCGGTAAGTACGGCAAGCTGTTGTATAAGGATTATTTTGAAACCAAAGAAATAAAAATAAGTTTTACTGAGCCAGCTCAAAGGAAACCCACAAGCCGTCAAGCAAGCTTATTTTAAATCCGAAATCCGAATATCGAAATCCGAAACAAATCCAAATGACAGAAATTATAAATCCAAAACAGGTTTTGAACATTTGAGCCTTTGAATTTAGATATTGTTTAGAATTTAGTGCTTCGTGCTTAGGATTTAACCCATGATCAACCCAGCATTTCAATTTGGTTCTTTGAGCATTCACTGGTATGGCATTATTTTGGCCGTAGCAATTCTGGTCGGCTTTTTTTTGGCCCGCAAGAACGCCTGGAAATTCGGCATTAGTCCGTCTGATGTGGATGATTATTCTTTTTGGTTGGTGATTGTCGGAATTCTTGGCGCGCGATTTTATTATGTGCTGTTCAATCTAAGTTTTTTCAGTAATAATTTTTCCGAAATTTATAAAATTTGGCATGGGGGATTGTCGATTTACGGCGCGATTTTGGCTGGAATCGTTTTGTGCTGGTTTTACGTCCGAGACAAGGCGTATAATTTTTACCAGTTGTTTGATTTGATTGCGCTGAGTCTGCCCCTCTCCCAGGCGATTGGCCGATTAGGCAATTACGTCAATCAGGAAGCTTATGGCACAGTGACTAATTTGCCTTGGAAAATTTATATCGCGGCTGATAAACAGTACCATCATCCGACTTTTTTGTATGAAATGATACTAGATGTGATCGTATTTTTGATTTTGCGTAAACTGATTGGCGAGGTCAAGGTTGGAATCATTGGCTGGTCGTATTTATTGTTGTATTCATTCGGCCGATTTTTTATCGAAGCGATCCGCACTGACAGTTTTTTTATCGGAGGCGCACGGGTGGATCAAGTGGTGGCGTTAATTTTGGTCGTCATATCCGGAATTGTAATCTTGCGGCAACAGTTCCAAATAGCAAAGCATTGATTATCTGGCTTGTAATTGCTATTATACGATAGCAATGCCCAGTAATACAACTTCGATTGTTTTTGCGTCTAAATGATTTTATTTGATAAATTCGAATCGAAGGTCGGCTGTTGGGTATTGATAAATTTTATCGTTTGCAAAAACGTTAAAAAATCATTTATCGAAGTTGATATACTGGGATGTTTACTAAAATTTCATCAATAACTTTGGCCGTGTTACTGTTTTTGGTCTTGTTGGGAACGGGGCGGAGTTTATATATTTTTGCCGTCTCAGTTATCGTGTTGATTTTTGCCACGTTCGCGATTAATTTCAAAAGATTAAACTTCACCTGGCCGCATCTCCTTTTGCCTACGATTTATCTTTTGGCTGTGGGGAGCGTCTTTGTCCTGATTAGTAATCCGTCCATCAGATTAATTTTTTTGCTGTTAGCCGCGGCAACTTTTTATTTTTTGGAAATGAAACTTGGCCTGGAAAGTCATTTTTTGCAAAATATATATTTGTTTTCCGTATTCGGAGTTTTTCTGGGAATGTTCGCACTGCAATTTTATTTTAACCTGAAAATTTGGTGGCTGGCGCCGCTGGCCTTTGTTTTAACCTATGTATTTGCCGTTCAGGGTTTTGCTGGGTTTAGCCTGCCGGCCAAACGTTATTTTTATGGAGTTTTGTCCTTGATCTGCACCGAAGCCGTTTGGGGCATGACTTTTTGGCCCACCCACTTTTTTGTAAACAGTATTGTATTGTTTTGTATATTCTATTTGCTTTGGCTGTTTTCCTTTTCCGCTTTTTTTGGCAAATTGACTCGGGAAAAAATTTATTGGCAGTTGGCCTTAGTTGCGCTTGTCCTTGTTCTCACGCTAAGCACAGCGGCCTGGAGACCAATTAGATGATTGATTGGACTAAATACTCCAAATTTCAACAGAAAGTTTTCAATGCGATTTTGAAAATTCCCAAAGGCCAAGTCTGGACTTACGCGCAAGTTGCCAGGAAAATTGGCCAACCAAAAGCCGCCCGGGCGGTGGGAAATGCCCTGGCCAAAAATCTCGACGCGCCCATAATTCCCTGTCACCGCGTGGTGGGGTATAATAGTATCGGAGGATATAGCGCCGATGGAGGCTTGAAAAGAAAGTTGAAGCTCCTAAGACAAGAAGGCTATATATAAATCCCAAATGACAAATAACAAATCCCAAATAAGCACCAATAGCCAAATCTCAAACTCCAAAGCCCTTTGGAACTTAAATTTATGACTAAAAAGCATTTTATAATTATTTTCGCTGTTGTGGTATTGATCGCCGGTATTGCAATTCTGAAAGGTTTTTGGCTATCCCGCGGTGGAATCATTATCAACCGGACGCAGGTGGTTAATCTTAACGAGGGCGCTAATTTTATTGAACTCAATAAGCAAGCCGGCAATTTTACCGTCAATATACTTGCCAAAGACGCCAAAACTTTTTTGGGCAACGGCATAATCGTGACCGCTGACGGGCTGATTTTGACCTCCAGGACAGTCGTTGACAGCCAAAAAATCGTAACCATAGTCCTAAATGACGGAAGAAGTTTTCAGGTCTCACCAGCCGCGCCAGACAAGAGTAGTGATTTAGTTTTTCTGAACGTTCCAGCCGCTGATCTGACTGTGCCTCAGTTTGATGATGCCGGGAGTTTGCAAGCCGGCCAGCGTATCGCGGCCGTAGGCCGATCCAAGAAACTTTTTGGCCATAAATTTATGCCGGGATTCGTGACTAATTCTTCTGAAGCTTTCCAAACTGATTTAAGGCTTGATGCTGATATGATTGGCGGGCCGCTGATTAATCTCTTTGGTCATGTTGTGGCCTTGGTTGCAGGCCCGAATCAATTTATTCTTTCAGATACTTTACAAAAAAACTTAAATGACTACTTGCGTATTCTGCAAAATAATAAATAACGAAATTCCCACAGAGCGGATTTTTGAGGATGAAAATGTTCTCGCGTTTATGGACATCCGCCCGGTTTCACGCGGCCACGCGCTAGTCATTCCCAAAAAACACTCTCGTGATATTTTAGAGGCAGACGAACAAGATTTGCATAAAACTATTTTGGCCGCCAGGAAAATCGCAGACACTATTACCAAAGCGACCGGAGCAGAAGGGTTTACTATTAGCACTAACCGGGGCGAGGCCGCAGGACAAACTGTCTTCCATTTGCATTTTCATCTCATCCCGCGTTACGTCGCAGATGGTTTGCAACCGTGGCCACACCAGGAAACTGAGCACACAACTCGTGCCGAGCTCGCGGAATTGATCAAGAAACAATTTACCCCCACACCAAAATGAAGATAAATAAATTTAATATAATTTTATTAATAAAGACTGAGAATCTTTTTTCTATCTCAAAGTCTTTTTGGTGTGGGGGTTTATGAAATACCTAGTCACCGGTGGTGCTGGATTTATCGGCTCTAATTTTATCCACTATCTGTTCGGCAAATATCCCGATGCCGAAGTAATTAATTTGGATAAGTTAACTTATGCCGGGAATTTAGATAACCTGAAGCGTTACGAAGATGATCTTCGTTACCGATTTGTCAAAGGTGATATCGCGGATCCGAAAATTGTGAATCAGTTGGTGCCGCAAGTGGATGTGATTGTAAATTTTGCCGCGGAAAGTCATGTGGATCGTTCTATATTAGCACCAACAGAGTTCGTTCGCACGAATGTTTTGGGTACGCAGACTCTTTTGGAAGCAGCAAGAAAATTTGGTAACAAAAGATTCCATCACATTTCCACTGACGAGGTATTTGGCGATCTGCCCCTGGGTTCAAAAGATAAATTTACTGAAAAAACCGCATATAATCCCTCCAGCCCCTATTCCGCATCAAAGGCGGCCTCTGATCATTTGGTTCGTGCGTATTACAAAACTTATGGTTTACCAATCACCATTTCTAATTGTTCCAATAACTATGGGCCGTATCAATTTATCGAAAAGTTTACCGCCTTGGTAATTATTAACGCCATGCAAAATAAAAAATTACCGATTTATGGCCATGGCCGAAACATCCGCGATTGGATTTATGTGGAGGATCATTGCCTGGCCATTGATTTGATTTTACAAAAAGGCAAAATGGGTGAGACTTATTTGGTCGGCACGCACAATGAAAAATCAAATCTGGAAGTGGTTAAAGAAATTCTTAAGCTTTTGGGAAAGAGCGAAGAGTTGATTGAGTTTGTAAACGATCGTCCCGGACACGATCTGAGGTACGCGATTGATCCGACTAAAATTGAGCGGGAACTCAAATTTAAGGCCGAATACGATTTTGAGACTGGTTTAAAGAAGACAATTGAATGGTATCAAACCAATCAAGATTGGTGGCAGAAGAGAGACGATAAAGCGTATCAGGAATATTACCAGAAATTATATGGACAAAAATAAGGTCTTCTTAGAACCAACCAAAAAAGTGCAGACGAACGACTATTCCGGCAAAGAAAATGGCCATCTTTTGGAAATGTTCAAAAGCGTAGACGGCGCTAAGACTGAAGTATATTTGTCTGCCGCTTCAGCCGGAGCTTTTAAGGGTTATCATTTACACCGAGTGCGCGCGGCCAGATATGTTTGCCTCAAAGGCAAGATGCGGATTATTACTTATGAGCGAGAGGGGCATAAATGGGTCCGGTCAGAAAATATTTTGGATGCTTCAATTTCGCAAAGATTATTCATTCCCAAAAATGTGGCCACGGGTTTGGAAAACATCGGCTCTGAAGAAGGCTGGCTCGTGAATTACCCAGATCCAGCTTATGACCCGAGCTTGAAAGACGAACAAGTGGAATATACACAGGAGGAACTCGAGCAGGGGATAATCAAGTAAACTTAAATTTTTAATTTCTAATTTTACACAACCCTTGACCGAACGGCGAGGTGTTGTGTAAACTAAATTCATGAGTGAAACCATAGCCTTTATTTGGGAACTATTGGAATTTATATCCACGGCTGGCGGGATAATGCCTAAGTATAAGGCTTACCGAGGCCGTTTAAGCGTTAAGCAATCAACTTTCTATGGATCACTCTATCGTTTGGAACAGAAAGGCTTGGTAAAAAGAAAAAAACAAAAGGATAAGATATTTTATTCAATTACAGAAGAAGGCAGAGCTTTGCTTTTTAAACCTTCCCTTAAAATAGTCCGGTCTGATGGTTTTTCCACATTGATCACTTTTGACATACCGGAAGCAAAAAGACGGGAGAGGAATTTATTCCGAAGATATTTGCAGCGCAACGGTTATACCTTGATTCAAAAAAGTTTGCTCGTCAGCCCCAATAAGATCGACAAGGATATTTTGGATTTGATGGTAGAGCTGAAAATCAAACCTCATGTAAAAATTGTTTCTGGAAAGTTTGATTATATTTAAAGCGTATTAATTTTTTTGAATTTACACATTACTTAGCCGATCGGCGAGGTCTTGTGTAATCCGGCACTCGTTTTTATATTGTGAACTTTTTTGCTATGATTGTATTATGAATCCTGAACATTCCGAACAGTTTGATCATGAACCCAAAGGTTACCAGCCCCTAGAATTAGATTTTAGAGATGGCCACTACTGGCTACCCGATGGGTCAATGTTAGAACCTAATTTTATTATCGGACCAAGCGTCTGCCACAAAGAATTATTTATTGAGTATGAGAGAACTTTTGGTAGAGGAACAGCCAGGGATGTCACCCATAGTCCGCGTATTGGCCCCCACGTTTTGAATACCCAAATATTATTGCCTTATGGCGGCCATAACATCCTAGATGACTATGATGCTATTAGAAGATCCATCAGTGAAGTTACTAGTAGAGGAACTGAAGAGGAAGCTCGAAATTTAATTGTTAAGATAAAAGAATTTAGAAGGAAATACCCCAAGCTTTATGATGATTCAGATGAAGAGATTAACAAATTTAAGTACCAGAAGAAAAGATAAAGCATGAAAGTATTAATCCTCGGATCTAAAGGCAGTTTGGGGCAGACTTTTTTGGATCTGTACCAAGACCACGAAGTTTCAGCTTGGGATCGGGAGGAGTTGGATATTACTGATGAGCAAGCGGTTACGAAAAAAATTACTGAGTTAGCTCCAGAGCTAATTATAAATTGTGCGGCGTATAATTCAGTTGATAAAGCTGAAGCAGAAAGATTTTTGGCTGATCAGATTAATGGTTATGCGGTTGGGTTTATAGCCAAAGCGGCAAGCGAGATCGGCGCAATCTTAGTCCATTTCAGCACGAATTATGTCTTTGATGGAACCAATCAAGAGGGGTATAATGAAGATGATTCACCAAACTCCCAATCAGCCTATGGCAAGTCAAAGCTATTGGGTGAAATGGAGCTCCAGCAAAATGCAGATAAATTTTATTTGATTCGCACTTCTTGGTTGTATGGTCGTACTGGTGGCGGAAAGAAGAGTTTTGTTGAACTTATGTTACAGCTTGCTTCGGGGGGCAAAGAAATTCAAGCCATTATCGATGAATTTGCCAGCCCGACTTATGTAGTTGATCTGGCGCAAGCGACACGAGCTTTGATTGAGCAAAAGAAACCATTTGGTATTTATCATTTGACGAACAGCGGCTCAGTTTCCTGGTTTGAGTGGGCCAAAGAAATTTTTGTGACTAAAAATCTTGAGGCTAATTTGAAACCCATTAGTCGCAATGATTATCCGCGCCTTGCCGCAAGGCCGCAATATGGAGTTTTAAATAACAATAAATTTATCGAGCTTCGGCCTTGGGTTGAGGCTCTAAAGGAATATTTATCTTGAAAGGCATTATATTATCCGGAGGTTCTGGCACACGACTGCTGCCGCTGACGAAAGTCACGAGTAAGCAGCTTTTGCCCATTTACAACAAGCCAATGATTTTTTATCCGCTGGAGACTTTGCTAAAGGCCGGGATTAAAGATATCTTGATTATTGTGGCCCCGGATCGAGCTGGCGATTATTTGCGTTTGCTTGGAAGCGGTAAAGACTTTGGTGCTAGATTTTCCTATGAAATTCAGGATAAGCCGGAGGGTTTGGCCCAGGCCTTTATTATCGGCGAGAATTTTATCGGCGAGGATAGCGTCTGTTTGATTCTAGGCGATAATATTTTCGAGGATGATTTTTCCGAAGCAATAAAGTCTTTCAAAAAAGGCGCACTAATTTTCGCTAAAAAAGTTCCTGACCCTGAACGTAGCGGTGTGGTTGTCAGAAATGACGAGGGCGGTGTTATAAAAATTGTTGAGAAACCCAAAGAGTACATATCTGATTACGCTATCCCTGGCTTATATCTTTACGACAAGCGGGTGGTAGAAGTTGCGAAACAAATCAAGCCCTCGGCCCGCGGTGAATTGGAGATTACTGATTTGCACAATTGGTACCTGGAAAAAGGTGAGCTACAAGTTTTAGATGTTAAAGGCGAGTGGATTGATGCCGGGACATTTGAATCTTTATTTAAGGCCTCGGAGTTGGCTAGGAAAAAGAGTATAAAGGGTTTAGTATAAAGTATAAAGGCAATGCGTCCCCTAATGAATGAACAAAAAAATAAAATTCTGTCCACACTGATTGTTACAGTAGGAGCTTTCTTGGGCTTTGAGGCGGTCAGTTACGCCATCGGGATATACCAACTTAAATCAAGTTTGTATCTGTCTTTTTATATTTACGCCTTCCATATTTTTTGGCTGACATTCTTGTTTGATTTACATCTCAAAAAACGCGGTGTCCTGGCTAACGCGCGTCTAAATCACAAAGGTGTCAAAATGTTTTGGGAAGCGTTTAAAGGACGAATCGAGCACATCAGAAAATGGGAATACCTCCGCCACTACCAAAATTATTTGGTCTTGCCTGGGATACTGTATTGGTCTACAGTGACTTTGCTTTTTTTGAATCCGTTCAAGACCGAATTAAAGCAACTGATTGCCCTGTCCGCAACCCTGGCCATGAGTGTGGCGTACTGGTTTATGAAAGAGCATGTTAGTCGGCGTTTGGAATCATTGGAAACCTGGATCAAGGTTTTATCCTTGGTAAAATTGTTTGCGGCGTTTTTGGTCTATTCGGCATTAGTCGGCGTCACTTTCCGCTACGGCTTTGACGCGAGTTTTTTGATGACAGCAACTCTCACCGTGACGTTTTTGCTAATTTACCAAGCATTGTTTCAGCATCGCCTGTTGAATTTTCAGATTTTTATTTGGATCGTGATTATTGCCATGGCCATGGGCATTACCGCAATTTGGGTTTATGGTAATTGGAATACAGAATACTTTACCGCCGGTCTAGTCATGCTGGCAACTTATAACACGCTATGGGGACTCCTGCATCATCATCTCGACAAAACACTCACGCGCAAAGTGGCATTTGAGTATATTGCTATGATGGTTTTGATTGTCTCGTTTTTATTTGCGAGTCACAACTTCAATCAAAGAGTGATATAGTCGCTCGGACGTTGCAAAAAATGACGGTATAAATTATGCTAGACGCAGTAATTTATACCTAAGTCATCGGCCTCATTGCGGCAAAGCAATTTCGGCCTCTGAATTCATTTTTATGCAACATCCTCGCTAAGCAAGAAAATGGTTACAGCCAATTCGCAAACAAGCTGACAGCGGCAATCAGAAATAGCACCAAAATGTGGGGATTGGAATGAATTCCTACCCGTTTGATTTGGCCGCGATGGATGATGATTGCGTCCACCAGTAAAAATGCCATATAGATTCCGGCAAAAATTCCGAATATAATCCGGAGGGTTTTTATTACTCCCGCTTCGTTGGAAACTGGAATCACGGGGGTCGTTGTCACTACCTCAGGCGCGGGCAATGCAATTTTTATCGGAAAAACTTGGTTAACTTTTGTGCCATTTTTGTCGCGCGCTTCCACGGTCAAAGCAACTTTGGACAGGTCTTCAGTATTATCAAAAGTAAAACTGCCTAAATATTGGCCGGCAATTGTCCCGGGGATCAAAGTGATCGATTGAGATTTGAGCCGAGCGGTCGCCAGTGCGGGTGAGCCGTTGATGACCACATCGATATTGACCATGGTATGTCCAGACAAACTGGTGGTCCTGATTTTGACCTCTTTGTAAATAGTTAGCGGTGGTGCAGTCGGCTCAGGAGTGGGGCTTGGTTTAGGCGTAGGAGTTTTTTTGTGAGAACTTTTAGCTGGAACTGCCGTCCCAGTTTCACTGGGGCGAGGAGTGGGTGCTGGCGTAACAGGTGCCTGGGTCACAGTTTTGGTTTTATACAATGTCCCAAACAAACTAACGACCACAATGGTGTCACGTTGGGGTTCAAATGTCCCCGCAGTTGAAGCTAAGCCCTGATCTTCAAATTTTTCATTAACGATATTGGCGCGGTGCGTGGGACTATTCATCCAGGCCGAAATTACACTGTCCGCGGAATTAAAGTCCATAGCTAAATTTTCTCCCAGAGTCAGATACGGTTGGTAGCCAGTCGCCTCAATTCGAGGCCAGACATAGTTGCCGTCCGGATCCACGTGGGCAAAATAACTCCTTGCGATCATGTCTTTACCTTTAGCAGTTGCGGCTGTGATTAACTTTTGATTTGTAATTAGAGCCGGAATAAACCGTTGGGTTCGTTCGCTATTGATTTTTTTCATCAAGTCATAAGCATCAATCCCGGAGGCGGCAAAAGTAATCGCGGCTGGGACTGAAAATCTTAAGCCCCAAATAATCAGACAAAAAACCGCCAAAGCAGATGGGGTAATTATCCAAGGCCGATAATCGTTGTATTCTGATGGAAACAGGTAATGTTTGAGTTTCATGTCGGGTTTATCTACATTAAGTTTAAGCTAAGAATTTTTTCTTGGCAAAGCGGCAAGTTTTTTTGGCTAACCTAAGCCAAATAATACTCAAAAGTCTTGACAAAAGGCCAGTTTAGGAGTATAATTGGATGTTAATTATGGAGCTTTTTATGACCACTGAAACTATTTCCGAAATTCATCAGCTACTCAAATTAGGGGACCACACAGTGGAGACCCATATTCATGCTGGACCCGAAGCCGCGCCAGTTGTTGATAGTCACGCAGAAGCTCAAGTTTTAGAAAATAATTTTTATAACAGTTTGCAATATATTGGCGAAAAAGCCGGACAGTTTAAAGGCCTATTGGTTTACCCTTTAATTTTTGTGGTGGCCTTTGGTTTTTTCTATGCAGTTTTAAATTTTTCTTCCTTGTTAGCCCAAGTCCAAGGCTGGTTTATCAAACCCCAAGCCGTGCAAATTTTAGGTAATGATTTGCAACCATATTATTCTTGGATCAGCGGATATTTCTATGCGGTCAATGATGTGAAACTTCTGGATCCAAACAATGACATTGATAAAGACGGTTTGTCTAATCATGACGAATTCGTTATGCGGACCAACCCAACTTTGGTTGATTCTGATTCTGATGGGTTTTCCGATGGAATCGAAGTTATTAATGGTACTAATCCTTGGGGGTTCGGTGCGTTCAGCACCGAACAAATTAAATTGGCGCAAGGTCTGGATACGATTTTGATCAATAACCGAATCGGCTATAATGTCTCACAAAGTTATACTGGGTCAGTTTCGGGCGTTAGCACGATTAACTACGATTTAAACAAGCCAGGAAAATTATCCATCCCACGTTTGAACTTGAGCGTGGCTTTGATTTGGTCTAAGGACGTGGCTAGTTTTGAAACTGATTTAAGCCAAGGCGTTATTCATTACCCGGGCACAGCATTGCCGGGCCAGACTGGCACAATTTATGTCTCAGGCCACTCCTCTGATTACCTTTGGAAGAAGGATGCTATGCGTAATGTTTTTGCCAAGCTGAATTTCCTCCAGGCTGGTGACGATATTTTTATCGAAGCTTACGGGGCTGATGGCAAGGTTTATAATTACCGCTACCAGGTCACAGGCAGTAATATTTATAAACCTGACGATCAGGCTCAGTTCATTGACGATTCCGGCTATAAATTAAACCTCTCCACCTGCTGGCCGATCGGGACACAGAAGAATCGGTTTGTGGTTTCGGCCATTCAACGCCCGCTGTAAAGCCTTGACATATTTGTCGATTTTTGCTACTATCTAGGGTCATGAAAAATTAAGGAATTCATTATCAGCCTATGCAAATTATTAGCCCCAAGACAATAAAAATAATCGCGGTGTCTTTTGTGCTAGCCGCCGGAGCAACCTACATTGGTTTTGCTTTTGCCAACAATACTCAGAATATCGAATATACCCTGCATGAAAAAGAAGGGCGTTTGCAAAGCTGTTACAACATGCCAATCAGTGGCAGTCCGACGATTGAAATTGCGGCTGATATTATCAACCATGGTCCGGGACATATGCAAGTCGTCCGATACGCGGCTTCTGATACGACTGCTGGTTGTAACCCCACAGATTCCAATTCGACTCTTGATGCTGGTTTATTTGTGATGAGCGGCAAGATTGATTACGCGGAAGGGGCCAGTGGGCAAGCGGTATTTGATTATAACACCGCGCAAAAAAATTGCGGCCGGGTGCAAGTGGATGCGGCTTTCCGAAATGACGCGGGCGAAGACCAGGTTCCGAATTTTATTGGTGTAGTGATTAACTATGGCGTGGATTGCACCACGACCCCTCCAACCAACAATCCGCCTGTTGGGTTTCTGGATCTTGTGAATTGTGATCACATCGCTGGTTGGGCCCAGGATCCGGATGCGCCAAATGCCGCGGTTAATATTCAGATTTACAAAGACGGTCCAGCTGGTATTGGAACTTTGGTTACGACCATCCCAGCCAACCAGTCCCGCTCCGATGTCGGCGCTCACGCTTTTGATATTTTTACTCCATCTGCATTTAAGGACGGGGGTGTGCATGAAGTTTGGGTCTATGCTCAAGATACGACCTCTGGTCAGTTTATGTTGTTTACGAACAGAAAGATTTT
>Ga0209515_10002026_pt1 | contig 32055 bp, 24 predicted proteins | sample Subgroupgradi54m_FD_187454 | JGI IMG/M metagenome (GOLD analysis project Ga0209515, IMG submission 187454) | Subsurface groundwater microbial communities from S. Glens Falls, New York, USA - GMW60B uncontaminated upgradient, 5.4 m (SPAdes)... ... | reverse complement strand
GAAATAATCTTCCACATCGACGGTGAGGGCATGCTTGAGCGTATTGTTGCGTGTAGCGGCTTTCATGCGGCACGCTCCGCATAAAGCGTGCGCCAGAGATGAGTAGCGATGCGTTCGGCGGCGCGGCCATCCCACAGTTCCGGCATGCGGCCGCGCTTGCCGCCGTGTTGCAAAATGTCGTCGATGTGTCGCGCAATGGCGGCGCGGTCGCGGCCCACCAGGACATTGGTGCCCTGTTCGATGGTGATCGGGCGCTCGGTGTTTTCGCGCACGGTCAGACAGGGCACGCCGAGTGCGGTGGTTTCTTCCTGCAAGCCGCCGGAATCGGTGAGCACCACGGTGGCGTGTTGCATCAGACCCAGCATTTCCAGATAACCCACGGGGGGCAGCAGGTGGACGTTTTTCTTCTCCAGCGCGCTTAACCAGCCGAAACTTTCCAGTTTTTTGTGCGTGCGCGGGTGGGCAGGAAAAATCACCGGCATTTTTTGTCCAGTGTCGCAGAGGATGTCGAACACTTCGCGCAGCGGTTGTTCTTCATCGACATTCGACGGGCGGTGCAGGGTGGCCAGTGCGTAGCGGCCCTGGGCCAGCGTCGCAGCGTTGGCAACGCCATGCGTGGCCAGGGTGGTCTGTGGTGACAGTGCGCGTTCGCGGTTTTGCAGCACGCTGTCGATCATTACATTACCGACGAAGATCACCTTGTCTGCCGCGATGCCTTCGCGTTGCAGATTGGGCAGGGCCGAAGCTTCGGTGGTGAACAAATAATCGGAAATCGCATCGGTGAGCACGCGGTTGATTTCTTCCGGCATGGCGCGGTCGTAGCTGCGCAAGCCCGCTTCGACATGCACGACCGGCACGCCTTTTTTGCTGGCGACCAGGGCGCAGGCGAGGGTGGAGTTGACATCGCCGACCACGAGTACGCAAGCAGGGCGGGTATCGTCGATCACTGGTTCGATCCGTTCCATCACGGCCGCAGTTTGCTGCGCATGACTGCCGGAATGTACTTCCAGGTTCAGATGCGGTGCGGGGATACCCAAGTCGGCAAACAATTGCTCGCTCATGCGTACGTCGTAGTGCTGGCCGGTGTGAATCAGGCGGTAGGGGATGGAGGGATTGTGTTGTTCGAAAGCGCGCACGATGGGTGCGATTTTCATGAAATTGGGGCGCGCGCCAACGATGCACAGGATCGGTTTGCTCGACATGGACATCCCTAGCGCGATGGGCCGAGCAGATTGCGCAAGGCGCGGCGCATTTCGTCCAGCGTTTGTTCGAGACGCGACAGACCCTGTTGTTGCTGCGGCGTCAGGGCTTCCGTGACGGCGACTGCTTGAGGCGCATGCCCATTCCCAGCCAATGCGCTTTCGCCGACGGCGCGATGGGTATCGGCATCGGTGAAAATCGTGCCGCCCAGTTCGATCTCCAATTCGTTGGCGACCGCCTCGACCCGTTCGACATCAATACGGTCGATGTGATCGAGGTAGGCCGACAGTAGAACGCGATCGCACAGCGTATTCAGCCGGCGCGGAATGCCGCCGGTGTGACGAAACAGGGCGGCCGACACACCGGGTGAGAGCATCGGCTTGCCCGCCGACCCGGCAATATGCAGGCGGTACAACACGTAGTCGGCGATTTCTTCCTGCTCCAGCGGGCCGAGGTGATAGGCGGCGGTTACACGTTGCAGCAGTTGGCGAAATTCCGGTTGCTGCATGATGCGGCGGAACTCGGGCTGGCCCAGCAGAAAGGTTTGCAGCAGCGGTTCGCCATCCAGTTCGAGATTGGACAACATGCGCAATTCTTCCAGCGCCTCGCCGGTCAGGTTCTGCGCTTCGTCAACGATCAGCAGAACGCGTTTGCTGCCGCGCCGGTTGAACTGGAAAAACTCTTCCAGGGTGCGCAGCATGCCGGTTTTGGAGAGGTTGTCGTAACGCAGGTTGAACGAAGCCAACACCGTGCGCAGCAGGTCTTCGGCATTGAGGCGCGAATAGACCACTTTACCGGCCACCACTTCATTCTTGTTGAGCGAGCTGACCAGGCTGTGAATCAGCGTGGTCTTGCCGGTGCCCACTTCACCGGTGACGACGATGAAACCCTCTTCCTTGTACACGCCGTAGCGCAGAAACGAGAGTGCCTTGCTGTGGCCTTTGCTCAGATAAAGGAAGTTGGCATCCGGGGTAAGGCGGAAGGGAGGGCTGTGCAGTCCGAAAAACTCGTTGTACATTTTTCGTGGGTGCTGCTCAGAATTCGGTACGGATATTGGCGCTCACCGCGTTCTCTGTCACTGCACTACTCCCGGTGGTCGTGCTCTTGAAGTGCCTGATGCTGCTGCCGACGCTGGTTCTTGGACTGAGCCGGCGCGAGTAGTTCAGGCTGATGGTGGCGCCCTTGCTGTCCTGCCCGGTAGCTACCGCGTGGCTTTGCACCTGGGTGTACGTCAGTGCTGCATTGCTGCTGGCATTCAGTTTGTGGCTCCAGACCGCCGTGTAACCACGCTGGAGAATCTTGCTCCCCTGGCTGGAAAAACCGACGCCATTGATGATGCTGTTGTTGATCGCACTGGTGGTGGCACGAAACGCCGACAGAGTGACTGTATTGTTGACTCCCAGCCAGGTCGTGCTCAGGTTTTGCTGTTCGCTGAGCACCTGACTGTCGGCCAGCACGTTGGAGAACAAAGTCAGGCTGACCGGCAGTACACCACCATTGAGGCTCATGAGCAAAGCTTGCATCGCTGCGCGATCGGCCGGGTTGGTAAATTGATTCAGAAAATCGGTCGTCGAAATGTTTTGCTGGAGTCCGAAACGATCCTGCATGTGGCTGGCCGATTTGCTGCTGGAAAATTGCCAGTAGGTACGACGGGTATGGTGGTTGAGGCTGACGCTGTGATTGGTGCCGTAGAAACGATGTCCGAACGAGGCATCCACACTGGTGCGCGGTCCTGGGCGCCAGCCGAAGCCGGTGTCGTAAATCGAGTTGCCTTGATTTTGTCCCAGATAGCCGTTGTATTCGCGACCGCCGCTGACAAACAGATTCAACGTGTTATTGACCCGCCAGTCTTCGCGCAATTGGGCGTTGCCGGTGGTGTAGCCTGGCAGGCCGCTGGCTTCGTAACGGCGGGTACTGCCGCTCAGGGAGGTGACCAGAAAACTGCTGTTGCGGCCATTGTTGATGCTGGCGCTGACGCCTTGACTGACGCTGCTGGCGAGCGCGTTGTTGCTGGCATCGCTGTGACTGAGATCGTAACGCAGCACGTAATCCCAGCCGCCGATGTGCTGGCGATAGGAGGGGCTGACGGAGACGTAGCGTGTTTGAACCTCGGATGCGCCCATGCCGGAACTGCCCGCCGGGGTTTGGGTGCCGAACGGTGAAGTACTCTGGTTGGCAATCCGGCCCGTGACATCGACCAGCAGATCGCGCTGCAAGAACGTTGCCTGAAGACTCGAGTCCAGCGTCAGTTGGGAGGTATCTGAACCATTGCTCGGGCTGCTGGTGCTGAGTGACCAGCCCAAGCCGACATGACTTTTCAGATTGCCGGACTGATGATCCCAACTCAGCCCCGGGGTAACGCGCCAGATACTGCCGGATTGCTTATTGCTGCTGCGCAAACCGACGTTGTCGCTGAATGTGACTTCACCACCCACGAAAAATTTCAACGGGTCGGCATTGCGGCTGGCATTGCCGATGGCGGAGTTTTGTGCGCTGGCGAGGCAGGGGGCGCACAGCAGCAGTGCTAATCCGGTTTTGTGCGCGAACTGTCGGGCGGGTGTATTGCGTGTGGAATGGGGTTTGAAAGAGGTGCGCTTAAGCTGCGGCATAGTAATAGCTCGAATAGTAATCGTGTGCAGCCTGGTTCAGGTTCTTGTTCAGAATGGTGCCGACTACATTGGCATCTTCGATGATGGCAAGCGCTTCCTTGAGTTGGTCGCGTTGCGTGCGTTCGGCCTCGACCACGAACACCACCTGGCCTAACTGGCTGGCCAGCACGCGCGCTTCGGTAGTGGCCAGGATGGGCGGGCAATCGAACACGATCATGCTGTTCTGATAGCGGGCGCACAACTGATCAATTCGGTCGAGCATGGCGCGGCTGCCGAATAATTCCGTCGCGCGTGCGTGAAAGTGGCCGAAGGGCAACACCGACAGCTTGTCAATGTTGGTGTGATAGACACAGGCTTCAATGGGCAGAGCGGGGTCACGCAGCAGATCGACCAAGCCATGCTTGTCCTTCAACTGCGACTCTACGCCCAGCTCGCGGAGGGCAGTGAAACGGTGCACGTCGGCATCGACCAGAATCACATTATGATCGGGCTCCATCGCCAGACTCATGACCAGATTCATCGCGCAGAAACTTTTTCCCTCGCCGGGAATGGCGCTGGTGATCATGACCGTATTGGCATGCGCACTGCCGGATTGTCCGTTTTTGGAGAATGCATTTTCCAGCAAGGGACGCTTGATGACGCGAAATTCAGCATTGACTTCGACGTTGCCGCCATCCGGCGTTACCATGCCAGCAGCGCGCAATTTGTCGATCGAGATGGTGATGGTGGCCGCTGGCGGTACTTCTTCTGTGCGCACTGGGGAGGTTGCGCGGTTGCGCTTGGGTGCAATGGGTGGGGGCAAGAAGTCACTGGCGCCGTTACCGCTGTTGGCCTGTGGAAGCGCCGGCCGTTGTGTTTTTTGCACGGGTTTATGCTGCTGTTCGGCGACCGCACGTTCGACCGTCGAAGGCCGATCCACGCCACTCGCCGCTCCTGGTTCGGAGGTTGACCCGTTTTTTTGCGGGCGCTTGCCTGATTCGCCCATGGCACGTTCGATTAAGCTCATCTGATCCTCAACGTTCTTGACGCGGCTGCTGGATTATTTGAATTGGGACCACGCAGCGATTCCCAGAAACAGGCTGTAACAAAACACCAGTCCGCCCGTGCCGGACAAGAACCAGAGTAGATGCCGCCGCCGCAACAATTTTTGCGCCGGGGTCCAGATCAAGGCAACGGTACCCAGAACCGGCAGGCCGGTATCTTCACGCAAGCTGTTGCGGTTGGCGTAGGTCGGGCGCAGTTGCGACAGCAGAAAGGCAATCGCGATGCCAGCCCCCAGAGCACCCAGCAGCGCGCCAAGCAACAGCAGCGGGCGGTTCGGGAAGGCTGGCTTGTTGGGCACGCGCGGTGGATCAATGATCTTGAAATCAGCGACGCCGGCAGTGGCTTCCATGTCGCCGGACATCTGCGCCGTTTCGCGCCGTGACAGCAGCGTTTCGTAGTTTCTCTTGTTGATTTCGTAATCGCGGTTCAGTTGCACCAGATCAGTCTCGACTTGTGGCACGGTGTTGGCATTCTTCTTCATGGCCGTCAGTCGCGCTTCGTATTCATTGACACGGGTGCGCAGCGAAACGATATTTGCTTCCGCTTGCAGGGCCGAAACGCGTAATTGCTGATAGACCGGATTTTGTGCACCGATCGCTACCGTGCCTTGAGCTCGACGCTGCTTGATCTCCTCACTGCGTTGCTTTTCCAGTTCCGCGATCAAGCGTTTGGTCTGGATCACATCGGGATGCTGGTCGGTATATTGCAGGCGCAAGCCATCCAGATTCTTTTTCAGGTTTTCGAGCCGGGTGTCGATTTCCGGCACCAGACCGCTTTGGGCGCTATTCGGATCGCCAATCAGTGAGGGTGCCTCGCCCGTGAGTTGCTGACGCAATGCTTCACGGATCTGTTCCTGTTCGCGCAACTCCAGCTTGGCCTGGTTGAGCTGGCTGGTACTCTCGCTGATCCGCCCGACATAGTCACCACCGGCGCCGGGCATGACGCCAATATTTTTCTGCTTGAATTCCTTCAGGGCATTTTCCGCCTGCACCAGTTTTTGTTCGTAGGCCTTGATTTGGTCATCCAGAAAGCGCCGCGCCGAATCGCTGTCCTTTCGCTTGTCGCCGACACTGGACTCGACGAACAGGGACAGGAAGGCCTGCACCACGCGCCGCGCGGTTTCCGGGTTTTCATGCACGTAACTGATCACATAAAGGTTTTGTCCGGTAGCTTTGATGGTGGTGCTGCTGGCGACCGCATCGATCAATTGATCCCGATCCGAGGTGGTTTTGGCGGACAGATCGAGGTCGGTCATGCGCAATACTTTTTCCACATTGGGACGGCTGATCAAGGTACGGCTGATGATCCCCAACTGTTGCTCGACGTTGGGCTGCACCGCCATCCCCGCCATCAGGGGTTTGAGTACCGATTGGGTATCGGCATACAGTCGTGCCGATGCTTCATAACGATTGGGGATTTGATACACGAGCGTGGCGGCCAGCAAGCCGACCGCCCAACTAACGCTCAAACCGATCCAGCGATACTGCCAGACCGATTTCAGATACCCCTGTAATTGCTCAATGATATTTGACATGGTTTACCGCGACACGCGCAAAACACGGTCACAGTGCGGTTGCACCGTGACAGTTCAATCAAACAACCCGGCGCCAGGCCGGGGGCAGGAAGGGAGTGGTCAGAACCAGCTTTCCGGGATGATGATGACATCCCCCGGGCGCATTTCCACGTTGGCTGAAAGATCTCCCTTTTTCAGCAAATCGTCGATACGAATTCCATATTCTCGGTTGTTTTCACTGGTGCGCAGCAGGACGGCGCGGTTGCCGGCGGCAAAGTCATTGGTACCGCCAACGGCAATCATGATATCCATCAACGTCATGCGGGTGCGGTAGGGCAGTGCCTGGGGTCGCGCGGCCTGGCCGACAACGCGGATTTGCTGCGAGTAGGGGCCGACAAAACCGGTGACGATGACCGTCACGACCGGCGATTGAATATATTTGGCTAGTGCTTTTTCCAGATCGCGCGCCAGTTCAGTTGGCGTTTTGTTGGTTGCCGGGACATCTTCTACCAGCGGTGTGGTGATTTTTCCGTCCGGCCGGACGGGTACCGACATCGATAATTCCGGATTACGCCAGACCAGGATATTGACGTTGTCACCCGGACCGATCAAATAGTCCGGCTGATCTCCCGCTGCGGTTCTTGGCGCCGGAGGGTAATTGCTGGCGCACCCCGCAGCAGTCAATGCGGTAATGACAGCAACGATCCCCAATAGCTGTCCCGATAGCTTTTCAGTCATGCCCATGACGTTTCCTCTTTTTATCAACAATGCAAAGCAATGCATGCAGGCGGGGAGTGCGGCCAGACTATCTGACGGATGGCTGCCTCCCTGGTTACCAGCATTTGAACAGATCACGCGAGAATCAGGGTGAATTCTGTAGATAATTTTTATACGACGCATTCTAACCGCAGTCTCGACAATTGGCTACTGTCGGTCAATCAGGTGGCCAATAAGGTCAATGCGGCCCCAATGCGGTGCATATATATGCGCCGACGCGATGAAAGCTTGATTAAAAGGAAAGATGCAAATAGTTGTTAAAATATTTATACCGTCAGCAGGTGGTGTTCTCGCACAAAGAGACTAATATGCAGCCTGCTTGAGGTGCAATACAGAATACGAATACGAATACGAACAACAATTCAGAAGCAACGACGGGTAGTACTGGGGGATTCAATGATCAATCTTTTTGGGCACTTCATTAGTGCGCGTGCACTTCTTACCGCATCGGTAGAGTTGTTGCTGTTTTTCGGGGCCTATTTTGCCGGCGTGATGTTGCGCTTTGGCAGCTTTCCCGCTGAGCAGGTGCAGGTCTTGTCGGCGCCAGCGTTGGCCTTCCCGGGGCTGATGATTCTTTCCCTGGCAGTGGTCGGACACTATCAATTGTCTCTGCAGGAGCGTCCTGCCGATGTGGTCTCGCGAGTGGCGTTCGCCTGGTTGATCGGGATTGCGCTGAGCGGTTTGATGTTTTATGTGCTGCCCGCGACTTATGTCGGACGCGGTGTACTGGTACTGTCATCGGCGATTGGGTTCGCTTTCATCATTGGCTTGCGCCTGGTGCTGTTGCGTTCCGGTAATCCGGCGATCGCCAAACGACGTTTGCTGGTGCTGGGCACCGGCGACAGCGCGCGTCAGGTTGAGCAGACCGTGGCGCTCTATCCCGATCTTGAGATCGTGGGTTTTCTTCCCTTGAACAGTACCCGTCAGAGTGTCGATGCGGGGAAGATTCTGTCCAACGGCATGGGCATTCGTCAGGCGGTGCGACAGTTGAATGCGCATGAAATTGTCGCGGCGATCAGTGAACGGCGCGATGGTGGCCTGCCGGTGAATGAATTGCTCAAGTGCAAGATGCGCGGTCTCAAGGTCACCGATTTCTCGGCATTTTTTGAACGTCAGAGCGGTCAGGTGCTGCTCGATTCGCTCTCTCCCAGCTGGTTGATTTTCGGCCATGGATTCCGGCGCGATCTCTGGACTGCGGCGCTCAAGCGGACATTCGATATCGTCCTGTCGAGCCTGATTCTGCTGCTGATGTTGCCGGTGCTGTTCATCACGGTGTTGGCGATCCGGCTCGAGAGTCCGGGCTCGGCCTTTTACAGTCAGGTGCGTGTCGGGCGCGGCGGACGCAATTTCATCATCTACAAATTGCGCAGCATGTGCCAGAACGCAGAAACCACCAACAAGCCGCAATGGGCGCAGAAAAACGATAGCCGCGTGACGCGTGTCGGTAAATTCATTCGCCAGAGCCGGATTGACGAATTGCCGCAATTGATCAATGTGTTGCGCGGGGAAATGAGCATTGTCGGGCCGCGTCCCGAACGCCCGTTTTTCGTCAAGCAGTTGACGGAAAAAATCCCGCTCTACAACGTGCGTCATTCAGTCAAGCCGGGCCTCACCGGCTGGGCGCAGGTGCGCTACAGCTACGGCGCGACGGTGCAGGATGCGCGCGAAAAACTGCAATACGATTTGTACTACATCAAGAATCAATCTGCTTTCCTCGATCTGTTGATCCTGTTTCAGACGGTTCAGGTCGTTCTGTGGGCGCGTGGCGCGCGTTAATTTTCACTCGGTCGGCGGCGGCATCGCCGACAGCCTCGCTATAATCGACGCGCCATGAATCCAACTCTTCTCGTCACATTCTTTTCCTGCGCTGCGGCTGCTTATGCGGTGCTCGGCCTGCTGGCGTCGCTGGGTTGGCGCGGCGATGTGCGGGGGGGTGTGTTTGCCGTGGCGGTGTGGGTCAGCGGCGGCTGGGCGGCCAGCCTGATCCTGGTCAATCTCGGCGCGGAAGGCGTGGTACGTGCTCTGCCGCTGATTGAGTGTGCGCGTATTGCAGTCTGGCTGTTGTTCATTGCCAGTCTGCATGTGATCAACCCCAAGCGGTTGCTGCCGCAACTCTGGGAAAAACCGGGCGGGCGTCTGCTGATGCTGCTCTGGGTTGGCAGTCTGTTGTTCTCGCTGGTCATGGTGGCCGTAGGATTGCAAGCCAATCAGATCTGGGTCATCGCACTGCTGTTGCTGATTGTGGCCGGTCTGGTGGGGCTGGAAAATTTGTTCCGGCGTGCCAATGCAGAGACCCGCTGGCGTCTGAAATTTCTGGTGCTGGGCATCGGTGGCTTGCTGGTCTTCGATTTCATTCTCTATGCCGATTTTCTGTTGTTCCGCGTGCAAAACAATTCCCTATGGGCGGCACGCGGCATCGTCAATACGGTGATGGTGCCCTTACTGGCGGTGGCCGCAGCGCGCAACCGTTCCTGGGCGATCGACATCCAGATATCGCGTCAAGTGGTGTTTCAGTCTTCTATCGGTTTGATCAGCGGGTTGTATCTGCTGGGGCTGGCGCTGGGCGGCTATTACATTCGCTATCGTGGCGGCGCCTGGGGCGAAGTGGCGCAAATCGTCGTATTGTTCATGGGTGGTGTATTTTTTATCGCTCTGCTGACATCGAAACAGTTTCGCTCGCGGGTGCGGGTGTATGTGTCGAAACATTTTTTTTCCTATCAATTCGACTATCGCGAGCAATGGTTGAAATTCACCCAACTGCTCGCCTCCAACACGGTGACTCGGCCGATCGAATCGTGCGCGCTGGAGGCCATGGCGCAGCTGGTCGAGAGTCCACGTGGTCAGCTTTGGCTGAAAGATGGCACACGCTACGAACTGGTGGCGCACCGGAACATGACGGCTCCGGTACCGGCATTGGAAGCCAACTCAGCCATGATTCAATCGCTCGCCGAGAAGGGCTGGGTGATTGATCTGGAAGCCCGTGATCCGGAACGGTTCAATCCAATGATCCCCGAATGGCTGGGCCAGCAAACCGGAGCGCGCCTGGTTGTGCCACTGTTGTGGCAATCCGAACTCACCGGGTTTGTCGTGCTCTCCCAACCGCACGGCGGCTTGCAAACCAACTGGGAAGTGAACGATTTGCTGAAAGTAGCCGGACGTCAGGCCGCCAGCTATCTGGCGCAGGCCCGGGCGGCGAAGGAATTGCTGGTGGCGCGGCAGTTCGAATCGTTCAACAAAATGAGTGCCTTCATTGTCCACGACCTGAAGAATCTGGTGAGCCAACTCGATCTGGTGTCTGCCAACGCAGCGCGTCTGATCGATCGTCCCGACTTTCAGAAAGACATGCTCGACACGGTCGCCAATTCAGTGCAGCGCATGAAGCGCCTGCTCGATCAATTGCAGGATGCGCGTATGCCGTCGGAGCATGCCGTGGTGTTGAACACCCATGAAATATGTCAGCGCGCAACGGCCAGTTTCAAATCCGCCCCAGTGCCGCCGGTGCTGGAATCGGACGCCGCAGCGGGCATGGAAGTCGTCGCCAATCCCGAGAAACTGGAACGAGTGATCCGCCATCTGCTGGCCAATGCGCAGGATGCCGTGCTGGCGCGTAATGGCACCCTGCCAGACAAGCAGGCCGCAGTGCGGCTTTCCTGCGCGGCGCAGACGGCGGATATGATTCTGCTGCAAGTGGACGATGATGGCATTGGCATGTCGCCAGAATTCGTCCGCACGAAATTGTTTCAACCCTTCGAGTCCACCAAAAGCCATGGCACCGGTCTGGGCATGTATGAGAGCCGTGAGTACATCCGCAAATTGGGTGGGCAGATGCAGGTGGAGAGCGAGATGGGCAAAGGCACCACGGTAAAAATATTTTTACGGCGGCACCGGCCCGCCGACTTACAATAGCGCAACACAGACAACAATAAAGATTACAAACAGCACAAACAGCATCAGGGGAATTCATGGCAAGTGCGAAACCGATCCTGCTGGTCGTGGAAGACGACCCCGGGCTGCAGAAGCAGCTCAAGTGGGCGTTTGATCAATACGAAGTGGTGCTGGCCGAAGATCGGGCGTCGGCGATCAATGCATTACGTCGGTTCGAGCCGCCGGTGGTGACCATGGATCTGGGCTTGCCGCCTTATCCAGACACAACGCAAGAGGGCTTTGCCTTGTTGCAGGAAATCATGGCGCTGGCGCCGCAGACCCGCGTGATCGTGTTTTCCGGCCAGCATGAGAGAGAAAATGCGGTCAAGGCGATCGGCCAGGGGGCTTACGATTTTTGCGCCAAACCGTTCGATGTGCAATTGCTGGCGTTGATCATCGCCCGCGCCTTTCACTTGTATGAATTGCGTCAGGAAAACCGGCGCCTGGCGGACAAGCTGGGGGGCGACAGTTTTCATGGCTTGCTTACGCGCGATCCGGCAACTCAGCGCGTTTGCCGCAGCGTCGAAAAACTGGCGCCTACCAACGCCACCATTCTGCTGTATGGCGAGACCGGCACCGGCAAGGAGCTGCTGGCGCGAGCGCTGCACGATCGTTCCGAGCGCAAGAGTCAGCGTTTTGTGGCGCTCAATTGCGCAGCGATTCCAGAAACCCTGCTCGAAAGCGAACTGTTCGGTTATGAAAAAGGCGCCTTCACCGGTGCGGCCAAACAGATGACGGGCAAAATCGAAATGGCTTCCGGCGGCACTTTGTTTCTCGATGAGATCGGCGATTTGCCCGGCGCCTTGCAAGCCAAGTTGCTGCGTTTCCTGCAGGAGCGCACCATCGAACGTCTCGGCGGACGGCAGGAAATCAGCGTCGATGTGCGCGTCATCTGCGCCACCCATCGGGATCTGGCGGGCCTGATTCAGGCCGGCACGTTCCGTCAGGATTTGTTCTATCGCTTGACCGAAGTAACGCTCGAGATTCCTCCGCTGCGTGACCGGATTGGCGATGCGGTATTGCTGGCCCATGAGTTTGTACACCGCTTTGGCTCCGAGCAGAATCGCCCCGCGCTGGGGCTGTCCGAGGGCGCTTTGGCGCGGCTGGAACAGCACCCCTGGCCGGGCAATGTGCGGGAGCTGGAAAACTGCATCAAGCGTGCTGTGATCATGAGCGAAGGCAATATGATCGGTGCTGACGATATCGGTCTGCACAGCAGCGCAATGCCAGATGATGATTTCGGATTGAATTTGCGCCAGGTGCGCGACGATGCTGAGCGCAAGGCCGTGCTGCGTGCGCTGGCGCATAGCGACAACAATATTGCGCGGGCGTCCGAACTGCTGGGCGTAAGCCGTCCGACCTTGTACGATTTGATGAAACGCTTCGGCATCGAAGCCAAATAGGGGGAAACACATGTCAGGCAATCAGGACAAAGCGCGCGTCAGCGCGCACTTTAAAACACTGGTGGTAGTGATGGTTGTGGCTGGGCTGGTCGGGGGCTGCACGCGTTTCCAATCCGCCGAAACGCAGATTGAGAAAGCCAATGCGGCACTGGAAAAGAAAGACAATGCTGCCGCCATCATTCATTTGAAGAATGCGCTGCAAAAAGAGTCTTCCAGTGGTAATGCGCGCTATCTGCTGGGCAAAACCTATCTGCTCAATGGTCAGCCCAGGGATGCTGTGAAGGAATTGCAGCGTGCGCACGACTTGCAGTTTGATCCCAATCTGGTGTTGCCGCATTTGGCCAAGGCAGCATTTTTCAGCGGCGAGTTGAAACTGCTCACGCAGCTCGATCCGCAAAAGGCGAGTGACCCCATGGCACGTGCCGAGATTCTGACCTTGCAGGCGGATGGTTTGGCGTTCGAGAAAAAAGTCAAGGAAGCGCAGGTTCAATATAACGAAGCCATCAAGTTGAACCCGAAATCGCTCGGCGCGCACTTTGGTCTGGCCAGGCTGGCCGCAGTGGCTGGCAACTTTCAGGAAGCCGAGGACCTGGCGGCGAATATTTCCAAATGGGCGCCGAACGATATTGAGATCGTTTTGTTCCGCTCCGATTTGCGCAAGGCGCGCGGAGAGTTTCAGGCCGCTCTCGACTTTGCCCGTCAGGCGACCGAGATCGACGCCAAGGATGTCCGGCCCCACACCATGGCAGCCAATCTCTTGCTGGCATTGAAACAGAACGATGCCGCGTTGAAAGAGGTCGAGACCATCAAGAAACTGGCACCGCAATCCCCCATGGGGCCCTATCTGCAGGCACTGATGCATATGCAGAATCAGAAGACCACCGAGGCGCAGCAGGAAATTCAGAAAGTGCTCAAGCTGGCACCGAATCATTTACCCTCGTTGATGCTGGCGGCGAAGATCGAGATTGCCCTGGGCAACACTGCGCAAGCCGAGCAATATCTGAAAACTGCGTCTGATCTAGCGCCGGGCAGTGTAGCGGTGCGGCGCGCGACGGCGCTGATTTACCTGCGCAGTGGACGGGCCTCCGCAGCGCTGGATCTGCTCAAGCCCTTGCTGGAAAGAACGCCGGAGGATCCCGAGCTGAACGCGATGGCCGGCGAAGGCTATTTCATGTCAGGAGACATGGAGCACGCGAATAAACATTTTGCCATCGCTGCCAAATCGGACAAGCTGGCGCGCGGTGCGTTGACCGGGTTGGCCATGACGAATATGGTCAGTGGTGACATTGATCGTGCGGTTTCCGAACTGGAAGCCGCGACGCGATCTCAAGGCGGCGGTGTGCAAGCCGAACTGATTTTGATCGGTACCCTGATCCAGCAGAAAAAGTTCGACCAGGCCCTCAAGGCCATCGACGTTCTGGAAAGCAAAACACCCAAGTCGCCGATTCCCTATGGCTTGCGTGCCAATGTGGGCGTGGCAAAAAAGGATATTTCCTACACGCGCTCCATGCTGGAGAAGGCGCAGCAGGTCGATCCTGAATACTTCTTTGCAGTGATTGGATTGGCGCGTCTGGACCAACTGGAAAACAAGGGCGCCGAGGGTGTGAAACGGCTTGAGGCTTACATCAAGAAACATGAAAAAAGCGTCGGCGCATTGTTGACACTGGCTGAAACGAAAGCACAGATGGGCGCCGCGCCCGATGAAGTCATCGCGCTCCTGAAACGGGCGCAGGCCGCCGACCCGAAAAAAATCAAGACCTCAAGCGTTTTGGCGCGTTATCAAATGGCGAACGGCAAGCCAAAAGAAGCGATGGAATCATTGCAAGTGGGCTTGGCCGTTTCGCCTGACTCCGCCGAACTGGTGGATACCCAGGGTTCGATCAATATTTCCAGCGGCAAGGCGGTGGATGCCGTCGCCAATTTCACCCGTCTGACGATCCTGCAACCCAAGCAGGCCGGAGCCTGGGCCAAATTGGCGCAGGCGCAGAATATGGCAGGTGACAAACAAGCTGCCACGGTTTCGATAGAGCGCGCACTGGCAATCAACCCGAAAGATTTTAGTTTGATTGAAGTGGCGATTGCACTGCGTGTTGCCAATAAAAATTACAACGAGGCGGTTGCTCTGGCGCAGGACGCACAGAGGAATTATCCGAAATCCAGTTTCGGTCTTGTTCAGGAAGGCGATATTCTCAGCGCGCAAAAGAAATATACCGAGGCTGTCGATCGTTACGATCGCGCGCTTAAAATCGAGCCCCTCCCGTCTAATTTTGTGCGCAAACACCATGCCCTGGAGTTGGCGGGCAAGATGGATGAAGCCAGCAAGGCACTGAATGCCTGGCTGAAACTGAACCAGAAAGATGTGATGACGCTTACCTATGCCGGAGAGATCGAGTTGCGCAGGAAGAACTACGATCTGGCGGTGACTTATTACAAAACTGCGCTCGATCAGCAGGACAACAATCTGCTGGCGTTGAACAATCTGGCCTGGCTCCTTAATGAGAAAAAAGATCCCGCTGCGCTGAACTACGTTGAACGTGCATTGAAACTGCAACCCAAACACCCGAGTTCGCTCGATACGCGCGGCATGATTTATCTGCGCATGGGCAAGCTCCCCGAGGCCTTGAGCGATCTGAAAGCGGCGGCTGACTATGCCCCCAACAGCCCGGCGATTCACTTGAATTACGCTCGCGTTCTGCTCAAGGCTGGCAAGCGGGACGAAGCGAAGCGTGAGCTGGAAATTCTGCGTCGCATGGGTGGCGCCGGAAGCAAGGAAGTGGAGGCTTTGGCCCAGGAGTTGGGCTAGCAGCCAGGGCTGGTGAGCTGGCTGGCAAAGAGCCTGCTGACGATTTTGTTGGCGGGCTTTTTCTGGCCTTACAGGGACATTGGTTTTGTTTGATAAAATCCGCCCTTTGCTGAGTCTTGTCTGATTGGAATTGCTGTGAAAATTGCTGTGTTGCCGGGCGATGGTATTGGCCCTGAAATTGTTACGCAGGCGTTGCGTGTGTTGGAGGTGCTGAAGGCCGATGGCCTGAAGCTGGAGCTGGAGCATGCGGCGGTGGGTGGGGCGGGCTATCGTGAGAGCGGGCATCCCTTGCCTGAAGCGACGCTGAAGCTGGCCAAGGACGCCGATGCGATTTTGTTTGGCGCGGTGGGCGATTTTTCCTTGGATACGCTGCCACGTCATTTGCGTCCGGAGCAGGCGATTCTTGGGCTCCGCAAGGAATTGCAACTGTTTGCCAACTTTCGTCCCGCGATTATTTATCCCGAACTGGCTGACGCCTCGACACTCAAACCAGAAGTGGTGGCGGGTCTGGATTTGTTGATCATCCGCGAGTTGACCGGCGACATTTACTTTGGTCAGCCGCGTGGAATTCACACCCTGCCTAATGGCGAGCGCGAAGGCTTCGACACGATGCGTTACAGCGAAAGCGAAATCCGCCGCATTGCGCACACGGGTTTTCGCGCGGCGCGCAAGCGCAACCGCAAGCTGTGTTCGGTGGACAAGGCCAATGTGCTGGACACGATGCAGCTGTGGCGCGAGATCGTGATCGAAGTCGGCAAGGAATACCCCGATGTCGAGCTATCCCATATCTACGTGGACAACGCGGCGATGCAATTGTTGAAAAATCCTAAACAATTCGATGTGATGGTGACAGGCAATATGTTTGGCGATATCCTGTCGGATCAAGCTTCCATGTTGACAGGTTCCATCGGTATGTTGCCTTCCGCTTCGCTCGACGCCAATGACAAGGGTTTATACGAACCGATCCACGGTTCGGCGCCCGATATCGCTGGCAAGAACCTCGCCAATCCCTTGGCGACGATTCTGTCCGCCGCGATGATGTTGCGTTATTCGTTCAATCTGGAAGATGCTGCGCTGCGCATTGAAGCCGCCGTGAAGCGCGTGCTGGCCGATGGCATTCGCACTGGCGATATTTGGACCACGGGCACCACCAAGGTGGGCACCAAGGAAATGGGTGATGCCGTGATCAAGGCGCTCACAGCCTAGCAAGACCAAGGAATAGCAAAAGCAAAAACCCCTTGGCAGCCACAAGGGGTTTTTTGTTTAAGGGTTTAAGGGTTTTTGAGAATTTTGAATTGATCTGGAGTCAGTGATGAAAAAAGTAGGTCTGGTCGGTTGGCGTGGCATGGTCGGCTCGGTGCTGATGCAGCGCATGCGCGAGGAAAACGATTTTGCTCATATCGAGCCGGTGTTCTTCAGCACCTCCAACGCGGGTGGTGCCGCGCCGAACTTCGGGCAGCAGGGCGGCGACGCCAATTTGCACAATGCCTTCGATATCGAGGCGCTGAAAAAACTGGATGTCATCATCACCTGTCAGGGCGGCGATTACACCAATGAGGTGTTTCCGAAACTGCGCGCGACCGGCTGGGATGGATACTGGATCGACGCCGCTTCGTCGCTGCGCATGAAGGACGACGCCATCATCATTCTCGATCCGGTCAACCTGAATGTGATCAAGGACGGCCTGAGCAAGGGCGTGAAAAACTACATCGGCGGCAACTGCACCGTCAGCCTTATGCTGATGGGCATGGGCGGCCTGTTCCAGAACGATCTGGTCGAGTGGGTGTCGGCGATGACGTATCAAGCCGCGTCCGGCGCGGGTGCGCAGAACATGCGCGAGTTGATCAGCCAGATGGGCACGATTCATAGCGCAGTTGCTGATCTGCTGGCCGATCCATCGTCGGCGATTCTGGAAATCGACCGCAAGGTGGCCGAAGTGCAGCGCTCCAGCGATTTCCCGACGAAGAATTTCCGTGGCGTGCCGCTCGCCGGCAGCCTGATTCCCTGGATCGACGTGCCGGTACAAAACGGTCAGAGCAAGGAAGAGTGGAAGGGCGGCGCAGAGTGCAACAAGATCCTCGGCAAGCCCGCGTTCCGTTCGCCCGGCAGTATTCCGATTGATGGCCTGTGCGTGCGCGTCGGTGCGATGCGTTGCCATAGCCAGGCATTGACCATCAAGCTGAAAAAGAATGTGCCGCTCGATGAAGTGACCGAAATGATTGCGCAAGCAAATGACTGGGTGAAAGTAGTACCGAACGAGCGCGAGATCACTGAACGAGAATTGAGCCCGGCGGCTGTGACCGGCACCTTGCAGATTCCAGTCGGACGCTTGCACAAACTGGCGATGGGCGAGGATTTTCTGGGCGCATTCACGGTCGGTGATCAGCTGCTGTGGGGCGCGGCTGAGCCGTTGCGCCGCATGCTGCGCATCCTGCTGGACAAGTGAAATTACCTGTTTAAGCAGATAAGTGGAGCCGTAATGGCTCCATTTTTTTGCTTTAAATACATGTAGAAAACACTACACTCGGCCGTAATAGCGTTGGTTCTGCAAGGAAATGACGTTGCTGGCTCGCAACGGCGTGTGTGGGTCAACTGGGTGTAAATTGACTTGCGACACAGGATAAACTTGCCTGTGTAAGTCCATGATGTTATTTTACTTTCTCGAAAATCACACCAAAAGGGGTGGGGCGTGTTTCCACGATCCGAATCAGACCAAGTGAGCTCGCTGAAGTCAGCACACAAATCCGCGCAAAAATTTGCGCCAGGCATCCATAAATTCGTGATCATCGCGGCCCAACTGAGCGCCGCTGCGTTGATCGCATTGTCCGCCAGCGTGGCGCAGGCTGCGGGTCTGGGCAAACTGACGGTCTTTTCCGCGCTCGGGCAGCCCTTGCGCGCCGAGATTGACTTGAGCGCCGTGAGCAAGGATGAAATCGATTCGCTTTCGGTGCACCTGGCCTCGGTCGAATCGTTCCGCCAAGCCAATATCGAATTCAACTCCGTCCTCCTGCAACTGCGCTTCGAATTCGATAGGGAAAACGAAACCCGTCCAGTGGTGCGCATCAGTTCGGCGCAACCGGTCAACGAACCGTTTGTTGACATGCTGGTCGAGATGAACTGGAGCAGTGGCCGTCTGGTGCGTGAGTACACCTTCCTGCTTGACCCCCCCGAATTGAAGTCCAAGGTGGTTGAGTCGATTGCGCCGGCGACGGTGTCTGGTCTCGCGCCAACACCAGCGCAACCTTTTACCCCATCCGCAGCGCCCACGTCTGAGTCATATCCCCCACCTCCGGCACCGGCGGTGCAGGTAGAGAAAGCCGCACCCGTCCAGCCGGCCGCGAAGAAATCAAAAGCGGCCGTGAAAGCGGTGGCGAAAGCTCCTGAGCCCACCCCCGCGCCGGTCAAGGCTGTCGATGGTCAGGAGATCAAGGTGGTTGCCGGCGATACCCTGAGCAAGATTGCGCTGGAACTGAAACCGGAAAATGTCACCCTCGATCAAATGCTGGTGTCTCTGTATGAGACCAACCCCGAGGCTTTCGCCGGCAAGAACATGAACCGTCTGCGCACCGGTGCCATCATCAAGGTGGCCCCGGACGCCGATTTTGCCGCGACTGACAAGACCGAAGCGCGTCGTACGGTGGTGGCGCAAACCGCCGATTTCAATGCCTACCGCGACAAGCTTGCCGGTGCTGTTGCCAGCAAGAATACTGCGCCCGTCCAGGCCGCAGAAGGAAATGCAGCGGGTGGAAAAATCACCACCCAGGTCGAAGAAAAGGCGCCCGCCAAACCCGCTGGACAGGACAAGCTGGTGTTGTCCAAACCGGGCACGGGCGCAGCCTCGGCAGCAGAAGAGAAGATCGCCAAGGACAAGGCCCTGAAGGAATCCGAAAGCCGCGCCAAGCAGTTGGAGAAGAACGTCACGCAAATGCAGAAGACGCTGGAGGCCAACGATAAGGCACTAGCTGAAGCGCAGAAGAAAGCGGAAGCGGAAAAAGCGGCGGTCGCCAAGGCGGCAGAAGAGAAAGCCGCAGCCGAAAAGGCAGTTGCCGAAAAAATCGCCGCTGACAAAGCCGCTGCTGCCAAGGCAGAAGCCGACAAAGCGGCCGCGGCAGCCAAGGCTGCTGCGGGCACACCTGCACCGGTTGCGGAAACCGCCAAACCGTCCGAGACACAGAAGAAGGCCGTTGCGCCGGGCGCTGCGCCTGGGGCACAACCCGGGTTCCTGGACAGCCTGATGGAAAACCCGTTGGCGTTCTATGGCGGCCTGGGTGCGATTGCCGTGCTGCTGGGCTATGCGCTGTACTCGGTGTCGCGCAAACGTCGCTTCAAGAAATTTGAAGACAGCATCATTACCGGTGGCGATCTGCGTGCCAACTCGATCTTCGGTTCGACCGGCGGTCAGAGCGTGGATACCAACAGCGTCTTCAACACCAGTTTCTCTCCGAGCCAGTATCAGGCCGATACCAATGAGGTTGATCCGGTCGCCGAGGCGGATGTCTATATCGCTTATGGCCGTGAAGCGCAGGCCGAGGAAATTCTCAAGGAAGCCCTCAAGATTCAGCCGGAGCGTCAGGCAATTCGCCTGAAGCTCCTGGAAATGTATTCCGCCCGCAGCGACAGCGCATCCTTCGAGACGATTGCCGGTGAGATGTATTCGATGACCAGCGGCGAGTGCGAGGAATGGCCGAAAGTCGTGGCGATGGGCGCCAAACTTGATCCAAACAATCCGCTCTACTCCGGCGGCGCGCAAGATGAAGGTTCAAGCGACGACAGCGCGTATGAACCGCCGCTGGAAATTGCGGGTGCAGCGCATGAGATGATTTCCCCCACCATGCCGATGGAAAATACCGAAACGACCGGGGTGCCCGATGAAGTGGTCGCGCTCGATTTCGATCTGGGCTTGGGAACGGCTGAGGGTGCGCAGAAAGCGGCTCAGGAAGTCAGTCAGGATGCCCACCAGGAATCGGTTGCTCTGGTTGAGCCTGAAATCAGTCTTGATTTCGATCTGGGCGAGCCGTCCGCCAGCCCAGCGATGACAGCACGACCTGCCCCCGCCGCTGAGCTGGAGCCAGCGCCGCTGGACATGTCGGGCATCAATCTCGATCTGGATGCGGGCACGGCACTGGATGACGATGCCGATCATTCGGATGCCTGGCAGGAGATGAGCACCAAGCTCGATCTGGCCAAGGCCTATATCGAAATTGGTGACAAGGAAGGTGCGCAGGAACTGCTGGAGGAAGTGGTGGATGGCGGCGACGCCGAACAGGTGGTGCGTGCCAAGGGCCTGCTGGCGCAGATTTGATTCGTCGATCTTCTCCCTGATTGAAGGCCAAGCGTTGCTTGGCCTTCGTTTTTTGTGGCTTGAACAGCGTTTAACCGCCAAGGCGCCAAGAAAATACAGACGCGTTCTGGTCTTCTTGGCGCCTTGGCGGTTAACAAGATGTGGTTTTTGAAAAAATGAAAATTGCACTGGGCATCGAATACGATGGTTCTCCCTGGCATGGCTGGCAAAGTCAGCCCAATGGCTTGACGGTGCAAGACCAGCTCGAAACTGCCATGTCCCGTTTTGCTGATGCGCCGATGCGCGTTCACTGTGCCGGACGCACCGACACCGGTGTGCATGCCTTGGGGCAGGTGGTGCATCTGGACACCGACCGGCAGCGCGAATCCCATGCCTGGGTGCGTGGCGTCAACGCATATCTTCCAACGAGTATTGCGGTACGCTGGGCGCAGCCAGTGGCGGAAGATTTTCATGCGCGCTTTTCCGCGACGCGGCGCAGCTATGAATACTGGGTGTACAACCATCCAGTGCGCTCCGCGCTCTATGTGCAGCGTACCGGCTGGACCCACGTGCCGCTGGATGTTGGGCTGATACAGCAGGCAGCCAGGGTACTGCTGGGCACCCATGATTTCAGCGCGTTTCGCTCCTCCGAATGTCAGGCTAAATCGCCGGTGCGCAACTTGCAGCAACTGGAAATTGAACGCTTCGGCGACCTGATCCGCTTGCGCCTGAGCGCAGACGCTTTCCTGCACCACATGGTGCGCAATATCGTCGGCACGCTGATTTACGTCGGTAATGGAAGGCAGCCGGTAAGCTGGGTAAAGGATATTCTGGACAGCCGTAATCGCACGCTGGCGGCGCCGACATTCTCTCCCGCTGGTTTGTATCTGACCCAGGTAGAGTATCCTCGGCACTTCGGTATTCCAATCTATACGGCCGCATCGTTTTTTTGCTCATGAAAGCACGCACTCGCATCAAGATTTGCGGCATCACCCGCGCAGAAGATCTGCACGCAGCAGTGGCGGCGGGAGCCGATGCGATCGGACTGGTGTTTTACGCGCAAAGCCCACGCCATGTCAGCCTGGAACAGGCGGCGGCGCTGGCCAGTGCCTGCCCGGCCTTCGTGTCCCTGGTCGGTTTGTTCGTCAATGCCGATGTCGCAACGGTGCAGGAAACCTGTCGTCAGGTTCCCTTGAGCTTGCTGCAATTTCACGGTGATGAAACGCCGCAGCAGTGTGTGGACATCGCCCGCCAGGTGCAGCGCCCTTTCCTGCGCGCAGCGCGGGTCACGCCGCAACTGGATTTGCTAGAATTCGACCGGCACTATGCCCCGGCCGCCAGCCTTTTGCTCGACGCTTTTGTCGATGGCTACGGTGGTGGTGGAAAGGTATTCGATTGGTCTCTCATTCCCGCAAAACTCGCGCCTCGGGTCGTTTTAAGTGGTGGCTTGAACGCACAAAACGTGGCTGACGCCGTCACCCGCGTGCGCCCCTACGCCGTCGATGTATCGAGTGGCGTCGAATCTTCCAAAGGCATCAAGGATCACGCACTGATACGGCAGTTTGTTCAGGCGGTTCGTGATGCGGACCAGCGTTAAAACCATAGCCTCAGAGGACACAGAGAACACAGAGAAAAACCAAAGGCAACCGCCAAGACGCCAAGGACGCCAGAAAATCCTTGGTTTTCCCTGGCGTCTTGGCGGTAAAGTTGTTGGCTTTTCTCTGTGTTCTCTGTGTTCTTTGTGGTGAAACAGCCTTTAAGGGTTTGCAATGAAACCTTATGATTTACCCGACGCCACCGGCCATTTCGGCCCCTATGGTGGCAGCTTCGTTTCCGAAACGCTGATCCACGCACTAGATCAGTTGAAGGAAGCGTATGCACATTACCAGCACGATCCGGAATTCGTTGCTGAATTTCATGACGAGCTGAAGCATTTCGTCGGCCGTCCCAGCCCGATCTATCACGCGAAACGCTGGTCTGAAAAGCTGGGTGGCGCGCAGATTTATCTTAAACGCGAAGACCTCAATCACACCGGCGCGCACAAGGTCAACAATTGCATTGGTCAGGCCTTGCTGGCGCGGCGCATGAGTAAACCGCGTGTGATTGCCGAGACCGGCGCCGGTCAGCATGGCGTAGCGACCGCGACAGTGGCGGCGCGTTACGGCATGGAATGTGTGGTCTATATGGGTTCGGAAGACGTGGCGCGCCAGGCGCAGAACGTGTTTCGCATGAAGTTGCTGGGCGCGACCGTGATCCCGGTGGAGAGTGGTTCCAAAACGCTCAAGGATGCGCTCAACGAAGCGATGCGCGACTGGGTCGCCAACGTGGAAAACACCTTCTACATTATCGGCACGGTGGCCGGGCCGCATCCCTATCCAATGATGGTGCGCGATTTCCAGTCGGTGATTGGTGAGGAATGCCTGCAGCAAATGCCGGCACAAACCGGTCGTCAGCCGGATGTGGTGATAGCCTGCGTCGGCGGCGGTTCCAATGCGATGGGGATTTTCTATCCTTATATCCCGCATGAAGATGTGCAACTGGTGGGCGTGGAAGCGGCCGGCGACGGACTCGATACGCCACGTCACGCCGCCTCATTAACGGCTGGGTCGCCCGGCGTGCTGCACGGCAATCGCACCTATCTGCTGCAAGATGCGCATGGTCAGATCATTGAAACGCATTCGGTGTCCGCCGGTCTGGATTATCCCGGCGTTGGCCCCGAGCATGCATATCTGAAGGACATCGGCCGGGCTGAATACGCAACCATCACCGATACTGAAGCCCTGCAAGCTTTTCACGATTGTTGCCGTACCGAAGGCATTATTCCGGCACTCGAGTCGAGTCATGCGATTGCGCATGCGGTCAAACTGGCGCCGACCTTGCCGAAAGACAAGATCATCCTCGTCAATCTCTCGGGTCGCGGTGACAAGGATATGCACACCGTCGCGCAACGTAGCGGCATTCAGTTTTGATGAAAAAAATCACTAACCGCAGAGGCGCAGAGAACGCAGAGAAAATCAAAGGCAGGTTTGGGTTTTCTCCAGGTTTTCTCAGCGGTCTCTGCGTCTCTGCGGTTACGCTTTTATGTCTATAGAAATTCATCACGCCGATTTTTTGCAGCAAGTCAATCAGATCGACGATGCCTCGGTCGATCTGATCATTGCCGATCCACCCTATGGTCTGGGCAAGGATTTCGGGAACGATTCCGATCAGAAATCGGGGCAGGAATTTCTCGCCTGGAGTCAGCAGTGGCTCGATCTGGCACTTCCAAAACTCAAGGACAACGGCAGTCTGTACGTGTTCGCCAGTTGGCAATACAGCCCGGAACTGTTCACCTTTCTGAAAACGCGTCTGACGATGATCAATGAAATCATCTGGGATCGACGTGTGCCGAGTATGGGCGGCAGTACGCGACGCTATTCTTCGGTGCATGACAATATCGGTCTGTTCGTCAAATCGCGTCAGTATCACTTCGACATTGACGCGATCCGCATTCCCTATGACGCGGAAACCAAGAAGGCACGCTCGCGTTCGATTTTCGTCGGCAAGAAGTGGCTCGAGCTTGGTTATAATCCCAAGGATGTCTGGAGCGTGGCGCGACTGCATCGTCAGCACAGCGAACGCGCCGATCACCCGACCCAAAAACCGCTCGAATTGATCGAACGCATGGTGTTGGCCAGTTGCCCGCCGCAGGGTCTGGTACTGGATCCCTTTGCGGGCAGTGGCACTACGGCGGTGGCTTGTGCGCGGCTTGACCGCAGGTGCCTGACCTTTGATATCAACCCGGAATATGTCGCCGTCGCGCGCGCGCGCGTCGATGTGATTTTGCAGCCGTCACAACCCAGACTTTTTCAAGAATCGTCATGTCCAGAATAAAACACTGTTTTGAATTGTTGTCCCAGCAGAAACGCAAGGGATTGATTCCCTATATCACGGCCGGTGATCCCAGCCTGGAATTGACGCTACCGCTGATGCAGGCGCTGGTCGAGGCGGGCGCCGATGTGATCGAACTGGGCATCCCGTTTTCCGACCCAATGGCCGACGGCCCGGTGATCCAGCGCGCCAGCGAACGGGCGCTGAAAAACGGCGTGACGCTGGACGATGTATTGCACGTCGTCACACAATTCCGTCAGAGTAATGACACCACCCCAGTGGTATTGATGGGTTACGCCAACCCGATCGAACGTATGGGGGTGGAAACGTTTGCCGCTCAAGCCCGCCTGGCGGGGGTCGATGGCGTGCTGGTAGTGGACTATCCGCCGGAAGAGTGCGCGCAATTCGCCGCCATCCTGCGGGCACAGCAGATCGACCCGATTTTTCTGCTGGCGCCGACTTCGACCGATGCCCGCATCGCGCAAATCGGCAAGATCGCCAGCGGTTATGTCTATTATGTTTCGCTCAAGGGCGTGACCGGATCCGGGGCACTTGACCTCACTGAAGTAGCACAACGAATACCAAGAATCAAGGAGCGCACGAATCTGCCAGTCGGTGTAGGATTCGGCATCCGCGACGCGGCCACCGCCCAGGCTATCGGCACACTGGCCGATGCCGTGGTGATTGGCAGCCGCATCATTCAGGAAATCGAACAAGTGGGTGCGTCCGGCGCCGTAGCTGCAGTCAGAACCTTCGTCTCCGGCATTCGCACTGCGCTGGATACACCGTTGGAGAGAACATGAGCTGGATCGAAAAACTACTTCCTCCGCGCATCAACAAGCGCGTCGAAACCACCGAACAACGGCGTAACATCCCCGAAGGTTTGTGGATCAAATGCCCGTCGTGTGAGGCCGTGCTGTACCGCACCGATCTGGATCGTAATCTGGACGTCTGCCCCAAGTGCGACCACCACATGCGCATGAATGCACGGCAATGGCTCGACGCTTTGCTGGATGCCGAAGGGCGCTATGAGATCGGCCAGGAAATTCTGCCGGTGGACAGCCTGAAATTCCGCGACAGTAAAAAATACCCAGACCGTCTGCAAGACGCCATGAGCAGCACCGGCGAAACTGACGCTCTGGTCTCCATGGGCGGTGCGATTCACACGATTCCGGTGGTGGTGTCCTGTTTTGAATTCGACTTCATGGGCGGCTCTATGGGCTCGGTGGTGGGCGAACGTTTTTCCCGTGCCGTGCGCAATGCGATCGAACAGAAAGTGCCGTTCATCTCGATCACTGCTTCCGGCGGTGCACGCATGCAGGAAGGTCTGCTATCGCTGATGCAAATGGCCAAAACCACGGCTTTGCTGACCAAGCTGTCCGAAGCCAAGCTCCCCTATATCTCGATTCTCACCGATCCCACCATGGGCGGCGTGTCGGCCAGCTTCGCCTTCCTCGGCGATGTGGTGATTGCTGAACCGAAGGCGCTGATCGGCTTTGCCGGCCCCCGTGTGATCGAACAAACCGTGCGCGAAAAATTACCGGAAGGTTTCCAGCGCGCCGAATTCCTGATGCAAAAAGGCGCCATCGACATGATCGTCGATCGTCGCAACGTGCGCGAGGAAGTGGCGCGTTTGCTGGCGCTGCTGCTCAACCAGCCCGCTGACGCTGTCGCTTGACCTGCCAGACAAAACCCAAGGCTGGTTAACCACGGAGTACACGGGGGACACGGAGAAAGTCAAAAACGTTCTTGAATTTCTCCGTGTCCCCCGTGTGCTCCGTGGTGAAATGATTTTATGTCCCTTCCTGATTCTCTCCCCGACTGGCTCACCCTGATCGAATCGCTGCATCCAAAATCCATCGAGATGGGTCTGGAGCGGGTGCGGGCGATTCGGGAAAAACTAGGCATCGAATTTTCCTGCCCAGTCATCACTGTGGGTGGCACCAATGGCAAGGGTTCGACCTGCGCCATGCTCGAAGCGATTCTGTTGCAAGCAGGTTATCGGGTGGGCTGTTATACCTCACCGCATCTGCTGCATTTCAATGAACGTGCACGCCTGTGTGGCGAAGCTGCCAGCGATGCTGCGCTGTGCGAACAGTTTGCCACTGTCGAAGTGGTGCGCGGCGATGTGCCGCTGACCTATTTTGAATTCACCACGCTGGCGATACTGCGCTTGTTTCAACTGAGCGGGCTGGATGTCGTCATTCTTGAGGTTGGCTTGGGTGGACGATTGGATGCGGTCAATGTGATCGACGCCGATTGTGCCATCGTCACCAGTGTGGACATGGATCACATGGACTATCTGGGCTCGACGCGCGAGCAGATCGGCTGGGAAAAGGCGCATATCTATCGCCCCGGCAAACCGGCTATTTGCTGCGATCCGGCGCCGCCGCAGAGTTTGATCCAGTATGCCGAAAGGATTGGGGCCGATCTGCGCCTGTTTGGGCGCGATTTCAATTATTCAGGTGATAAACAGCAGTGGAGCTATGGCGGCCGTCACCAGCGTCGTCACAGCCTGGCCTATCCCGCCCTGCGCGGCGTCAATCAACTGCTCAACGCCAGTGGCGCATTGGCCGTGCTGGAAGCCTTGCAACAACGCTTGCCAGTGTCGCAGCAGGCGGTGCGGCAGGGGCTGGCGCTGGTTGAGTTGCCGGGGCGGTTTCAGACACTGGCGGGACGCCCGACCGTGATCCTGGATGTCGCCCACAACCCCCATGCCGCCGCAGTGCTGGCGCAAAATCTCGACAGCATGGGGTTTTACGCCAATACCCATGCCGTGTTTGGCATGCTGGGCGACAAGGATATCGCCGGGGTGGTACAGCGGCTGGCGGGTTCTGTCGACCACTGGCACCTGGCCACCCTGACCGGCCCACGCGGCACGACGGCAGCGCAATTGCAAACCATCCTGGCGGCTCAGGGGGTGGTGGCGCAGGCGCCGGACAAGAGCGGCATGCACGGACGCACGCTGCACTGCTATGACAATCCGATGCTCGCCTATGCGGGCGCACGGGCGATGGCGCAAGAGAATGATAGAATTTTGACTTTCGGATCGTTCCTTACCGTGGCTGCTGTGATGGCTGCGGGCAGAGCATAGATATGTGGCCTTTTTCTTCCCGCGCAACTGACACGATGGAACCCGAATCACACGGCCGCCGCACCCCTCCCGAAGGGCGCGATAACGATCCGACCCTGGCGCAGAAAAAACGCGCGCGCCGCCGCTTGATTGGCGCATTCACCCTCGCGCTCACCGCGATTGTCGTGGTGCCGATGGTGTTTGATTCCCAGCCCAATCCGCACCCCGAAGAAATCGTCATCAAGATTCCCGATCAGGACAGTCTCGGCAAACCCCTGCCCGGTGCTCGGGACATCCCCGCCGAACCAAGTGCGCCAGCCGTGTTGCTGGATGCGCCGCAGCCGGAAGCAAAATCGGAGGGCAACGCCCCGGTCTCATCAGGCACTGCAGAAAAACCGGCCCCTGCGGCTAAAGCTGAAACGTCTGTCAAAAGTGCAAGTGCCGACAGTGCGAAATCAAGCGAGGAAAGCAAGCGTGCCCAGGCGGCACTACAAGGCAAATCCGAAGTCAAAACCGATGACCGGTATGTAGTCCAGGTAGGTGCTTATTCCAGTGCGGAAAAGGTTAAACAATTACAGGACAAACTCAATCTCGCCGGGATCAAGTCGTTTACCCAGAAGGTGAATGCGGGTAAGGGTGAAATGATTCGTCTGCGGGTCGGGCCGTTTGCCGAGCACGCGGAAGCAGAGGCAGCGGAGAAGAAAATAAAGGCCGCTGGACTGAGTGGTACAGTGATGCCAGCCAAATGAGGTTGCGCCATGACACTATTTGACTGGCTGGTGATTCTGATTCTGTTGTGCTCCATCATCATCAGTGTGGTGCGTGGACTGGTGAAAGAGATTTTGTCATTGTTGTCCTGGCTGGTGGCGTTTGTTCTCGCCAACGCCTATGGTGAGACCATGGCGAAATGGCTGCCGGAAGTGATCCCTGGCCCTTTGTTACGCCTGCTGGCCGGATTTGCGATTGTGCTGGTGCTGGTGTTGCTGCTGGGTGCGTTGCTCAACAAGGCGATCGGCGCCTTGATCGAAGCGGGTGGTTTGAGCTTTGCCGATCGTGGTTTGGGCGGCTTGTTCGGGCTGGCACGTGGAGTTGTGATCGTGTTGATGCTGGCATTGCTGGCTGGCATGACCGAATTGCCGAAGCAGCCGGTGTGGCGCAATGCGCTGTTCAGCCCGCTGGTGGAAACGGCGGTGCGCACCATCAAGCCCTGGCTGCCTGAATCGGTGGCGAAACGTATTTCTTTTTAGTAGTTTCTTTTAAGTGACTGAGTTATGTGCGGAATCGTTGGCGTCGTAGCAAAAGCATCGGTCAATCAATTGCTGTATGACGCTCTGCTGCTGTTGCAACATCGAGGGCAGGATGCGGCAGGGATTGCCACCGCGACCGAGAACGCGTTCAACATGTACAAGGGTAATGGCCTGGTGCGCGATGTATTCCGCACCCGCAATATGCGTTCGTTGCCCGGCAACTCCGGCATCGGGCAGGTGCGTTATCCCACCGCTGGTTCCGCAGCCAATTCCGAAGAAGCGCAGCCCTTTTACGTCAACGCACCGTACGGCATCATCCTTGCGCACAATGGCAATCTGACCAATGCGATTCAACTGCGGGATGAAATGTTTCGCATCGACCGTCGTCATGTGAATACCGATTCCGATTCCGAAGTGCTGCTCAATGTGTTTGCCCACGAGTTGCAGGAAGCCACCAGTCAATTTTCAATTGAACCTGCCAGCGTCTTCAAGGCAGTGGCCGGTGTGCATCGGCGCGTGCGCGGTTCCTATGCGGTGGTATCGGAGATCGCCGGTTTCGGTCTGGTGGGTTTTCGCGATCCCTATGGCATTCGCCCATTGGTGATCGGCAAGGCCGAGACCGAACGCGGGGCCGAATACATGCTGGCGTCCGAAAGTGTGGCGCTCGAAGGCATGGGGTTCAAATTCATGCGCGATGTGGTGCCGGGTGAAGCGGTGATCGTGGATCGCGACGGCAACTTCTACAGCCAGCAATGCGCGGAAACCTTCAGTTTGAATCCCTGCATTTTTGAATATGTCTATCTGGCGCGTCCCGACTCGGTGATGGATGGTGCTTCGGTCTATGCCGCACGTCTGCGCATGGGCGAATATCTGGCCGAGAAAATCAAGCGCGAAGTGTTTGCCGGTGACATCGACGTGGTAGTGCCGATCCCTGATTCCAGCCGCCCGGCGGCCATGCAATTGGCTAACGCGCTCAACATCGATTATCGCGAAGGCTTCATCAAGAATCGCTACGTCGGCCGCACCTTCATCATGCCGGGCAATGCCGTGCGCAAGAAATCGGTGCGTCAGAAACTCAATCCGATGCCGATTGAATTCAAGGGCAAGAGCGTGATGATTGTTGACGACTCGATCGTGCGTGGCACCACCAGCCGCGAGATCGTGCAAATGGCGCGCGAATCGGGTGCGCGCAAAGTCATTTTTGCCTCCGCTGCGCCGCCGGTACGTTTCCCCAATGTTTATGGGATCGACATGCCCACCCGTGGCGAGCTGATCGCCAGCGGCCGCACCGATGATGAAATTTGCCGCGAGATCGGCGCCGATTTTCTGGTGTATCAGGACATCGAAGACATGAAGCGTTCGGTGCGCGACGTCAATCCGGCGCTGAACAATTTTGAAGCATCCTGTTTCGACGGCCACTACATTACCGGCGACATCACGCCGGAATATCTCGACCGCATCGAGTATGCACGCCTGAACCCGTCTGAGCGTGAAGGTGGTGGCACGCAGTTGAATCTTGGCTTTACCAGCAATGATTCTTGACGTCACGGCCACGCCGGCATAGCATGCCGTATGCGCCGATTTGATTCAGCTTGCGGGCGCAATACAAGTACAGCTAAAGCGAGGGCGTCATCGACCCGCTTGGCCTCTCCGCAAGCGGGTTTTGTTTTTTGGAAAATCATCATGAGCAAAGACTGGGATATAGACACATTGGCGGTGCGGGCTGGCACGGCGCGTTCGCAATTCAACGAACACTCGGAGGCGATGTTCCTCACCTCCAGTTTTGTGTTCGACAATGCAGCGCAGGCTGCGGCACGTTTCTCCGGCGCCGAGCCGGGTAACGTCTATTCGCGGTTTACCAATCCTACCGTCACCATGTTCGAGCAGCGCCTGGCCGCGCTCGAAGGCGGTGAGGCTTGTCTGGCGACCGCGTCGGGCATGTCGGCGATCCTCGCGACCTGCATGGCGACGATGGCGGCGGGCGATCATATCGTTTCGTCGCAAAGCATTTTCGGCACTACGGTGAATTTGTTCAACGTGATTCTCGGTCGTTTTGGTCTCAAGACCAGCTTTGTATCGCTGTCCGATCCGGCGCAGTGGGAAGCGGCAATTCAGCCGACCACGAAGATGTTTTACGTCGAAACACCGTCCAATCCGCTGATGGAGGTGGCGGATTTGCAAGCCTTGTCCACGATTGCCAAGCGGCACGGCATTTTGCTGGTGGTGGACAATTGTTTTTGCACGCCCGCGCTGCAACGCCCGTTCGAATTTGGCGCCGATGTCATCATTCATTCGGCCACCAAGTATCTGGATGGGCAGGGCAGGGTACTCGGCGGCGCTGTCGTGGGCAGCGAGAAATTTATTCACGACACCATGTTGCCGTTTCTGCGCACAGCCGGGCCGACGCTCTCGGCCTTCAACGCCTGGATCTTTCTCAAGGGTTTGGAAACGCTCAGCCTGCGCATGGAACGCCAATCGTCCAGTGCATTGGCGCTGGCACGCTGGCTGGAACAGCAACCCAGGGTCAAACGCGTTTATTACCCTGGGCTGGAGTCACACCCGCAACATGCGATAGCACAGCGTCAGCAAAAATCCGGTGGCGCAATTGTGTCGTTTGAGGTGGAAGGCGGCCGTGCCGCCGCGTGGAAGTTGATCGACCAGACCCGGCTCTGTTCCATCACCGCCAATCTGGGCGATACCAAAACCACCATCACCCATCCGGCCAGCACCACCCACGCACGCATCACGCCGGAGGCACGCGCGGCGGCAGGTATTACGGAAGATCTGATTCGCCTCGCGGTGGGGTTGGAAGCGATTGATGACTTGCAAGCCGATTTGCAGGGTGGCGTGCGCTGATGAATCTGCCATTGCGCCTGCTGGGGATCCTGGTGGCGCTGTGCGGGCCTGCGCTCGTTCATGCCTCTCCAGAGGCACTGCTCAAGCTGGGGCAGATGGCTGAACATGGCGAAGGGGTGGAGCGCAATCTGGAAGTTGCGGTCGCCACCTATTGCGAAGCCGCCAAGGGTGGCAATGATGAGGCGAGTTACCGTTTGGGCTGGATGTATTTCAACGGTCGCGGGGTCGAGCGCGACAATTGGATCGCCGCGACTTTGTTCAAACGTGCGGCGGAGAACGGACATGAATACGCCCAAGCCAATCTGCAATACATCCCCCCGATCACGGAAGAAAAACTGCCACCCTGTTTCAGCCCGAAACAAATCCTGACGCAGAACCTGAAGCTCGATTCGAAAACCGATCTGGATCGGCTGATGCAAAAGCCTGAGCATGCACTGACGGTGTTACTGGTACAG
>Ga0209515_10002025_pt1 | contig 32076 bp, 15 predicted proteins | sample Subgroupgradi54m_FD_187454 | JGI IMG/M metagenome (GOLD analysis project Ga0209515, IMG submission 187454) | Subsurface groundwater microbial communities from S. Glens Falls, New York, USA - GMW60B uncontaminated upgradient, 5.4 m (SPAdes)... ... | reverse complement strand
GTTTTGCCAGACAAACGAAGTGGGAATCCAATCGTGCCACCATGGTTTTTGATAAGAAAAGACATCTCCAAGGTGTTTCAGTGACGTTGTAATCATCCAAAGGAAAGGCGCCAACATAGAAATAGCGCCGAAAATGACGAACACGTAAACACCTGTTTTCTTAAAAAGATGCTTTTGCCTCTCTTCACGAATTAATTTTCTTACGTCTACTAATTCATCCATAAGCTCAAGTAAAATTGATTGAATTAATGGTAATAAACAAATTTCCCAAAAACTTTCCACTGAATCAAGGTAATCGCAAAAATAACCAGAAACAGAAACCAAGAAATTGCTGCTGCATATCCCATCTGTTGCCATTCATAGAAGTTATTGAAAATGTAATAAATAATCGTGGTCGTAGAACCGTTTGGCCCACCGCCTGTCATAATATAGGCTGGATCAAATCCGGCTTGGAACCCTCCAATGATCGACATCGTACCAATAAAAAATGTGGTGGGTGAAATTTGCGGCCAAGTCACCGCCCAAAATTTCTGCCAACTATTTGCGCCATCAATTTCCGCAGCTTCATAAAGATCGCGCGGCACACCTTGAAGCGCGGCCAAATATAAAATCATATTGGCTCCTCCTACAGACTGCCAAACACCCATGATAATAAGTGCTGGCTTGGCCCACGCCTCATCCTGAAGCCAATTAGGTCCTTTGAGTGGCAAATGGAGTAAGGACCCGAACTTCACTATTAAGGTATTGAAAATACCGAAGTCGGGAAGATAAATCAGCCGCCACAATACATAAATTGCAACTCCCGAACAAATGGTTGGCAAAAAATAAACCGTCCGAAAAATAACAGTGCCCTTTAATTTCTGATTGAGCGCGAGCGCCAGAATCAAAGAACCAACTAAACTAAATGGAATGGCTGTCATTAAAACAATGGTGTTCCAACAGTATTTCCAAAAATAAGGATCGCCAAACAATTGTCTGAAGTTATCAAACCAGATCAACTTGAACACTTTGGGTGATGAAATCAAATCCACCTTCATAAAGCTCAGCATAAGAGACGCCAAAACGGGAATGGACGTAAAGACAAGAAACCCCATGAAGTTCGGAAGCAAAAAACCATATCCCGCAATCGCTTCCTTTGTTGAATCTCTCAATTGAAATCCTTTGCTCATTTTAATTCTTCATTACCCCGTCATTGCACATTAGGCCGATTTGCTTATGGAATCCGGATTGCGAATCAACTCTGGCTGCGCTTTCCCTTCCGCCACTTCACGCTTGATCCGGCAGACAGAAACATTCTTTTGTGAAGGAATGTCGTACATCACATCCAACATCATGTTTTCAAGGATGGAACGAAGTGCACGAGCTCCCGTTGCCTTTTTGATGGCCATTTGCGCAATCGCCTGAAGTGCATCTTCTGTAAATTCAAGCCGCACGCCTTCCATTTCAAAAAATCGTTGATATTGTTTTACAATCGCATTGCGAGGCTCAGTCAAAATGCGGACCAAATCCGCTTCGTTCAAACCGTTTAAGGTTGCGACCACAGGAAACCGGCCGATAAATTCAGGAATAAAACCATATTTCAAAAGATCTTCTGCTTCCACGTGTTGAAGGACATCTCCAATGGCGCAAGCCTTATCCTTGTCCACTTTCGCGCCAAATCCCATCACTTTGCTTGAAATACGCCGTTCGATAATTTTATCCAGATGAGAAAACGTCCCGCCGCAAACAAAAAGAATATTCTGTGTATTCACTTGAATGTATTCTTGCTGCGGGTGTTTGCGTCCCCCTTGCGGGGGAACATTGGCGGTTGTACCTTCTAAAATTTTAAGCAGCGCCTGCTGAACTCCCTCACCTGAAACATCTCGCGTGATCGAAACGTTTTCGGTGGTACGGGCAATTTTGTCAATTTCATCAATATAAACAATGCCAAGTTCGGCGCGCTTCACATCAAAATTGGCCACTTGAAGAAGGCGGAGCAAAACATTTTCCACATCTTCTCCGACATAACCTGCTTCCGTCAAGCTGGTTGCATCCGCGATCGCAAACGGGACATCTAGAAGACGAGCAAGCGTCCGAGCCAAAAGCGTTTTGCCGGAACCGGTAGGACCAATCAATAAGATATTGCTTTTTTCAAGCTCCACCTGCGTTGTATCTGGACGGCTCGTCACGCGTTTGTAATGATTGTGAATCGAAACGGAAAGCTGCTTCTTGGCCCGTTCTTGACCAATCACATATTGATCAAGCTGTTGCTTGATTTCCCGTGGTTTCGGCACTTGGAAGAAAGGGCTCTCGGCCGACCTTACTTCAGGGCTTAATTCTTTCAACATCATTTCGTTGCAAGCCCGAATGCAAATGTCGCAAATGTAGACCCCCGGCCCCGCAAAAATCTTGCGGACTTCTCTGCGTCTATCTCTCCCACAAAACGAACATCGTTCCATCATCTTGCTATTACCTTTGTGTAATGCGTAACGTGAAACGCGCAATAGAAAATCTAACCACCGTGTTCCCCACTTTTAAAATAATCTTTTTCCATTACACATTACGCATTTTGCTTCTTACAGTTTCAAATCTGCCCGGCCTGGACTCGAACCAGGAATCTTGCCTCCAAAGGGCAGTGTGATACCATTTCACCACCGGGCATCGATTCACAGCCAAGCCTAACGAGTGCTGCGCTTTCCCGTCAGAAGCGGGTCCGCCTCCGGTGGAGGTGCGCTCTCACCCTCAAACAGTAGAAGAGGTTGGCAAACAAAAATGACCCCCAAAAATGACCCCTAGGAATGCGGATTGGCATGAACGAAACTTTAAAGACACGCTTACATAAGTAGGGTGTTAAGATTCATCCTGGTTGGGAGAAGTACTTCCTCCCAATTTCATTTTTTCTTTCTCGTACGTTGCTAAAACCACGTTTTGAATGGCCTCTCGAAATTCAGCTGTAATTGGATGTGCGATGTCTCGGTGTTCACTCTGCCGCACCCGAGATTGCACCAAATCATCTTCTCTTTCGGGCTTCAACCTCTGAGAGCCAATCATTTCTAAACTCGCGCCGCATTGATTGCAATAGCGACTTCGAATTACATTTCGATGACGACATCGCGGACAGGATTCTTTCACGCGCCTCGACGGCATGGCCACAAAACACCCTTTGATTCCTTCAATAATCTTGATATCGCGCACGACAAAGCAATCGTCAAAGGTAACGGTTGCAAAAGCGCGTAACTTTTTGTCATCGTCTTCTTTCTGAAAAATTCTAACTTCCGTGATCTTCATAACCGCCCTGACATTCATCAAAATGAGCAATGAACAAATTTCTACAGCAGGCAGTCAGTTTAATAAGTCTGACAGACAAAAACGTTCGTACCGCGACTTCGGCGTCGGAAAGCCCGCGCAACACGCTGAGCTTCGCGCTTAGACTTATGAATGCTAAACATGGTAGGACCACTTCCCGACATCAACCGCCGAGCAACACCAAATTGGTCAAAGAGCGCGTCGATCCGCTTTAATTCTGGCTTTATATGGGAACTGATCGGAAAAAGGTCATTCCATAAGAGAGGAAACCCATCCCGGTTTCGACTCAAAAAAGCGGAAGTTATTGTAGCATCATGACTTATTCTTGTCAACGGGCGGGCTTTAAGTCTTTTATAAACAAGCGCTGTTGGGATCCCAAAGGGGGAAATTGCTAAAACAAACCAAAATTTGTTCTGAGAAATAAAAGGTTTTATTTTTTCCCCACGGCCGGTTCCAATGGCCTGATTAACTCCGTAAAGGAAAAAAGGGACGTCGGAACCAAGTTCGGCTCCCAATCGAACCAAGGTTTTCATCGGCAGGCCAAGGTCAAAAAGACGGTTCATCCCCGAAAGAAAGTGGGCGGCATTACTTGATCCACCCCCAAGCCCTGCGGCAACAGGTATTTTTTTCTTAAGCGTTACTTGAACACCGCCCTTCCAACTAGTGATTTTGCGAAGAGATTGATAAGCGCGATAAATCAGATTTTCTCGCGTTCGCTTTAATTTCGGATGATCGGTAATGAAGCGAAATTCAGGCCGATCAATTTTTTTGAGGATGAGCCGATCTTGGAGTGAGACTCTATGAAAAACGGTGATCAGTTCATGATAGCCATCCGGTCGACGCCCGAGAACTTTGAGAAAAAGATTGACCTTGGCGGAAGATAGAATACTAATGGAAGTCATGAATGACACTTAATTTGATAACGTCATTGCGAGGCAGCGTTCAAAATAAGGCCGAAGCAATCTCGAATCATTAGATTGCTTCGCCGGACCGACCGTCCGGCACCGGAAAACCAAGCGGCCGTCCGCCGCTCGACCAACCGGCGTCGCTTCGCTCCTCGCAATGACGGCAAATCTACGACCAGGCTTTCTTCTTGTGACGATTCTTGCGGAGTTTCTTTTTCCGCTTATGTTTGTTCATCTTGCGCTTTTTACGCTTGCGCCCACACGGCATATCCGATCCTCCGTTCCCTATGAATTAAAGTTATGAAACTAGCCATTCACGCAGAAATCTTAATCTCATAGTCTCCTTTAAGCAACTAACTTTTTTTCTCTATCAGTTTCATAATAAAAAATCTTTTCGCCGCGATTAAACCGATGATGTTTCAAGATACCAAAAAGTTCGGTTATGCGTTGTGTAAAATCACGATAGGTTAAAATTTTATTTTTCTTAAAATAAGTTTTGTGAGTTATATAAGTTAATGATGCCGCGGCAATCCTAATTTCGATTTCTTGATCTTCCGTCCCACTCGATAAATGACCCATAATTCGTTTAAATACTTTATCCAAATCTGAGGGAAACAAACCAAAGAAGATAATCCCATAATACCCCGGTTGAAACATGCACATGGAATCAGAAAGGCGGAAAATAGGGCTTAATTCACGCCGCACGAATCTTTGATCCGCATTTTTGATACGAACAAATGCGATCACCTCCCGCCAGCTCGAATCCCGATGAGAACGATACATGGATTCGACGGCTCGCCTAAAAAAATATTCCTCACTATAAAAGTTAAACTCTTCCGTCGCAGACGGATAAGGTACGCTTGAATCTTTAAACATAGAAAAAACATCTTGGTCGAAGTAAATCAGATATCCTTTCAAGGATTCCATGGCCTCTTCGTTGATTTCCGTAATCAAACGTGAAGGAGCGGTCACCACCTGATTCTTTCCCCGCTCTTTGGCTTGATACAAGGAGTCATCGGCCTGTTTAATCATCTCCAACATTTGCTGAATCAATAAATATTTATAATTCTTACCCCTTTGAATGGTTTCGAATTCGGTAGGTACTTTCGCTTCAACACCCGAAACACCAATGCTGATCGTAAAACTGATTTGATGACCATCGGCATGAAAAGGGGTTCTGTAAATAGTGTCTCGAATACGATCACAAACAATATTGGTTTCTGAAATCTTGGTATCGGGAAGTAAGATAATAAATTCCTCGCCGCCAAACCGGCACGGCGTATCATAAACGCGAATGTTGTTTTTAATGGTGTCACCAATATATTTAATTAATTCATCACCGACTTTGTGGCCGTATTCATCATTTATTTTTTTGAACTCGTCAACGTCGATAATTCCGATGCTCAAGTTAAAATCTTTATCTTTTCGAAAACGAAGCGACAACTCCTGAATGAAACGATTAAAAAAATATCGCCTCAATTTAAGCCCGCTCAAAACATCTGTTGTCGCTAAAAAAAATAAATTCGTCTTATTCTGAAAAGACACGTAATGAAAGACATCCATCGTTTTAGCAACAACCATATAAATAATGAACATGCCGAGGGATACGAAGACGATTGGGCTGGCCAAGGAGGTGGAAGAATATCCACCCCAAACAAAAACGATCGTTACCGGAACGTAAAAAGCGGCGAGTGTAATCAAATTATAAACAAATTTCATACTAAAAAAGAACAGAAACAAACCCGTGATTAAATTAATACCATAGATATAGACCGAAGAAAGAAAGTCACCCGATCGATAGGCCATATAAGTTGATTCTACAGAAATAACCACGGCAAAAAACCAGACCGTAATGGCGTACCAAGAGCCTTTTGTTAACTTCAAAACAAAATAGGAAATCACAATCAGCGGCAGGATGGATAATCGAATGAATAAAAAATCTGAAGCCAGGTCGGGCGCTACGACTCGATCGATGAGATTACAAAAGAAGTAAAGAGGAAGTAAAACCGGAAAGGCGATTTTGAAAATATTGGAGCTGATGCGACTCCTGATTTCATCTTCATAATCGTACATAATTGAACTTATGTCATTCCCGCACGCTTTCGGCGGGAATCCAAAGTCTGGATCCCCGATAAAAACATTCGGGGATGACATCTCTCGTTAACATTTTAGTAGATAACCTTGTTCAGCGGATACTCGATAATTCCTTCAGCCCCTGCTTTTCTTAAATCAGGAATCAATTCACGAACGATCGCTTCATCAATAATCGTATCCACATCATACCAACCATCGCTTGAAAGACTCGAAATCGTAGGCTTTTTAAGCGCGGGTAAAAGTTCCAAAATTTTATTCAAGTTTGATTTTGAAACGTTCATCTTCAAACCCACTTTGTCCTGGGCGTTGATCGCTCCTTGCAAAAGCAAAACGAGATTATCTATTTTGGCTCTCTTCGCGGTATCTTTGATGCTCTTTTTATTTGCGATCAACCGCGTGGTTGAAGTCAAAACGGTATCGATAATTCTAAGGTTATTGGCTTTGAGGCTCGAGCCCGTTTCCGTTGCTTCCACAATCGCATCGGCAAGATTGGGGGGTTTTACTTCTGTCGCACCCCAAGAAAATTCTACTTCGGCTTTCACTTTCTTCCGTTCCAAGTAGCGTTTTGTAACGTTCACTAATTCCGTCGCAATCTTTTTTCCTTGAAGATCGCGAACGGATTTAAATTTGGAATCATTGTGAACTGCCAAAACCCACTTGACTGGACGGCTCGTGGCTTTTGAATATTTGAGTTCTGCAATCTCCGCGACATCCGCTTCGTTTTCAACGACCCAATCGTAACCCGTAAGTCCGCAATCAACAACTCCATCTTCTATATACCGCGGCATTTCTTGGGGACGGTATAAGACAATCTCCAAATTCGGATCGTCCACAGCCGGATAATACGAGCGGGAATTAGTCACAATATTGAAGCCGGCCTTTTTGAAAAGCTGGTAGGTCGCCTCTTCTAAGCTTCCTTTGGGTAATGCGATCTTCAATTTCATTGCTATTCCTTAAGTTTTTAAGGTGGAAAAAGGGTGTTATTGTATCGTCTTTTTTCTTCTATGTCATTAGAACAAATTTGGCTCGACGAAATAAAATAATACATGTTATAAAACGGCCTTAACTCTTTTTTAAGAATTTGCGGACTTGATCGTGATTTCCAACAAAAACAAGAAAATGGCGATCTCGCTCAAGGCGCGTTAATAGACGGATTTGTCCTTCCACATAAGCTTCCCAAACTTGATCGCGGAGCTTTTTAAAAACGAGGCGATGACTCCGGCTTTGAAATTTAAAGATATAAGGTTCGCCGCTAAGAGGGAGCCCCGAATTAAAATAGCTTTGAAGCGCGGAAACGATTAACCCTGTGCGATACGCTTCTCTTTGTCTCCTAATTTCTTGAGACAGCGCTCATAACTAGGAAGGAAAAAGAGTTGGAATGGCATTACTGCCGTTTGTGTGCTTTTTTAACCCAGTCCGAAGTAACCGGCTTTGCAAAACGTTTTTCTTCTTGATAGGTTTTTTCCACAAGATCGAGATCCTCAGCAACAAGCGCTCCTTTAACTTTAAAACAGTTCAGGTAAAATGTAAATAATTCTGGCTTAGCCAAAGTCTTAGCCAAATTTCTTACGATGGGGTCAAGATATTTTCGATTCAACTTAGGTCCAAAAGACCTGACAATTCCGCGTACGTCTTGTTGATCTTGAATACGGTCAGAAACAATTTTGTGAATAATCAGATCTTCCGGCGAACACACTTGAATGGTATGCCCGTTGACCTGAATCCGCTTTGATCTTCGAATTGCTTGAAACTCATAAGGAAGCCTTGCAAAAATGATATCAATTTGAATCCCATTCGGATCCTCAACGGGCAACACGCTTGTCTTGGCAATGAAATCGAGCGGGTTTTTCACGCGTAATCGAAACTTGTCTCTTAACTTCTGGATCAATGAAGCGCATATTTTTCCTTTAACTTGTATCGTGATATCAATATCCAGTGTGGCTCGCGGAATGCCCCAGAAAAGATTTGCAATCCCTCCAATCACCATGTAGGGAACCCTCCTTGCTTTAAGAATGCGGGTGATTCTAATAAGCGCTTGTTCTAAGGCGCTCATTCCGTGTGAGATAGGTGGGAAAGATTCTGACGCATCCGCTTAATACCATCCACCGTGGGGCGTTGGAAACGCTTCGGATGTTTCGACAAAAAGAAATCAACCCATGCACCAATTAATTTGATGGTCTCTTGATGGCTACGGGTTACCTTTTGCCGGACTTCCCAATCTTTAAACCGTTCCCAGCTTTTCCGACGCTTCACATAACCATCTCTAACCATGTGTAAATCATAACACTTTCCACCATGATAATCCAGTACGGTAACGGGTTGGAACAGACAAATGGTGGGATTACGCTGCGCGGGCCATGGCACGTCTTGAACGCGCTTCAGCTGCAATCACCTGGGCCATAGCCATTAACAATCCTTTGAGCGCTGCTTGATTTACAGCTTCGATAGTTTGCTTATCTTCAATTAAACCCAAGTCTTGAATTGTTTTTAACGTAAGTGCGGCAGCTACACCGGTCATGATTTGTTTGAAACTGTCAGGATTATGGGGTATCGGTTTGCGTTCATGATCCTCATTTGAATTGAAAGCGCGCGAATCTGGATGTTTCTGCAACCAGCTTTGCATCGACTCGGGGTTGTCGGTAACAGCAATGGCTGCAGGTTTACTCGTACGAGCTTCTTCAAGTTCCTTTCCAACTGTAACTACAGTTATTGGAACAGCCCCCAGTTTATCTTTCTTGTTAACCAATTTGCCAGCAAGCTGGTTGATTTCCCGTCTTTCAAGTTCCGACTGTACCACAATACGAAATTCAAATTGACCCTGCACCGTTCTCATATCAACAAGGAATTGCAAGTTCTGAAGCCTATCATCGCCGGTCCCTAAGAAACTGCTGCGAAGTTCGATCATGCCGTTCCCTTCGATCAACCCATTTTCAATCTTTGGAAAGAGAGCTTTCGCCATGTTCATTTGTTCTTCTGTAATTTCCACTGCGACAATCTCAGGAGCGTTGGCAACGTTTTCGCGGCCCTGGAATGAGTGAGTAAGTATGGTCATAACTCCGCTAACTAAAGTGTTGGCTTCTGGAACTTCAGGAAGTTTTACTTCCGCAACGTCGTTCGCAGCTTTATCAATGGCTTGAAGAATCTCATCACCTGTGAGAGTGGAAACGTCGCGACCCTTGAATTTTTCTAATACATTTTCAATTATTCGCGAAATAACCGGTTCACTGAATTTGTCGCGTGCTGTTTTAATTTTATCGTTAAGTTTTTGTTCGATTTCAGGACGAATCGCGTTTGCTATTTGAGTTGCATTGAGCCCTGCTTCCCGAAGTTTTACAACCTTCTCGGCAACCATTCTTTGCTGTTCTTCTCTTTCTTTTTCTGTAAGAACTTTAACTCCTGGGAGTTTTAATTCCCTTGCTATGAGACCGACAAACAATTCGCCCGTTTCTGCTGCAATCGCTTTCACTTCATCCGCCTTCATTTTTTCTGGATTGACTTTTTTCTGTACAGCAACATTTGAAGCCAGCTGAGTACTTAGCTCCGGCCGAACTAAGCGCACCTCGGCCCTCAGAGCGAGCGGCTCTGAGGCCAGAGGAGTCCTCATCTCCGACCGAGGCGAGGGCACCTCGGCGCGGGCAGCTTTGACTCCAGGCTTCTGATCTCCTTTTTCTGCAAGTACTTCTTCAACGGCCTGAACAGCCGCACGGATACTTTGTTCCAATGGAGGAAGCGACTGCGGTAATAATTTTTCTGGCACTTGTTTATAGAAGTCGCGGGCATTCTTAAGCTGGTCTTCAAATCCTTCGAGATCTTTCTTGAGAAGGCTAAGGTAATGGACCGGCTGCGATTGAAGCGCTTTTTTCAGGTCTGCGTTTTTGATGCCAAACGTTTGTCGAAGACGTGGGTGGTTTTTAAAGCCCTCTTCAATTAAGTTGATTTTTTCCTCGTATTCACGGCTAAGAGCTTCATCAACACGTGCATCATAATCCTTTTTGATTTCCTCAATGCTGGCATTGACTTCCTGCCTTTTTTTCTCGTCTGAAAAAAAGTCAGGATAAGCTTCATGGATATGCTGCTGGAGGTCCCTATAAATCTCACCCGCCCGATCGTTATCAAAACTGAAGGGTATCACGTTGCCACCTAGTTCCACCCATTTCTCAAGGGCTTCGCGAACTGCAAATATGGATGCACGCTGATTTCCTTCTAAATCAGCGATATAAGTCCGCAATGCGGTCTGAATCCGCACCTCGGCACGGGCAATTCCAAGGAGAAGTAGAAAACCTTTGTTAATTTCATCGGTGCTCAAATATTCAGAAGATAGTGGAACGCCGACTTTGAAATTGAAAGTACCAGCTTCGGGTCCGCCGAATTCGACCGTTAATATTTCACCATGCTCGGTAGGTATATTGCTTCGTATCACACGTAGAATTTCTAATACTTGCTCTTGAATTGGGGTATTATTCCCGCCTTGGAATTTTACAGTTGCGGTTTGATTTTCAAATTGTTCCACATCGGAAAATGTGAATACCCGCACCTCGGCGCGGACGAGTGGGATGACCTTAACTTCGTAGACTTTTTGCTCGTCCGAAACAAGCTTGATTTTGATATCTCGAATCCCCGTATCTTTTATATCTTTCGGAATAAAGAGGGCTGATCTGCCCGTGCTCAAAATGAAATTTTCAACTCCAACAAGCGCCCGGGCTACAGCAGCAGTATCTCCCCACGAATCCGCTCCTGAAATAAATTCAATGACCACTGTCTTGACAGGTTTCTTTCCAACCTTATCCACAGCTTGCTGATGGATTTTAATGAGCTCAGGGTCTTTGATAAATTCCTCAAGCCGCTTGGTTTCAATAATCATCTGTTTCCCCAGGGCGAGAGGCTTACGCTGGCTCGGATCGGGATTCGGATCGGTCAATATGAAATACGTTCCGCCAGGAAGAATACTTTCGGAAAGAGTGTCGAGTTGTCGTGTTTTTTGTTTCGTTTCAGCAGAATCGGTTTTAAGGAAAGGTGTCTGATAAAATCCATAAACTTCTACTGGGTAGCGGATATCTTCAGGGCTATTTGGCTGCTCGGGATATTGAATGAAGAAAGAGAGTGGTAGTAACTTATCATTTAATATCCCGACGATTGCTTGCATTCCTTTTTGCTCAGCATAATTTCTAAGTTCGATCATCTTATCTTTATCATTTTTCTCCATGATTTCTCTTGCATATTGGATCAATTCAGGAGCAGATTTCGACTCAAAATTGAGTTGCTCTCCTTGAGATTGTTTTATCCGCACCTCGGCGCGGCGAGCTGGGGGCAACGTAAATGGATCCCCGGTTTTTTTTGCCAACATCTCAAGAAATGGTTTTATTTTTTGAAAGAACGCTTTCTCCTCATCCGTTAACCGTTCACCAAATTTCATATAAGCTGATTCGGGATCAACAAAAAGGACAAATTTGTCAGCAAACATATTTGTTATTAGCACATCATCTGGATTTTCTGCTTCCTTAAAAAGATTTTTTACGATAGTGACTCCGGGACTAGAAGAATTGAGCGCTTCATTCATTAACCTTTTCCATTCCTCAAAAATTTGAAGAGCAGATTGTCTAATCGCCGGGTCTGTTTGGTCTTCAGATGCATGCGACATTAGAACTGCCCATATTATTTCACCCACCTCATGAAAGATGACTGTCTTCATGAGCTCTTGAAGTGTAGTCTTATTACGTGGCGGAAGGTCTTGATTCGGATATTGCTGGAGAATCCGTCGCACTAACGATTGTTCTGGTCTATTCAAGTGAGACATAAGATCGGGATAATATTGAAGAACTAATTGAGGATAAAAGTCAAACATCCTTTTAAATTCTAGATCAAAATTCCGGTGGAAATCTGGAATTAATATTTCCCCGCGAACTTTGGGGTGCTCTTTGCTTCCTTCTATCCGAAGCATTTGACGAACAAGATACGCTCGTTCTGGTAGATTCCCCTCTTTTAATTTGGTGCGTGTATAGCCAATATAGTTCAAAATGAATCCGAGTCCGATGTCATTACGATTAAGCAGTTGTGCAACACGATCCAAATCGCTTTCATTAATATCTCTTTCATATTCAGGTTCAACCTCATCTTGGGCAGCTTCGCCAACACTTTCTCCTTTCCGCTGGGCAAGAGATAAATTACTCTTTCCAAAAAGTTCGCTGGCCTTTCTAAATTTCACCTTAGAAAGAGAACTTGAGCTACGGATCTTTCTGACAGCTTGAATAATATTCCTTGCCTGATCAGCGCTGACTGTAAAACGAGAAGCTTTTTTTCCTTTAGCTCGAGGCTGAAAAAGATTTACGACTATTTGACGATCTTTATTAGAATCGGGATTGAGACTTTGCACAGAATTGAATATAGACTCGATAAGCGAAGAATTTTGTGAAGCCCAGTTTCTGAATTTGACTCCTAAAATTGAAATAAGTATGTCATTAAACTCATTAAGTGCATGTCTTTCGCTGCCTGGTATTTCTTTCATCCGCACCTCGGCGCGAGGAGTAAAAAGTCCTGCAATAAGAGGAAGCGCTTGTTGATCCTTTGGACTTATTGCTTGCACAATATTTTTGATTCCGGTTTGGATAAATTGCCGTTCTTCTTCGGAAAGTCTCATTCCTAAATTGTGAACCACGGTTCCATTCATATTTAAAAAGTCATCCATCGTTCTATGATGCTCATCCCGCAAATTTCCGAATGAGATCTGAAATTCCTTAAGAATTCTTGAAAGAAGCTTCTTTCGCGGCTCACGATTGTCTCCTTGGAAATTTCTCTCAGCTTGATAAACTAAATTCACGAGCACTGCAAGTACTGCAATTTGGCTAATAGCCAAAGGATTTTGTTCTCGAGAAGGTATCCATTGAAAAGGAGGCTTGAGAGAATCAACCTGTCCGCTTTCTTTGATCTTCTTGTCAAAGTCCTTTACAAGATCATTTAACTTTTGAACAATGTGATGGATTGTTTCCCATAGCCCGGGAAGAACAGGGATGAGTTTTAATCCCTGTTTGGTCGCTTCCAATTCGAGTTTTTCATAATATCCACCATCAATGTAACCTTTTTGAAAACCTAATTTACTCGGACTTGCCCAGTCAGGCAACAAACCAAGTTCGACAAATAATTCTACATCTCCAGACTGTACAAAATCTTCGGAAGAAGCTGACATTGCAACACCTGAACGGTCCAAAAAACCGTTATAAAGATGCAGGAGAACTTCCTGATACATGACTTGATTACTTTGAACAAATGAATAAGACCCGCGAGCAAGTGGATGAGGACTTCCAAGATTTCGATAAAACGAATAATGATTTCTCTGAACAAATCGTTCTATTTTTTGTGCAGAATCTTTGTCCTTGAAAACATTATCCAGAAGGAAATGTCCCATTTCATGAGCCAGAGTAACAAAATCAGAAGCGGAAATACCAGCCAAACGAAAGATGGTGGCAAGTTTTTCATTTTGATGGCCGATTCCAAGATAAAGATTTGGACTGGGTAAAAGAGTAAACACTCCGCGAACGCTCATTTGCTCGGTTGGAATTTTTTGAGATTCAAATAAGTTTTTAAGGATGGCATTCTGACCGATAAGGGCGCGAATTTCATCTGCCTCAGACTCGTTCAAAATCCAAGGAAGATAAACGATTTGATTTGAATCTTTATCAACTGTTGCGTTTTGTGCTGCTATCTTATTTCGGAAAATTTGCCAAAGCGGATCTGAATGATCAAGTTGGGCTAAAAACCGTATGCCATCTTGCGTATAAGAAGGATTTTCAATACCAATTTCTGTAATTTCTCCCTTTGCATTTCGAAGAAAAAGAACAGAGCCATAACTGGTTCCATTAATCACAATTTCAGAAAGAAAATATTGATACTCTTTGTCCTGGTTTGTTGGAATCTCAAGTCTAGAAGTATGTGGAAACGTAATGGCACTCAAATTGAGATCGCCCTTTCTCAATTGTTCGTAAACCTCGGGAAGTGTCTGATGTAAACGCTGAACCTCTGGATTTAATTGCAAGAAAGTTTCCAACACATCCATCCGCACCTCGGCGCGGTTTTTTTCAAGGATGTTAGAGAACTCACTTATTTTTTCTTTTTGAAGAAAAGCAGCTAGAAGCGGTTTTTCAACACCAGCCGTTTCTCCTGCAAGCGTTGCTTTCTCACGACGAGCCACTTCTTTTATTGGTTGAGTCACTTCCGGAAAGTCGTTTCGATTATTCTCCCAATCGAAATATTCCTTTGTGGGAAGCAGTTCTAGCATGGCCAACTCTAATAGTTTTCCCTCTCCAAGCTCTATTTCGCCGGGCTCCAATGCCGTAATTTCAGGGCTGAGCCGTTTCAGAATCTCAACAATATGTGCTGTATGCGCAATAACCGCCAAATCCCCATCCGTCTCCAAAATTTGTTGAGCCATAAAATCTTCCCTTATCTCAACCGGAACAAAATATCGATCGTCTCCATAAACTCTCAAATAGTTGTCATAGAAGCCGTCGAGTTGGGTGGACGAAATTTCAATCTGGCTGTTCGCAAACCAAGCGTGAACAACGTTCTTGATTAAATCAGGACTTTCACGAATCAAATCGGAGCGTTTGAAGCTCTTTCTTATTTCTTCAATAGCATAGTAAACAGCTTCCTCTAAACCTTTTGCCTGGTAATAATAATCCAAGCCTTTTGGATTTATCAGGAGATCCATATTCCTTGTTCTTCGCCCATTCCCTCGGGCCATTTCCGCAATGAAATCCAGTTCACCAAATATTACTTCTTCTTTTAAATATTTTAACTCCTGATCCAAATCTTCATCATGCTTGGCATAGTCTTCAAGCCAAATTTCCAACCGGTTTTCGGTTAGGGGATCCCCCTGTTCGATAAGAAAAGTTGTATCTTTAGGAACACTCATCGGGCTAAGATGACGCGTAAGAAATTTCCGTTCTTCCTCTTTGTTCGGATCGTGAACCGACCCCATAAAAACAACGGTTCTTTCACCACCATTCTTTGAGCGCACGCGTGCCGTGGCCATAACTCTGCGGACTGCGTCTCCGGAAATGGAAAGTTTTTCGTTGACGGAAATGGGCACTCGTAAACGATCGATAAGGGCCTGAATTTGATTACGCATTTCTACCCGCTTCACAGCAGGTTGCGATTCAACTGCCCGCACCTCGGCGCGGTGAAGGTCAGCGGCATTCACGGCCGCAATGGAACGGCCTTCTTCAATGAATTGCCTTATCTGACTCAAATATTCTTCAACTGAGTACCGTTTCGTACGAGGCCCGTGAACGCGTTCGTAGACCTTGACGAAATCGGGATGCTGTCTTGCGAATTTTTCGATTCGCTCAGCAATGTCCAAAGCTTGTTTCCACGTTTCATTCATATGCCGATCAAAGGTTTTCACCATATCCAAAGTGAGGCTGTCCAATTGTTTCCTTTGATCGAGAATCCTTACCTCAAGGCTTTTCACTGAATCCGGCCCCCAAAAATCAGGATCATAAAATACATCTGGCGCCTGTATGTCAGAACGATAAATAAGCCCCTGAAGCTTTTCGCTGGCTGATTCTAAAAATGTTCTAAGTGTTTCCCGAACGCGGTAGTTGATCGAATCAAAAGAAGAGTAATCCCAAGGAAGAGCATTCTGTTTTGAAAGCCAAATTCTGACTTTGTCTATCATTCCTTTTGGCCGTTCCTCTTCGTAAAAACCCAACGCAACGCCAAACGTAGTTTGAAGAAATTCCCCAAATTTCCTGAACCATTTTCTTTTCGCCATAAGGGCAGTTTCGGAAGGTGTAAGTTCAAACTGATCAAATGGTATGGATAACAATGTTTGATGACGTCCTGGCTGATCCATTCCGATAGGTGCCATCCCTCTGGGTATCCGGTATCCTAGTCCTGCATACCAATCTGCAAAAAACCCTTCCATGCCAAATCCAACACGGCTCCCTTTCATGCCGAGAATGCCCCGTCTCATTGCATTCATGGCAGCGCGTTTAAATACCTTCAGTTTGAATTGAGCTGGCCAATCTGTTTGATCTCGAAGTTTAAGAGAACGTTCAGCTTTGGCTTTCGTTTCTGCAGAAATTGGATGACGACTCCAAAGAAGTTTGGTAAGACGAAATAAATTTTCGAGTTCACCAACAGCATATACCACTGAAAAGGGTTTTAGCTCCCCTTGACTGTTGGTTACCAACAGTTTGATTTTGACGACGGACTTAGAAAGGTTCGATTCCGGTTCAAAATTGATACTCGATAAAGAACCGTTGATCTTGCGGAGATTTCTTAAATGGTAATTAACGAACGCATTCAAGAGAAGAAATAAATAATCGATAATTTCATTTTGTTTTTGGAGCGCTTTTCTTTCGACTTGCTCACGAGTTTCTCCCGTTCCTTCAAGACCGCCCTGTTGCTCCCATTCCCCGAGATTTTGTTCTATAAGTCCCAAATTTAACTCTTGAACGAATTCAGCGATTCTTCTTTCATTACTCTCCAGCCGGTTATCATCAGTGTCATTTTGCGCATCTTCAAAATCCACTGCTTGAACTTGGGCATTCTCTGGCAAAATCAATTGCTCAAGATCAACGGGTTGCTTCAAAAAAGCGGCCTGTAAATCAAGAAGAACTTTAATTCTTTGTTCGATCGCCTCATCGATGCTTCCCCATCTGTTTACTTGAGAGCTGTAAACACCTGAAACAGAGTCTGGAGTTTCAAAAAGAGCTGAGATATTTTGATTAAAAGATGCGTCGATCTCATCAATCTCTTGCTCGCCCGTTTGAATATTGGGTCGACCCATGATTCGTTCATATTCTGCGATGAGTTGCTGCATTCCCTCTCGAGGCCAATTGTTTTCAATTTGTTGAAGCACTTCGTCAACTTTATTTGGATCAAGCATTGTTTCCAACCGCTCGCGCAGGATTTCCTGCACAACTCCAAAGGACGAATCTTTAAATTCATCTAACCAGACAGGAATCTTTCTATCTAACCATCTCTGCTTTAAATCTTCAATCAGCGCATTGACTTGATCTTCAAACTCTAAGTCGACGATGCCCTTTTTGAGCGTTAGATCAAACATATTAAAATCCCCGCCATCCGAAACTGTCCGCACCTCGGCGCGGGCTGAGATTTTCCGAAGACGCTCTTCCAACTTTTGAATGCGAGTTTCCAAAATGCGAATATGGGACTCAACCTTTGGATTGTTCTGTGTTTTCATTAGAGCAATGGATTGGCTCAACTCCTTGATCTTTGCTTTGAGTACTCCTTCTCTTCTTTCGAAAATCTTAAGCTGCTTGATCTGTGTTTCAAATTGGCCATGCAATTCCATTAAATTTTTAAAACGTTTCGCCCGTTCCTTGCTTATTCTTTGCTCCCGAGGCAAGGATTGTTTTTCGATCTTTTCATCCTCATTTAATGTTTCAATCCCACGCATCAGGCGAGATAATTCCTGGATTTCAGGATTTCGTTCAGGCTTTGCTGCGGCGTCTTGGATATCACGAATTAAACTTCCCTGATTTGCAGGGGCCGAATCAATAGCATCTTTGGGACTAACCCTATCCACACCTTCGGTATCCACCATAACTAATGAGGGTTCCGTCGCCGTCAAATGGCGAACCAAATAATTAGAGGGGTTGGTGTCATAAATGAGCAATCCCTTCCCCGCTGGGACACGAATGATGTTGGATGCCATTTGTTCAAGGCTCTTGGGCGATATGTCGCCATTTCGATAGGCTGTGACAATATCTTCGCCTTCGATCCATTCCGAGAGAATTGCATTCACAGGACCTAGGGATGGCGCGTTAAGATCCAACAGTTTGTAATTTCCGTCCGGCATTAACCGATAAGCGGCTTCAAGTTGCGGAAAGTATTTTCTCACTTCCACCGTCGAGCTTCTCACAAATTGACCGACGCTTGCTGATTTCTCTAAACTTCGCGTCCTTTTAAATGGAAACTTGAGAGCCAGAATTTTGCCATCTTGTTTTCTTTTGACCTGATAGACCTCGCCTTCTGCTCCGAGGCCTATCGCTGGATAACGGCTCTCAGGATTCGGCAGAAGTTCTAGCTCTGGGTCCACCAAACGAATCAATTTTTCCGCTCTTTCCGTGAGCTCCTTTTGAAGCCATGAGATATTTTCCGAAGAAGGAATACTTCGCACCTCAGCGCGGTGGACGTCATTTTGTTTCTCGGGAATGCGATCAAAGATTTGCTGCGCTTCAGGAGGTAATATTCCCTTTTGGATCAAAACCATTAAAAGAGAATTATTAAGACGATAAAAAATTTGAAATTTTCTTGATTCTTCTTCGGTTAACTTCGAACCCCAAATCTTACTGAGGGCCGCAATTCGGCCTCGACTGATAAAGGGCATTAAAAGGGTGCTTTGAGGTTTCATATCCGCAAAAATATCTCCAACAACATGTGCGATTACTTCTTCCGCAGCTTCAGTTTTATCAAGACCAATTTTTGAATCTTTTTCACGCATTTGTGCAAGGTCTATCAAATCGGGTCTTCTTTGAACAATCCATTGAATCAGTTCCGCTTTCTGAGCCTGATCCATATCTGAAAAAAGGAGGTGGGTGAATTCATGCAAAATAACTATCCGTAAATGGCCGCCCTGTTCTTTACCACTTAAAGCCGCCACTCTTGAAAGCATATCGAGTGAAAATTCAAGGGAATGTCCAGATAAAACGTGAGCTTCATTGTTTTTCGTTTCTGAAAAAATCTTAATGGAACTTTTGAGGCTAGGCCTTCCAATCCCCTTGCCAATAACATGGAGCCATACAGGATTTTTTTCTAAAAGGCGAAAAAAGGTTTCTTCCGTCAAAAAGAGGTTAAACAAAGGCAGGAAAACTTGCTGCTGAGTTGTGGGTGTTTCTTTAAGCGCTAAAGCTTCTTTCAATTGATCAGGCGAAAATCTTTTTCGAATGGAAGGCTGTAATCGTTCCAAAGCCTTTGCGTCTAAGATTTCGTATAAGTCTCCACCTAACGCCGAAACTTTATCAGGTGTTTTAAGCGCAACTTGAAGGATACTACCATTCTTATGGATAAAAACGATTAACCCCAATGATCTACTCGGGCTCAAATATCGATACACCAAAACCGGTCCTACCCTTCCTATAAGTTCTTCGCTGGCTTCTCCGGATTTTATGTAGCCTCCCAATTCTTCCTGTCTGTTTTGAGTTTTCAGGCTCCATTGAATGATTTCCTCATTTTCTTTTTTCAAAATCTCCCGGATTCTCTGACGAACTTCTTCTACGCTCCGCACCTCGGCGCGGTGCGAACCTCTTCTAGTTACGACTTGAATTCTATCTTTGATTAATTGAGCAAGTCGAGTCTCGAGGTTTTGATTTTTGGCAATTGCCCTCCAATGATCGATGAATGCTTCTCCAGGACGTCTATTCAGAACATCGCCTTTTCGAACAAAGAGCGCGTCAATTACAGAATCAAGGTATTGATATTTCTTTTTATCCGACGCCGAACGTAGAATTAAACGCATCATAGGGTAACTGCTGGCATATGGAAGCTTCTCTGACAAAGCCTTATGGAATTTTGACACTCCTTTATCTCTTGGGACTGTACTGCTGCCTACTTGTTGTATTAATATGTAATCCAAATCGCTTTCCTTTTTAGCCGTACCTAGAGCTACGCTTCCATAAATAACCATCCCGAGGATATTCTGATCTCGATTATGCTGAATAAACTTTCTTGCTTCTCGAATTCTCCGCTCACTGATTGATTCCTTTGATACGCGCACCTCGGCGCGACCGATTTTTTTGGCGATAGCTAATTGATTTTGTATCGATTCTACGAGGAGTTGAGAAAGTGCTCGTATTCGATTATCTGCGCTGGGGTGAAAGGATAGTCTGCTTGCTTCTAGCTCTTGCTTTCCTGCAAGAATAAACTGAGCATTTTCCAAAAATGATTGGGGATCGCGGACCATATTTTCACGAAACAAATCGACAAGATCATCTGTCTGAGCATAACCGATAAAAGGACGATTCATTAAGTCATGTGTCTCTGTGCTAAGTTCATCGCTGAATCCAGCGACTCGATATCTCATGACCAATTCTCTTGAATTATTATGAAGCTTTAGTTCCTTTGCAGTCTTAACTACCTCTTTCCATTCTTCTGGAGTTAAACCTGCCTTTTCGGGAGTTTTTTGTTGTAGAAAATAAAGTAAAATATCTGATCGCATATCGGGATATGAAAGACTATCTGAAATATTTCTGGATTCTTGATCCCTCGAAAACTTGCCCTCAAGAAATGCTTCTGGATGAAGCGCTAAATCAAGTAGGAATTTATTTCGTTCTAGATTGCGAAGATTCCTCAACATCTCACCAAAAAAAGCGCCAGTGCCACCCGCGAGAACTGGATTTGAACCTCTAATACCGGATTCCAAGATAGATCGCAAAGCTTCGTTTTGGAAAGCCATTTCTTCTAGTGAGGAGCCAGCCCTTTCAACAACGGTTACTTGTTGGGGTGTAAGATTCTTGGGTCGAACGGTAACCGCTGCGTGCAAACCTGCAACAAGACGATTATCTGTTTGAAGATCTGAATCTAGAAGATAACTATTCAGCAAACTTGTTGGAATCGGATTATAAAGGTCATACTCCAAAATATCTTTGATCAAAAGTTTTTCAAGCGTACGGTAATCTTCAGGAAGTGTTTCTGTGCTTATTGTGGGAAAATCTGATGGCAATGGACCTAATGTCTGTAATGAGCTGATAAGATCGGGAAAAGTAAGAACATTATTTGAATTGTCGATTAGTTCACTCAATTGAATACGTTTTTGATCGTCCAGTAATTTAATGGCTGCTTCAGCAAATTGAGAGAATTGCTGGAAACGTGAAATCTGTTGTCTTATTTTTAAAACTGATTCTTTAGATAATTTTCCCTTTCGCCCAAGTGCAAAAAGATCATCTAAATCCCAATGCGTAGAATGAAGTGTGAAATATAATTCAATGAGATCTTCGGCGGTAATATCGTCGGTGGCTTTCAAAATTTTTACCAAACCCTTTTGACTTATCATTTGTGTTTCAGTCAGTCTTCGTTCTACCAATTCATTTAGATCCTGAGGCGTCAAAACATCTAAAACATTCGTTGGCACATTCAAATCTGATAATAGTTCTAAAATATTTTTAGATCCTCTCCAAGCAGATAAAAAACGTTTTGCAGTTTTTCTTTGGTCGTCGCGATTTGCTGGGTCATCGATAATAAGAAGACGGATTAGCCAATTCACACCAACATCAGAAGATAAAAATTCATCATCGTTTGCATCCATTTTTTCATTAAGAGTAGCGATAACCGCGCGGGTTAAAATTCCATTTGTTGATCGAACATTTAAACGAGCTGTACGAGCTCCGCCTGTATAGACGACAACATTAGCAAACGGAAACCGGGAATCAATGCGGAGAGCTTCATTATTTTGAAACATTCCAATGTTAGCAGCTACCGCATAGGTCGTGTAAAGATCCGTATCATAAGTTTCGCTTAGCAGCCTATTCAAAATTTTTTCCGCAACGACTCGAGGAAATGATTCGAATATTTTAATTGCGTCTTGACGAAACTCCACATAAGGACTTTCCAACATGCCGACTAAATTTGTTCTAGCCTCTTGGAATAACCCAACCTCCTCTGCTTGTTGATTAACGAAATCGATAAGCGAAGAATTCAAACCACCGGTACCAACCCGCACCTCGGCGCGGGAAGCCAGATTGATCGAACCGTCTTCGTTGAGGAATCCCTTTTCCTTTGCCTCCTGATAAAAATGTTTGAGAGGAGCGTTGTTTTTTCCTGGGTTATAATTGCCGCCTAGTGCATAAAGTCCTGCCTGTCGGCGGCGGACGTCCTCTTTCTTCTTGATTTGATTAGCGATTCCATGGTCAAGCCTTCGCAAAGGATCAGCTCTGCTTTGTAGAATCAGATCGGAGAGTTCGTTGATGATGTCATTATTCTCCGGTGTTAGATCCTGAAGAGACTCTGCAAATCGTTTCAGTTTGTCTTCCTCCACCTGAGGTGTTTCCGTCACCTTATGCGTTCGCACCTCGGCGCGGGCAAGTGATCTTTGAATGTTTGCCGCCTCAACGCGGTAATTGAACAATTCAATGTAAGCTTCGCGGAGAGGATCTAAGATGTCATTTTCATCCGCTGTGGAAAATACCTGATCCGCACCAACTGCAACCAGTCCTTTCTCAGTTGCAACGCTGGGGGCCAAACCAGTGGGAAATCCTGCTGCGGATTCTAAGGCTTTGCCTATTGCGTCGATAGCATCATCCACATCACGCAAGAGTTCAAACTGCCGACCCTCATAAATAGAATTAAGATCCCCCTTCATCCAATTCAATAATTGACCATCCTTATAATTGGGAGCTCTCATAACGGTGGGTTTTTTAAACACTCTTTCCGCAGCGCCGATTGCCTCATTAGCGTTTTTCACTACACGGGATGGTATTTGCTTATTTCGCTCAGGATTTTTTTCTCCACCATCACTCCATGATTCTGGCCGCATTCTGAAGCTGTCATATCTGCGTTCGGTAAATAGAGCCTTAGCAAAATCTGCCTCGCTTGCTCCGACCAGAGTGAGACGGCCCTTTTCAACAACCAAATACCCCAGAAGAATAAACCGAACCGCTTCGGGTACTGTAAGCGTCAAATCTTTGATTTGAGATACTCCCTCAACGGCTACCTCAGGGTTTTCCTCGTTAGCAGATTCGTAATTCATGGCCATAGACACTCTTTTGCGGAGTAAATCTATGATGGTTGTAACATTTTTATAATGGTCCTCGTCCCACCTACTTTTTCTCGGAAGGGCATCGACATCTCGCACATATTTCGACAGCCATTCCTTGCCTTTATCTTTATCAATAATGTCAGCGTCAGATTTAACATAGCTGTCCAGCACAGAACCCATGTTGAGACCTTCGGTACTGAATGGCCATTTTAAAAATCCTGTCGTCCGCACCTCGGCGCGGCGAGTAGATTTAGCTATATCAATTACAACCTGATTAGGAATACCGCCTGAATTGATCCAACTCTGATTGCGCAGAAGTCCATTTTCAAGAATGCCTAAGATTTCCTCATGAGGAATCGTTTTCTTTTCCAAAACTTCATAAGCCTGCCCTACAGCTTCCTCTCCTAAACTTCCCAACCACGGGAGTCTCTCTTTTAAATATTTAGTAATGGGTCCAAAATCTCTGGTAGGTTTAGGTGTTTCACTCGCCTTAGGAATAGGCGAAAGTGTAAACGATGCAAGCGCGGGATCTAATTTAGGACTTGGCTCTAATGTCACAGGCGGTACAAATATTTGAGTCTCAGGATTCTCTGACTGTTTTCCTGTGAGAGGTAATATACCGGTCTTCACCCATGTTGGATCAAAAATAACTGTACCGCTAACTTGATCCGTTTGGAATGTAACTGTATAACTTAACAATTCTGTGCTAAGTCGAGGTGGATTTTGCGAAAAATCCCAGTTTTCTTTTTCTTTCTTTGTTTCGCCCGCAATATCACCTTGATTCTTACCCGCTAACGTCAAAAGATGGATTTCATTTCCATCTTTTATATAGGAATATTGCGAATAAAGTTGTCCGTTAATTTGTGACTTTAAGAGTCTCACCAAAAACTCTTTTTCCGAACTGTTTGAAATAATTTTTTGGGGACCTTCGATTAAATCAAAATTTCGCACCTCGGCCCTTGCGTCAGGTTTCAAATCGTTGCGCAAGGACTGAGGAGCACTTCGATCAATATCCACTTTGGGATTATTTATAATGTTGCGCACCTCGGCGCGGCCTCCGGCCCTATCGGGCTTAAGGCCCGGAGGGGCAGCGTTTTTCTGAATGCTTTCGAGTGCTCCTGCCAAGACTCTATCAGCATCATTAGGATTGCGGATTTCGGCTCTCGCGAGATCATTCATAACTCCGCCTACACCCGGTCCAGCAACTTTAATTGTCGCTCGCGCTGCTTCGAGAAGCTCTGGATTTTGAACATACTTCAGGGCAAGATCTGCAACAATTTTTTGAAATTCTGGACTTTGTTCAGAGAAAAGCGCTTTAGTTTCATTGAGTGCTGATTTTTGGAGAGTCTCGGGAAGAGTACTTGCTCCAAACCCTGACCGGATCAAAGCAATGGCTACAGCGAGATTGGAAGTCTTGACAGCAGACATTCGATTAAGAAGGTCGCCGACTGCTTTGGGTGTAATGTCCCCACTCTTCCACATTTCTTCGAGGCCGGATGAGAACACTTCGAGTTTTTGTTTGATGAGCCCCTCAATCTTCTTGAAATAAGTACCTATGAATGAATCCAGTTCTTTTGAAAGTTTTGCTTTAATCTCATCTTCTGAAAGTTGACCCACCGGGCTTCCCTTTTCATATTCTTTCCTTAGGGCTTGGACGAGGGCATCTACATATTTGGTGTAAGAACCTGCTTGAGTCACGCGGCCTTCTGCGATGGAGTTTTGAATGATCCGGTCCCGCCATCTCTTAAGGCTTGGTGTAAGGTCTTCTTCTTTAAGCGAGGCGGCAAGTTTTGCTGAATAGTCTTGGGCTAATGCGTCCCAGAGGCTTCCATGGAAATACTTCATGTAAGAGATCTTTCCTTGCATGACGTTCATGTATTGAGACATGTCACCGATTTTATCGATTTTGGGAGCAATTAAAACAAAGGGGATATTGGATTCTTTAAGCTTCTTTGTAATCCCCTCCGAATGAAAACCGCCTGTGACCACCACAGAAAGCTTTGCCTTTTTTTCTTTTATGACACGAAGCATATTGTTAAAGAGCGCTTCGTCCCGCCGTTCCGCCAATTGATAAAAATGGAAGTGAGCGGTGAAAAGAGAATCTAAAACATCCTCTTGAGGTGCTGGCGTTGTCATCCCCGAATCGACGGATTTTGTCGCCCCCGAATGCTTCAATCGGGGGGCCAGATCCCCGATTAATACTTTCGGGGAGGGATCTAGATTCCCGCTTAAAGCGTGCGGGAATGACATTGTTCCGCTCAGTAATTGGCTTGGCTTTTTCCCTTTCAACTCCTGCCAGTCTTTATCTCTGAGCTCAAGTTTTGAGAAATTTTTGAGCAGATTTAGATTTTGGAAATTCTCCAAGAGCATCCGCTCATCATCTGATTGAGGAAGAGATTTGACTAAATCTTTTTCAAGTGTTTCCAGTTCGTCAAATAGTTTTGTCCCTTTGATGGATGAAATCATGCGGGCATGTTGAGCCGTAGGCTTTAGAACTTGGGGGGCTCGGAGGCTGAAGTTCATTTCTTTAGAGATCTGCTCCATGCGGTCCACGAGCATGCCTTGGTTCAACTGACCAATCCGATAAAGCTGAATCATTTGATTGATTTCGATTTGCTTCTCTCTGGGAAGTTTCGGAAGTACTTTTTGCTGAAAGGTTTTAATTAATTGCGTCATGGCAGCATCAAAATCTTCACCCTTGAAGCGCTTTTCATTGGATTCCGCTGTCAGGATTTTTTCCAGCTCCGGATAATGATCCTGAAAGGATTGCTCCTTTGGACTAAAGGCTTTGAGCATTTTTAAATACTCTATCAAATCAATGGACTCTTCTCGGAAAGCTTTTTGTTTTTCGCGGAACGTTTTGACAGGATCTGAAAAAGAAGCGTCGCTCTTTTGCATGAGCTCGGATTCAATTTGTGTTAGAAGAGTTGAAATTTCTTTTTCTTTTTCCATGGCCTTGAGAAATGCCTGTTTGTTTTCATTGTAAAGTGCTTGAGTTTCAATTCCATAATAGTCTGTGTCATATTCTTCATTTAATATGGAAGCGACTTCACCGCCTGAAAGCTCTCCTTTTGAAACGTAATCATTTAGGATTTTCTCTTTGGTCTTTTCATCGGGAAAAGATTTGAAAAAAAGACTGTCTAACTTTCCCTCTCCCCCTTCCAAAAGCACCAAGGGAAGGTGATACTCTTTTTGGAAGTGACGAATCAAGCGGCGGACATTGATTTCTGAATCATAATTGGTGTGAGCATCCTGAAGATAAAGGACGAGTTGATCTGATTTACCCTCCTTTGGAGTAAACTTGTCTTGGATTGAGCCAAGCTCCTCAGGAAGAGAAAGTAAATCAAATAATTTAATTAGATCCACGAAGTTTGCTTTGGTACTCGGAGCAATTCCCTCAACCAAATGCTGCGCATAGGAATAATTAGGATTTATAACAACATTTAAAAGTGTGAAAGAAATGAGCACAAAAAAAGCGATGATCTTTTTTTTCCAACAATAAGGATATTTTTTACTGTATCGTTTTGTTTCCACGGGATAAGGTGCCAATGCCTGCAAGTGCGTTAAGTATACCTCACATACAGCACGAGTTAGCGCGTTTTTCCCAGAGCAGAAAAACATTTTAACTTTGTTTTATATTTTAGAAAGGCAGATAAGGTGAAGCAAGGCTTTTTTGTTTTCAGCTCTCTTTTAAGGAGAGAATAAGGTGGGCAAAACAGGCAGCGCCGAAGCCGGAATCGATATTTACGACAGCAACACCCTGGGCGCAAGAATTAAGCATCGTCAGGAGAGGGGCAATCCCTTTAAAACTTGAACCGTAACCCACACTGGTTGGAACGGCAATCACGGGTTTCGCAACGAGGCCAGCCAATACGCTGGGAAGCGCGCCCTCCATTCCTGCTACGCAAATAATGACGTCTGATTTTTCAATCTCGCGCACATGATCCAGCAGCCGATGCAAACCTGCAATTCCTAAATCATAAAATTTTTTAACTTTCCTACCGACTACTTCAAGTGTAATCCCCGCTTCCTCCGCTACAGGAATATCACTCGTCCCGGCGGTGACAATCGCCACTTCGCCACGAAGAATTGTCTTTTTACCATTTTTAAAATAAGCGAGATGCCCTTTTTCAGAATAAGAAAGTTTTGGAAAATGCTTTTTCAACTTCCCGAATTTTTCCTCATCTAATCTAGTAATTAAAAGCAGACTGCCGTTTCGAATCAAGGCCTTTGCAATTTTCTCAAGCTGAGCGATTGTTTTTCCAGGGGCATAAACAACCTCGGGTAAATTTTTTCTTAAAAGACGGTGATGATCGAGATGAGCAAAAGGAAGAGATTCGTAGGAAAGATTTCGAAGCTTTTGAAAAGCACTTTGGGGAGAAAGTTTGCGTTTCGAAACCTGATTCAATATATTTCCAATTGCTTGTTTGGTGTACATATTCACACATCGCGAGCGCCGAGTCGGCGGCCGACCCAAGAAAAAACAACCAGCACCAGTAACGTAATGACCATCGCGACAAAAGCAGCGTGGAAATATCCAAGTCCGCACGCAAGACCAATTCCGGATGCAGTCCAAAGTCCTGCCGCAGTTGTTAGGCCTTTGATACTCGTTCCTGAACGAATAATTGTTCCAGCTCCGATGAATCCAATTCCCGTTACCACTTGTGAAGCGATACGGCCTGGATCTCCATTACCATGAGCAACGTCCAAAACATGTATAGAAACTAACATGATAAGAGCCGAACCCAAAGCGACGAGCGAATGAGTTCTAAAACCAGCCACTTTACCGTGAAGCTCGCGTTCAAATCCAATCAGACCGCCTAAAACCGTAGCAGCTCCAAGCCGAATGATGATTTCAATGTCCGTACTCGAAATTTCCATTGTTGCCCTCCCCTCCGGGCCTACGGCCCGTAGGACCGGAGGCTATTTTTAACGATGGATCCGCAATCATTTGAAAGTCGGAACGTTTCCCCTTTCGAAATAACGAATAGCCCAAACGAGCAATCATGGCTGCATTGTCAGTGGTCAGTTCAAGGGACGGGAGAAAAAGTTCAATGCCCCTGATGCCGGCTTCTTCTTCGAGTAACTCGCGCAATCTTGAATTGGCACTGACGCCACCGCCCACAACAATCACTTTGATTTTTTCCTCTTCACAAGCAAGAATTGTTTTTTGTAGAACCCATTGCATCACTGCTTCTTGAAAACTCGCACAAAGATCCCGCACGAAGGTGTCGTCATTGCGAGGCGACGTCCCATGCGAAGCCGCCGGTTGGTTAAGCGGCGGTCGGCCGCTTGGTTCTCCGGTGCCGGACGGTCGGTCCGACGAAGCAATCTCAGGTCTTAGATTGCTTCGTCGTCCCTTCGGGACTCCTCGCAATGACGATTTCTCACATAAATTTAACACCGCGGTTTTAATCCCGCTGAAGCTAAAATCAAAACGTCCTTCCTGCTTTGGTTTCGTAAAAGAAAAAGTTTTTGGATTCCCACTTCGCGCAAGCCGATCGATCACAGGACCTCCCGGATAACCCAGCCCTAAAATCTTTGCGACTTTGTCATACGCCTCGCCAATCGCATCATCTACTGTTTCACCTAGCAAATCATAATGGTTATTTTGATACCGCACTAAACTCGTATGGCCGCCAGAAACGATTAAACCGATAAACTTGGAAGGCTTTTTAGTTCCGATAAAATTTGCTTCTAAATGAGCTTCGATATGATTGACGCCAATCAACGGAATGTCGAGTGAAAAACTCAAAGCTTTCGCAAACGAAACGCCAACAAAAATGGAACCGATGAGGCCAGGACCTTTGGTGACCGCAATTAAATCAATTTGATCGGGTTTAAGACGGGCTTTACGAAGTGTTTCGCGGTAAACCAAATCAATGGCTTCCAAGCAATGACGCGAAGCAATTTCAGGAACCACACCGCCAAATGGTTGATGGCGGACTAAGCTTGAAGAAATAACGTTGGCAAGAATTTGACCACTATCTTTTAAGATAGCGCAGGCGGTTTCATCGCAAGAAGTTTCGATTCCAAGCGTGTACATGGTTACGAAATATCCTTCAATGTGGCAAGCTCAAAACCTTCGGATTCCAAACGTGGGGTTGCTTGTTTAATCGCTGAAAGCGTTTTCTCCCGATAATGTCCAATCGCAACGGCAATCCCTGCCTGCTTTGCTACTTGCTCGGTTTCCTCAATGTGTTTGGAAATATAATCAAAATCGTCTTGATTATCAAGGAATACATCCCGTTTCAGGACTGGCATGCCAAGCGCGTAAGCTACTTTATGCGCGTTGGACCTAGGGCTCGTCATGCTGTCCAAGAAAATAAGCTGCTTCTGTTTCAGTTCTTTTAATACCATATACATAAGAGCTCTATCACGAGTAGCGCGTGAACCCATATGATTATTCACGCCCAAAACACCGGGGACACTTTCGAGATCTTTTTCAAGAATCTCCTTGATTTCATTCGCACTCATCTCCATTGTAATTTTTCCAGGGCCTGAATCTACCTCTTGATCTTCGGGTTCTAAGGGAAGGTGAAGAATCGTGGGGAAACCGCGTTTTTTTCCCTCTTCAGCAAAATATTTTGAATAAGGAAGCTCGGGCAAAATGGCTAAGGTTACATGATGATCAAGTGAGAACAAAAGATCGGCAATCTTTTTATTGTAACCAATATCATCGATGACAAAAACAATTCGAGGTTTTTGAACCTTTTCGTTAATTGCCTGAGGTTGAATCATCCTTTCGGTTGGAATGGTTTTCTCCTGACCTACTAATTTCTCTACCATTCTCTCGGGAAACGGCTCAGGCGTTGCGGCCATTGAAACCGGTGTGCTCCCAAATGTTTTCCTGATCGTTTGAGATTTCAAAACGTCGTACTTTGGATAATGCCAGCCAAAACCCTTTTGCCCCAAACTGTATCCAATCAAAACACCAATCCCTAACATAACCGCAGTGATGAGAATGATCGGATAATCTCTGAATAATTTTTTGAGGCTAAAACTGCTCCCGCTTTCATATCTACGCTTTGCCATAACCGAGTAGTGCCAACTTTTTTTCTAAGATTTCGTTAATTAATTTTGGATTCGCCTTCCCTTTTGTTTCTTTCATGACCTGCCCGACCAAAAAACCAACTGCCTGCGGTTTTCCGGACCGAACTTCATCCACAACCTTTTGATTTGCTTGGATCACACGATCAGCAATTTCTTCGAGGAGTTTCGTGTCAGTAACTTGAACCAAACCTTTTTCTTTCACGATTGCTTCTGCAGATTTTCCCATATCGATCATTTCCGGCAAAACATCCTTTGCAATTTTACCACTGATCGTTCCTTGCTCAATCAAGCAGATGAGTCCAGCCAATTCCTTGGGTGTTACTTTTGATTCTTTGAACGTTAATTTCCTCGCATTCAGTTCGCCCAAAAGTTCTGTTTGAATCCAATTGCTTGCAAGCTTCGGACTCACTTTTTCTTTCACACAAGATTCAAAATAATCTCCCAGTGTTTTCTCAGAAACGAGCACGTACGCATCATATTCCGAAAGTCCATAGTCTTTAAGGAACCGTTCGATCCTGGCTTGCGGAAGTTCAGGCAAAGAGTTCCTGAGTGCTTCAATTCCGGCGGCCGATACGGTAAAGGGAACTAAATCAGGCTCCGGAAAATAGCGGTAATCATGAGCATGCTCTTTCGAGCGCATGCTAAAGGTCTGGCCTTTCGATTCATTCCAAAGCCGAGTCTCTTGAATCATTTTTTCACCGTTCTCAACTGCTTCAGTCTGACGTTTAATTTCATAAGCCAGCGCTTTCTGAACGGCGCGGAAGGAATTCATATTTTTAATTTCCACTTTCGTCCCTAATTTCGTCTCGCCCTTCTTTCGCACGGAAACATTGGCATCGCAGCGAAGGCTTCCTTCTTCCATATTACAATCGCTCACATCCAAATATTGGAGAATCGCTTTTAGGCTGATGAGATATTGAAACGCTTCTTCAGGCGACCTGAGATCAGGCTCTGAAACAATTTCAAGGAGCGGAACGCCTGCTCGGTTATAATCCACCCAACTTCCATCGCGTACGCCTTCATGTAAAAGTTTTCCCGCATCTTCTTCAAGGTGTGCACGGGTAATTCCGATTCTCCTTTGTAAGAGTTCTCCCTTTTTCATACCCCCCTCCTCTCCTCCTCCCAAACTGGAGGGAGGATTAAGGTGAGGGGAGACTTCAATCACGAGGTACCCTTTGGATGCAACCGGCATATCGTACTGAGAAATTTGATACGCTTTCGGAAGATCAGGGTAAAAATAATTTTTTCGATCGAATTTAATGCGGCTTGAAATCTGACAACCGAGCGCAAGCCCAACCTTAATCCCAAGTTCAAGCACTTTTTCATTTAAAACGGGGAGTGAACCTGGGAGTCCCAAACAAACAGGGCACGTATTTTGATTTGGTTCTGCTCCAAATTGGGTGGAACAAGCACAAAAAATCTTGCTCTGAGTTTTAAGTTGAACGTGAACTTCAAGTCCTATCACTGATTCGTAGTCACTCATCGGTTTGCATCCAAAATGAAAAGTAAAACGTAATCACAAAATATTGGTCATCCCCGAATGCTTTAATCGGGGATCTACATGTAACGGTTCTTCGTTTATGAGATCTTCATATAAATCTCTCCAATGAGGATTTGTCTTTTCAATCAGTTTAATCTTCCATTGCCTATTCCATTTCTTAATTCGTTTTTCCCTTTGAATCGCGCTAGAAGGATCGCTTGTTTCTTCGTAATAAACAAGCTTATGCACCTGATATTCTTTCGTGAACCCATCTACCAAATCATTCTTATGTTCATATACTCTTTTAATTAAATCTTGGGTTATACCGGTATATAAAGTTCCGTTTTTCTTGCTTGCGAGTATGTAAACGTAATATCGACTCATTTAATTCTCCAGGATCTGGATTCCCGTACTTAACAACCTATAAAATTCATAGGAAGTTAAGTACTGTCCCCAATGGTGCTCGGTTAAGCAGCTATTGCCTGCATGAGCCGCCATTCAGTACGTGATATTTTAAGTTTTGGATATTTCTTTTCTTCTCTTTT